>JAEEGJ010010106.1_pt1 | contig 24785 bp, 19 predicted proteins | sample 8958761 | NCBI WGS metagenome assembly JAEEGJ01 (sample SAMN16246546, study PRJNA631951) | gut metagenome | biome: gut microbiome; feature: rumen; material: RS-attached | host: Bos | place: Iran: Karaj | collected 2018-10 | reverse complement strand
AATTTAACATGAGAAAAATTATATTTTTTCTGTTAAAAAGAGGAACTTACACATTTAGCTTGACACACTCGAATGGATGTGCTTTCCTTTAGGTTCCGCCAAATCAGGAGAGTAGATCGTAATTCTGTGTTACTTCAGAGCGCTGAATGATTTTTCTTCTTTTTTCACGAAAAAAATCAGCACAGAAAGGAAGCCGCTGCAGTGTGTTTGGATGATGTCAGCATACCGGCGGCTTTGACGTCTGTTTCTTCAATGCTACTTTTTTGATGAAAATCCACCCATGATGATTGCAAATCATGATGCTTTTAATGTCTCTATGTCATAGACCTCCCGCGTTGTCCAAAACCTGCTTACGAAAATTTTTTTTATCGCTTGTTTTTGTTCCAGAATTTTGTCCACATCACCGAGTGAACGCAATTCCGTGTAACCCTGTTAAACTCCACTTGATAAAATTATCTTATATGTTATGCATAATGTTAATAAAGTAATGTATGGCCATACAGGCACGTAACTCCGTATGTCTGTTTTACTCTCGGTGCTTACAATCAATCATCAGCTTTAACGAACTTTTCCACTACACCAGCGCCATATTTTGCAACGGACGTTCTTCGCAACATGAAAATCTATTCGATTTTCTTTTCAAATCGGAACATTTCATCATCCGCACCGTCATGAGCATTCTCGCTGTCGCAACCATGATGATGACTGTTAAAAAATTCTACAATATGAAAACCGCACTTATTAACGTAGAAATGAATATTGCGCTTTTCGAAATACGGAGTCGCCGTTTCCCATAATTTTACCTCCGGATGCATCCGTTCAACCTCACTCCATGCAGCGTATCCGATTCCTTTGCCGTGTTCTTCAGGAGAAACAAACAAAAGTAAAAGTTCTCCTTTGAACCCTTCAGTTTTAATTACCAGACCACCCACGATCCGTTCTTTACAAATGATTCTGTAGGCTGCTCCGCTTCTGATTGCACTCACAATGCATTTTTTTGAAATTATTTCACCATTCTCATCAGTATGATCGCAGCATACTTCAAATTCTTCCAATGCACCGTACCGGAACGCCTCCTGATTATCCCTCACAAACTGTTCCGTATCATTATCCGTTAAAGGTACCAGTTTTATTTCATCCACGTTATTTTTCCAATCCGTACGACCAACTACATGCTAGCAAAAATTACCGTCAGACAACAATAATTTCAGGTCACTGCAAATTCCGATTGAAACAGCCGAACTTTGCCTCGGAGTATGCCCTCAGTAAAAATTTCAGAGTTAACCATACGGACACAAGTCCTTAAGTATCAATAGATTAGAGGATAATATGCTAATTCTGAACTCTTGCAAATAATTATTCAATGTCGATGAGTTCTGCATATTTGGAATAAATCATCCTGAATATTTCCAGCTTGATTTTGTAAAGAGCAAAAAAAAACACCGGTTAATCCGTAAGCCGGATCCGGTGTAATCATAGTGAACTCACGCACATTTTTCGTTTTACTTATTCAGAATGCACGCGTAATATTTAAAATTATGCCTTCGCAAACTTCTCCATGAAGGCTACAAGCGACTTAACACCTTCCATAGGCATTGCATTGTAAATTGAAGCCCGCATACCGCCAAGAATACGGTGCCCCTTCAGAGATGTCAGCCCCGCAGCCTTTGCTTCGGCAAGGAACTTATCATTCAGACTTTCATCCTTAAGGAAGAAAGGAACATTCATACGGGAACGGAATTCAGGAGCCACTGCCGTACGGTAGAAATCAGAGCTGTCGAGAAACCCGTAAAGGTAATCAGCCTTTGCCCTGTTCAGCTTTCCCATTTCTTCAAGACCGCCGAGATCCTTGAGCCACTTGAACACCAGACCGGCCATATACCAGCAGAATGTAGGAGGAGTGTTGAACATAGACTCCTTGTCGGTCATAATTTTATAGTCAAAAATGCTAGGACAGCACTTCATTGCTCTGCCAACCAGATCATTTCTTACTATAACAATAGTCAGTCCGGCAGGAGCAACATTCTTCTGAGCACCGGCATACAGCAGTCCATAGCGGCTGACATCCACAGGCTTGGAAAGGAAATTGGATGAAACATCAGCAACAAGAAGCTTTCCGCCTGCATCAGGGATCTCAGGAAATTCCACACCGCATACAGTCTCATTGTCACAATAGTAAACATAATCAACATCATCACGGAATGTTAAATCGGTTTTAACCCGGATAAGTCCGTCTTCACTGCGGTAATCAGCCTTGACGGCTCTTGCATCACCGTAGCGCTGAGCTTCAGTGCATGCATCCTCGGACCAGTTTCCGGTAGTGATATAATCAGCCTTTCCGCTGCCTACCATAAGATTCATAGGAACAGCCGCAAACTGACCGCGTCCGCCGCCCTGCATGAAAAGAATGCTGTAGTTGTCAGGTACCTTAAGAAGTTCTCTGAGATCCTTCTCAGCTTCCCTGGCAACAGCAATATAATCCTTGGAGCGGTGTGATATTTCAATAATTGAAGATCCTATACCCTTGTAATCAAGGAATTCACTCTGTGCCTGCTGCATGACTTCAAGCGGCATCATGGACGGTCCGGCACTGAAATTATAAACTCTAGACATAAATATCTCCGATCTAAAAACTATTTATTCTTTATCCGACTGCGGGGTTGCTTCACTGTCTGAAGAAGATCCTTCAGCATCAGCCGCGTCTGTCACGGCGGCCTGTGACGTCTCCTCCGCATTTTCAGCAGCCGCAGCTCTTTCGCCTTCCGGAATTATAGCTGCAGGAATACGCTGAAGAGCAGTTATATACGCACCCTCAGGCAGACGCATAATATTAACACCCATGGCACGGCGGCTTACTATTCTCACATCAGAAGCATCGATTCTGAGCATCATTCCTGTATTGGTGCTGAGAATCAGCTGATCGCCGTCTTCAACCTGTGTTGCACCCACAATACCCACATCTCCGTTGGCCGGTCCGTATACAACACCAAGACCGCCTCTTGCCGGTCTGATAGGTATGTCATCAATGGCTGTGCGACGGCCCTTGCAGTTATCTGATATTGAGAAAATATATGAACTGTCGCTGGAAGGCACCACCATTGATACAACGCGATCTTCATTTCTGAGTCTGATACCCTTGACACCGGTTGCTGTTCTGCTCAAAGGTCTGATGAGATCATCACTTGCATCACCTTCAGAGCCTGAAGCCGCAGTTTCGTCCTGCTCATCCGCAGCATTCAGATCCTGGGAGACATCGATATTATCTGCCTCCTCCAGTTCTTCAGAATTAAACTCCTGCTCCTCTGTCATATCTGCATTATCGGCGTGACGCAGTTTCATCTCCTCGATTTTTTCTTTACCCAGAGACTTGGATTCATTAAATCTGAGTACTCTTCCCATAGCGGTAAAGATCATAATATCATCACGTCCGGTTGTAATGCATGCCGAAACAAGTTCGTCACCGGAACGAAGATTAAGACCCTTCTTACCCTTTGAATTGATATTCATGTATTCTCTCAGGTAAGTTCTCTTAAGAATACCGTTCTTGGTAATGGTAACCATGAAATGACTGTCGTCATAGGACTTGACCGGAATAATCTCCATGATCTGTTCACCGTCCTCAAGATTGACCATATTGATAATCGGACGGCCGCGGCTGTTTCCGCTGCTTACCTCAGGAAGCTGGTAGACCTTGATGCAGAACACCTTGCCGAGAGAAGTGAAAATCATAAGATCATCATGGGTATTGGCTATGCGCATAAGACGGTTGAAATCGTCATCCTTAGGCTTGGCCGCAAGTCTTCCCTTTCCTCCGCGGCGGGCAATACCGTAATCAACAAGCTTCTGATACTTGACATAACCCTGGGTCGAAAGAGAAATAATGACCTCGTCAGGCGGAACCAGATCCTCCACCGTGATTTCACTCTCGCAGTCAACAATCTCCGTGCGGCGGCTGTCACCGTAGTTCTGCTTAATTTCGATAAGCTCCTCATAGATAATCTCATGAAGGCGCTCCACCGAATTAAGAATCTCAAGATAACCGGCAATAGAGGTATACAGCTGGGAGTACTCGTCAACAACCTCATTCTTGGCAATTTTAACCAGCTGTGCAAGACGCATATCAAGGATCCTGTCAGTCTGGGTTTCTGTAAGATAATATTTTCCGTCCCTGTATCCAAACTCTTCATCAATGTATAGCGGACGGCAGGCATTGCCGAACCTGGCAAGAAGATCTGCACACGCATTGGCAGTCCACGGTCTTCCCATAAGAGAAGTCTTTGCGCTGGCTCTATCCTCGCTGCTTCTGATAATTCTGACAATCTCATCCATGTTGTCCAGAGCAACAAGCAAAGCCTCGAGAATATGGGCGCGATCCCTTGCCTGCGAAAGAAGAAATGCTGTTCTTCGTGTAACAACCTCTCTCCTGTGATTCAGGAAACACTCAAGCGCCTGCTTCAGATTCAGAGTCTTTGGTACGCCGTCGACAATAGCAACCATATTTATGCTGAATACCGACTGCAGAGAGGATCGTTTGAACAGATGATTGAGAACAACCTGAGGGAACGCTCCCTTTTTAAGTTCAATCTCAACGCGGATATTCTTGTCAGATACATCAGTAATGGAAGAGATGCCTTCAATCTTCTTATCAAGAACAAGAGAAGCAATCTGCTTGACCATCTCAGCCTTGTTGACGTTATAAGGTATCTCTGTGACAACAATCGTATTGCGTCCGGATGAATCTGTTTCAATCTCGCAGCGGCTGCGGACAACAGCTCTGCCCTTGCCGGTATGATATGCAGCCCTAAGACCCTCTCGGCCGTATATAACAGCGCCGGTAGGAAAATCCGGAGCCGGAATATACTTCATGAGCTCGTCAATGGTAATATCAGGATTTTTCAAAAGAGCAACGGAAGCATCGATACATTCCGAAATATTGTGGGTAGGAATGTTGGTTGCCAGACCCACTGCAATGCCGGATGAACCGTTTACAAGCAGATTCGGGATCCTGGTCGGAAGGACATAATCGGGAATATCCAGTGTACTGTCAAAGTTCTTCTTTAAATCAACCGTCTCCTTATCCAGATCTGCCAGAATTTCATCAGAAATTTTCTGAAGTTTGACTTCGGTGTAACGCATTGCAGCAGCACTGTCTCCGTCAATGCTGCCGAAATTTCCCTGTCCAAAAATCAGCGGGTAGCGAAGAGAGAAAGGCTGTGCCATGCGAACCACTGTCTCATAAACAGCTGAATCTCAGTGAGGATGATATTTACCGATGACTTCGCCAACTACACGTGCTGATTTACCAGTGGCTGTCTTTCTGCCGTTCTGAAAAAAATGCAGATGAAGCGTATGCATCGCATAAAGAATGCGGCGATGAACCGGCTTGAGACCGTCTCTTGCATCGGGGAGTGCTCGATCCACGATAACATCCATCGCATAATCAAGATAGGATCTGCGTAACTCGTCGGATATGTCTACTTTTTTAATTTCCATTTATACTTACACCGAAACAATCGTTTTTTTTTTAGCAACAATAACCTTGAAATTATACCATTTTTCCAGGGTCTAAAGAATTAAAGTTTAGTGCAGACTTTCTTAGAAGAACAAAGACTGCCGGTCTGCATGACCGATCATTTGCAGCTGACTCTCATCAGAAACTCTCTGAGACGCTGATTGCGGGGGTTATCAAAAACCTGTTCCGGAGTTCCGTCCTCCTGAATATTTCTGTCATGCACGAAAAAGACCCTGGATGAAGCATTCCTTGCAAACTTCATCTCATGAGTGACGAGCATCATGGTCATACCGCTGTCCGCAAGCTCCCTGACCAGTGAAAGCACCTCATAGACCATTTCAGGATCCAGAGCGCTGGTAGGCTCATCAAAAAGAATGATTTCCGGATTCATTGCCATAGTGCGGACAATGGCAACTCTCTGCTTCTGTCCTCCGGAAAGCTGGGACGGATATTTATCAGCCTGCTCCCTAAGTCCGATGCGATCGAGCATACCGGTCGCCCAGTCATCCGCCTCCTCCTTTGACATAATTCCGTGAAGAACCGGTGCCATCGTTATATTCCTGCGCACTGTCAGGTTGTTGAAAAGATTAAACTGCTGAAAGACCATGCCGATTTTAGGAATAATTTTCGAAATCTCCTTCCGGGAAGCCTGAGTCAGATCCTTATCATGAAACCAGATATGACCGCCGGTTGGAGCTTCAAGCAGATTGAGAGTTCTTATAAGAGTCGATTTACCGCAGCCTGAAGGACCGATAATCGCAATAACCTCCCCCTTTTTCACGGTAAAGGAGACATTGGAAAGAATTTCATGCTTTCCGAAGCTTTTGCAGAGATTATCCACCTTAAGAACAATCTCTCCTGAAATTTCACGGTTAACGCTCATTTTTCTTAAGTCTCCTTTCCAGAACTGAAACACCGTACGACATAATCCCGATAATGCACAGATAAATCAATGCAACCGCCATAAGCGGCATGAAAGCCTCATAGGTCAGACTGCGAATAATCACACCACCCCTGGTCAGATCTATCAGTCCGATATAACCGCTGATAGACGTCTCTTTAAGAAGAGAAATACCCTCATTGGCAAGAGCCGGGAGTACGTTTTTGAGAGCCTGCGGCATTATGATGTATCTGTAAATGGATCTGTCGCTCAAACCAAGACTTTTTCCGGCTTCAAACTGGCCCGGATCTACGGCATTGATTCCGGCCCTTATAATTTCCGCGGTATACGCCATGGAATTCAGTCCGAAAGCGGCAACAGCCACAAGAATTTTACTCACATCAACAGAGGCGAAAATGACGTAATAAATTATGAGAAGCTGAATCATCACCGGCGTTCCTCTGACAATATTGATATAGAGTCTGACGATGAAATTAAGCAGTCCCAGTCTTCCTGTGCGATGGTGAACAACTCGCACAACTGCAAGGAGAAATCCGCCTGTAATACCTATTAGAGTTGAAAAAAACGCCACAATCAGAGTGATTCCAAGACCGCCTGCCAGATACTTCCAGCGTTCCTGCTCTATAAAATTTGCATGAAACTTTTCGCTGAAGCTCAAACCTGATCCATGCTCGCCGTCTTTTCTGACAACTATTGAAATTCCTGAATCGATCAGAGGCAGAGTAAAATTAATAAATTTCTTTCGCTCTTCCGTTTCTGAAAAACCAGAAAAGCTGAAATCAGCCTTTCCTGATGACACGGCGTTGATAATGGAGTCAAATTCAATATCATCAATCTTTAGTTTTTTCCCCATAATGTCAGCAACAGCATATGCAAGTTCAATTTCAAACCCTCGCATTCTGTTGCCGTCATAGTACTCATACGGAGGGAACTGGGCATTTGTGGCCATGACAATGGTTTCAGAGCCGTTCTGCTCCGGAATATAGTGGTAATCACCGCTTTTAAAAATGTAGGTTTCCTTCAGTTTGTCAATGATCCCGCGCTCCTGTGCGGTTTTAAGAGCATCGTTTATCTTTTGAAGAAGCTCCTGGTTTTGAAGGGCGACAATGCCAGCATAACGCTCCCTTGCAAACTCATAATCAAGAATTTCAAGCTCTGGACTCTGGCTGACAAACTCCTTTGCCGGCATTTCATCCACCACTACAAGATCCAGTTTATTCTGTCTAAGAGCTGTTACTGCATCAGGACTTGTATTAAACCGCTCAATCATGCCCTCGGCGGACTTTGATTTAAAAAGTTCAGTAACTCCCGTATCAGAGGTGGTTCCAACCTGAACACCGACACGGCATGTGTGAATGGTTTCAAGTGAAGAGGCGTCACATCCCGTGTCCTTTCCGCCGCATCCCGAAAGACAGCCTGAACAGAAAACAAGAATAAATACGGCACTCAGCCGTCTCAAGGCTGCAGCCAAACTTTCTGCTGTCATAAAAAATCCTGATAAAAACAAAACAAAAAGAAAATATTCAGCGATAGACCGGTTACCTAAATTCACCGGAGGAGTCAGGTGCATTCATCCGTGATCAGCAAATTTTTATGAACCTGGATGTATTCAGGTTCCGGCACATATAATGACCTTTTGCTGTTCAAACTGTACTTCAGACTCCGTTTTAACTCTGGAAGTTTTAAGTCTAAAAAATACATATCCCATCTATCAACAAGTCCGCACAGATTTCTCTGTCCGGACTGTGCTCTTTTCCGGCATGACAGTCATTAGGAAAATGAAGTCATGCGGAGCGTTTCATGTATAAAGACTAGTCACTGCTGCCAAGCTGCTGTCTTTCACCCTCAACAGTTCTGCTGTTTGGCGCCCTGAGATAGTTGGCCTGCATATTGTTGTCTATATCGCGGTTTACCATATTGGCAACGCATGAATCCGACCAGACGTTAAGGGATGTTTCAAGCATATCAATAACAGCATAAATCGGCAGGATGAGACCCATGAGCATGACAGGAATATCCATTGAGGCAAGAAGGCTCATTGAAAGGAAGAAGCATCCCATAGGAACACCGGCATTGCCGATTGCAGCAATTGTAGCTATGAATATCCAGGCAATCATGGTTCCGGCAGTTACCTCCATACCTGCATTCTCCCTAAGATATATCACGGTGATAAAAATAAAGGCGGCGCATCCGTTCATGTTTATGGTTGTACAGATAGGAAGCACAAAACGGCTTACATAAAAGCGCACTCCGCAGTTGTTTTCTGCACATTTCATAGTAACAGGAAGAGTTGCTGCCGATGACTTGGAAAAGAAGGCAACGGTAAGAGCTGTAAGCATTCCCCGGAAAACCCTGAACGGATTAAGTCTCTTGAATGCCAGAAACAGAGGGAGAACAATAAACATCTGCACCAGATTTGCGGTGATTACCGTGGCAAAGTAGCCGCCGAGACCCTTGAGATCAACTCCGGTCTTGAATTCAGCTATGCACTGAGTGATAAAGCCGAAAATTCCGAGAGGAAGGATTTTGATCAGCCAGGAGACCATCACAAAGAAAATCTGCTGAAGACCGTTGAAGAAATTCATGACAGTCTCGCGCTGCTTGCCTTCCTTGAGATGGTTGATGGCAACTCCGAACATAACTGCTATAAACAGCACGGACAGAACCTTGCCCTCAAGAAACGGTCCGAATATGTTGTCAGGAAAGGTGGATATAAGATTGTCGATGTATGAGACATTACCGCTGCCGGTACCGGCCACGTTATCAAGATTCATTTCGGAATCAGTAACTGTGTAGGCGGACGGAGAAAATATCTTAAACAGAAGTGCCGCAACTCCGGCAGCTGCAAGAGTGGTCGAGAAGGTGTAGAAAAGCACTCTCTTAAGCATAAGTCTGTTACCGCCGCCTCCTGTTGCAGAGGCTATTGTGCAGATAATTGAAACTGCAATAATAGGTATTGCGATAAACTTAAAAAGACGAATAAACACCAGAGAAATAACATCTGCACAGTAAACTGTATGATCATTGCCGTACAGTCCGTTAAGCACGCCGAAGATTATAGCCAGAGAATAGATGCAGATAAGCTTGATCCGCTTATTCAGTCTGATCTCCTCCTGGTTATCAATGTCACTCATAAAATCAATTCCTCACAAGATCATATAATTAAAAAAGACCGCCGTCTGAAACGATGCGAAATCTGTGTCAAAATTATATCACAGGCCACGGGATAAAAACCTAAACCGTCAGTCTGCGAAACTGTAAAAACTTAAAAAAGGATGGTTAACAGTTTGAAACCGAAGAACTTATGCAAAAAAGCACGGAAAAGATAAGCTTTTAATGTTTGTTTTCTGAAACTGACGGTACATGCGGGCTCAGCGGTTATCCTTCAAAAAAAAGGATCGCATATGCGATCCATCCGGAATACTGCAGCATACCTCATTTTCCGTTCCGCCGATCATAAAACGATCAGCATCCTTCAAGAATACTTTCACCAATGGTGCACTGACCGAACTTTACAGTAAGCTGCGTCAGATACTCATCCTTTGAATTTGTCTGCACAAACCAGTCGTTATTAAGAAACAGCTGCTTGTATTTCTTGCCGTCCGGGAAATCATTTATAAATGCATCATTAACGACAAATTTAAGGGAAAGATCCAGTGAGTCCTTAACATCTTTTTTACCCGGAACGAACTTGATTTCACTGCCCTTCTCAATTTTAAGGACACCTCTGTTGTCCTTTGACACAAGCATCAGTCTGTCAATAGCAATAACCGAGTTGTTGCGTCTGAGGTTTTCCAAAATGCCGAAATTAAATTTTCCGGCGTTATCGTCAAGATGCACCAGATTGTACAGCAGAGAACTGAAATCAACCCAGAAACTCTGATCCGCATTGGAAACCTTGAATGAAAAAGTGTTGTTTTCCGTTTTAAAATCGTTGGACCATTCAGGATTTGCATGCTCGAAACTCTTGATCCCCATCGAAACATCAATGTTTGAAAGATTTCCCGTCGACTCGGTGCTGAATGATATCTTGGCGTTATCCATCATAATCTTCTCACCGGATGAGACGTTCTTGGATTCATATTTATTGATTGACAGCCCCCGGGTATCAACACGAAAAACCCCTGGATCCGCATATACATCAATATCACCGGACAGGAACTTGATAGACGTATTGAATTTTGTCGCCGGATTGTCATTCATAATCTGGTCAACTTTAACTCCGAAATGAATCCAGCGATCACGGAACGTACCTCTGAAATCACCGCTTATACCGGAAACAGACAGAGTACCGTTATCCCTGGTGGAAGCAAAACTGTTGTTTGAGCCTGACTGGTGATACATTCCTTCATAGCTGTTTTTCAGATAGTTGACCTTCCAGCCGCCGACAATTTCGAGATCCTTGTACTCGCAGTACGGACAAGCTATAAGTTCACCGCTTATGTTTGAAATCATAAACTCGTTTACTTCATAAAGCGGATAAAACGATGTTCTCACCATCAGGGTGAAACCCAGCTTTTTACCCATATATTCAACTTTGTACGACCTTAACTGTGAAAGAAAACCGTTTTCAACAGTCAGCTCCTTAATATTAACATTGCCTCCGGCACTTGAACTGAGGCGTGTTATTACATTGTCCAGATATATGCCGTGCGCATAACTGGAAAAAAAAGCCAGACCGACAAAAGAAAGAATAAGAAAAACAGGAAGAATTAGAAAATATTTAAGATTAGACATAAACGACCAACAGGCTCACTTCAAACTGATTAATTCTATCATAAAGGTCAAAGTCATTTTATTTCAGACTTCAAAATTTTTTGTCTTTTTACCCATGAAGAAAACGCTACAAATCACATATGAAAATTAGGGTGGCAGTATACATCGTAACTGCTGTGATCCCTGCTCCAGACAACATCCCAGCAGTCATCCTCGCTGAATTTTCTCCTGTCCGCAAGAAACCACTCCTCCGTACCGTTTACCTTGGTTACCTTGAGAAGCGCCGCTATGTTTCCGCCCTCGTCAACAGTTATAAGCTCCTGCGGCCTTCCGTTTCTCAGGATCCTTTCTCCACCGCAGAGATGATTCAGCACGCGCTTCATGTAACCAGCTATAAAAATAACATAAAGCATGACAAGAATAACAATAAAGCCCCAGATGCCCTCGGCACTCTGGATCCCCTTCACGTAATGAAGTTCAGGGTTGGATTTCTTATACACAACAGTTATATCCGCTGAAGGATCCTCAAGAAAGGCACTTCCGTTATATGAACTGCTGCCGACCATGTACGTATAGTAAACCTGGTACTTGATTTCATCTCGACATGCATCCGTGCCGCCGGTTCTGCTGGAACCTCCGCGGCAGACATAACTTGAAACCTTATATTTGGATACAAGGTATCCCCTGGTCTCGTCAGAATCCATCATGGTGACGAGAAGATAGTCACTGGCAAAAAAACAGACTACGAAGGTGCATACAGCCAGAAATACCAGAACCACAGGCAGCATCGCCGGCTGATAACCGACATGATAAAGATTATCATTAACTTTGATCCCCTGCTGTCTTAGGCTTTTAAGCGACACCTGATCCTTTTTCATACTAAAAAAACTCCTCCGGACCCGAGCAGAATTTTAGCACAAACCGGACCGATATTATTTCATGAGAATATAAAAACGCCTGAAATTTTCAGTCAGCATGCTAAAAAACAAAGACTGCTGAATATCTGTCTGAACTTCAAAGACGGCTGAGAAACTCAACCTGCCGGCAGCAGTACGCCAAATGCAGGATTGATAAGAGCAAACTGCAGGTCTCCAACAGCAATCAGCTGATTAATCACAATCATTGAGGTTTCTGTACATATGGTACAGTCCTCAATTTTTTTGCAGTAAATCTAATTTACGGTAAGTTGATGATCTGGTACAAAATTAATTTTTTCTAACAATTCTAGATCCTTCTTTCTAGTATTACAAAGTTTCCAAATTTTATCTTGTTTTATCATTCTCATATGACCGGCTTTTAACAAAATATCAAAAGTAGATATATTGCTTTTGCCTAGATTCTTGACTGCTTCATTGAGTTTTGAATGCAACATCCCAGTGATCAACATTATAAAATCGAACCCGTGCTGTATGTAGTAGTCCTGAATTTTCAAATTATTGAAATGCGCATCGTTCTTTATGTAATTGTTGAAAGTCTCAATTGACCATCGGTTTTTGTAATCATTATATATTTCATGTGCCGGGGATGAGACATTTGTTTCAATTGCAAGAACTCCCCAGTACTCGCACACTTCATTATATTTTTCCATCGTATAACCTTTTTCATTTTCATCCATGCATTTGAGAAAACTTTTACGGTTGGAATTGTTCTCATCCAAATCCTTGAATATGATCATTCTTTGGGTTTCTGAAATTTTTTCTTCATAGAAAACCACTCGGGCACATTCTTTTCGTCCTGATGAATAAATAAATTCTCCGGAAGTGTACTGAAGATTTTCTTTGATTCTGACGAAATCAGAATTTTTTGAAGTAACCGGAATAATGTAGCAGTTTCCGTTTGATGACATCATATTCAGAACAGTTTTGGAGTAGAATCCGCGATCGACAATAAATTTTGTATCAGAAAATTTTCTGCTCTCGAGTAATTCGATAACACTTTTCTTATCGATAGAGGAACCTCTGAAAGTTCTGTACAGCAGCGGCGCATTATTTTTTGTATCGTAGGCAACCAGAAGATTAACCTGTTCCGACTTCAGCAGATTCATCTTATATCCAGGCTCTGCCAAATCATTTTCTTCGGAGCACGAACGGATCACATGACCGTCAATGGCAATACTTTTGGATGATTCATCAATGAGAGACTGTTCGAATGCTTTGACTCTGTTGCCTTTTTTACCAAGTTCCCTAAGAAGGGTAGAGAGTGCTGTATATCCCATCTTGAAAGAAAAATTTTTGAAAATTACTGACATAAAACTTTCCTGGTAATAATCATCAATTTGATCGACATATGTAAATCCGTTCACGCACATAATCAAACCGTAGCAGTAAATTTGAGTTCCCTGCTCCTGTCCAAAATATTTTTCCAATCGTTCGAGAATATCCTCTGACAAAAATTTTATCAGTGCGTAACTGCCGTATGATACATCTGTAATAGAGTCATCAAAAATATTGGTTGATTCAGATGTATTTACTTGTGCAAATTCTTTCAAGTATCTTTTATTCGGAATGAAACCTTTATCCTCAATTATTTTACCAATCAGAATTCCTCCATCGCTGGTCCATTTTCCGGTTACAGAAGATTTTACAGATTTGTATTTGTAGACTCTGTAGGTATCGCCGTCTTTTCTTATTCTGCAGCATTTGCACGGAACATATTTTTTTATTGATTCAGGAATTTTGGATTCTGCAACCACAATGACACCTCAATTTATTGCATTAATAACATATGTACATCGATATAAATACATATGTACATTTTAACATAAATAGACTTCGATTAATAGTGATAAATGATTATTTTGTAAACAAAAAGCAATAAAATAAAAAAAATAAGATCGTGCTATCACGGGAAATGTAGAGATAAGGATTTTGAGCGACGGAATATTGCTACCTTTCAGAAATAAAGGAGCTTTTCATAGGTACAGATTTCTCAATGATTGTGCTTAAATGTTAAACCTCATCCGTAGTATAGCACCTGCAGTAATGCTCTGTTCATTTTTTCATGAAGCAAGGAGTACCTTCAAAAATTTACATAACAAGCCCTGCACCGGAGCAGATATACCTTCAATGCATATCCTCTTCAATCCCGTCATGAATATTAAACTCAAGGATCAGCTAATTCTAATGGCATAAAAACCGGATAAAGTGTAAAATGGAGTAACGGGTCAAATGAGAAAAGCATGGAAAAAAAGTCATCATCAGTAAATGTTCAGATAAAGCTGAATGCCGGTCTCAAAAAAAATGCGGAGAACATACTCGAGGAGCTGGGTATGGATCTGAACACCTTTATCAGCATGTCACTTTCAAAGCTAGTAGAAGAGAAGAAAATACCGTTCAAAATCGGTTTTTACAAAGTTCCTGACTACACTCAACAGGAAGCATTCAGGGAGGTCCAGGCCTCCATGTCCATGGAAGGTTTTATTCTCAACAGCGAGGATATGCAGCTCCTTGACGACTATTCAAAAGGTGAAATCACCGGTGATGAAATCAGGCACAGAATTATAGAATCACTTTAAAACACATGTATGATAAAACCTACTGCTATCCGAATTCAGACGTCCTTATAAATAATCTTGATATAACCGATGAAGATAAGCTTGCAGAGGCAGAGCGCAAATTCACCATGCTTAGAATTTACGAACTTCTGCAAAACCCCATTATCGGCAGCTTCGATCTCAATCATCTGTGCCGGATCCACCAGTACATTTTTCAGGATCTCTACAGCTGGGCCGGAGAACTTAGAACCGTAGATATATCAAAAGGCTATTATTTCTGTCACTGCGACTATATAGCAAGCAACGCAAAGAAACTTTTTTCCGATTTAAAGAGTGAAAACTATCTAAAGGGCGCATCACGGGAACGTTTTATTACACGCATATCCTTTTATTTTTCCGAAATAAATGCTCTTCATCCGTTCAGAGAAGGAAACGGCCGTGCACAGCGGGAGTTTATAAGATCGTTGGCACTGTGGAACGGGTATCAGATAAAGTTTTCTCTCGTTCCCGCCGATGAAATGCTCAAAGCAAGCATAGACTCTTTTGCATGCGACTACCGAAGAACCGAGGAAATGTTCAGAAAATGCATAAGCAGTACGGATGTGAGCTGTTCATGACTGCGCGGCTGCTGGATGAACATTCAGATTTGATTTAAACTTTCAGCCTGACTGTCGAAATATCATTTTTCAGGATTACTATGCAGATACCGGGAAAACCAGCAAAATATATAACAGCGTTACTTACTGTCTCTCAGCTTCTTATAACGGCTGCCGCACACGGTGAAGAACAGCTCTGTACATCAGGAAAAGACTGTGCACAGCAGGGGTTCACACTTTATCAGGAAGGGAAGTACACACAGGCAAAATCAATGCTTGAACTGTCATGCAGACAGAATTTCGGTGTCGGCTGCTTCGGCCTCGGATTTCTCTATGAGAACGGTCTTGGCGTCATGCCGGAATACTCAAGGGCATACGGATATTTCGAAAAGGCATGTGAGCTTCAATTTGCAGACGGATGCTACTATGTCGGTCTTTATCACATAGAAAAAAAAGTTTTCAAGGCCGACAGAAGTGAAACGGAAAAAGCGTTTAAAAAAGCGTGTGATCTTAATCATGCCGAAAGCTGTGCCATGACTGCAGAATTATATTTAGAAAAAGATGATGAGGCATCGGCGAAAGATTACCTGAAAAAGGCATGCGACCTTAATGCAGCGGAATCATGCACAAAACTGAAAAAATTAAAAGAAGGCAGTTTGAAATAAAGAGCCGTTTACATCTCAAAAAATTTAATCAGTACGATCCAGACCTTTAAAAGGATGACTGCTTTTCTGTTTCTTTCAGCGATAAAGAGAAGGGACATTCCGAAAGGGCAGCCTGAGATAAAAAAGTCCTCAATAAAGAGGACTTTTAAAGAAACTAAGAGATAATTAACTAAATAAACTTGATAAGCTTATGAAACGCCTTGTCGGCGGCATCAAGAGCCTCATCTACAATTTCAAGTTTAAGCTCCTCGGGATAGGACTTAAGCCAGCTCCTGATATAATCATAGATGCCGGCCTCCTGTCCCGGTTCGAAGGCTATTCCCAATTCCTGACACAGCATAAGACTTCCAAACTCGGCAGTCATTTCCTCCTGAGGATATGGAAATGATCTGCTACAGGATGGAAAATTATACTTTGTCCAGTGCACGAGCTCATGAAACACCGCTTCCCACTTTCTGCTTTCAGAAATAAATTCAGAATTGTAAGGAAGATAGATGGTATTTTCATGAGGCACATAACTCGGCTGGATTGTACTGCAGATTGCAATCCTAACATTAAGATTGCTCAGCAGTTTCTCGGCACACTCATTAGAAGACAAACTCTGCTCCCCATAGTCTCTTACTCTATAGGAATCATACATCAAACCGTTTTCCGGATTGCTCCAGACTATATCTCTGTAACTGTAAACCCTGTAATACCTGATACATGCGGCTGAAACAGGATGGGGATCCAGACGAAGCGCCTCCTCAAAGCTTTTAGCCTTGAGAAAGTTACCTTTGCCGTCCTTGTAGGCCGGAGCAAAGAATTTAATCACATGACTTCTGCTTCCCTCAAGCACAGAGCCTGTTTTCAGGTTCAGCTGCCTCATGGTAGAATACCTCAGATCAATTTTATATTCCGGATCAAGCTTTGACTGCTCCCATTCAGGAAGATATAAATTGATGGAATTCTTTCCCCTGTAATGAGTATTTGAAATCGGATTAAACGGCTTCATTGCCCTGAGCTCAGAAGCAGTCCAGCCCTTCATCCATTCACCCATATTGTTTTCAATAACATTAAGAAAGGTTCGTGCGGCAGCACTTGGTTCACCATATTTTTTAAACATTTTCATCTCCTCATGGGGATGAAAATGCCCTGCGGGGTACTTTCACCCCGCGGGTTAAAACAGCTCTTTCGAGCACTACAAATCCATGCCGAAACGGTTTAGGACGCCAGATTTACCGAAGACAGCCTGGTTGCTGATTACGGATCATAAAAAAATGATCACAGTAAATTCTCAAAATATGCCGTCAGACATCATAAAAAAAACTACAGAAAAATTAAAAGCGGCAGTCATTCAAGTCCCAGTACAGCCGGAAGAAACCTAAAATCAATCACCCGATAAATAATTCTTTTTATGAAACCCAGGAAAATGCCGGTGAACCCCGCCGGCAGGTATGGAAAAAATTTTTTTATAAATCTTCATCAAGCTGTTCAAGACATGACATATCAATATCGCATATCCTTCTTGCCCTGCCGATACAGGTTTCAAGAGTTCCCTGCTCTATCAGATATGAATTTTCATAATGTCTGTCGCCGTCAAGATCAGAATAGTTCCGCATCCAGAGCGTATATAAACGATCTCCCTTCTCAAGATAGCATTCCGATCCGAAGACATTGCTTAAAACCGAATTTAAAAAAAGATCCTTTTCCTCAATTGAGCCTATCAGCATTTTGTTTTTCTCCTAGTACAGTGATTCCTTTCAAAAATCTGCAGTAAGAAGCAAATCTTTAAAAGGAACCCCGCACACGGAGTTCCACAAAGTTTGATTAATCAGTTAAAAAGGAATATTTTCAAATTCACTGCCGGACAGTTCACGGCAGGAATCAGTAAGTGACTTAACCTCAGCCGGTACATCCTTCAGCAAAGTTTTCTCATCCCTGCTGAATGAAATAAAATCACTGGCAATAATCTCCGTCATATAACAGATCTGATTGTCGCGATTCTGGTATTTTCTGGTCTGAAGTCTTCCGACAACAAGAACCAGAGCACCCTTTTTCAAAAACCTGGAGGCATTATCAGCAAGATTTTTAAAAAGCACTACCCTGTTCCACTCAGTAACCTTTTCAGTGGCTGTATTCAAAAGCGAACGCTCGTATGAAGTACCAACAGAAAGAGTACAGATGGACATGCCGGCCTGGTTCTTGGCAAATTCAGGATCACGGCCAAGGTAGCCAAGCAGTTCAACACGATTAATACAATGCATTACAGACTCCACAAACAAAACAACAAAAAAAACAAAACTACCGGCAGTCAGAGATACCCTCTTGCTGTTCTCCAGGCATAAAAAGAGCCAATGAAAACACCTTCAAGGGATTCACAGCGGTAAATCAAACGCAGACAGTCAAGTTCAGCGGCACTCATATAAAACTCCGAAAAAAAATTCCGAAACATCATGAGTCGCCACACGGGGCATGATGCCCCGGAACAGGAAACAAACAAAAAATCAATTTTGATCGATCGCAGGACGGATCCGGAGGATTGAGAACCTCACCGGTCTTTATCCACATCTCAGGAAGAGATATGAAAAATGTACGAATAATATAACCCCGTCCCCCCGGTTGAATAAACAGGAAATCAGGACGCAGAGGGAAAATTTTTCAAACCATGGCTGAATATTTATGTGGTAGATTTGATGCGTTGTCGGGATTTGTTTCTTCAGATATGAATAAATTCCCGTAAAAACGGACTTTTTTCATAGAAAACAAAACATGGAAATCATTAAGACATGAATAATAAAAAAACAAATGAAGCGGATAAAATTACGGAAAAAGAAGATGCTGCCGTAGCCGCTAATATATCATCAGCGAAGGCTTCAGCAGCAGGATCGGATAAAAAATATAAAAAACCAGCTCAATCCGGGATCGAAACAGCAGCATTATCCGAAGCATCAAAGACGGATTTAAATATAAGCGGATCATCTGCCGGAAAAAATACAGTTTCAGAAGCTGAAGCTGCAGGAAAATCCGGAGACACTGAAGACAATGAGAGAAAAGGTAAAAAATTATCAAACAGAGAATCGGCATCCTCTGAGCAGATTAATAAAAAAACTTCAGCTGACGTGACATCGGATCCCAAACTGCCGGCTCAAAACAAATCTGCCGGCAAATCCACGCGCCAGAAAAATTATTCCACGGCCTTTACCCTGTACAGAACCAAAATCTATACCAGTGATGTAATCAAGTATTTTCAGAAAAAAACATTCAGCGTTATCAACAACTGTCTATTCAACCTGTGCATGGTCCGCCCGATTCATATGGATGACAGTGAATATGACGAACTGTATAAAAATCTGTGCATGATATTTGAAAACACAGAAAAACAGCTCGGTTCAGCACAGGAAAAATTTTCAGCACTTTTCGGAGAGAATAAAAACCGGGCTCCTGATATTTATTATTCCGCACCTCTGGAAACGGAACTTCAGCTCAAAACCCCGCTGTCCCTGAGATACGTAAAAATACTTGAATCACTGGATCACCTTCTTCAAATCATTGACAAGGCTCATAACGCAGGATTTATTGTCAATCCAAGAGACGCGGTAAAACTGAAATTTCAGTGGACCAGACAGATATTTATGTTTACAGGAGAAATAAGGGAGCTGGATAACGGAGGCGGGATGTCAAAAAAAGACTCCACTCCTGACGGCACCATGCCGCCCGGGTAATCGGTCAGACGGGTTCATGAGTGTTCATGATGCTCAACTGCTGATGCAGCTTTCAAGCTTTTCATCCTTGTTCCGGCCCCGGTTTCAAATCCGGGCGATTAGAAAAAAAATAACAATGACGTTCGCAAAAATACGGGAGATCAGCTTTTATCTCCGCCTTATTTTGAGGAAGACTTAAAAAAAGCACCGGCAATCAGGATCCTGCCGGCACGCCATGGAGGCGGAAACATATTTAATCAGGTTTGAAGCGGATGACAGTCTCTGTCATACATTCAATGTCCGGGGTGACGTTCCTTTTTTAGCGCGGGAAGATTAAATCAGCTGTCAGCAATAAAAACATTATCAGTCACCGGAGTCTGTACTGCAGCAGAGAAAATCTTTATTCTCATCGTAGTAAATACCCTCGCCTACAGCCTTATCAATAAGATCCTTTTTTCTGTTCTGGACAGTGCATCCATAAGCCTGACACAGATATTTTTCAAGCTCACCCACACTCAGTTTTCCTTTTTTACTGACAAGATACCTTATAAAACTTATGACTGTAACCTTTTCATCAGACATTGAAGAGAGTTTTCTTCTTCTGAACATATATGAATTTAAAACTCTTCCTGTCTGAAAACGATCGTCTGAATTAATCAGAGAATCACAGAAATATTCAAATAAATGTATAAAATCAGTCTTTTTCAAAAATTCCTTGAAACCTTGAAAAATTCTTTCCAGCATATCAAGCTTGTGAATAACCTCAGAATCCAAAGCTTTCAGTTTATCTTTGTCACCATCCATCTGTTCTAAAAAGAATATCCGTGCATGACGCATAAAGGTTGAGTTAAAGACAAAGTAATTATCAATATCAGAATTGATATATACAGCATCACAGAAGCAGTTCAAATCATCTCTGGTAATACCGGCTTCTTCAAGCCGGCGGATTGTTATAAGTCTGTTAGGTTCAAACTCAACAACATCTCTGCGGTGTTTAAGATCACTGAGGGTTGTGTAAAAAGCCTGCACCGGTGCATATCTGTGGCGAATTTCCTTTATATTCATAATGTCAGAGCTCGTGAGAATTTTTTTAAAATACTCATAAAGATTCGGATAATTCCGCAGGGCGACATTGTTTGATAGAGTAAAATTCATTTTTTTCAGATTAAAAGGATTGATTTCATCAGGATGCGCGAAGGGTATTTTATCGAAATACAGTTGCTTTAATTCAGAAATGTAGTAAAAATCCTGATCCAGCAAAGACATAAACTCCTTCATGCGCTCTTCGGGCATAATTTTCTGCTCCAGCCTGTATACGCCCAAGTAGCTGTAATCCTTTAAAACATCAAGATATGTTCCCTTGATGGTGGCGATATCATAACCGTATTCCCTACTGATGATTTCAGAAAGATCATTCATTGAAATCGGTGCATGCTTTTTAAACAGTTCAAAAATTGCGGCATCGCGATCAAATTTTCCAAATCCTATAACAGGCATTCTTCCGAGATGAAAATTATGAAAACTGCCCTCAGGTACAATTTTTCTCAAAAGATTGTGAAGTTCATACTGATCCCTGATGTCATACTTACGCATCAGATCGGGATGCTCAATCATCAGCTTCTTTGTGGAGATTTCCACATTGGTAAATTTATCAAGTTCAAGTCCTTCAATCAGCCCGCTGAAATCCCGGCCGTCCACGTCATATGCCCGCAGTGTCTCACCTATTTTCCAGAGAAGAAACCTTGCTTCAACAAGACTGTTTATTCTGGTTTTCAGCACGCTCTTGGTTATATAAATATCCCCGTCGTATGCCACGTTATTGCTCTTCAGGACATTATTATAGATTTTGACAAAATCTTTAAACCTGGTGTCTTTTACGCAATATTTTTCAACTATATATTTTTCAAGTTCCGATCTTTTCCTGCTGCACCACTGCCCGTCAATACAAATTTTGTCCCGGTTCAGGTAATCCGTGATGCGGGTGCGAAGATCCTGATCAAGAGAACTGTCATTCAAAGCCGTAGAAAGAGGCTTTGTTCCGCTGTTTTTATCAACAGAATCAAGATAATACCATGAGGCAGAGGAAAATCCGATTTCAAGGGCTACATCTTTTTTTACGTGATATTCTTTAAAAAAATGCCCGTATAAGTCCTCGCGGAAAAGAGAAAAATTATAGGTATTCACCATCCAGCTGCGGACACGCTTGACTTTCTCAGTCATCACCTGTCTGATCCTTTCACGCGTCAATCCGTGCTGCAGGGCTATTGCCTCAAGTGTCATTCCTTTAAGACGCTGCATAATAATATTTCTGTCTCTTTCCGAAAGGACTTTGCAGGCTTTTACCATGTCAAGAAAAAACGGATACTGTCTGCAGTAGAGTTCCCCCTCCCTTTTGACTTTCTGTTCATCTACGAGTCTGTTCAGAGCCGTCTGAATCTGCTCCTTCGAAATTCCGGCAGGAAGGTCTGCTATAAAATCCTCCTGCTTGAATCCCTCAGCATTATTTTTGCTGAAAATCAGCAGAATCATTTCGACAATTTCATCATCATTATATATTGTCTGATCACCGTTCACGCCACCTGATATAACAGCTCTTATCCGTTTCTCGTGAGCAGACAGCCACCTGTTGCGTATCTCTATAAAATTCTGAACGGAGGTTTTACCCACAGACTGCATGTTGTAAAGATCCGCCTCGTTCAAAAAAATGATATCGCTGAACCTTTCATAACCGTTATTCATAAGCTGATTTCTGGCACGGGAGGAAAGTCCGAGATTACTGATGTCGGTATCATAAAAACTCACATATTTGAGAACCTTCTCCTGATTCTCCGGCATACAAATCAAATCATACAGATCGGTTTTGGTATAATTTCTGAAATATGCTTCAGCATCATTTTCCGGAAGCGAAATTATGCGCCTGAGCTGCTCCACCTTGGCAAGAATCTCGTTAACAGTCTTTACGCCAGCCTGATCAAGTGATATAAGATCAGACTCAGTGATATTGACAATATCATCCACCGTGATTCTTCCGACTCTGTACAGCACATTTACAGCTCTTAAAGACAAGCCCAGCTTGTCTATTTTAATTTTTTTTAAATCCATAATCCGATCCATTAAACAGGCAGTGCAAAACAGAACTGTCTGCCCCTAAAAAACACAGTCCGGCATTCAATACGTAAAAAACATTGTGGTGAAATTACGGGTTCAAAGCATATGCAGCAGCAATGCGGACAGGTCGTAATATGACTGCGGCTGTGATCCTTCATCACCGGTACAAAGGCAAAATGTCAGTCCGTCACAGAATAATTATATAAATATCTTTTAAACCAATAAAAAAACTTTGTCAAGAAAAACGTCAGAAAATACCACTTATGATCGCAACTGCTGCAGGGCCTGTGCATGACTACATTTTTTTCGCTCAAATCTGATTATTAAACTGAACAGGTAAACAATACATAATGATCTAGAATTTCATTTGTAACCTAAATCATAAATTTAATCTGGGTGTGACATAAAATTCGTGTATTCCTGTTAAATATGTTAAACCACCGTCAGCTCAATAATATTGGTATAAAAAATTTTTTGAATCGATAGAAAAAATTTTTCCGGTGGAAAATTGAGACTGTTTCTACCCAATTATTCCAGGATTCAGGTATTATCCACGCCCTGAAGGACGCTGTTTTACGGCACGATCAGATAAAAATAAAATTACCGGCAGGTCAGTCCTGTTTGTTTATAATTCTGCAATGTGTCATAATTCGCCGTGAAGTGAATTATCATCCCACTTTAAATTTCTATTCACAAGGATAAATAATTTATGAACTTTTCATCTAAATTTCTGAGAGTATCAGCTCTCGTCGCTGCAGCTGTTCTCCTGCCGTCATCTGCATCTGCTGACAGTCCTTCATTCAAAACCGGACGCTATACATTAGGTCACAGCAGCCATCTTAACAGTTTCACATGTAACAGCAGCGGTGAAGAAGCATGTGAAGCTCTTTTACAAATAAAGAACAAACTGACAAAGGAGGAACAGGAGCATATAGGCAGTTCCGGAGAAAGAGCATATCTGGGAGACTTTATAGTTGCAAAGGAAGCTGACGGCGAAGATCTTTATTCAGTAAATGGAGGGATATTTATCGGTCGTGCCGGAGAATACACATTCAAATCAAAGGATTCTGACAAGGCTCTTTGCCATCTGCAGGAGCCGAATAAACTCTCATGCTCTCTCTGTGATGACGACGATCACAAAAGCACTGCAACACTTACCTTTGAAAAAAACAATGTGACCAGGCTCAATGTTCAAATTTCTGAGGAATCGCAGGAAGATCCATCCTTTGAAGAACTTGTACTTTATGTTGACGATATGACATTCAGCTACGAAACAGAAGAGGAATACGAGCATGATATGTTTATAAGTGCAAAACTCGGATATCTTCAGGTCGATGCGGAGCTTAACCGCAAGTGGAAATCTCTGGACAAAAATGTGAAGAATAAAATTCTTCCGGAGCAGAAAAAATGGATTGCAGAAAAGGATAAAAAATGCGGACCGGTTACCATGAAAGGAAGCGAAAAGGAGCTGACCGCAATGTATACATGTCAGAAGGATATGACATTTCAACGGCTGTACGATGAGCTTAACAAGCTGTAAAACAGGTCTTTCGCACACCGGCCGTCATTTTTTATAAAATGAACTGTCGTGCAGATCCTGATATCCGGGATCTGCACGATTTTTACTTTCTGAAATGTTCATCAAAAAGCATCCGGAAAAGTATGCTCAACAGGCAAACCAGGACGGAAAGAACATCACATCTGAATCCCCTTTTTATGCAGCGGAAAAGTCAGCATCCTTGAACTGCAGTTTTACTGCCAGCTGAATACTTGCGAATATGCAGAAAGAGCGGATATCGTAACAGAGGATACCGGTGATCCGGAAATTACAGGCAGTGCCTCGTACTTTTTTAAGAATGCAGACATCAAGGCGGAAATTTATGAAACTCAGCTTTAATGATTGAATCCGGCGTTTCAGGAGCAGGAGAAGGAAATTCTATAAAAATGCTGAATTAAGAATTTTCTTTCAGGTCTTTAATTCTACTAGAACTTTCCCAAATCGTAATACTATACATTCTTTTTTGGTCTGCCAGGAGATCTTTTAGTTGGTACTTCATCTTGTGGTAAAAGAGACAACTTTTGAAGTACCTTAACCTGAGACGGATTCATAT
>JAEEGJ010010105.1_pt1 | contig 24795 bp, 16 predicted proteins | sample 8958761 | NCBI WGS metagenome assembly JAEEGJ01 (sample SAMN16246546, study PRJNA631951) | gut metagenome | biome: gut microbiome; feature: rumen; material: RS-attached | host: Bos | place: Iran: Karaj | collected 2018-10 | reverse complement strand
GGTATTCAAGTAAAGCTTCTTCGTTTTCTGATAATTGTAAGGCGTGTCTCTCTGAAACGGCTTTATAACTATTGTTTGTTTTTTGTGAGTCGTGAGCATTGTGTGTTTTAACGTCACAACCTTCACTACCTTCACGGGAGATGACCATGATAGCGACATCATTGTAGTCTTCTTCCATGGTTCTCTTGAGTTCGTCAGTATAGGATGACATTGGAGTTTCACCAATTGTCACTTCTGAACGACCTTGCCAGCTAGAGTTACCGTTTGTACGGCCACTGCCTGAATTGTAACCATTTTTGTTTTGATAAAAGTTTGTGAGTTCGTTATTGATATCGAAACCAACATCAGTTAATGATTTTTGTAAGTTGACAGCTTGAACGCCACTACTGACAGAACCACTACCAGAACCACTACCACCTAAAACGAGGTTTGTTGAACTCTTACCAACGACAGAAATCTTTTCATCACCAGAAAGTGGGAGGAAATTATCTTTGTTTTTAAGAAGAACGAAACCTTCATCGGCTAATTGACCGTTAACTTCAACACCATGGCTCAAATAGTCGGTGTTGTTGCTAAGACCGATAAATGAAGCGGACACTGGATTAGCGCGTGCAGAAATGGCGAGAGGTAAAGCCATACCGATTAAAAAAGCAGGTAATAATACTTTTTTCTTCATATTTTTTCCCTTTCACGATTAAATTGCATATGTTGTTTCAAAACGAATACAACCGACATTATGTGTATATGCAAAACATCTTATATATAATTATTGAAAATTAATTAGGAATTAAAATATATGACTTTTATGCGAATAAATTATATTATTTTGTCCACATACAAAGAAAAACGACACGATTAGGTGCCGTTTTTTTCTGGTTTTAACGCGATAATTAGATTCACGTCTCAGCTATTTTTGTTTTTTGTCTTGTTCTTTGATTTGCTCGCGATACTTTTCGAGTTCTTCAGAGTTCGCTAAGACGAAATGGCCAGGAAGGATTTCAGTTAGTTTTGGACCTTCTTTGCTATAGTCATGTTCGAGTTGTGGCTTATAGACATATCTCTTTCTGACTTTTTCGCTTAATGGGTCTGGCTTTGGAATCGCGGATAATAAGGCTTTGGTATATGGATGTAATGGGTGAGCGAATAATTCATCACTACTAGCCATTTCAACGATATTACCGAAGTACATAACAGCGATACGATCGCAAAAGTATTTAACGACTGATAAGTCGTGAGCAATAAACATGATGGTTAAGCCCATTTCTTCTTTTAAGTTATTTAATAAATTAATGATTTGGGCTCTAATGGAGACGTCAAGCGCGGAAATTGGTTCGTCACAGATTAAGAAATCTGGATTCATAATTAACGCTCTTGCGATACCAATACGTTGTCTTTGACCACCAGAGAATTCGTGTGGATATCTGGAAGCGTATTCCGCCAATAAACCAACTTTTTCCAAAACTTCTCTAACTTTTTGAGCGTTTTCGAATTTGTTGTATTGACCTTGAATGTGAAGACCTTCCTTAATGATATCGGAAACAGTCATACGTGGGTCTAAGGAGTCAACAGGATCTTGGAAGATCATCTGCATCTTTGTCATCAACTTCTTATCGACGTGTTTGGTGTCGTAATTGTGTTGGGCAATCTTTTCCTTTTGTTCTTTGACTAAGGCTTTGATATCCGCTTTAATTTGTGCAATTTGAGCGTTGTATTCATCTTGAATCTTGGCACTTTGAGATGCTACTAATTCTGGACTACCTGTTTCATCAGAAAGACTCTTAATCTTTTCGTTCATCTCGGCCTTTAATTCTTTAATCTTGCGATTGGCCTTAATTCTCTTCCATTTGATTTCTTTTTCATTCCATCTGTTACCCGCAACAATGCGGTAACCTTTGAAATAAACAGAACCAGATGTAGCTTTATAAAGTCTAATTAAAGTTCTACCAGTTGTGGTTTTACCACAGCCAGATTCACCAACGACACCAAAGCATTCACCTTTTTTGATATCAAAGCTGACATCGTGAACGGCTTTTGTGACGAAAGCGTTTTTACCATGACCGAACTTAAAGAATTGCTTTAAGTGTCTGACTGACAATTCGATATTGTTTTCCACTAATTCAGGAAGATATGTAACTGTTCTTTTAGCCATGATTACTTACCTCCTTTTTTGGATTTCTTTGTTGGAGCTTCTTCTTCTGACTTTTCTTCAGCCTTTTGAGCATTAAGTCTAGCTTTATTAGCTGCTAAAGAAGCTTCAATACGTGTCTTAACAATGGCTGGCATTTCAACCTTTGGAGCACGTGGATCTAATAACCATGTGGCAGCGTAGTGAGTATCACTAACTTTGAAGAGAGGTGGTTCCTTCTTAAAGTCAATCTTCATCGCGTATTTACTACGTAATGCAAATGCATCACCTACTGGTGGATAGATTAAGTTTGGTGGAGTACCTGGAATGGCTTCGAGTCTTTCTTTACTATCAACGTCTGGAATAGATGATAACAAAGCCCAGGTATATGGATGTCTTGGATCATAGAAGATTTCTTCTTCTTTACCAAATTCGACAATTTTACCAGCATACATAACAGCGACACGGTCCGCCATGTTGGCGACAACACCTAAGTCGTGTGTAATGAAGATACATGTCATATTTCTTTCTGCTTTTAGTCTGTTAATTAATTCAAGGATTTGGGCTTGAATAGTAACGTCTAAGGCAGTTGTTGGTTCGTCACAGATTAAGATGTCTGGGTCCGCAGTTAACGCGATAGCGATAACGATACGTTGTCTCATACCACCAGAGAATTCAAATGGATATTGTTTGAATCTTCTTTCTGGGAACGGAATACCAACTTCTTCCATAACTTTAAGAGCTTTCTTCTTAGCTTCAGCTTTAGTGATTTTAATCTTGGCCGCAAGGTTTGGTTTGTTTGCTTTAAGATCTTTGACTTCTTTTTTAGCTTCTGCTAATGGAGTAGCATACTTTTCTTTAATTTCGAGAATGTTTTTCTTCTTTGAAGCTTCATCAAGCGCTGTATCATTCTTAACTTCTTGAATTTGTGCGTTAACTTCCGCTTGTAAAGCAGCAAGCTTAGCGTTTGCTTCTTCGAGTTTTGCTTTATATTCTTCAAGTTCAGCAAGATAATCTTGTTTATATTGTTCTCTTGCTTCCGCGACTTTAACTTTAGCTTCTTTATCTTTTTCAAGATATGCTGCCTTAGTTTCAGCAATGAGTGGTTTGTATTTAGCCTTTAATTCTTGCTTATTTGCGGCATTTTCCACTCTCGCTTTTTTAATCTTTTCATCAAAGTCCTTTTTGATTGAGTTCAAAAGTTGTTTGTTTGAAGAATGCTTAGCCTTTGCTTCAGCTTTGATAGTATTTTTGGTTTCAATATATCTAGCTCTTGCTTCTTTGTAAGCTTCGGCTTTTTGCGCTTGAATTTCTTTTGCGTTTTCTGGTTGTTCTTCAAGCATCTTTTTGAATTTGTGTTTGATGCTGATCTTTTCTAGACCATAATCTTGATTCAAAGCAAAGATACGACCACTACTTTCGTTTTTAGCGATGCTCTTCACTCTCTCGAGTTCTTTTTTCTTTTCGCTGTTGAGGAACTTAACAACTTCTTTGCTCTTGTTGAGTTCGCTCTTATATTCAGTGATTGTGTTTTTGTATGTCACAAATTCTTTAGCAACGATTTCTTCTCTCATCTTCTTGAGGTGATTGCCATTTAAAATCATCGCTTCAGTAATTTGTTTACCAATTCTCATGATTGGGTTTAAAGAAGAGAGAGGGTCTTGGAAGATCATACCAATCTTACGGCCTCTGATGCGATGGAATTCATCTTCAGAAACCTTGGTTAAATCTTCACCTTCATACATGATGGAACCAGAAACAATACGACCGTTTGCGGCTAAAATACCCATAATGGTCTTACTTGTAACTGATTTACCACTACCAGATTCACCAACGATACAGAGTGTTTCACCTTTGTATAAGTCAAAGGAGACACCACGGACAGCTTGAACATAACCGTGGTCTGTGGAGAAGTTAACTCTTAAATCCTTAACGGATAAAACAATTTCTTTATTTTCCATTATTCGTCTTCTCCTTTCAAACTTGGGTTCATCGCATCTCTTAATCCGTTACCGAATAAGTTAAATGAGATCATAATTAACGCCATAATAATGGCTGGGAAAATTAATAAGTATGGTTCGGTTTGAATATATTTTTGGTTATTGGCCAAAATGACACCTAAAGAGGCCATATTTTGTAAACCGAGACCTAAGTAAGCGATACCAGATTCTGAGAAAATGACACCTGGAATCATCATAACTGCAGCTGTGATAATGGTACCAATAGCGTTAGGCAAGATGTGTTTGGTAATTAATCTTGCGTCGCTCGCACCTAGCGTTCGAGAAGCTAAAACGTATTCACGCCCTTTAAATCTATAGAACTGGGTTCTTGTACGATAAGCAGTACTAATCCACCCCGTCATAAATAAGGCAATTGCGAATGTGACGAAGTTACTACCTAAGTGGATGATAAACAAAGTCAACATAACCATGCCTGGAATACCACCGATAATATCAGTGATTCTTTCCATAACTAGGTCAATGGTGCCGCCATAGTAACCAGAAATGGAACCCCACACTAAGCCAAAGATAAAGCAAGCAGCAGAGGCAATAAGACCAAGTAATAATGAAGTTCTTAAACCTTCAAAAACGTACTTGAATAAATCTCTACCGTTGTTATCTGTACCTAAAAGGAATGTTGGAATCTTTGATAAACCCATACGCTTATAGTTCAAATAATGGCATTTGACACGGAAATAACCAAAGACATAACCATAATCTGGATCTGGCTCATCATCATAAGTGATGTCTGATAATTTGATTGGTTCATCAAATGGACATTTTTCTTTATTTAAGATTGTGCATTTAAAGTTGAGTGTATCAAGGCAGAAACCTAAATCCACCATGCCTGTGTCAGTAAGAGTGTCGGTGCCATCATCAGCTTTAAATGACACCCAGCCGTTATTTTGATATGTCAAAAGTCTACTAACATCGATATCTTCTTCTCTCATACCGAATGCAGCTTCGTATGTATCATAGGAGAATGACATGAAATAGGCTTTAGAGAGATAAACACGTCTAACACCTGTACTGCTCCAATATTTGTAGCCATCATCAATACTACTGTTGACACATGAATAAGCATCATGGATAGCCATATCATTAAAGGCAGCTTTAACAGCGGCTTGGCCATCACTTTCGTTATTGTATTCGAAAGCAATACCACCGATTAAAGAGCATGTTCTATGACCATTACCATCAGATTTCATTCTCACTGCGAAACGGGCATCTTCAAATGTCGTTTTGCCAGTCGCGGTTTGAATCATTTCTGCAACATTAATTTTTGCTTCAGCCTTTTCACTAACAGCACTACCGATGTTATGGACAATAGCGTAGTCAGTTAATTGAACTTCTTTTTCAACAATATCGCCAGTTACTTCTTCGTTATATTCAAAGAATAAAGCACATTCACCTAAGCGATAACCACTTGGCGCTTCTAAATCTGTCTTTTCTTCTCTTGTGTTGAGTTTTTCAACATCATAAGTATCAAAGACACTGACATATAGGTCATTATTTAATTCTAAAGATGGGATGATTTTGCTTGTGAAGTCAAAGAAATCATCTTCATCGTAGCTATTTGAGTAACCGAATTGGACATAGCCTTCTTTAGCGAAGTTGCCGAAAGAAGAACTACTGACGTCGTTGACATATTGCAAATCAGTGAATTTCTTTTTGCTAATCGCGTTTCTTTGTGGGAATTTGTCTTTTGATGGCCACCAATATTCTTGCTTTTCTTCTTCTGTGGCAGCATCTGGTTTAGCAGAAATATCTACCGCGATGTTACTGTATTTGGCAGTACCATCCCAGAAACCTGTTCCTGATTTAAATAACTTAGGAGCAAGGAATGTTTGGTCTTCGTGAACTTGCTTTGTATCATTTGTGTCAACAAGTGGCACAATGAAAGCCATCATAAGGAGTGCACCTAAAATATAGGCAGCAACAACTGATGATTTGTTCTTTCTAAATCTCTTTAACGAGTCTTTTAAGAATGTTGTTGGTTTGGTTTGGAACTTCTGTTCGTGAACCGATTCATCGATTTGGGTTAAGGTGAAATCAGCATCACTGATCTCTTCATCATTAACCACTACTTCTTCTTGAACAGGAGTTTCTTCTAATATTTCAAAATCTTTATCTTCAAACATATTATTTCTTCGCCCCCATTCTGATTCTTGGATCGATAAATCCATATGATAAGTCGAAAACAATACTGGCTAGTAAACCAATTGTGGTAAAAATCGCCATATCGACCATTAAGACATTGTAGTCAGGTGATGTCAAAGCTCTATAGTAGAGTTTTCCAAGACCCGGAATGTTATATAAGTTTTCCAAAATCATCGAGCCACTGAGAAGACCAATAACTTCCGATAAGATAGCAGGAAGAATTGGCACGAAAGCATTTCTCAAAGCGTGACGAACAATGGCTTGGTTTTTGGTTAAACCTTTAGTTCTGGCCAATAAAATGTATTCACTAGACATAACATCACAAAGTTCAGCTCTAACAAATCTTGCATATGAGCAGATTGCACCAAATGATAAGGCTAAAACAGGAATGACAAGTGATGCCACTTTTGTGCCGAATGTATCTTCAGAACGGAACCATGCAGGCGGCAGTACCTGTGCATCATAAGCTAGCCAGCGTAATAAGAACGTAATAAAAACGAAGTTAGGAATAGCAACGAAGATCATGACTGATGTGGAAATGGTATGATCAACCCATGTATTTTTCTTTAAACCAGCAACAATACCTAAAACAATACCGAGTGGCACTGAAATAACCACAGAACAAAGATTGACAAGAATGGTATTCGGTAAGGCTTGTGCAATCATACGAATAGCAGAAGCGCCTGCTTCAAGTTTTGTAGATGTGCCCCAGTCCCATTTAGTCACAATATTACCAATCCAACGGAAATATTGTTGAATGATTGGTGTGGTATAGAAAAAGTATTCATCTCCACCAACTACCAATGAGTCTAATGGTTTAACAGTAGGTACATAATGCTCTACTGCTGGCTTAACGAAATATTCACAATAGCCAAGTTTGACTTGATCCATATAGAAAGCAAAAACCACCTTTTTATCTGTCGCAACGACAGCTGCAGTTGGCAATGATTTAATAAGGAAGAAAGTCAAAGTTAAAATGATAAAGGTTGTTATGAACGCTAGTACAATTCTTTTGATTGAGTATTTTAACATATCCTTCTCCTTTCCTTCGTTTATTCTAAACGTCTTACAACTATATCATAAAGAAGTCCATTCTTCAAGAATGGCGTTATTTACAGACGCATAAAAAAATAACCCCACCTATCAATTTTGATAGACGGGGTCAATTTTAATTGTTGATCGATTAGTATTAGAGATCGAAAATGCTATCTACTCTAGTGTAACCTTCTCTGTCTGGGACACGAATTTGTGTCTTGTTTTCATCAATTGGTTCAAACCAGAAACTAATTGAATAGACACCATGATATTGATCGCCATTGATTTCATAATAATCATCTAAATCGTAGGATAATGCGACCATGCGATCATTTTCGACTGCAAACCTTGCTGTTTGATAAGTTGTCATAGGTGTTCCAGCAGGAATACCATAGTTTCTTTCATCATCAGCATCCGCTGGATCATCGAATCTATATGTGTATGACATCATGACAGAAGAATCATCTCTAGAACCATATTTGAGGTTAGAGATTAATTCGTCGTCTGATTCTTTTACACCAAGAAGTTTAGTCAAACGATGGTTGAGTTGAGCATCTTCAATAGGTCTTGAGAAGAGACTGTTACCAGCGGTGAACCAGTTATCCATAATATCGAGAACCGGTTGTGCTCTATTTCCATCTGACATATAAGATTGTGTCGCGAGTTTGAGATAGTTCTTGGTTTCACCTGTTTGTTTGAAAACGAGTGTGTCATAGAATTCGTTGGTATGGAAGATCATTTCAAAGTGTTTGAAGTTCACAGAACCTTCATCTGCGATGATTTCAGAATCATCTTCATAGATGCTGAAATATGCATCATCAATACTGGCGGTAATGACTTCGTTTTCGCAGATATATGAATGGAGAACGTCATTCTTGTAAACAGTCTTGCAGTACACTTCGTGTTCAGCCATTGCGGTAATGGCGTTTGCTTGTCCAGTTGCATCTTCAAGTGTCTTGAAGTGTGTACCCAAAGTTTCAGCTTGTTCAGCAGTAATAGATGGAGAAACGATAACTGTTACTTCACCTTTAACATTTGGATTTTCATTAGCTGTAACAACAATTTTTGTCTTGCCGCTTGCAATACCCCTAATTGTGCCGTCTGGTTGGACGGTAGCGACACCTTCATCTTGGCTAGCATATGAAACTTTAGATGGGTCGAAATTGAATTGTTCGAGCGCTCTAACTTTCATTTCTTCGTCAACCAAGATGGAAACAACTGAGCGATCCATATCGATTGATTTTGGGAAGTATTTTTCTGTGTAGTCAAATGCTTCGGAAGAATCTGGGTCTGGGGTAAGAATTGGTGTTGGTTCAGGTTTTGAACTGCTTGATGAAGCTTCAGAGCTGCTGGAAGCTTCAGAAGAGCTACTAGCTTGGCTGCTAGAGGCTTCGCTACTGGAGGAAGCTTCAGAAGAGCTACTAGCTTGGCTGCTAGAGGCTTCGCTACTGGAGGAAGCCTCTGAGCTGCTTAATTCACTACTACTGCTAACATCACTGCTAGAAGAAGCAGGTTTGGAATTTGTGTGTGAGTCACATCCGACAAGAGATGTAGAAGCGAGTAACGCTACGAGTAAGAATACTTTACGTTTCATGTTTCTTTACCTCCTAATCTTTTTCAGCAATGGCATCGGCGAGGTTCTTTGAAACTTCAGCATATGACAATGTTGGAATACCGAAATCAGAATCACCAACTTGTTTAATGCTTAAGTTATAAGAAACTTCGATTGTCCATAACTTGTTATATTCTTCATATGTGAACGCATGTTCTCTGAACAATTCATGATATTTATTATCATCGTCCATATGATTGACTCTTCTGATGTCAGCGTCGATTTGTTCTGCTTGAGCTTTAGAGAGATTGATTGCAGATGTTACAACATTTCCATTTGCCGTGGCATTAAATGTAAGATTTGTGCCACCGAAACCAAAGATATAAATTTGGATACGTTGAATCTCGACTTGGACATATTCAGAATCAATGAAATTAGTAACAACATTGAAGTTATAACCTCTGTAGAGATCATCAATATCAATGCCATCTAAATAACATAATTCAACTGTCTTAGCCATTTCACCTGCTTTGACAACACCGCCGTGATCAGCGCATGCCCATAAAGCATCAAATGACCAAATGTTATCGTTATAGATTAATGGTCTTTGTGAATTGACTTTGGAAGTATCTGTACCCCAGTTAAGTGTGAAGCCAGATTCGTTATCGCTCTTTAAGACTTGTAAGAAGTTAAGAGGATTATATGTATTACCAGAAATGGCACCAAAGGCTAAGTCAAATTGACCTTTCATCATAACTTCGTTATAAACTTGATCCCAAACTGGAACAGCATCTTGGTCAACGATTAAGTGGATTTGACCATCGGAAACTCTTGGATCGTTGAAAGCGTCTGTGAAGTATTTGGCAATAGCATTACCGTATTCATCAATGTTTGTGTAATACATCCATGTGATGCTAATGTGAATGTCTTGTCCGTATTGAACTTTACCGGCAGTGACTAATTCATCGACGGCTGCTTTGAATGACGCAACAGCTTTATCGTAAGAATAACCATATGTTGATTTGCCATCAGAGTCATATGTTTGATATGCAGCGACAGCATCAGCGTGAGCTTGTGAAGTGTTGTATGAAACGCCTCTTTCTGGATCGCTTAAGTAAGCGTTAGAGAAATAGTCAATGGATGGTTGTGAACCACGGTTAGAAGCGAATTCTTTTCTGTTGATGGAATAGAATAAGCCTTTTAAGAAGTTATCATTGCTCATCCATGGTTTGACATCCCAGCTGGAGTTTTTATTGATTTTGCCGTTTTCGCCGAATAAGTAATTCCATGTGCTTTTATTACAGGAGTTAACATTCAATTTGAATGTGGCATCACCTTTTGTTTCATAAACTCTTGGTTGACCAACTTCAGTATTGATGAACTTAATTGGAATACCACAGCTATCCAAGTCACCTAAGTTAAATCTTTCATAGATTGCTGTAGATGATGTAGCTGTATCGATAGCAATGAGTTTAATACCAGCGATGTGATATCTGCCTGGTTCAACCCATGTTTCGTTTCTCTTGAAGGCAATAGCTTGTTCTTTTTCCCAAGATTCAAGCATATATGGACCAACGCTTAAGACGTAGTCGACGATAGCATCAACGTGACCGCTTGGAGCGGAAGCGTTGTTTGTTTGACCATATCTTCCGGCACCGACTTTGACGGAACCACTACCAATGCACTTAAGGAAGTCTTCTGGCATTGGGGAAACTAAGTTGGAAGATAATGTGTACATCGCGGTGAATCTATCAATTGGATTTAAGATTTCTAATTGAATGTAGTCGCCGTTGACTGGATCGTGATCGGTTTTAATGCCTAATTCACCATCTCTGATCATATCGTTCCATGTTTTTAAAGCGATTTCATCGCTAACATCTTTTGTATTGGTGTAATATCTTTGAGCACCAACGATACCATATGTTGCGTCGCCAGCCATTTCGGCACCACGAACTTGGCCGTGGGAACCGGTGAGGAGGAAACGATATGCGAATTCGTAGTCATCAAGAGCGACTGATCTCTTTTCGAAATCATAACCGGCCCATGGGTTACCATTGTAACGGTATTTAACAGAATCACCTGTCTTGACGTAAATTCTCCAAGTTGTATACAAACCTAATGGGTTTGGATCTGTTTCACCTGGTTTAACTTCTTGGCCTCGATAGACTGGAATTGGTCTATTAAACGCTGTAGTGTTACCGTTATAAGTAACGGTGTCTTTCGCTAAAACTGGATACCATTCATAGCTATCTTTTGTGGAGTTAAGTTTTGTGCCCCAATAAGAAGCAGTGATGTAGCCTTCTAAGTCAGAGACTTGAGCGCCTGTATCGTTTCTAGCGTTAATTTTAACTGGGTCTTGGGAAATGGCGGAGTGGAGGTACATTTTGTGTGCAGCCACTGTTTCGTGCTTGATTTGATCGTTATCAATTGTACCTTCTTGTAATAAGCCAAAACCGTAACCAGTAATGTAGTTAGTTGTTGGTAATGTGACACGTGAACTATATTTCACGTAACCACCATTTTCGAAAAGGGTGATACCAGTTAAGTGGTTATCCATAGCATCCTTTTCTAATTTACCGAGAATTTCTGTTCTCTTATTGATGGCTTCTTGGCCAGCTAAGGAAGCAAAGTTGTAACCACCTTCCGCTAAGCTAGCATCAACGACTGTAACTGTAAGTTGTCTAGCAACTTTGGAAACAGTTTCCACAACTGTGATTTTCGCTTCACCTTTGGCGAGAGCGGTAACCACACCAGTTCTTGTCACGTCGATGACGGTTTTGTCACTGTTACTATAAGTGTATCTTCTATTAACAGATGGGTCACCACCAGTGGCGTTGATAACAACACGTGTTTCAATACCTTTGTTTAAGATGTTGGAACCAGTTGCCAAACTGATTGTGAAAGAGAAAGCAGCTTGTTGGCTTGATGAGCTCTTTGAAGAGCTGGAAGAAGCTTGAGAGCTTGAAGCTTGAGAGCTTGAAGCTTGTGAGGAGCTTGAACTACTTGGTGGAAGAATACTACTGCTACTTGGTAAATGTGAGCTTGTAGAAATACTTTGACCTGATGTCAAGCTACTACTATTTGAAAGTTCGGAGCTGTAATTACTACTAATATTGCTACTACTATTGTTTTCGCTACTAGGAGTATTACTGCTGCCACCATTACCGCTACAAGCGGCTAAGCCACTAGCGGCGAGTAAGATAGCAAGGAAACTTAAGGAAAATCTCTTCTTCATGATTATTTACCTCCTTTTCTCTTCTTCAATAAGAGAGAAACGATGATGAATGAAGCACCAAGGGCAGCAATAGCAGAAACAACGATAATCATTGCGCTATTTGTTAAGCTTGCACTTCCGTTATTTGTGGCATTTGGTTGGCCACCAGATGGTGTATTGGTTAAGAAACCATTGTAATAGAGTTTGCTACCACTCATATCGATATCACGACCTGTGACAGTACTGAAGATAACGAGTGAACCTTGTTCATACTCGAAGTCATAGCTAACGATAAGATCTGAACCTTGGACGGTTTGGAAACCTTTATTGATGTTTTCTTCGTCAGCAAGGTGGATGATACAACCTGTTGAACCTCTAGCGTAGTCAACACCACTAACGAACATTCTGAAGTCAGCGCCTTCAGAGATGATGTTGGAAGCGTTGTAGACAAATTCTTTTGTTTCGTCGAGATAGTACATATTTCTTTCTGCGTCGAATTTGGCATCAACACGGTAGTAACCGATAGCACCATAAGCTAATTTGTCTTCTTGGAAGTAGAATCTAATACGTTCAACACCATTTTCATCACGATATTCACAAGCGGTCTTGAAGACTGGCGCTTTGCTATCGATATGAATTGTGTATGCATCACTCACTTCGGTACCTGTACCAGCGAGGAGATAATTGAACTTGAGTTCGTATTCACCACTTTCGAATGCTACACCTGTGATTTCGTCATATAGAGGAACAATCGCGTACGCTCTATGTGCGATATAGCCAGCAGATAAGTAGCTTGAATCAACGTGTGATTTGAATAATGACCATTTACCGAGTGTGTCATCAGAAATCATATCTCGTAATGCACTTCTGTAGACAACTTTGTTATTTGCCTTATTTGTAATGGTGAAATAGTTATCCACGACAGATCTCAACATGAATTGTTGAATGATCATGGTGTTGGATGTTTCTGGATTACCTAAGTAAATATCATTGCTTGGGTTTTCTGTGTATTCACCATCTTTTTTTGGATCTGTACCGACATTGTAGAAGCCTTGTAATTTATCAAATGATTGATTGTTAACGAGAACTTTATCAGTATCAATCTTTTGTGGTCTTTCAGCATAACCGGCAACGATCATGGATTCAAAGTTACCATTACTCTTACCAACTAAGGATTTAGCAATGTCATTAACTAAATCTGATGGATAGACTTTTGTGTAATCTTTTTGGAAGTTGAATGGTTCAGCGACAGGAACTGATTCGTAACTTGCGTTAGAATCTCTATCAGTACCTGAATAGAAACCAGCATATGGGATTGATAAATCTGGGTTATTGTTCTTACTCTTGAGAGAGACGAAACCTTCGATCATACAACCATATTCATAGTTCGCTAAAATTTCATTCTTTTGTGCTTCTGTCAAAGAATATGTATTGATTGTGACTGTGCTTTCGCCAGCTGGAATGGTCACTGTTTGACCAGTAATCTTGGCGAGAACAACGTCTTTTGTTGATTGAGCTGTGTAGCTTGGGAGTGGTTGCCAATCAGCACCTTCACTAGCGGCATTGTAGTAATAACCTTTAGTGATGGTTGTCTTTTTACCAGCATTGAAGTCAGCTTCTGTTGCGTAGTAATCAAAGTCTCTTGAAACTTTATAAACATCTTTATAAGCAGTTTCGCCTGACGCTACGGACATTGCGTGAATTTCAATATCGTAGAATGGCATACCGGAGAAGGAGTCAATCTTTTCGATTTCACCTTTGAAGTTGTAATCCTTTGTGACAACATCATTTGGATGAGCAAGCGCTGGTCTCATGACAGTTAATTCAACGTCATAATCTAAAGCACTTTCGCTTTCGTTGTGAGCAACGAAGGAAATCTTGACATCACCCTTAGCGATATCGGCATTATTTCTTAAGGACACTTTACTCTTATTGATCTTGTTACCTTGGAGATCTAAACCTTCGAGATAAACTGGAGTATTGAGAGCACCACCGATGTTGGCCATACCAGCACCTTGTTGTCTTGGTGATGTTGGAGAAATAACATTTGTTTCAGGATTAGCTGTGAAGTCGTTCATTGGAACAGCGGTAGATTCAAGTCTCATATCGACTGTTGCTTTGTAAGCAGCGATTTGAGCAAGTTCTTCATCTGTAAGAGCTCTGTTTTCTGCCTTAGCAGCAGCGTAGATTGGAGCAGTAACTTTGGAAAGAACGACTGATTGTGCACCAGCATAGTTAGGAGCGGCCATTGATGTACCACTTAAGTATTGGTAGCACTTGTGTAAATATTTTTCAGAAAGTTGTTCTGATTTGGTTAAGTTAGTCATCGCGTGTTCTGGGACAGCGCCTCTGATGTTACTACCTGGAGCAGTAATTTCTGGTTTGATTTCGAGGTCGTATCTAAGACCATCGGTAGAGAAATCACTGATTGTATTTTTGGCTGGGTTGTCATTGACTTGTTTGAAAGCAAGTTTCATTTCACCACTGCCTTGGCTTTCGAAGACACCCTTATCTTTAAAAAGAGCTAAAGCACAAGGAATTGTGGCATTGAAACCATCGCCAAAGCTACAACGGAAGTTGAAGTCAGAAGCAGTTGGGTCGTTGTTAATAATAACTAAGCCAATAGCACCTTTATTAACTGCGATTGTATATTTGTCAGCGAATGATGTGCTACCACGATTGACAACGGCAATTTTGCCATCAACTCTGTGGGAGTAATCAGATGTTGTACCAAATCCTGGGATGTATTCCCATGGTACTAATTTAGTTTGATCAACATGACCTTCGTCGTCTGTAACCAATTCTTTCATACGGTGTTCGACTGTGAAGTCTTCCGCCATACCTGTTCTATTGGTAATTTGATCTTCGAATGGAACGTTAGCGCTACCGATTTGGAAAGCACTTTCGTAGAAGATTTCGGTTGGGTGACCGGAAGCAACGATTGTGCTGTTTGTATTGTTGGCGAAACCACCAAGAATACCTGTTTCTACTGAACTGGTTGACCAGTTAGCATAAGCACCGGTTGTTGAATAAGAAGATTTACCAGCGTTACCAGCGGAAATAGAAGTTAAGATACCTGAATTGGTTAATCTTGTTAAAGTTCTGTTGGTGATATCTTCTTGATCGAAGTCGTTCAAGTCTGTACCTAAGGACATGTTGATGCCATCGACTTTTAACTTGATGCAGTCTTCTAAGGCTTTAAGAATGGTTGAGTCATACATGAATAAACCACTACCAAAGCCGAGTTTTTCACCAATACCATTACCACCTTTAGCATCATAGTCGGTAGAAACCTTCATGAGGGCTAATTGGGCTTTTGGAGCAATACCTTTATAAGTTGGGGCATTAGCAGCTGTAATGGAAGAGACGTGGCTACCGTGATATCCACGTTCAGAGTGAACATCGAAGTCACCTGGACCTTCTTTAGCGTAATTTGTTGTATAACCGCCGTAGTCGAAGTAGAAAGGAACTTTGCTGTTGAGGTATTCAGAACCTTCATCGCCTTCGCTTCTGAGTTTCTCTCTATCTTTGGCATTTAAGCCTTTGACTTTCTTAATGGAATCATATGTGTATCTGACTGCAGTACCTTCTGGTAATGGATCAAATACTTCGTGATGCCATTCTTCGAATGTGGTTTTTGTACCATCTTCGTTTTTAACGGTATATTTACCCCTTAAAGAGAATTCGTTGTCGATAATAGCAACGAGTGTGCCTTCGCCATCGTTTGTGTTGTCTGGCTTATGCATTGTTTCGGCAGAGATGTTATTACTGCTACCGAAAAGTTCTTCTTCAGAACCATCATTGTTGAGTGGGATGTAAATAGCATCGTCATTGTTATCGACACTTAAAACGTGAGCTTTGTTAACAGTGACGTGGGCAACGCCAGGAACGTTTTTGATGCTTTCAATATCGTTACTATTAACTTCCATGACAAACGCATTGTTAAGTTCATTGAAACGAGTTGTAAGCCTCACGTTACTAGTGGCGTAGCGCTTGATATTGTTATAAACAGCATCTTGCGTATTCTTGATTCCTTCTTTCGAAAGAGTCTTCACATCGCGATTCACTTCCACAATGATTTCTGCATCTCGTTCTGGCAATTTTGCTAGATGAGAAGCAACTACACCGCCTGCTGCAATGACCATCGCACAGGTGGCGCCTAGAATGAATCCTAGTTTTTTCATAACGTACCTCCTTTTTGGAAATTTGAAAATTATAATGTATATAATATACGAGTGCGTTATTCGTGTAAAGGCAAAAGATTTATATAAATAAGCGCAAATAAGTTACTTAATTTACGATTAGTAAGAAAAAAGGCCCGAGTGAGCCTTTTGTTTTTATTAGCGTTATTAACTGATGATTATTTTATCATCGCATGGTAAATAATTTCTAAAGCAATGATGGAAATGGAACAGAGTAAACCGACGAAAATAATCGAAACAAACGCATAAGAAGAATTGATTCTCTTTTCAGTTTTTGCTTGTTTGTAGTCAGGAAATTCACCATCTCTATTTGCCTTTTTAGCGAAGAGACTGCTGAACAATTGTTTAAAGCCAAATGCCACCATATCAAACGCTCCAAGGTGCGCTACCCAGCTGAGCAAACCAAAGAGTAAAACAGCCATAGTACCAAAGGTAGCACCATCAACTGCGGCAACTATTTCCTCGTTAATTCTAGAGAAAAACACCCAGCAAAAAATACCCGCAAACACACCCAGTGAAATGATGGCTGCGACGAGGTTTGTAACCCAATGTTTTCTAATTTGTTGGAATGCTCTTTTCATACGTGTCGCGTATCATTTTAGCAAAATGTTAACACTTTTGGTAAGAAAAGCGGATAATACTTAATTTGTTGTTATGATTCCGACCATTGTTATTTCCGTAATTACATTCATCAGCATCACCACTTCAATCCTCTTCTTCCCACAAATCAAGATAGGAAAGATTAAGATTGGAACATATTGGATCATCGCCCTTGTTGGCGCTTCTTTGCTATTAGCGTTTTCTTTCGCTCCAATTAAAGAAGTCTGGAATCAATTGACCAATAGCACTACTGTCAACCCGATTAAGATTCTTATTCTTTTCTTTTCAATGACAGTGCTCTCCATCTTCCTTGATGAGGTTGGTTTATTTAAATTTCTCGCTAATGTGGCCGCTAAAAGAGCGAAGAATAATCAATACACGCTCTTCACCATTTTGTATTTTTTAACTGCAACACTCACTATTTTTACATCTAACGATATTGTGATTTTAACGTTCACTCCATTTATTTGTTTCTTCTGCAAAAACGCTAAAATCAATCCTGTTCCTTATCTTGTTTCTGAATTTGCAGCCGCTAATACATGGTCCTTGCTTTTCATTATTGGTAACCCAACAAATATCTATCTCGCCACATCCGCTGGAATCACCTTCTTTGAATATTTCAAAGTGATGGCAATTCCTACTGTTGTTACTGGTGTTGTTGAATATGGTCTATTGTTTTTAATCTTTAACCGCAAATTAAAAGAGCATATTGAGCCAATCCATGAAGATTATCGCATTGAGAATATCCCAGCTTTAGTGATTGGTTTAGCGCATTTAGTGGTCTGTTTAGTGTTCTTAGTTATTTCTAGTTATATTGGTTTTGAAATGTGGCTCATATCTTTGATGTGTGCTTGTTCGTTATTAATTCATTCTATTGTTCTTTGTCTCGTTACAAAAAAAGATTGGAACTATGTTGGTGGTTCTCTTAAAAAGTTACCTTATCAATTAATTCCATTCTTCCTATCTATGTTTGTTATCGTTGTAGCTTTGAATACTCAAGGGATCTCCACTAAGATTGCGGAGTTTTTAGGAAGCGATTACACAGTGTGGAAATATGGTATTTCATCATTCTTCGCTAGCAATTTGATTAATAACATTCCAATGAGTATTTTATTTTCAAATCTCACTACAAATTTGACTGGATCTGCACACACGGGTGCCGTATATGCCTCAATTGTTGGCAGCAACATTGGTGCATTCTTAACCCCAACTGGTGCTTTAGCGGGTATTATGTTCACTAACTTAGTTAATGAGCATGACACCAAATATACATTCTTAGACTTTATAAAAAACGGGGCGATTTTGTCATTACCTTTAATCGCCACCGCTTTATTAATGTTAACCGTTTCTCTAAATATTATTTAGAAGCTACCAACATCGTTATTATTGTTGTTATAACCTTGGAAACCTTGATTTTGGTTATTGTTTTGTTGTTGAGGTTGTTGAGGTTGTGGTTGATATTGTTGTTGATATTGTTGTTGATATTGTGGTTGAGGATTGGCCGCCACTTGTGCATTATTACCACGGAACGCTTTGAAGACCGCTAAGTGAACAATGGACAATGTGAAACACACATCAACCAAAACATAACCGAGGAGCATAGCAGCGCGTTGTGGTGTAGAGAATGAGAAGTATGTGCCAGGGTTACTAACAATTAATACTGTATTGTAAATGGTATACACGCCAAGGAAGAGTGTTAATCCGAACATTGCCGCTTTGTGTTTACTTGAAACAAACGCTGCAATCGAAAGAATGGCATAGATACCATAATTAACAAGTACAAACACCACGAGTTGTGGCATAGATGAACTAGCAGAACTAAAAATGCTTCTGATTAGTTCAAAATCAGAAAAAACAAAAAGACAAGTGACAAGAATAAGGAAGATGCCAACAATAATGGCAAAAGGTGATTTTCTATTACTCATATTAATAAATCTCCAAGTTGTTTATATGGTATTCCTTAACGACTGCTCGTGTCAATGAAGTTAAATTTAATGATATAATTTTCTCTATTCAAAAAGGAAGTAACGTTATGATTGCAAAAATATTAGAAGCTACAATGCTTATATTATTCGGTATTAGTTGGCCGTTTAACTTAATGAAATCAATTAAATCAAAGAGCACCAAAGGAAAGAGTCTATTATTCCTTATTCTCATAGATTTAGGCTATATCGCCGGTATTACATCTAAATTCTTCTCCACTACTTTTGTTTGGAAAACAGACTGGTGGGTTTTTGCGATTTATGTCATCAACTTCTTATTCGTTACTGCCGATTTAATTATGTATTTCATCAACAAGTCTAGAGAAAAAGAGGTTTGTTTAGCATAAAAAAGACCCCCACCTTAAGGGGTGAGAGTCTATAGGTCAAACCTTACTTTGCAGCTTTTTCAGCTTTTTTACCACTGATGACTTTGTCACCAAAGTATCCGAGGAGTAATGATTTGAGGTCAATGCCTAATGTTTTGTTGAGGCCTGCGAAGATTTGATCGCCGTGTTGTTGAATTTCACTGACGAGTTTAGCTTCATTGCCATCACCGTACATTGTGATGCCATCGATTTGAGCGAGGGCAGCAGCGATTGGTTCACTGTATGCTCTGACTGTTTCTGGTAAGACATTGCTTTCGAGGATGAGTTTCAATGTCGCAGCATCATTGTAGGATTTCATAGCATCGGCTTTAGCTTTGATTGCATCAGCTTCAGCAGCACCTTTTGCTTCGATACCTTTGGCTTCAGCAAGGGCTGCTTCTTTGTTGGCGTCCGCTTCGATTCTAACTGCATTAGCAGCTTGTTCACGGGCTGTCTTTTCAGCTTCAGCAGCAACTTTCTTGATTTCAGCTTTTCTTTGAGCTTCAACAAGTTCAGCTTCAGCGATTGTTTTTCTCTTGAAGAGTTCAGCTTCAGCGGCTTTTTCTGTCGCGTATTTTTCAGCATCAGCTTTCTTGTTGATGGTAGCGGCTAATTTCTTTTCTGCTAATTCAACTTCTTTGTTACCAAGTTCAACTTCTCTTTCTCTCTTAGAAATTTCAGCATTTGTGGTAGCAACGTTGATTTCTTCTTGTCTCTTTTGTTCTTGGATCTTATAGGCTGCATCAGCATCCGCTCTTGCAGTATCTGTTTTGATCTTGAGTTCTGCTTCTTTTAAAGCATATTCTGTATTCTTTTGGACAATCACTGTCTTTGAATTAACTTCTGCTTCATTAGCATCTTGAGCAGCTTTTGCTTTAGCAATGCTGACGTCTCTTTCAGCATTGGCTTTTGCGATAGCGGCTTCTTTGCTGATTTGAGAAATGTTATCGATACCTAAGTTTTTGATAACGTCGTTATCATCTGAGAAGTTTTGAATGTTGAAGTTAACTAATTCAAGACCGAGTTTTTCCATGTCTGGAATGACGTTTTCTTTAACGGCTTCGGCAACACCTTTTCTGTCTTGGACGAGTTGTCTAATACCAACTGTACCAATGATTTCACGCATATTACCTTCGAGGACTTGTTTGACTTGTTCAATTAAGTCGCCTTCTTTCATGCCTAAGATTGTTTCAAAGGCTCTTTCTAATAATTGTGGGTTGCTTGAGATCTTTAAGTTCGCCACACCATCGACCATGATGTTGATAAATTCATTTGTTGGAATTGATTCACGAGTTTTGATGTCAACTTGGAAAGCTTTTAATGATAATTTGTCCTTTCTTTGTAAGACTGGGATTCTAAAACCCGCTTTTCCTCTTAAAATTTTTCTCTTGCCGAGACCAGAGATCATAATTGCTTCATCTGGACCAGCTTTTGTGTATGAGCAGAGTAAGAATGAAACAAATAACACTGCCACCACAATTCCGAGAGTAATCCATAACCATAACATAATTCCTTACCTCCTTTTGCTGATTCGGGCATCAATAGCCCTTATAGAATAGATGTTACTTTTGTCCTGCTTGTACGAGGATTGTCAGGACATTTTTTTCTGAGTCCCATGATGTTTCGAACTGCACCGGGACTTTTGATAAGGTGATTTTGAGAACTTCTCCAATTTGTTTCATTAAGGACGTGGATGAAATTCTCGCAAAACTTTTGTGTCGCTCCAGCTTTAATAGACAACTTTCGTCTAAATCGCCAGACTCCACGACTGCTTTACTAAGTGGTTGGATTACGATATTCCCATTATCATCGAGACCAACTTGCACTCTATGTGCATCCTCAAACGGATACATAGCCGTGGTGTTTAATGTAATGTTGTTGTTATAAAGCGAAGCAACACCGTTTTTTGCTTTTACATTAAACCATTTAATCATCAGTTTTTTCTCCTTTCGAATACATAATACATTTTTATACATATTTGTACAACACATTTCGAAAAAATCGTATTTATGCATGCGCTTACACATATATCTTTAATTAATATATAAGTAATATAACCGCTATTTTAGGAAATATGACGTTTTAAGTATTTTTATGTATTTTCATTAAAAAAGCCCCATTTCTGGGGCGAATAATTATTAGAACGAATCTACTTTTTTTGAGCCGAGTGCTCATTTCGTTACATATATAGAACTTCTTTTCTGGAACTTTTCAATTAGTCATTAAACATTATTATTGGGGAACCGAATACCCTATTCTTAATTACTACTGAAATAGCATTATTTCCAGGTTCAACTCTTAAAATATTGGTCACTTGTATAGTGCCTTCACCATAAAGTTTGGCCTGGAGTATATGTTCGTTTTCAGAAATCTTAATAGTCCATTCGCCTTTGTTAATTGAACATACAGATTTACCATCGACAAAGAATTCCCATGATCCACCAAACAAGAGCGTTCCACCAAATTTGAGATTTAATTCACGCGTTAATGAAAAATCGTTTTTGTCAGCAGCACCATTTTGAACATAGATGGTTGCGCCATTAAAGTCATTCTTGATCTGAGAATCTTTTATATTTATTTCAACGTTCTTAATTGCGTCTTCAACTATGAACTCATTTCCGCAATAGCGGCAAACTAATTGCTTTGCATTCGGATTTACCTGAAGAGGCGCTCCACAGTGTGGACATTTTGCAGATGTTAATGGCATATCCTATCTCTCTTTTTCAATTTATTTTAAAACAATTCATCATGATAATCACTCTAGAATAAACAGGGTTATTGTTTGGATAAGCTCTAGTAAAAAAGGATTCGTTTCAAACAAACCCTTGGATAATCATAGATATCCTCAATTAAAGTAATTCTTCACCGCAGTTATTGCAGAACTTAGCACCATCATCGTTGGTAGCACCACAGTGTGGACATTTTTTAACTAATGGGGCTCCGCACTTTGCACAGAACTTAGAATCAGCTGGGTTAACATGTCCGCATTTAGCACATGTATTTGCGGTCACGCCTTCGACTTGTGAATTAGGCTTATTTTTATTAACAGCAGCAGAAATCTTTCCAAATGTGTTGGCTAAGCTATCACTTGTGTTATCTAACATATAGTTAGTGAAATCTTTAGCAACAGGTGCTGTTTGAGTGGCCATGAATTCACCCATTTTCTTACGATAACCAAGGCTTAAGCAAACAATGCCACCCATCATGACAGGCGCACCAATGAAGCAAAGGAAAAATAGCTGTGGCATTTCTCGATTAGTCATACTAACAAAGAAACTAGCCATACCAGCACCCATGCAAAGGATGCCGATGATTAAAATAGGCCAACCAATGATTCTTAACGCTCTAGCTGTGCCGTTATATTTGTTTTCATATTTTTCATTGTCCATAGTTGTACCCTCCTTTGGATTATTCCCGGGTCATTATAACGCGCTTTCTCTCGTACGCATATAAAAATCGGAAAAACTGAATTCGTTAACTTAGCCTACCCGTGTATCGAATTAATAAATACTTCCATTAAATCGTTACTTTTTCAAATAACGTTTTAGACACATTTTTTACAAAATAAAGCAGACCATACTTAATAAAACATAAAATGTGTTATTATTTTTGCATTGAAATCGAGGCCAATATGAAAAAACAATTCCTTCTCATCAGCGTTATTCCTCTATTACTTTCTGCCTGTAGTATTCAAAATAATGGTTCAAGCGATAAGTACACAGTTAAAAAGATTAATGTGAATTATGTTGATTCTAAAAACAACACAACAGCCAACATTCGTTATTATAACGACAGTGTCATTCCTTACATTTCTCTTAAGGATTATCACAAGCTACTTTATCGCGGTAGAACATTTGAAAAAGGTAGAGATAAATTTGAAGTAAAGCAAAGTGGAAGTGTCTATACGTTCACAGTTGATGGTGGCTACACCGCTACTTTCGATGTTAAGAATAACAAAATGGAATCAGATAACCTTTGGTTCTTTAAGAATCTCAATCTATATGGTTCTGATACAAAGTATGCAATCTGCTATGACGGTTTACCATTTACAAAGCTTAAAAACGCTACAATCGAAGGAACACCTAAAAAGACTGTTATCGATTTCAGCAAATATAATTTAAAGATCTATGGTGCTAATAAGGCCGTTTATGTGCCATTAACATTCGCTACCGATTTATTCGCTAACGAAAACATCTTACAAGGTGCATATAACACAGAGGAATTATTCTTCTTCTATTACACAGAAAACGAAGACCTTAATTATTTCGGTAGTAAATACTATGATCCAATGTTCTCAAAACCATTAGTGCAAGAATATGTGGAATATAACTATAACGAATTTTGTTTATGCTACGACTACTTACAAGGTAGACCTGGCAGAAGCTCATTAGAAACCTACTACGATTTATCAAAAGGTTTAGATGCCGCTCTTAAAGAGCGCCCAATGGGTAGATACATTATTGAATGTATGAAGTCCACTGATTTAGCAACACTACTTGCAGGTGAAATGTTATTGTGCTACCTCCGTTTAGATGGTGGCCATAGCGATTACTCAGGCCTCTATACCTCATATAAAAACGCTGAAGGCACTAAAATAAGACCAGAATGGCTTAATGAAGAAGTTCGTAATGCTGGTATAGCGTTAGTTAATGCTGCTTATAACGAAGGATATGAAGAATTCCTTAATTATGATAGAGGTTCTTATCACCACGGTGATATTTATTACGCTAGAAACGTTAAATTAGGCAAAGAAGAACGTCCATTAAATGGCACTGAAACATACACAAAAGATGGCGATGTCGCTTATATCCATATCGATGGTTTCATGGATGAAATCTATTTAAAAGATGAATGGAATAAGTACTACGCTGGTGAATTAGATGAAATCCCATTTGGTAATGGTAAAGGCGGCGCTGTTGGTGCGATTAGCTATGGCGTTAGAGAAGCTGCAAAAGACAATGAAGTGAAACACATTGTCGTTGATTTAAGCGCGAATACCGGTGGTTCCACCGATGAAATGCTCTTTATGATTGGTTTATTAACAGGCGCCAAAAACATGTATGTCCATAACACAATGAACGATGTTTACGTGATGGGTGAATTCGAATTCGATTTTAACTTCGATAGAGTATTCGATGAAAAAGATGATGAAGTACTAGCCCTTACAGAAGGTATGGATATTACCGTATTAACAACTACAACCGCATTCTCTTGCGGTGGTATTGCTCCAATCTATCTACACGATAACGATTTATTCACTATCGGTGATGAATGTGGCGGTGGCTCATGTTCCATTTATATGCAATATGACGCCTATGGCGTTCTTAATAGAGCATCTTCTCCTAACCACACTGTTAGCAAAAACAAAGTCAGTATCGATGCTGCTAGAAGAACAGTTTGTGATCATAGGATGGAATTCCCATATGTCACAACAACTATGAATGGATCTGAAGTAAGCTATTACGATTACTCAGAACTATTCGATTCCGCAACATTAAGAACATTAATAAAAGAGCACTATAAATAGTGCTCTTTTTTTATATTCAGCCAAAAAGAAAAG
>JAEEGJ010010103.1_pt1 | contig 24797 bp, 22 predicted proteins | sample 8958761 | NCBI WGS metagenome assembly JAEEGJ01 (sample SAMN16246546, study PRJNA631951) | gut metagenome | biome: gut microbiome; feature: rumen; material: RS-attached | host: Bos | place: Iran: Karaj | collected 2018-10 | reverse complement strand
AAGCACGAAACGTCCTTCCTTCATGATGGTTACTCCGCTTCCGTCCTCTCTTACCGCGGTTATCTCACCGAGTTCGTCGTACGGAATGGTTATATCGGTATGGCAGTTAAAATAAGCCTTATCGGGATCTCTTTTTCTTTCCGCGGAAACTTCATTTTCTTTTGCGATATGTCTTTTTCCGTCGGGATTAAATGTATCGTTATCCTCATCAAAGGAATAGCAGGTATCGCCCACAGCGAAGTGAGGTCCTGTCTTCTCTGCAATGAGAATATCAAGCTTGTCGGCTACATTAAACTTTCTTGCAAATGTATAAGCCGTCGTATTGGTACCTATGGCAAACTCTCCGATGGGAAGAGCCTTGTGATTGTATAAAATATTGTCGTTTATGTATTTGCGATTTTCCTCTTCGGAATCAAAATTGGAACAGCTGTATTCCTCTACTCGGCCGTCTTTAAATTTGATCTCAAAATCCTTGAAATAAAGACCCATGAGATAAACTCCGGTAACGTGAAGAGTTCCTTCCGTTCCTTTAAGAACGGGTGATGTAAACACCTCTCCGACGGGGATGTTGACGTCCGCAACGCAGTTCTCAAAGTTGGTTTCCTTACTCTTATCTTTGATCTCATGGAGCATAACCTTCATATCGGTGCGGTTATTTCCCATGCCCTTAACGACAACGTATTTCGCCTCATCAAGCGCATCGATAAGCTTTTGCTGAATCGTCTGATACAACTTGTAATCGAGCGTGTTGATCTTAACAACTTCATCGAATATCTCGGGGAATCTGTCTCCGATCTCCGGAACGGGGAAAGAGATGATGGTAAAGCTTCTCTCTTTTTGTATGATATATTCGTTCTGGATGAGTCCTGCCTGAATCTTGTATTCACCGAGCATTTTCTTTTGCTTGTCATCAAGATGGATCGCTTCCTTCTTGGGCTTGGGTGAAAAAGGCTTTTCTCCGAATCCCTCAAGTACCGCGGGCCCTCCGTAGAGCTTAGCTTCTTTCTTGAACTTCTCTCCGGCAGCTCTGACAGCTTCAAGCTTTCTTTTCATAAGAGCGGCATCAAAGAAAAGTCCGAAATCATCCTTGTGATCGTAATCAAACTGCTTGTTGGGAACAGCACCGCAGTACGCTGTTCTTCTGGCACTTCCTTCAACGAAGAACGTGCTTGTCAGCGATCTGTAAACACTTGATTTCATTCCTATCTTTTCCAGATTGGAGATTGCTTTTTGAACGATTCTCTCAAAGCCGAGAACATAGATAACAGAAGCAGTGCTTTTTATCGAAATATCTTTTCCGGTGGCTGCAAATCCGATCCTGTAGCCCTCCGTAAAGGTATCGGCGAGTTTATTTATTTCTTCTTCGGGGAGACTATTAAGGTGACGCGCTATCTCTATTTCGTTATCGGTGATGTACTCACCAAACTTATAGAGATACTTAACATCGGAGAGGTCGCTTTCCATGATGATCTCTCTTGCGAAATCTTTCACGGGATTTACGATCTGTGCAAATCTTGACATCCTCTCTTCTTCGGCATAATCGCTGTAGAACCAGTACATTATCTGCCTTACGCTCTCATATGAGGGAAGCTTATCTTCCGCATCCGCGTAGGCAAAAGAACCGTAGGCCTCAAGAAACAGTTCCATACGAATGACCATATCAAACTTTACAAGCTCAAAAGCAGATACGATCAGATATCTCATTTCATAGTAAAGCGCGGATAAGAGCTTGCCGTAATCATCACCAAGCTTAGCGCAGGCAAAAGCAGGATTACCGTAGCTCTTGTCGTAGTTTCCGGGAAGGATATCCTCATAGAGATCATGATTTCTTTTCTTAAGTTCCTCAAAAGAATCCTTCTCAGGTCCTTTATTAAGCGCCCAATCGTAGGTTTCCGTCATCATCTGAAGGAAATCTCTTACAGTGTGAAAGTACAGATCAAATTCTTTATTCTTAAGATGTTCTTCGGACATCTCTTTTATTCTGCGGGATGCGAGTTCATATCTTTCGTCTATGACTTCATTTCCCGATTCAAATTCAAAAATAAGTTCGTTGTCATTCATAAATCAGATTACCCCAATCCTAAAACAAGTAAAAATACTACAAACGAAAAGGACAAAAGATTAAGGATTATTCCGATGTTCGGGAAAAGTTTAAAGATGTCCTTTTCGAATCTGGACATGATACCCAGAACTAACCCTATACATGAAAATATCGCCGCAACAAAAGCCGCTGCGGCGTATTGAACAAGAGCCTGTCCTCCGTTTTTGTATGAAAAAAGTACAGCCAGTGATAGTGTGATCACTGACAGTACACCAAGTACAGCAGACATTATGCCCTTTTCGGGGTGTCTGTTGTCCGTAAACATATATCTTTCCCTAATGGGATCAAGCTTTTTTATATTTTTTTTGATAAACTTCTTATAATTAAATCCTGTAATCTTCATATCAGATAATAATCTTTTTGCGGCTTCCAAGAAGCTTGGCTCCGCTTATAATCAAAAGAACTCCCGCAGCAATCCCCGCAACAATGGAAATAACCCCAAATGCAATATTCAAAGCTCCTGTGGTTCCGAGTACTTTATATGTATGCTCATCCATTGAAATTACCTCCTCATCAATAAGAATCTTATATCAATCCTTCTTGGCGCCGTACTCTGCATAGTACTCGTCGATAGACTTCTTGATATCCTTGGTAAGGATAACTTCGCCCTCGATAGGCTTGTTGTAAAGATATGAAACAACGTCTTCCATAGTCACGATAGAATGTGCACTGAAGCCGTATCTTTCTTTGATCTCATCAAGAGCGCTCATATCTGAATCCTGGCCCTTCTCCTGTCTGTTGAGAGAAACCATAAGTCCCACGATATCGCAATCAGCCTGCTCCTGAATGATCGGCACGGTCTCCTCGATAGACTTACCTGATGTTGTAACGTCCTCGATGATCAGAACTCTGTCGCCGTCACGAAGCTTGGTTCCAAGGAGGATTCCCTTGTCGCCGTGATCCTTGATCTCTTTTCTGTTGGAACAATATCTGATCTCTCTTCCGTATAATTCACTTATTGCCATGCTGGTAGCAACCGCAAGGGGAATTCCCTTGTAGGCAGGTCCGAAAAGGACATCGAATTCAAGACCGAATGTATCATGAATCGCTCTCGCATAATAATTACCGAGTTTCTTAAGCTGAGCACCGGTAACATAAGCTCCGGCATTCATAAAAAAGGGAGATTTACGTCCGCTCTTAAGAGTGAACTCTCCAAACTTAAGGACATTACTGTCCACCATAAATTCAATAAATTCTTCCTTGTATCTTTCCATCTCCCTCAGCTCCTTTTTTCTTTAATGTTATAAAAAATAACCCGCGCATATTATAGCACCTTGAAGGTATATACACAATTATCTTGCCAAAAGTGCTCCCTCGATATCTTCTTTCATTACTTTAACCGCAGCTCTTGCAGCAGCACCCACATTGCCGTCATACTGCGCATATTCTTCGCTCTTCCATGCAGTGATTATGCCTCTTGAAGAATTAACGATCGCACCAAGTCCGTCTTTATTAAAGAAATTAACAAGATCTTTTCCTTTTCCGCCCTGTGCTCCGTATCCGGGAACAAGGATGTATGCGTGAGGCATGATGTCTCTTAAGATCTTACCCATCTCGGGATATGTAGCTCCGACAACGGCGCCGACATTGCTGTAGGAACCATCCATAGACTCAAGGCCCCACTTCTCTACCTGCTCACCCACAAGCTCATAGAGAGGTCTTCCGTCGATAAGTCTGTCCTGGAATTCTCCGCTTGAAGGATTGGATGTCTTTACAAGAACAAAGATACCTTTATCTTCCTTGTTGCACACATTGATAAAAGGCTTAACTCCGTCGGAACCAAGATAGGGATTAACCGTAGCAAAATCTTCATCAAAGCCCTTGAAGGTATTACCCTCGATTGTCACGCTTCCGAGATGTCCTACGGCGTATGACTCAGAAGTTGAACCGATGTCACCTCTCTTGATATCTCCGATAACGATAAGTCCTTTTTCCTTACAATATTCAACTGTCTTTTTAAATGTGATAAGTCCGGGAATGCCGAGTTCCTCATACATTGCGATCTGAGGTTTTACGGCAGGTACAACATCGTAGATATTATCAATGATCTCCTTATTGAACTGCCAAAAGGCTTCTGCCGCTCCTTCCAAGTTCTCGCCCTTTTCCGCGAAGCACTTTTTCTTAAGATCGTCGGGAATAAAACCAAGTTTGGGATCGAGTCCCACAACGATAGGTGCTCCCGTACTTTCTATTCTGTCAATAAGCTTAGAGATCATTAAATTGTACCTTCCTTAATTTGAGTTTTTATTCTGTGCTGCCCTCAAAAAATTCATCTATTGCCGTGATGAGTTTTTCTTTTGGCATTGATTTTAAAAGATATTTATCCGGCTTGAATTTAAGGACCTTCATAACACTTTCCTTGTCATCCTTGGCCGTCAGAAATATGATCGGAATCTCACTCAAAATTTCATCGTCGCGTATCTTCTGCATTACAGCGGGTCCGTCAAGTACCGGCATCTCATAATCGAGCAAGATCAGATCAACGGTATTCTCCGCAAGAAAAGAAAGAGCCATCTGACCGGAACTTGCCATATATACACGATATTTAACGGAAAGCCATGTCTTCATCATGCGAAGCATCGTTCCGTCATCGTCCACTATAAGAATCTTCTTTTTGAGCCTGTCATCGACTTCGCTGTAATCAACGATCATATCGAGATCACTTGCAAGAAGCTTAACATCGAGCGGTCTTATGTATATTTCACGAACCTTGGATTCCTCTATGAATTCCAATGCAAGCTCAATTTCTTCCTGCTTCCCTATAAGATACAGCATAAAGTTCTCATTATCAATAGCCTCATTAAGATATTCATAAAGATCCACATGTCCCCGCGTAAGTTCGCCCATATACAAAATATAAAACTCCGGCCTGTGCTGTACCTCAACTACTCCCTGCACGCTCGGCCTGACACGTGTAACCTCGTAACCTTCTTTTTCGAGGCCCTTCTGTATAGCGTTTACCATAAAGCTTTTATCAAGCCCGATCAAAAGTACGCTTTTTTCCATTCTATTCCCATCTCCTCTGCATCGGTTTTACAATAATTTCAGCAATCCGTCCTTATCAACTGCGGCCAAAAGTCTCTTTACTTCATCGTATTTTTCTTTTTTATCATCCGGAATACTGTATTCCTCAAGCATGCTCATAATGTCATCCGCACTGTCAAAATAAGATCCCGATACAAATTCTCTTATTGATAAAAATGCCCCCTCGAGCTCTTCCTCGTCTATAAGCGGTTTATTCGAAGCTTTCTCATCATCGTCTTCCCCAAACGAAAGCTTGGAATAATAACTTCTATACTCTTCGACAAGCTCACCGTACTTGTCGTTTATCTTTTCAACATCTTGTTCCAATCCGCATTTTTCCAAAAACTCTGCCTTCTCGGAAAGTGAAAAAGCTCCGATCGCCTTGGCCGAACTCTTGAGTCCGTGCACGTATACAGTGAAGTTCTTTATATCTCCTTCCTTAGCACTCTTTTCGATCAAATCGGCCCTCTCTTCTATAGTGAGCCTGAAATCCTTCATAACGTCGCAGGCAACCGTAGGAGAACCACAGCGAGCTATAGCAGCATTTATATCGACACCTCTTGCCTTCAAAAGCTCCGCCATAGCTTCTTTTTCCGCTTTATCCGGCTTTTCCGATTCAGTATCAAATCCCTCATCCCCCGGCTTGGTCACTTTGTACTCCGGCAAATAACTAAGGATCATTTCCTCAAGCTTAGCCGGGTTTACAGGCTTCGAAAGATAATTCACAAAACCTTCTTTAAGATACATCTCTCTCGATCCGGAGATGGCATTTGCGGTAAGCGCGATGACCGGCACTCCCTTATTCAGATTGTCCACCATCTTCTCCATCTCATGAAGCGCCTGAATTCCGTCTATATCAGGCATTCTGTGATCAAGGAAAATCACATCGTATTTATTCATAGTCACAAGTTCAAACGCTTTCCTTGCACTGAGAGCAGTGTCAATCTTCATCATTGTCTTCTTTAAAAGACCTTCCATAACCGTCAGATTGGTCTTCATATCATCCACCACAAGAATACTTGCTCCGGGTGCATGGAAGCTTTCCTGATAACTCAGGGCGCTTATAGCGGAATCTTTATAGACTTGTGTAAACTGTCCAATAGGCTCTCTGTCTACAACAACCTGTTTTAAGTCAAACCAAAATTCAGAGCCCACACCGTATGTGCTCTTTGCTTCAAGCTTGGTTCCCATCAGATCAAGAAGGCTGCATACTATGTTTATTCCAAGACCGGTACCTTCGATCGTTCGATTTTTCTTTTCATCAAGTCTTTCAAAAGCATCCGTGAGCTTTGCCATATCCTCATCTTTGATGCCCATTCCGGTGTCGCTTACTTTGATTTTCAAAATTATGTTTTCATCAAAATTATCGTCGGGATACTCCGGCACATATTCTTCGCATCCTATATCAAGCATTACCTTTCCTCTATCGGTATACTTGATAGCATTGGTCATCATATTCATTATGCACTGCTTTATTCGTATCTCATCGCCAAAAAGAATATGCGGAATATCCTCCTGTACCCTGAGCACAAATTCAAGTCCCTTATCCTTGGCTCTAAGCTGCGTCATATTGGCAATATCATTTATTAAAGATCCGACTTCGTATTCGACGGGGATGATCTCCATCTTACCCGCTTCTATCTTGGAGAAATCAAGGATCTCATTTATAAGTGCCAAAAGAGTCTTTCCCGAATTTTTTATATCAAGCGCATATTCCAGGATCTCTTTATCCTGTGCTTCTCTCAATATCATCTCATCAAATCCGAGCATAGCATTGATGGGCGTTCTTATCTCATGAGAGATATTGGAAAGAAATCTTGTTTTGGCCTCATTTTCAAGCTTCTCGGTCTGCAGCTGATCTTCTATGATCTGTCTTGATTTCACAAGCTCTATATATTCCATAAGTCTGTAAAGCGTAAGATCCACCGCATGATAAAGCTCCTCGATCTCATCCTTGGTCCTTATCGGAAGCTTATGAATATCATCAACTTTTTTCTCAAGATCAAGTTCCGAAGAATTGTAGATATCGGTTACCGCCTTGGACAAGCTTCTTATAGGCTCGGCGATCCTTCTCTGAGCAAAGCCGTTTACGAATACCGCAAGCGGAGTGATTATGATGGAAATAAGCATCGCCAGTTTTACCCCATACTGAGAGTTGTTATATGCCCTTGCATATGAGACAGAACTAAGCTGCGCATTCTCTGATGTAAGTGTATTGCTTACGATTCCTTCAAGCATTTCTGCGTTATGTGCAATTCTTAGGTCTTTATATTTTTCATGCGTGTTATCACCGCTCTCTTCCATCTCCGCAACCACACCAAGTGTAGGAATTAGTGTATTGGCCGAGATCTCCGCGGACACTCCAAGGACAAGCGCCTCGAATACGATTATGAGCGTAACTACTTTTCCTATCCTGGATTTACCCTCAACAATGTATCTCTCATCTTCATTCAGAAGCTCTTTGTCGACATAATAGATGCCGTTTCCGAGAAGCATTTTATGATTGTCGGGAAATCTGTTAAAAAGGAAAAAAACAAAGAAGCAGCACAAAAGACATCCCGGCGCTTCCGAGAAAAAGAACTTCCAAAAGTTTACGAAATTAATATTTGTCGCGGATCTTCCTCCCAATAATACAAGTATTATTCCCCAGAAATCTCCTGCGATAAACTGTAAGATAATTGCAGCCATCAGCGTCTTGAACCGTGTCTTAAAAAAACCTTTCATAGTAAGGATCTGCACAGCACAAGCCATAACAAGATATATAAATGTAAGATATGAGAATCCACTGGATAAAAAACATCTATAGATAAAAACAATAAGAACCGTCCACATTCCGGGCGCGATTCCGCAAAGCGCAGTCACGACCGTAACGGGAACATATTTAAAGATATAAGTAAAAAAAGGAAAAACGCCGGATACGCTGCTAAGATTGTGAACATTCCGGCTATACATTATAGTAAAAAGAGAACAAAAAAATACCAATACGATATTGATCAGGTCTTTTTTGGAAAAACCGGAAAACAGCCTGCGTTTCATGACAATCACCTCGTAATGACCGGTCACTATGTTGCACTACTATTTTACCATAATTGAGTATATGTATAAACTTTATTCAATATAATGAAGCGCCCAATAATTATTCTTGTAATTAATGATACAAGGGGCTGTAGCGAAAACTTCATCGCCTATATAGCAGCGATCCTTTTCCTTATCGAAAGTGTACTTTCTGCCTTCCTTGTCGTGTTCATTGATATATTCAAGCGCCTGTTCAAGGGTTTCATCTCCCTTGCAAAGATGGATATTCATCAAAGTCCTCCCGCTATGGGTAAATCTCTCCGGCGCTTATCAAAGGCCGCCGACTGCCTTCTCCATGAATCGCTCGATGAGTTCGGGACATGAAGGATAATAAAGGTGAGGGAATCCCGCAAACAGATTGTTGTTGGAATGTATTCCCTTCCAATAGCGGTTTCTTGTACCCTTGGATACTATGCAGGCATCTCCGTTGTCGGATGTATCATAGTAGTGGAACTCATGTCCGCTCACTGATTCAAACGGTCTTAAGTAGTCGTTGTTTCTTGCAGCCGTCACCGTAACGTATCCAAAATGCGACAGCTTGTCCGTCATATACGATTCACCGGGGATCACGCCGACCATAGGATATTCGTTGTCATCCTTGTCCTTCATATTTTCCTGAAGATACATGAATCCGCCGCACTCAGCAAAGATCGGAACTTTTCTAAGATAAGCTCCCCTTAAGCTGTTGATCATGTCGGTGTTCTCAGAAAGCTCTTTGGCATACAGTTCGGGATAACCGCCGCCTATGATATAGCCCTGCGCCTTTGGAAGCTGCTTGTCATGAAGCGGTGAAAAGAATGATATCTTAGCACCCATATCCCTGAGCATATCTAGGTTATCTTCATAGTAAAAGCAAAATGCCTCATCCATCGCGATCGCAATGTGAGGATTAAAAAGAGCTCTTTTCTTTTTGTATGTGGGAGCAAAGCTCTCCTCAACGTCGGGGATAGTATCTGCCTCCGCAGCGATCTCAAGGAATTTTTCAAAATTAAGATTCTCCTCAAGTTTATCTGCAACAACATCTATCTTGCTTACAAGCTCGGGAACCTCATCGGGAAGCACAAGTCCCAGGTGCCTGCTCATAATATCAGCCTCTTTTATCTGAGGAAGGTATCCGATAACGGGAATATGTACCTCTTCCTCCACAAGCTTGATGATATCGGGAGCTATGGACGGAGAAATGTTGTTGAGAAGGATAGCCTTGATCTGGTTATGATCATAGTCCATGTACTCGCAAAAGCCCTTAACAACGGCTGCTATAGATCTGCTCATGCCCTTGGCGTTGACAACAAGAATCGCGGGTGTTCCCGTGATCCTACTGATATCATAGCTTGAGCCCTCTATGGACGAAGCACCAAGGCCGTCGTAGAAGCCCATAACGCCCTCAATGATGCCTATATTTCTGTCTTTTATGCCTCTTTTGAGTGAGCGCATAACTCCGCTCTTACCGGCAAGGAAAAAGTCCAGATTTCTGGAAGGGATACCCAGCACCTTCTGATGAAAGAGCGGATCGATATAATCGGGTCCACACTTAAACGATGCGGGTAAAAGACCTTTCTTTATCAAAATACGAAGGAGCGCACAGGTAATAACAGTCTTACCGCTGCCGCTTCCGGGTGCACATATAAGTACTCTTGGAAAAAAATGTTCCATCTTGAGTCCATCCTTTGCTGTAATATACAAGCTGTTCCTATAATTATAACCAAAGAGCAGACGGTGTACAATTACTTTTGCGGAGGTGGACCCGCTCTACACGGAGAGTTTCCAGTCGCAGGTGGCTGTATTGAAATACAGGCGGACTGTTCGGTATATATCGAGGATGAGGACGCGGCATTCGAAGATCTTGTCTCTGCTGCTGACCGTGACGCCGTCCGGTGTTGTGTAGCAGCCCTTCTTAAGGATCTCGCGGTATCCCTTTATCGTGTAAGCCTCGTAGGCACCATCCTCATTTACAAGCCTAAAGCGTAGCGGAATAACGGTTCCGTCGCTCTTGTGCTCACAGATTACATCTACTTTATCAATTATTCTTCCCATGGTTCATATAACACATCCTTACTGCTTAATCGCATACTCCACAGCGGCGTCGGTGCAACCGACTGCCCTGTCGTCTATGTACAGATCACAACTTATCTTCCTGCTGTTGTTGCCGTACTTCTCTGTAATCTCGGGAAGATTGTCATTGATGGCGTCAAACTCAAGCCCGTTACTGCTGCAAAAATCAACCGCATCGGCAAGCGCTTCTCCCGCTCTGCACGTCCACAGTATAAGCTTGTCTCCAAGGTTCTGTCTTTCTTTCAAATATGTGATAAGTGCCCCGTTCGCAGGCCCTACTTCCGGCCACTCTCCAAGACTTAATGTTCCGTCAAAGTCAACTGCCAATATCATATCAAAGCCCTCTCTTTCGGTTGAGTTGTACTAATCTACTGATCTTTTCCCTGATTATAGTTCCTGACTTGTTTGCAAACATTTGTTCGTTTCTTCGTTTTTATTATACGAACGTTTGTTTGTATTTTCAACCGCAAGATATGGGGATTGGAGGGCCAAGACGCCACAAGATTGTGGCAAGAATATGGCAAAAAAGGCCTCATCTCCACAAGATTGGGAGATGAGACCGATAATAATATTGCATTGAATGATACGCATTTGATGATTCGTATTGATTTACGGGTTGTAGCCGCATTTCTCTACGCGAGCCGTAATAATATGTCTGTGTTTACGGGTAATATTGCTTGTTTTTTCTCCGACCCGTAAAAGCACCTCTGGAATTACGGGTTCGAGCGACATTTCCTTGTTTTCCCCGTAAACATCCCCTTCAATTTACGGGTTCTTAATCACATTTTCCATACTACCCGTAATGGTATGCTCAAATTTACGGGTTGCTTCGACATTTGTCTATCCAGGCCGTAAATTTTGTCGTATGCTCTTGCAAATGATGTATTCTCTGCAAATTCTTTTTTCAACTAATGTTCCCAACTCATACGGCGGTTTTCTCGACTATTGTATTTGGTCAAAAAACACACAAAATATGACAAATAGAGGACTTGTCACAAATGACAGATTTCACACTATTGACAGCGAAGCTCTATAGCAATAAAAATAAGGAGATTGATGTATGATTACGTTAGAGCTTATATTTTGATAATTACAAGATTTAATCCTCTTCAAACTCTTCCACAAATCTTACAGCCGCTTCGTTTCTCATAATTTCTATTGTTCGACTCATGGTTTATTTTTCATTCTCCAATTCAGCCATAAGTGCATTTCTACTTTCTTCCGCTCTCTTTTGGAGCTCGGTTCTATCGGGTTTTGGAGTATTATTGATTGTTTCAATAATACTTCTTCCGATCCATCCGGTTAATGCGCCCATATATGGCTTGTAATAATGAATTTCTTTTCGTCTCGCCATTTGTATCACCTCTCTCATTTTCAGTCATAATCAAATAATAAAATAAGCCACAAACAACGCAATCCCCACAACGCACATGATAATCCCTAAGACAAACATAATCTTATATCCTGTGCCATATGTAATGCATCTCTGCACATAGGCCATCTTTGGCTTGTCGGGATTGTAATAAACAGAAGCACGACTTCCTATAGGATAAAGCTCGAAGATCGGATCTTTGTGCTTATTCATCAGCTTATGATCGTAATAAGTAACCTTCAATACATCAGGAAGATCTTCTCTTGTAGTAAGATTGGATTCCTCCGAAACAGCATGTTTATTGAATGGATCCGGTATTTCTTTGAATTTTATTCCTTTGAATTTCGGACCGACTACTTTATATCTTTTACCGGCCACATAGTACTCAACCACAGGAAGCGCGATGTCAATCGAATCTCCCGAGTAAAAGCGTATCACCGTTCCTTCAGTATGCTCGGTGCATTTTACCGATCTGTTATTGCTTGGCAGACACAGTATCAGCCACAAAAGAACAAATACTATACCGAATGCAAATAAAGAAATTCCTAAAAGCAATAATGCAATCATCAGTCGTATTTATTCCCCTTCCAAAACATTTTATAATATCATCATAATAGCAAATGCAGTCAAATTTTACATGGTGCTAATATAAAAAGCAATAAGCAAAAGTTATATTTACAATTATAATAATTTGAATTATAATAATTACAAATATAACTTTTGAGGTATCTACTATGTCCACATTCATAGATAGAATTGATGAACTGAAAACATTGGAAAATGAATACTCAAGAAACTCTGCCTCCTTTGTAGTTTTATACGGAAGACGCAGGGTTGGTAAAACTACGCTCATCAGCCATTTCTGTAAAAATAAGAACTCAATATTTTTTTTGGCAACCGAGGAGAATGAATCAGAAAACAGAAATACATTTAGACAGCTTATAGCCGAGAAATATAATAACGAACTATTGGCAAGTGCCTCTTTGGATTCGTGGACACCACTATTTAAAATAATAGCTGATGAAGCAAAAAAAGAACGTATCGTGCTTGTAATTGATGAATTTCAATATCTATGCAAAGCCAATAAAGCGTTCCCTTCCATCATGCAAAAAGCCTGGGATGAAATATTGCTCAAGTCTAATGTGATGCTTATCTTGTGCGGTTCTTTGATCAACATGATGACATCACAGGTTTTGAACTATGACTCTCCTCTTTATGGCCGTAGAACCGCTCAAATAAAGTTAAAACAGATCGATTTTTCTTTTTACCACGAATTTAATGAGTCATTATCACTTGAAGAACAGATACAGCAATACGCCGTAACGGGTGGCGTACCTAAATACATAGAACTTTTTGACACAAAAAAGAACATATACAGATCAATAAACGAAAACATCTTAGCAACAGGATCATTCTTGTACGCAGAACCGGAGTTCTTACTTCAAAAAGAAGTCACGGAGATAGGAAGTTATTTTTCCGTGTTAAAAACAATAGCTGCGGGAAATCATAAGCTAAGCAAGATTTCATCTGCATTAGGAGTATCTCAATCAAATCTGACTTCATATCTGAAAACGCTTATTGATCTGGACATTGTTGAAAGAGAAGTTCCTATCACAGAAGAGAATCCCGAAAAGAGCAAGATGGGATTGTACCAAATCAAGGATAATTTCATTTCATTCTGGTTTAAGTTTGTTTATCCAAACAAAAGCATGCTGGAATCAGGGCATTCAAACTATGTAGAGGATAAGATAAAGAACAATTTTATTGATAATCACGTTTCATATGTGTATGAAGACATTTGCAGAAACGATGTATGGAGTCTTCTCTCTGAAGGCGTTTCATTCAATCGTGTCGGAAGATGGTGGGGATCAAAAGATGTCGAGATTGACATCCTTGCATATGATTCGGTCGGTACGGATATTGTATTTGGAGAATGCAAATATTCTAAAAACAAAAAAGGAATGGAAACACTTGAGAATCTCCAAAAAAAATCCCCCGCAGTCAATTGGAAAAAAGATAATAGAAATGAGTACTTCGTGATATATTCCAAAAGCGGCTTCACCAAGGAACTGCTTGAATTTGCCAATAGTAAGAACAATGTGTTTTTAAAGACTCTGTGAGACAATCAGAATGATTCATCATTCTGACTGTCTACTCTGATCTTTATAGATTAAATCATCGCCAAAAACTCTGATATATACTATCGCATCTCCGATGGACACTCGCTGCTTGCGTCCACGCACAAAAGCAAATTCTGCACATTTGCAATTATTTATTCCCCTTCCCAAAACATATACAACTCAGCACGCCTTCAATACCGTAGAATATTGCCGAGACCCTCTTTAGCGCAATGTCCTGAGGATGATATACATTCAGCGACATAATATTAAAAACGCAATCCGAAAAATCAGTTGGTACATTTTGAATGATATAGTTCACTGCTATAATAAATACGATAAACACGGCAACCATTGCCACTACTATCAACTTATTTATCTTTTTTCGTCCGGAGAAAAAATAATAGCTAACTGCCAACGCACTGCCTAAGCACAGAACATTCTGTACACCATACCATGCACCGGTCACTATATCAGGTAACCTGTTAAACAGCGCAAATAACAGATATTCCACGCCGCTCCCAATAGCTCCCCATATAACGGTATAAATAATTCCCATTTTTATTGCATGCTTGATATCTTTTGTATAGGTATAATCCACTATCGCAAAAAACTCCTACCCACACAAGAATAAAGATACTTCTAACACCTATAAATAAAAAAGCAGTGCCTGTACCAGTACTGCAATTGTTATTATGGATATTTTTTTCCCCAGCATTTCATACTCTCCTCTTAATTAACCATGGTCAATGTCTTTAGAATATCTATCAAATTATATTGAGGATTTTTAAAAGCAGAGCTAGCCATACTAATCCAAATAATGTCACGAGCATTCCTAATAAAAACTTTGAATTCCAGTGAATAACAGCGGTATTTCCTTCATTCGAAATATATATTATGTAAGTTTCTCCAACAGTAAATCCATCTGCTGAGGAATTATCTTTTGATATATAATTTGCCTTTCTTTCCGGAACATAAAAAGTCAGCTGATAATGAACTCTGAATTTTACATCAAACCCTAATTCTTTTCTTACATCTATGAGTTTCCCGCCAACCTCAACACTATGCTTGAAAACATTGTGAAGCTCTGACACTCCCATCCACAGAAAAAGTGCACCAAATAACAAAGTTAATAGTACGCCTATAACAACACCATTTTGTACCAAAAATGCAATTGCAAGTGTGGAAAAGAACACTCCGATAGCCCAATATAAAGCAATGTCTTTTATATTAAAAGTCATCCGATTTTCTATAAACGGATAAATAAAAAGCAATATGCCTAATGCGCCAAAAAAGATCACAAGCCCATATTGCTCAATTGCTTCAAATATTGTGTCTACCATTCCTCATCCTCTTCCTCCTGCACAAATACACTTCAATTTATATTAACCATGGTCATTGTCTTTACCTAATAAACATTTATCTCTGCACATTTGTTGCAATCATCTCTACCATCCAACTTATCTCACGTTAAGATCGAGGCCAAAAAACTCTTCTATCTCTTCAGTTGAGATATAAAAATCATCATCATAGTTCCTCAAAAAAGTTTTCTCCCCATCCGCCAAAACATATATTCCGTCTCCGTCATAGAAATCATAGGAAAATTCGTATTCAATTCCGGAAGGAGCTAAGACTGTATAATGTGTCGCATATCCGGTGACATCAAATCCTTTTTCCTTTAAAAGAAGATACAGGCTTCCAAATGTAAGTTCCCAGCATCTGTATGATATGACATCAGGAATGAGTTCTTCGGTCTCATCGGCATTGACTACGCTGACATGTATCATATGTTCATATGCAAGCATCTCTTCTATATCTTTTTCCGTTATGTCATCAAGTAAGACCGGCCATTGATAGTTATACGCGTGCCAGACATAGTACAGCTTGATCTCATCATAGATTTCATCCCCTACATTTTTTCCACAACTTTTTTTAAAAGAGATATCTGCGTCATCAAGGTATACATCAGGCAACTTATCGTTTACTTCATCTTTAAACGAAAAATCCAAAATGCTGCTATAAGTTACTGCAACTTCTGAATTCATTTTGCTAAGACGTCTATAGATTTCTTCCAGTTCATCACAACGTTTCCTAAGATCGGCAAGGTTTTTGTAATGAAATTCAAATTTGACAGGATAATATGGATTGTCAGAATTATCAACACACTCAAACTCATCAAATCCATCAAGTAATATATCGCTTTTGTTCATAACAAGTGAATATTCATAATCATCAGTTAGATAATATCCATCATGACCAAGGTTAAACAAATCGGTGACGCTGAACTCTACGTCATTCTTTTTATCTACGACAGTCCAAACATCAGCTCCTTCTTTTTCCTCAGATTCTTTGGATATGCTTACATTCCAAAGTCCATATTTTTTAAACACATACTGTCTAACATTAAATCTACTGTGCGGGATAATCCTACATCCGGTCAAAATAACAGCGATTAACATCAACGCTGTAGCCATCACAATAAATCTTTTCTTATACACAATTAGTCTCATCCTTCAATTTATATTAACCATGGTCAATGTCTTTATCTAATAAACATTTATCTCTGCACATTTGTTGCAATCATCTCTACCATCCAACTTATTTCACGGCGACGACCTTCTCAAGCTTCTTTAGGAGCAGCGCAAGTGGGAGCGTCGATGCAATCACCGCCAGCGCATAAAGGCTGACACTTTCTATTGGTAAAGGCGAAGGTGCGATCCCTACGAAGTCATGATCGTAAAGCTCAACAAATAAGCCATGTATCAGATATATTTCAAGAGTATACTTTCCAAGAAACGCCAATACCCTGTTTCCGATACTAAGATTCATGCCGATAAGAAGAACGCAGACAACGACCAAATATATTGCAAACATCTGAGTTAAAAGACTTATAAACTTACACATCACGCCATTGGGAACACTGGCGGAAAAATAGCCAAGTTTTTTTAATGTCATAAAAGATAACCTAAGAGCAGGATAAACCAAGACAAGATGGACAACAAGATACTTGCCGTAATTTCTTTTTACATGATCCAAAATCCTATTTTCATTTCTTGCAATAGCCATGCCAAAAGGCATCATGAAGACTGAATTGTACCACCATTCTCCCCTGATAAAGTAATCATTTCTGGGTATGAAAAGAGATATCACTATGTATGTCAAAACGCAACTTGTAAAAAGAGCTACAGCCATGCGCTCTGTCTTTGCATACTTAAAAGTAAGATAAAATACCACATAAAAAATCAGCAGGATCACGATGTACCAGCTGTAAGGGCTGCAGTGAACGATTCCTGTCAGATAAGCCAAAAAGAGCTTTAGACTCATTTTTTCACCAACAAAACATCTTGTGGCAAGAAATGCCCATCCTGTCACAAAATAGGCCACGATGGGTGGTATCATTCTTTTTTTCAGGAAATTATCGAGATAGCCGGGCTTATTTATATAGCTCTTGTAAAGACCGTATCCGTTGAAAAAAAAGAATACGGCGGTCAAAAGAACTCCGATATTAACGAAGGGTGACAGCATTGTTCTGATAAAAGCAGAAACGTCCCCATCGGCAAAAACCTTTTGCGATATGTGATGAACGGCAATGGCAATGACGCAGATTCCCTGAAAAGCTTTGGACTGTTCTATTGATAGAAATCCCTCATTCCACTTACCTTCTTTGGCTATCCCGGAGCCCCAGAACAAGATCACGGGAAGAATAATGTATATAAAAAAAATAGGTTGCATCGAGCAAATTCCCCATAATAATCTATAAAATCAGGTCTCCGCAAAATACATTGGGAGACCCGATCAAATTTGAAATTATAATCACTATTAAAAAATAAAGTTTGAACTTACGCTGAAATCTTAACTTCCTTGACTACTCCGCCTTGAACTTCAATATCAAAAGCAAGTCCGCCGGAATTAAGGCAATTCTTAAAGTATCCTCCGAACTCTTCTTTTGTAACTGTCTCAGGGCCTTCATCACCACCACTCATTATGTAAGAGGTGGAATCATCAAGCTTAAGAACGTGCGCTCCATCCTGAGTATAACCGGTGGGATCGTAAGGATCGGGGGCAAGAACACCAACTATAGTAAGCTGGTCGCCTTCTACTCCGCCATCATAAATAATAGCCTGAGGCTCGCCTGCCTCGCCCACTTTACCTGCAACATCCTTTCTGGATGAATCAAGGTATGCACTCCACTTACCATCGGAAATATCGGAAGCTGCACTCTGCGAAGTCTCATCTGTAGTGCTCTGTGATGTTTCTGCTGTGGCTTCTGTTTTTTCCTCTGCAGTTTCCTGCTCAGGAGCAGCCTGTGCCTCATTTTCATTTGTTGCAAACTCAGGTGCAATCTCCTCATAACCGGGATCGACAGGAGCTGACTCCTGAGACGTACATCCGGCTGAAAATGCAAGAACGCAAGAGGTCATAAACATAACCAGAATCTTTCTATTCATCTCTTTTCCTCCATCAAGCGTTTTTAGTTAATTATATTGTAACATATCTGTCAACCCCTTCAGTTATAGGCACTAAAAAACTTCCCGCACAATAGGTTACCCTATAGTGCGGGAAGTTTTGGCTTTTTCTATCAGATTGCTGCAAATCCTTTTTCGAGATCGGCAATGATATCATCGATGTGCTCAGTTCCGATTGAAAGACGGATCGTGCTCTGTGTGATTCCCTGATCTGCAAGCTCCTCATCATTAAGCTGTGAGTGAGTTGTAGTTGCCGGATGAATAACAAGGCTCTTTACATCGGCAACATTTGCAAGAAGTGAGAAGATCTCGAGATTATCGATAAACTTCCAAGCAGCCTCTTTTCCACCCTTGATCTCAAATGTGAAGATTGAAGCTCCTCCGTTAGGGAAATACTTCTCATAGAGCGCATGATCGGGGTGATCAGCAAGTGAAGGATGATTAACCTTCTCAACCTTGGGGTGCTTAGAAAGGAACTCAACAACCTTCTTGGTATTCTCCGCATGTCTGTCAAGACGAAGTGAAAGTGTCTCAACACCCTGAAGAAGAAGGAATGCATTGAAAGGAGAAATTGTTGCTCCTGTATCTCTAAGAAGGATGGCTCTTATGTATGTAACGAAAGCAGCGGGGCCTACAGCATCATAGAATGATACACCGTGGTAGCTGGGGTTGGGATCTGCAATGTTTGGATACTTGCCGCTCTTCTTCCAATCATATTTACCTGACTCAACGATAACACCGCCAAGTGTTGTTCCGTGACCACCGATAAACTTTGTAGCTGAATGAACAACGATATCAGCACCGTGCTCAATTGGTCTGATAAGGTAAGGTGTTCCGAAAGTATTGTCTATAACAAGAGGAAGTCCCTTGGAATGTGCAAGCTGTGCGATAGCATCGATATCAGGAATATCACTGTTGGGATTACCAAGTGTCTCAAGATAGATTGCTCTTGTGTCTTCCTCAATTGCATCCTCAATCTCTTTTATATTATGTGCATCTACAAATGTTGTTCTGATACCGTACTGAGGAAGTGTATGTGCAAGGAGATTATAGCTGCCACCATAGATGGTCTTCTGAGCTACGATATGTCCGCCGCCTGCAGCAAGAGCCTGAATAGTATAAGTGATAGCTGCTGCACCTGACGCAACGGCGAGAGCTGCACTTCCGCCCTCAAGAGCTGCGATCCTCTTTTCGAAGACATCCTGAGTTGAATTGGTAAGTCTTCCGTAGATATTGCCCGCATCTGCAAGACCAAATCTGTCTGCTGCGTGCTGTGAATTTCTAAATACATAAGAAGTTGTCTGATAAATCGGAACCGCTCTTGCATCCGTTGCAGGATCGGGCTGCTCCTGGCCCACATGTAACTGAAGTGTTTCAAATCTGTAATCGCTCATAGTCTCTAATCTCCTTTGGTTTTGAAATTTTATGTTGCAATAATAGCTCTATTGACCTACTATGTCAATAGGTAATTCAATCAGTAATATCTATCGCAAGCGATAAGCTGCGACTATATTTTCAGTATATGACTGTTGGACAGCCCATTTATCCTAGTATATAATAGGTAAAAGAAAAGGAGTGATGTTGTATGTTTTCCACCAAAGGACGTTACGCTCTGAGAGTCATGATAGACCTTGCAGAGCACAAGGGCGAAGAACATATTCCCCTTAAGGATATAGCAGAGAGACAGGATATTTCCAAGAAGTATCTTGAGATCATTGTAAAAGATCTGGTGAAGGGCGGACTTATTTCCGGCGTTAGTGGCAAGCACGGCGGATATACCCTCACAAGAGATCCCGATAAATATACTGTTGGCGAGATCGTAGAGCTTATGGAAGGCTCTTTTGCCCCGGTGGCTTGCCTTAATAAGGGCACCAAGAAGTGTGAAAGATCCAAGAAATGTAAGACTCTCAAGATGTGGAAGGAATTCTACGCCATTGAAAAAGACTTCTTTTTCGGAAAAAAACTGAGCGATCTGGTGTAATGGTAAGACACTACACCAGTATAAAGAGAAGGAAAAATGAGTACACTTACTACAAGAATCAAACTTAATAACGATACAGCAATTCCCTGCCTTGGCTTTGGAACCTACAAGATCAAGGATCCCGTCGAGGCATACAATTCCACCAAGTCCGCTCTTGAAGCCGGATATCGTCACATAGATACCGCCGCTTTCTATGAGAATGAGAAACAGGTGGGACAGGCAATAAATGATTTCATGAAAGAGAATGATGTCAAAAGAGAAGACATCTTCGTGACAAGTAAAGTGTGGAAATCCGAGCTTGGATATGAGAAAACACTTGCTGCTTTCGAAAAGACCATGGAAGAAATAGGTCTTGACTACCTTGATCTCTATCTCATCCACTGGCCCGCCTCCTACGCTTTTGACGACGATTGGGAGAACACCAACCGCTCAACCTGGAAGGCAATGATCGAGATTTACAGATCCGGCAGAGTAAAGGCAATCGGTGTTTCCAACTTTCTTACTCATCACCTCAAGGCTCTCATGGAATTTGACATTATACCGGCAGTTGATCAGATTGAGATCAATCCCGGATTTCTTCAGGAGGATACACTTGATTTCTGTCAGAAGCACGGCATCCTTGTGGAAGCCTGGAGTCCTCTTGGCAGAGGCAAGTCCCTTGACCATCCTTTGTTAAAAGAGCTTGCTGATAAATACGGTAAAACTGTAGCTCAGATCATTATCAGATGGGATATTCAGCACGATGTGGTACCTCTTCCCAAGTCGGTTAACCCCGATCGCATAATCTCAAATTCTCAGGTATTTGATTTTGAACTTTCTGATGAAGATATGGCCAAAATAGATGCCATCGAGCCTTACGGAAATTCCGGACACTCGCCGGACCAGGCGGATTAAAAACAACGGTTACACCGCAAAAAAATACCATGTGTGAGCACACACATGGTATTTTCTTATTTCCTGCTAAATTCAATTTTTAAAATACAAGAATCTCACTTACACAGGTGTCATCATACTTGGCACCTTTCTTTGCTCCTGTGATCTTGATTGTTATCGTATCAGTCTCCACAGGTTCATCAAGTTCAAGGACATTTAAGTTAGACTCTGCCAGATCCTCTTCCGTATAGTTATCATTGGCATAGCCGCCGATCTCATCTTCTTTGGTCTTTCCGTTTCCAAAATCAACTTTGACACCCGTAAGCACACCGTTTGAGTTATAAAGATCATAGCTTGCGGTATAACCGTTGCAAATCTGAATACCGGATACAAGCTGCTTCTTATCAAGCTTAAGAGTTATCGTCTCACCAACGCCTTCTCCTTTGGCTCCTTCGCACCATACGGTTTTATAATCACCATCTGTAAGATTCTTACCTGAATATGTCTTTCCCTTTGAAGCCGCAAGCTCTGAAGATGTCTCCACAGAAGATATTTTGATATTGGCATCTCTATATCTTCCGTACACAAGAGTAGCTCCGTACTTGCTGCCGGAATTCTTTTTAAACAATATATCAGCATATCCTACCAAAGACTCTACGCCGCCATTATCCCCGTAGACTGAAGGTCCTGTAAAAAGAATGTAATTATTATCCTCAAAGAACTGTGGATGTTCAACAATCTTCCAAGACTCGCCGTCTCCAAACTCAACGGACAAGTTTCCGTTCTCTACTTTCTCCCGCTTATCAGGGGTAAAATTATCTTCGCCGTAAATATCCGCAAATAGTTTCTTGGCATCATCTTCGCTTATGGTAATCTGCGAACCGTTGTTCTGAGCTGTGGCAGTTCCTTTAAGAGCAGAGTCTCCCATTGAGATTGTTTTTAATATTTCTAATCTAAGACTCGCCTTGATATTATTGTCCATTTCAGAAAAGACAACACCCTTATCACTAAGAGCATATGAAAGCGTCACACAACGAGCCATCTCCGAAAGGGTATCAGTATTGTCCGGCGTTGTCGCCTTTGTTTCTAAAAGCTTGTCAATCTCTGAATCATATTCACTGTCTGCAGAAGCCTTATCCTTTTTATCATCGGCAGCCTTCGATGTTGATGCATCTGCATCTGAAGCTTCCGATTTTGAATCATTAGAAGCTCCTTCGCCATCAGCTTCGGAAGATTCATCCGATGCAGAATCCACAGATGAAGCTGTTTCAGTTGAATGCTCTTCAGAAGTTTCTTCAGTCGCCTGCTCCGCGCTTGTCTCCTGCATTACTTCTTCTGTTGTTCCCTGCGTGATCTCAGTACCGGTCGTGCCAGGCTCCTGCACATCTACAGATGAACATCCCACTGCAGCCGCACCGACCATTACGCTGATTGCCATCGCTATAAATGATCTTTTCATATTATCCCTCTTTCCTTTTAAATTGTTACTTTGTTTTCTGATGTTTGAAACTCATAATTCATTTATGAATCCATTATATATGCGGGTTGTTTCTATATGACCCACATACAAATCATACTATCATTTGTCTTTTTTTACAAGTCGCTGTCATTTTTATAACAAAAATGTGAATTTTTTATCCCCAAATAAGTGTCGATGTGTTATGCCCATATCATCAATCATATGAAAAAAGTATTTTACGGAGGAAAAATTTAAAAAGAAAATATCTATGTCTTTATGCTGCTTTCTTCATAGTGTTATGATATACACAGGGTTTATCGCATCGGGCATGTGGTAGTCGCCGACTTTTTTGTACCTGCTTGCGCTGAGCTGGATGATATCGGGCTCTGCAAGATTCATCTCCTTTATCACCGAAAGGGTCTCGGTCAAAGTTTCAAGAGTGACGCAGTTTATAACGATCCTGACGTTCTCATTTTTCTTTTTGAGTTGTTCGATGATAGCTTTGAGATTGCCGCCGCTGCCACCGATAAAAGCATGTGTCGGCGAAGGAAGCTCCTCAAGCGCAGCGGGCGCTTCGCCCTTTATGATATTGATGTTATCTGCACCGAACTTCTCTTTGTTTTTCTCAAGAAGATCAATCGCCTCATCGTTTCTCTCAATCGAATAAACCTTGATATCGGGATGCAAAAGAACTGCCTCAACAGAAACAGAGCCTGTTCCGGCGCCGACATCGTAAAGTACGGAATCCGAAGAAAGCCCAAGCTTTCTGATAGATATCGCACGCACCTCTTCTTTGGTCATGGGCGTTTTGCCCCTTATAAACTCATCGTCAGGTATTCCTCTTATCACAGGGCTTTCGCCCGCGCTTCTATTCTCAATAAACAATAAACATTTTCCTTTCTCATCAGGTGAAAAGATATCGCTTCCAAGTTCGTTTTCCGTAATTTCAAAAACTTTCTCCGCGTCAGTCCCAAGTTCATATCCAAGAACTATCCGAAGCGGGGTTCTGATTACTTCGCCCTCCTCGCCCGGTATCGCCAAAACTGCTGCCTCGCGATTCTCGCTTTGCGCTGCCCTTGCTATCTGCCCTGCGTGCGCACAGCTTGAAGGAAGGACGATAAGCTTCTTACTGCCGGCAATGTATCCCGTGACATTACATTCTCTTCCGTGCGCACTCACAACATCGCAGTCTTCAAGTCCAAGTCCCAATCTGTTTGCCAAAAGAGCTATCGAAGAAATCCCGGAAATCTTATGAACCTCATAGCCCGCATTTTCAAAAATTACCGCCGCACTTTTAGCTCCGCTGCAAAGGCTTATATCACCTGAAAAAAGAGCCAGCGGATTGCGGTAGTTTCTTTCTTCAAGAAACTTTAGTATGTCCTTGCCTAAATACAAGGGTTCAAATTGAACCCTGAGTCCGCTCTTATTTAATCTTTCAAGAATGCTCTTTGCACCGAAAATCACGTCTGCTTTCTTAAGCGCTTCCTCAAGCTCCCGTGTATAATAACGCGAATCTCCGGGTCCGATCCCGGCAAGAGTAATTATCTTTCTCTCAATACCCTCCTCTATATCTTTAACGCCAACCTTATCAAGTATTTCAGTTAAGCTGTGGCCTTCCGATGTAATCACACTCTCGGGACTCTTTATCATTACGGCTTTTATTCCGCACTCTTTTGCCGCAAAAAGCTTTTCATCAAGTCCGCCCGCAGCGCCGCTTTCCTTGGTAAGAATTACCGATGCACCAATCTCTTTTATCAGAGCAATATTCATATCCTTGGAAAAAGGACCCTGCATCGCGATTATCTGCTTACCTTTAAGCCCGGCTTCTTCGCACTTTGTAATGCTCTCAAGATTTGGAAGGACTCTTGCATATACTCTGGAAACTTCACTGATTCTTGAAACTATTGCTTTTAAATCCTTACTTCCCGTAAGAAGCAGAATATTGCCTTCCGTCTTTTCAAGCTCGTCAGCGGCAGCCTCAACACTGTCGCATGCCATGAGCGAAGTATCAATGGCTGCATCTATATCGGAGCAGGATAGGCCTTCTGCCTTTTCGCCCGCCGCAGGCAAAGCGCTTGCTCCCGTATCCCTAAGAAGCCTTAAATACTCGGCTCCCGTCTTCTCGCAGGCTTTCTTGATCTCATCCGAAACAAGCGTCGCAAAAGGATGTGTTGCATCAACGCAGACAGTAACGCCCTCGTCCGAGATAAGCTTTGCCATCTCGTCCGCATCCTTCCTTCCTACAATGACATTGTCTTCACCGCAGGAATTCTCGAT
>JAEEGJ010010102.1_pt1 | contig 24799 bp, 18 predicted proteins | sample 8958761 | NCBI WGS metagenome assembly JAEEGJ01 (sample SAMN16246546, study PRJNA631951) | gut metagenome | biome: gut microbiome; feature: rumen; material: RS-attached | host: Bos | place: Iran: Karaj | collected 2018-10 | reverse complement strand
AGCGTGAGCGAAGTGGGCGCGGCCCAGGAGGCCGGATGCGACCTTTGCAAGGTCGTCCCCGGCGACGTCCTCGGCCCCGCCTTCGTGAAAGGCCTCCGCGCCCCGATGCCTTGGAGCAAGCTTATGGTCACCGGCGGCGTGAAGCCCACCCGCGAGAACCTGGAAGGCTGGTTCAAGGCCGGCGTGTACTGCGTCGGTATGGGCAGCAACCTTTTCCCTAAGGATGTCATCGCAGCAGGGGAGTGGGGAAAGATTTCCGAACTCTGCCGCGAGGCCCTCGCAATAGTGAAAGAAGTTAGATAAACATATATTTAAATGAGCACACAAACCAAACTGATGACCAACTGGCGCTGGTGGCTCTGCTCGCTGCTCTTCGTGGCAACGACTGTGAACTACCTCGACCGCCAGGTCCTTTCCCTCACTTACGAAGAATTCATCAAACCCGAATTCCATTGGACCGACGCCGACTACGGCACCATCACATCCTTCTTCTCCATCTTCTACGCCATCGCCTGCCTCTTCGCCGGTAAGTTCGTGGACTGGATGGGAACCAAGAAGGGTTATCTTATCGCCATCGGAGTGTGGTCGGCGGGCGCCTGCCTGCACGCCGCAACCGGCTGGGCCACGACCCATATCGTGGGCCTCGGCAGCGTCGGAGCAATGAAAGCGGTCGAAGCCGGCAGCAACGCTGCACTGGCAATATCCACCACAGGCGTTTATCTCTTCCTGCTCTGCCGCGGCATACTTGCCCTTGGCGAGGCAGGAAACTTCCCGGCGGCCATCAAGGTCACGGCCGAGTACTTCCCCAAGAAGGACCGTGCCTTCTCCACTTCCATCTTCAATGCCGGTGCTTCCGTGGGCGCCCTCGCTGCTCCCCTCTGCATTCCCCCGCTGGCCAAGGCCCTCGGCTGGGAATGGGCATTCGTCATCATCGGCGGACTGGGATTCATCTGGATGTTCTTCTGGGCCTTTATGTACGATAAGCCCGAGGACAGCAAGCACGTGAACGAGGCCGAGCTCGAGTACATTCATCAGGACGATGCCGCCGAGGCCGCCGAGAAGGCTGCAGTGGCTTCGCAGAAGGGTATCCCCATGATCCAGTGCTTCAAATACAAGCAGACCTGGAGTTTCATCTGCGGAAAGTTCTTTACCGACGGAGTGTGGTGGTTCTTCCTCTTCTGGGCACCTTCCTACTTCAGCAACCAGTTCGGCGCCCCCGCAACCTCCGGCCTGGGCCAGGCGCTGATATTCACCCTCTATGCCATCGTGACGGTGGTATCCATCTTCGGTGGATATCTCCCGAAGATATTCGTGGATAAGAAGGGGATGAACCCTTACGCCGGCCGTATGCTGGCCATGCTCATCTTCGCCTTCTTCCCCCTCGCATCCCTCTTCGCCCAGCCTCTGGGAGTGCATTTCAACACCCCTTGGTGGCCGGCCATCCTCATCGGTCTTGCCGCTGCCGGACATCAGGCCTGGAGCGCGAACCTCTTCTCGACCGTGGGTGACATGTTCCCCAAGAGCGCCATCGCCACCATCACCGGAATCGGCGCAATGGCCGGAGGTCTCGGTTCGATGATAATCCAGAAGGTCGCGGGCAACCTCTTCACCTATGCCGAGAATGCCGGTTCCGCCTTCACCTTCATGGGCTTCGAAGGCAAGCCTGCGGGATACTTTATGGTATTCTGCTTCTGTGGTGTGGCCTACCTCATCGCCTGGGCCATAATGAAGAGCCTTGTCCCCAAGTATAAACCGATAGAGATTTAATTCCGTGAGATTCTTACGTATAGCAGCTACCCTGGGCCTGGCCCTGATGCAATTTGGCCTGATGGGCCAGGCTCCCAGGATTGCTGCCTCCCTCAAATATGGGGAGGATGGCAAGTTCAAGATACTTCAGTTCACCGATACCCATTATATCGTGGGAGATGAGCGCTCGGAGAGGGCCCTCGGCAATGTGATCGAGATGCTGGATACCGAGAAGCCGGATTTCGTGATCCATACCGGCGACATAGTATTCGGCAAGCCGGCGGAGCAGTGCGCCCGTGCCATACTCCAGCCGCTGGTGGACAGGGGGATACCCTTTGCCGTCGCACTTGGCAACCACGACAGCGATTTCGACCTTACGCGCAGCGAGATGTATGCCGTGGTGCGCTCGATAGCCGGCAATGTGAATACCCCGGACGACCTGGGACTGAACGGAAGTTCCAACGATATCCTGACACTTTCCGGTAAGGATGGCGTGGACAGGGTTTTCTACCTTTTCGATACCGGCAACTGGGATTATCCTGCGGGCATAAAGAGCTGGGGCTACGTGCATTCCGACCAGATAGACTGGTACCGTGCTGCGAGCAGGTATTTCACCTCGCAGCATGGCGGAAAGCCTGTGCCTTCGCTGGCATTTATGCATATTCCCTTCCCCGAATACAACGAAGGGCTCCGTTCACGTTATAAAGACCGCTCGCTTCTTGGCAACCTCGGCGAGGAGCCGGCCTCGCCCAAGTTCAATTCCGGACTGTACCTGGCCATGGTAGAGTCGGGGGATGTGCAGGGCGTCGTTACCGGGCACGACCATAACAACGATTTCGTGCTGATGTGGAGAGGCTTCTTTATGATCTACGGCCGTTTCAGCGGTTGCGATACGGTATATAACGACCTGAAACCCAACGGCGCCCGCGTCTTCGAGTTCACCGAAGGCGACGACGGCTTCCGCACCTGGGTGCGCCTGCGCGGCGGCGCCGTCGAGCAGGAACTCTACCTCTATCCCGGAATGAAAAATCTTAGTTCTAAACGATGAAACGAATCTACTTACTTGCAGTCTTGTTGCTGCTGGCGTCGTGTGCGCAGTACCGTTATGTCGCGGAGGATGCGCCGGCCGTCGAGGATGTAACCCTGATAATGCCTTACAGCAGGGTATTCTACATCGACCAGGAAGGCGAGCACTATGACGAGGCGGGATCGGATGAGCAGCAGAAGTTGCTGACCGGGCTTTTGCTGAGCTCCGGACTTGGCATCACCGACACGGTGGACGTGGTGGGTCTCCCCAATCAGAAGGATCTGGACTGGGAGATCGAGAGCCTGCCGAGAATCAATCATAAGAGGATGGGGGAGATCGTTTTCGAAGGAGCCCTGGACAAATTCCTTGAAAGCAAAGGTGCGCGCTATGGCTTGATAGTCTTCTCGGAAGGCTTCATAAAAGACAGGAAGCTTTACAAGAAGGAAGTCGCCAAGGCTGTTCTGACGGGCGTTGCAGTCGGGGTCATAGGGGGCCTGGCCGGAGGCGTAATCGGAGGCGTATTCGTTGATCCCGATTTCTCGATGTCATATGAGGCCACGCCCGGATGGGCTTATGGATCCAGCCTCAATGCAATGCTGGTGGATACGCAGACGGGGCAGGTGCTTTTCTACAACAAGATACTGCCGGTGGAACGTAACCCCCTGAAGCCCGAAGCGCTTGCTTCCCAGCTACAAAAACTCTTCAGGAAATACCCCCGATGAAAATGCTACATTGTTATTTGAGCGCAAATTGCTAAATTTGCGCTCAAATATTTATATATATGGCGAATATCGAATATAGCGAACAGGAACAGATACGCAGGGAATCCCTTGCGAAATTGCGTGAATTAGGAATCGAGCCTTATCCGGCTGCATTATATCCCGTCAACGAGACGACCAAGAACATCACCGACAACTACGACGAGCAGAAGGGTAACTTCTCCGACGTCTGCCTGGCGGGCCGCCTTATGAGCCGCCGCATAATGGGCGCGGCATCATTTGCCGAGCTGCAGGACGAGACCGGCCGCATACAGATCTACGTCAAGCGCGACGAAATCTGCCCCGGCGAGGACAAGACTATGTACAATACCGTCTGGAAGCGCCTGCTCGATATCGGTGACGTGGTGGGAATCAAAGGCTACGCCTTCATCACCCAGACAGGTCAGCTCAGCATCCACGTGAAGGAGCTCACCCTCCTGAGCAAGAGTCTCCGCGTTCTTCCTATAGTGAAGGAAGTGGACGGCGTGGTGCACGATGCTTTCACCGATCCTGAAATGCGTTACCGCCAGCGCTATGTGGACCTTATAGTCAACCCTCAGGTGAAGGATACCTTCGTGAAGCGCGCCAAGATAATCGCCACCATGCGCGAGTACTTCAACGCTGCCGGCTGCCTCGAGGTGGAAACCCCCATCCTCCAGAGCATCCCCGGAGGTGCCACTGCCCGCCCCTTCATCACCCATCATAACGCCCTGGACATCCCTCTGTACCTGCGTATAGCCAACGAACTCTACCTCAAGCGCCTCATAGTGGGCGGCTTCAGCGGAGTCTACGAGTTCGCCAAGGACTTCCGCAACGAGGGAATGGACAAGACCCACAACCCCGAGTTCACCTGCATGGAAATCTATGTGGCCTACAAAGACTACATCTGGATGATGGACTTCGTGGAGAAGATGCTGCAGAAGATCGCAGTCGCCGTGAACGGCACCACCAAGGTGAAGATAGGGGAGAACGAGGTGGACTTCGGCGGAGAGTATCGCCGCCTGCCAATCCTCGACGCCATCAAGGAATACGCCGGAGTGGACGTCAGCGGAATGGACGAGGACGAGCTCCGCGCTACCTGCAAGAAACTTAATGTCGAGGTCGAGCCCTCCATGGGCAAGGGCAAGCTCATCGATGCCATCTTCGGAGAATATGCCGAGAAGAACCTCATCCAGCCTACCTTCATCATCGATTATCCCGTGGAGATGAGCCCTCTTACCAAGCGCCACCGCAGCAATCCCGCCCTCACCGAGCGCTTCGAACTCTTCGTCTGCGGCAAGGAGCTGGCCAACGCCTACAGCGAGCTGAACGATCCTATCGACCAGCTGGAGCGCTTCGAGGAGCAGGCCCGCCTCAAGAGCAAGGGCGACGACGAAGCTATGTTCATAGACTTCGACTTCGTGCGTGCCCTCGAATACGGCATGCCTCCCACCTCCGGCCTCGGAATGGGTATCGACCGTCTGACCATGTTCATGACCGGCCAGACCGCTATCCAGGACGTCCTCTTCTTCCCCCAGATGCGTCCCGAGAAGATAGTGAAGGAAACGAAAGCTGAAGAATAGATGAAACTGCAGATACCATCCGGATACGAACCGCTGCTGAATGCGCGCCAGACCGAGGGGGCCATCAAGGAAATCAAGGATTTCTTCCAGATGAACCTCGCATCCGAGCTGCGCCTGCGCCGCGTGACCGCGCCTCTGTTCGTAAAGAAGGGCACGGGCATAAACGACGACCTGAACGGAGTCGAACGGGCGGTAAGCTTCCCGGTGAAGGATATGGACGGGGAGGTCTGCGAGATAGTGCACTCGCTGGCCAAGTGGAAACGCCTTACCCTCGCCGAATACGGGATCGAACCGGGCTATGGTATCTACACCGATATGAACGCCATCAGGGCGGACGAGGAACTGGACAATGTCCATTCCCTCTATGTCGACCAGTGGGACTGGGAGCGCGTGATGCTTTCCGGCGAGCGCGGTCCCGAGTTCCTGAAGGATATAGTACGCCGCATCTGGTCCGCCATAGTGCGCACCGAATTCATGGTCTGCGAGAAGTATCCGGTCATCCGCCCCTGCCTCCCTCAGGACATACATTTCATCCACGCAGAGCATCTGCGCCGGCTGTATCCGGAACTCTCCCCGAAGGATAGGGAAGATGCCATCTGTCGGGAATACGGTGCGGTGTTCGTGGCGGGAATCGGCTGCGCCCTGGCAGATGGGCAGAAGCACGACGGCCGTTCCGCCGACTACGACGACTGGAGCACTCCCGCCCTATGGGATGGGGAGATGCTTCCCGGCCTGAACGGGGACATCCTGGTCTGGAATCCCGTGCTCGGGCGCAGTTTCGAGCTCTCCTCCATGGGTATCCGCGTGGACAAGGCTGCCCTTCTGCGGCAGCTGAAACTCGCCGGCGAAGAATGGAAGGCGGATCTGTACTTCCATCAGGAACTGCTTGGCGGCCGTCTGCCGCAGAGCATAGGCGGAGGTATCGGCCAGAGCCGCCTCTGCATGTTCTTCCTGCGCAAAGCCCATATCGGCGAGATCCAGGCATCCGTCTGGCCCGCGGATATGATCGCTGCCTGTTCCGGAAACAATATCCCCCTGATATGAAAAGGATACTGCTGATCGTTGCGCTGGCCCTTGTCCTCTGCGGATGCGGGCGCAGGCACATTATCGGCGTCAGCTTCCCCGAAGCCCCGATTGAGCTCGCTACGAATGCGGATTTCGGGATGGAACTGATCAACTACTACAATATCCTTCAGCTGCCCGACGGCACCTACAGGATGTATTTCTCCGGCAATCCCCTCGACGGAGTTGCAGAGAACGAGAGGAACCAGAACCTGTATCTCGCCGAGTCTGCCGATGGTTTCCACTATGAGCTGAAGTGCAAGGTGATGGACACCGTGATCGAACAGTCGGTGTTCATGGTCAAGGACAAGGAATACCCCTACCGCATGGTCGGTTGCCAGTGGATAGGTGAAAAGAGCTGGGAGCGCGGTGTGTTCTTATGGAAGTCGAAGGACGGAATCGAGTTCACCGACCGTAAGATGCTTTACGACAAGATCCACGACACCCAGAATGTGATGGTCACCCGTGGCAACCGCTGGAAACTCTATTCCAGGATAACCCAGGAGCATTACAAGAACCGTCGTATGACCGTAACGGAGTTCAACAAGAGGGGAGAGCAGCTGAGCGATACCGAGATTCTGGCGGGGGATTTCCTCTACAATTCTGCGGCCTGCAGGGTCGACAGGCGATATGATTTGCTTTTTCCCACCTACTATAACACCTACGGAGGCACTTCCGATGCTTGTTTCTTCCGTTGCTATCTGGCCGACGGACCGTTCGTGAGGCAGATCCCCTGCGAGTTGAACCGCTGGGTTGAGGCCGATGAGCACTGGGTGCTCGCCTGCCCGGGGTTCGTCTTCATCAACGGCGAAAGATATCTTGCATATAATTCCCGCACTCGTTCCCACGAAACCAGCGAAACGGGTATGGTCAGCCGCTATAAACTGGTCAAGGCCGTAATCGAATACGAATGAATCCGGAAGTAATCACATCTGCCCAGAATCCCAAGCTGAAGCGCCTTCTCGCGCTTCAGGAAAAGTCCCGTCTGCGCCGTTCGGAAGGGGTTTTCGTCGTGGAAGGCCGTCGCGAGTTGGAGCATTGCCTCTCCGCCGGCTTCGAAATAGATTCGTTGTTTATCTGCTCTGAAATATGCGATGCCGCATGGTTGGGGATTCCCCTTGAGGGACGTGCCACCCGCGGCACGGAAGCGGGGGGACCGTCCCGAAGGGAGGGTGGGGTGAGCCCGAAGGGCGAACTCCCGAAAGGGGAATACCCCAACCTGCGGCAGGTGAATATATTCCAGCTGTCAAAAGAACTGTATTCGAAGGTGGCGTATAGGGAAGGGACGGAGGGAATAATCGCCGAGGTGAAGGCGAGGTATCTCGCGCTGGAGGATCTGAATCTGAAGGAGAATCCGTTGGTGATGGTGCTGGAAGGAGTGGAGAAACCAGGGAACTTGGGCGCGGTACTCCGCAGCGCCGACGCCGCCGGGGCCGACGCAGTACTCATCTGCGACCCCCTCACCGACCTCTACAACCCCAACCTCATACGCGCCAGCATCGGCGCCATCTTCACGGTACCCACCGTCGCCTGCAGCAGTGCGGACGCGATAGCTTTCCTGAAGGAGCGCGGAATACGCATACTTACCGCCCAGCTCCAGGATTCTTCGAACTACTATGATGTGGATATGAAGTTTGGCACGGCCATTGTGATGGGTACTGAAGCCACCGGACTCACGGACGCCTGGCGCAAGGCAGCCGACGCCCACATCCTCATCCCTATGCTTGGAAGGCTGGACTCCCTGAACGTAAGCGTCTCCGCGGCCATCCTTCTTTATGAGGCCGTCCGGCAACGTACAAGCAAAGTTTTATGAAAAGATTCTTTTTGGTACTGATACTCTCTGCGCTGTGCCTGGACGCCGGCGCCCAGCGCATCAATCCAGATGCATATGGCAACGAAGTGAGTATGGGAATAGGCCTCGGGGCCGCATTCAGTGGCCATTACGGGTCCGACGCAAATTTCTGGATGAACTACAGTATGTACTACAACCGTCACCTGGGAATGCGTGTCGGGATGCAGTATATGCCTGAATTCCTCGACAAGACGGATTTCTTCCGCTTCCCTATGGCCCTGTCTCTTCGCACCGGCACACGTATGGTCGATGGCGGATGGGTCTATGGGGGACTGCTAGCTCTGGATCTGCTGGATACTTTCGTCTGGGACGATGAAAATTTCTTCGCGGATATGTTCGCGATCCTGATGCTTTCGCTGATCAACAGGGTGGAGTTCTTCGTCGGAATGACCCCGGGAATCGTATCCGGGGACAAGCCCCTGTTCTGCTCGGCGGATGCCGGGGTAAACCTGTCCTGGCGCCTTTGGCGCTTCACCGTGAACCTGACGCCAAGCTTCCATTATAATCTGACGGACAATTTCCGTTATTATGATGAAGATTATTACAGAGGGGGCCAGAGCGTGAAATGGCTGTTCAACCTGAACTTCGGTCTGGGCTTCATGTTCTAGAAAAAAATAAGCGGCGGAATATCATCCGTCGCTTTTTTGTGGAGAATAGGGGATTCGGACCCCTGACCTCTTGCATGCCATGCAAGCGCTCTACCAACTGAGCTAATCCCCCGATTGGGACTGCAAAGATAGTTTATTTTTATAAACCTGCAAAAAAATTTTTATCCTCTTTCCATCTCGCGGCGCATATCCTTCTCTTTGATGGATTGCCGCTTGTCGTATTCCTTCTTTCCTCGGGCCAGCGCGATGCGGAGTTTTGCGTAGCCATTATCCGCGATATAGAGCTTTACGGCCACTATCGTAAGGCCTTTGGCCTTGACTGCCTGGGCCAGATGGCGGAGTTCGCGCTTGGTAAGCAGGAGTTTCCGGTCCCGCATAGGCTCGTGGCCGTTCCAGCTGCCCCAGAAGTAGGTGGCTATATTCATCCCCTTCACATAGAGTTCTCCGTTTGCGAAGTAGCAGAAAGCGTCTTGCAGGGAGGCTTTGCCGGCGCGCAGACTCTTGATTTCGGTTCCGACCAGCACTATGCCGGCGTCGTAGGTCTCGATGAATTCATAATCGAAACTTGCGCGCTTGTTGCGTATCTGTATGGAACTCTTGGCCTTGGGCATAAGTGGGATGCAAAGATAGAAAATTCTGGTGAATTTTCTATCTTTGCATCCTATGCCAAAGTACCGTAAACCCCTGCCGGCCGAGCTGCCGGAGCCGGAAATAATCGACTTGGAAGCGTTGGCGGCCGACCTCCGTTCGGGGGCCGTGGAACTGGTGTGCGTTCTGGGGCCTACCGCTTCGGGAAAGACCAAGTATGCGGTGCGGTTGGCCCGCGAACTGGCCGGGAAGGGCCTGGAGACCGAAATCATCTCCGCGGATTCCCGTCAGGTTTACCGCGGGATGGACATAGGCACGGGGAAGGATCTGGCCGAGTATGAGGAGATTCCCTATCATCTTATAGATATACGCGAGGCCGGAACTCAGTACAATGTGTATGATTTCGTGCAGGATTTCCGGGTGGCTTATGCGGATATCCGCGCCCGCGGCAAGGTGGCGATCCTCTGCGGCGGCACCGGCCTCTACATCAATGCCGTGACTGCCGGCTATGATTTCCGCACCAGCAAGCCTCTGAGTGCGCCGGGGGCTGGCAGACTGTCCGTTGCCGGGAGTGGTGGCGGTCACTCCGCTACCGCCACGCACGGGCCCGCTCAAAAAACTTCCGTGACCGCCACTACTCCCGGTACGGAGATACCCCGCACGTTTTTCATCGGGACGCTGGTATCCCGCGAGCTCCGCAACGCCCGCATCGACGCGCGGCTTCGGGCCCGTCTGCAGGAGGGAATGGTCGATGAAATCCGCGGTCTTCTGGCCGGGGGAGTGCCGGCCGAGACTCTGATAGGCTATGGGCTGGAATACAAGTTCGTCACCCTGTACCTGCAGGGCCAGCTGGACGAGCAGGAACTATTCGAGAAATTATCTACCGCAATCCATCAGTTCGCCAAGCGCCAGATGACCTGGTTCCGGGGGATGGAACGCAGCGGTGTCAAAATCCATTGGATTGAAGTATGAAAGAGATTTATTTTGCAGGGGGATGTTTCTGGGGGACCGAGCATTTCTTTTCCGGGGTCGACGGAGTGGTTTCGGCCGTAAGCGGATATGCGCAGGGTTCGCCTGATTTCGCCGGCAGGCCCTCGTACGAGCAGGTCTATACCGATACCACCGGCTTTGCCGAGACGGTGAAGGTCTGCTATAAGCCTGAGCGTATCTCCCTCGATATGCTTACCGACCTCTATTTCGACATCATCGACCCTCTGAGCCTGAACCGCCAGGGGCACGACGAGGGCACCCGCTACCGCACCGGTGTCTATTATTCCGACCCCGCCGACCTGCCCGTGCTGGAGGCCGCTTTCGCCCGCGCCGCCGAGCGTGTCGGACAGCCCTTGGTCGTGGAGCTCGAGCCTCTCCGCAATTTCTTCGAGGCCGAGGAGCGCCATCAGAAATATCTCGACAAGAATCCTGACGGATACTGTCATCTGCCCTTCAAGACCTTCAGGTATCTCCGCCTCTATCAGGATATCTCCGCTTTTCTGGGGGATGAGCCCGATCCCATCGCCCGTATGGCCGAAATCTCCGCCTTCATTTACGAACGGATGAAGTTCTTCTGGGTGGGATTCTACATTGTGCGGGATGCCGTTGTGCGTGATGCTGCCGCCGCTCGGAGCGACCGCCAGGGCCCCGGCCTCGGGCAAGAGTTGGTACTGGGGCCTTTCCAGGGCCCATCCGCCTGTCTCCGCATCGCCTACGGCCGCGGAGTCTGCGGCACCGCCTGGAAAGAAGCCCGCACCGTGGTAGTGCCCGACGTCGAAGCCTTCCCCGGCCATATCGCCTGCAGCTCCCTCTCCCGCTCGGAGATCGTAGTGCCTGTCTTCGCCAGCACGGCACACGCATCGCCATCCGCGGCGGGCAAAGGGCCCGTCAGTGACCCACAAGGGGCCGACTGTACGGGCATTGCCCGCCCGAAGCCTATTGCCGTGCTGGACATCGACAGCAAGGACCTCGCCACCTTCGACTCCACCGACGCCCTCTGGCTGGAGAAGATCTGCAAGCTACTTTAATCGCTCTTTTTGCCGGGCAGCTATCTTATTGATAGTCAATGTCTTACTAGAAACAAATCGGTGAAATTCGCCGATTTGTTTTCAGGAAGTCGCTGTGAGTCAATTAGTTGAGTGCCCGGACCAATTCTTCAAGAGCTTCCTCCCTCGTCGCCCATGAGGTGGCGAAGCGGGTGACGAAGCGCCCGTCCGGCAGCGGCTCCCAGACTTCGAACGCGACTTTGCCCTTCAGCGCGGCCATCTGCTCCGCAGTCAGGATGGGGAACTGCTGGTTCGTGGGAGAATCTATAAAGAAAGGGATCCCCTTGGCGGAAAATATCTCCCGTACGCGCATGGCCATCTCGATGGCGTGGGCGCTGATCCGTCCGTACAGATTATCGGTGAAGAGGGTATCGAACTGAATCCCGAGAAGCCGACCTTTCGCCAGGAGGGCGCCGTGCTGCTTGACGGTGGTGAAGAAGTGCGCCGGTGCATTTCCGCGGGGGAAGATGACGGCTTCGCCGCAGAGGGCCCCGACCTTGGTCCCGCCGATGTAGAATACATCGCAGAGGCGGGCGATATCCGCCAGGGTCACTTCCGCCGCAGGGCTCGCCAGGCCATATCCGAGGCGGGCTCCGTCGATGAAGAGAGGCAGGCCGTATTTTTTGCAGACAGCCCCGATCCCTTCCAGTTCGGTACGGGAGTAGATAGTGCCGTATTCGCTTGGAAATGAGATATATACCATCCCCGGCTGGACCATATGGGGATAGGTTTCGTCGGCGTAGAAGGCCTCCAGCCAGGATCTCAGTTCATCCGCCGAAATCTTGCCCGAGTGCTGGGGGAGGGTCAGGACCTTGTGACCGCTGAATTCGATGGCCCCGGCCTCGTGCACTGCGATGTGGCCGGTCTGCGCGGCCAGCACCCCCTGGTAGCCCTGCAGCATCCCGTCGATGACGGTGTAGTTGGTCTGGGTGCCTCCGACTAGGAAGAAGATGTCGGCGTCCGGGCAGCCTATGGCTTCGCGGATGCGGGTTTTGGCAGATGCGCAGAAGGAATCTTCCCCATAACCGGGCTCCTGCTGGAAATTGGTCTCGGCCAGGCGCTTCAGGATTTCGGGGTGCGCGCCTTCGGTATAGTCACAAGTAAAGGAATACATAGCGCTTGCAAAAATAGCAAATAGGGCGGACTCTGCAAATTTCGTCACATAACGCGAAACCGGAAATATTGCCAAACCACTGACAGACAGGTATTTAGATATCGCAATAAATACGTATCGAAAACATTTCGCCACATTTTATGTTTCTGATTGTTTAGGGACGGGTTCTTTTCTATCTTGGTGCAAAAAATGACTGCACATCATCTATTTATGAAGGGGATGAACTGGTGGGGGATTTTCTATCGGATCGAAGACTGCATAATGTACTTCACCACGTTCAGCGTATTCGCCAGAAGGATGGAAATGGTCTTCATCGCCTTCTCCATAATGTTCAACCACACCCACGCCACCACACTGGACGAAACAAGGCAACGGATCACGCTGTTCCAAAGGCAGGTGGGAGTCTCGACTGCGCATACATATAACCGGGAATATGGCAGAGAAGGGCAACTTTGGCATCACTCCTTTGGCTTTTCCGTCAAGAATGGCGTGAAAAGGATACTCGGCAACATCGCCTATGTATGCAATAACCCGGTTGCCGGCAAAATGAACCGGAAGGCCATCGATAACAGATGGACGTTGCTGGCGTATTACAATAATCCTAATCCGTTTTCAGAACCTATTATCAGGGAGAAGTGTAGCCGAAAAATGGAAAGGGCAATGAAACTGGTGGATATTTCCTATGACAATGATGAACCATTGAATTATGCTACACAGCGAAGGCTGTTCTCTGGTTTGAATAGGAAGGAAAAGGCGCAGATTATCGATTATGTGATCTCCAAATATAATTTCCTGGATTACGATGCGTTGATTAACCTATATGGGAGTTTTGAAAAAGCAATGATTGCTGTAGATTCCAATGCTGGTGCGGAATATGATCTTAAAGATGATACCGGCGATCACTCTTGTTATATGAAAATGATAGCCTTGACACGTCAAATGTTCCCTAATCTCTGGAATGTGAACGTTGAAATGCTAAGTGATGAACAAAAGAATCAGCTTGCAACAGCTTTCAGGACTATTCTGATGGCAAAAGAAGAGAATATCCGGAGGTTTCTGCATTTTGCCCCGGGCACTTAACCGATTGATTTACAATAATATACTGAAAACAAATCGGCGAATTTGACCGATTTGTTTTCAGTAAAGTGTTGATTATCAGCAGGATAGCTGCCCGGCGGAAACGTCGATATGGTGCAACAACGGCACCCGGGCGGGGCCTACAGCCCGAAGGCGTGCCGGAGGGGCTCCACGCTGTCGAGTTTCTCCCAGCCGAAGAACTGGATGCCGTCCTTGACGTAGGGTTCGCGGCCGAAGTGGCCGTAGGCGGCGGTGGGGGCGTAGATGGGATTCTTCAGGCCGAAGCGGCGGACGATGGCGGCGGGGCGGAGGTCGAAGAGCTCGCGGATCTTGGCGGCGATTTCTGCATCCGGCCGGACACCGGTTCCGTAGGAGTTGACATAGACGCTGACGGGCTCTGCTACGCCGATGGCATAGGCGAGCTCCACGATGCATTCGTCGGCCACGCCGGCGGCTACCAGGTTCTTGGCGAGGTAGCGGGCGGCATAGGCAGCGCTGCGGTCCACTTTCGAAGGATCTTTTCCGGAGAAGGCGCCGCCGCCGTGGGCACCGCGTCCGCCGTAGGTATCCACTATGATCTTGCGGCCGGTAAGCCCGGTATCTCCGGCGGGCCCGCCGATGACGAACTTGCCGGTGGGATTGACGTGGAGGATGAAGTTGCCGTCGAAGAGGGCGGCGATGTGGGCGGGCAGGGAGCCGATGAGGCGGGGGAGTACTATCTCGCGGACATCCTTCTCGATGCGGGCGTGCATGGCTTCGTCGGTATCGAACTCATCGTGCTGGGTACTCAATACTATAGTATGTACGCGCACGGGCTTGTTGGTCTGCCCGTCGAACTCCACGCTGAACTGCGCCTTGGCATCGGGACGGAGATAGGAGATTTCCCCGCTGTGGCGCATATCTGCCAGCACGCGCAGCAGCTTGTGCGAAAGGTAGAGGGCCAGAGGCATATAGTCGGGGGTATTCTTGCAGGCATAACCGAACATCATGCCCTGGTCCCCGGCGCCCTGGGACATCTCGTCCTCGCGCACCACGCCGCGGTGTATATCCGCGCTCTGCTCGTGGATGGTGGAGATGATTCCGCAGGAAGAGGCGTCGAAGCCGTACTCCGCCTTGGTGTAACCTATGCGGGAGATGGTGTCGCGCACTACCTTCTGGATGTCCACGTATGCGTTCTCGGACGCGACCTCGCCTCCGACGACCACGAGACCTGCCGTGCAGAAGGTCTCGCAAGCTACCTTAGCCTCCGGATCCTGGCGGAGGAATTCGTCTAGAATAGAATCTGAAATCTGGTCGGCAACCTTGTCAGGATGCCCTTCCGAGACACTCTCGGATGTGAAGAGATAATTCATTTTAGCATTTTTTTAAGTTACCGGGGTTGCAAGCAGTCAAATCTTTCCCCTTTCGGGCGCAAAGATACGAAAAATGTATTAACTTCGCAGCCTGAAATCAAACTTATCTACAATAAAAAGTTTATGAAAAAAGTTTTCAAGAGACTGTCGCTGAGCTTCTTAGCGATGCTTTTTGTCGTGTCTGCATTCGCGCAGGTGACGACATCTTCCCTTGGCGGCCGCATCGTAGATGCGTCCGGTGAACCTCTCCCTGGCGTGGCCATCGTAGCCACTCACGTTCCTTCCGGAACCACCTACGGCGGGGTATCCAACGGCGAAGGTCGCTATACCATCCAGGGTATGCGTACCGGTGGCCCTTACACTGTCGAGGTCAGTTGCCTTGGCTTTGCAACTGTCAAGTATTCTGACGTTACCCTCCAGCTTGGTGAGCTCTATGCTCTGAACGCCACGATGAAGGATGACACCCAGATGCTCCAGGAAGTTGTCGTGACCGCAGCTCCTACTTCCAAGTTCGCTGCCGTCGAGAAGACCGGTGCATCCACCAACATCTCCTCCAGGCAGATGAACGAGCTCCCTACCGTGAGCAGGAGTATGACCGACATCGCAAAGCTTTCTCCTTTCGGAGGAAACGGAATGAACTTCTCCGGTAGCTCAGGCCGTTCCGCGAACTTTACCGTCGACGGTGCAAACTTCAACAATAACTTCGGTCTTTCCGCATCCCTTCCCGGTGGTGGCAACCCCATCTCCATCGATGCCATCGAGGAAATCCAGGTTATCGTTTCCCCTTATGACGTCCGCCAGTCCAACTTCATCGGAGGTGGTATGAACGCCATTACCAAGTCGGGAACCAACACCCTCAAGGGTACCGCCTACGTATATCATCAGAACGAGAACCTCCACGGTAGCCGCATCGACGGTGTCGATCTCGAGAGGACTACCGAAAGGGAGACCACTTACGGTTTCACCCTCGGCGGACCTATCGTAAAGAACAAGCTCTTCTTCTTCGTGAATGCCGAGCGCACCCCTAATCCTTCCGAGGTCATCAAATGGCGTACTTCCGAGGACGGCGTGGCAGACGAAGACCGCATGATCACCCGCGTCAAGACTTCCGAGGCCGCGACCATGCGCCAGTTCCTCAAGGACAACTACGACTACGACCCCGGTTCCTACTCCGACTACAACAAGGACAACGGAACCACCAAGTTCCTCGGCCGTATCGACTGGAACATCAACCAGAATCACAAACTGGCCCTGCGTTACACTTACACCACCGCCAACGAGTGGAAAGTTCCTTCCACTTCCCGTGACGTTCCTACCCTCGGCAACAACATGGTCAGCAAGGATGGTCTCGTGTTCAGCAACTCGCTGTACAACCAGATGAACAACATCGCCACCTACGGCTTCGACCTCAACAGCCGTCTTTCCGACAACCTCTCCAACCAGCTCCTCTTCACCTATTCCGATACTCAGGATGTGCGTGGAAACGACGGCGGTTTCTTCCCCTTCGTGGAGATTGCTTCCGGAGATCTCGGCGACGACTCTATGCCTTATATGGATTTCGGTACCGAACTCTTCACCTATCGTAACAAGGTCCAGAGTACCGTTCTCAACATCAAGGACGATATCACCTACTATGCTGGTGACCACAAGATCACCGCTGGCCTGAGCTACGAGGCCCAGATGGCTCTCAACACCTATATGCGTAACGGTACCGGTATGTACCAGTTCAGCAGCCTCTCCGACTTCTACGCCGGCAACGCTCCCGTTGCAATGGCATTCGACTGGGGCTTCGACAAGGATGAATATCCTTCCGCAAAGGTGCGTTTCGCAATGTTCGGCATCTATGCCCAGGACGAGTGGAGCGTGAACGACAAACTCAAGCTTACCGCTGGTATCCGCTTCGACAACATCTCCTTCAACAACGACGATATCATGACCAACAACGCCACCAAGGCTATCGACTACGGCGGGCGTCACGTTGATACCGGTCTCTGGCCTAAGAGCAATATCCAGATCAGCCCCCGTATCGGCTTCAGCTACGATGTATTCGGCGACCGCAGCCTCAAGGTCCGCGGTGGTTCCGGTCTTTTCGCCGGCCGTATCCCTCTCGTGTTCTTCACCAACATGCCTACCAACGCAGGTATCGTGAAGGGCCGTCTGACCCAGATGAAGGATGCTGCAGTGCTTTCCAAGTTCGTCCAGGGTGGCAAGCTCGTGACCGACCGTTGGAAGATCCTCGAGATCCTCAACGGAATCGACGCCGACAAGTATCCTACTACCATCACTCCTGAAACCGCTCCCGCTCCCAGCGAGGTCGCAGGTGTGGACAACAACTTCAAGATGCCTCAGGTGTGGAAGTCCTCCATCGCTTTCGACTGGACTCTTCCTCTTAGCTTCCCTGTCACCATCACCGGTGAATACATCTACAACAAGACTCTCAACGCCGTGATGCTGACCAACTACAACATCACCGACGACAACTCCGGCTGGGCTACCTTCAATGGTGCCGACCAGCGTCATATCTATCCTTCGAACTACAAGTACAACAGGACCGACGCTTACATCCTTACCAACTCCAACAAGGGTTACGGTTCCGTCGCAACCATCGAACTCAAGGCCGAGCCTGTCAAGGGACTTGATTTCATCGCATCCTACACCCACACCGTCAGCAAGGAAATCACCGGTATGCCCGGTTCCAACGCCACTGCCGCCTGGAAGTACATTCCTTCCGTCGATGGCCCGAACTTCAACATACTGCACAACTCCAGCTACAACCTTCCTGACCGTCTGATGGCTTCCATCAGCTACACCGACAAGGCGCACAACCACTGGAGCCTCCTCTACGAAGGCCTCCGTTACTCCGGCAACAGCTACATCTACGCCAACGACCTCAACGGTGACGGTAACAACTACGACCTTATCTACATTCCTAAGGACGAAGAGATGGGTGTCGGCGCTGACGCTGCATTCCGCTTCGCCACTCAGGAAGATATGGACAAGTATGTCGAATTCGCAAAGCAGGATGAGTACCTCAGCTCCCACAAGGGCCAGTATGCCGAGGCTTACGCTGTGAACCAGCCTCTCCGCCACATCTTCGACTTCCGCTACGCTCACGACTTCATCATCAAGGTCGGCAGCGTCAAGAATACTCTCCAGGTCAGCCTCGACGTCCAGAACGTGGGCAACCTCTTCAACTCCCAGTGGGGTGTCACCAAGACCTGGAATACCGACGTACAGCACGATACCAACGGAAATGCGAAGATCCTGAAGTATGAGCGTACCGATCCCGACGGAGTTCCCGTGTTCTCCACCACCGTCAACAAGGGTGTCAGCACTTGGGATTTCCAGCACACTCTCGGCAACTGCTGGTATATGCAGATCGGCCTTAAGTACATGTTCAACTAATTAATCAGGCTAGTTATGAAATTCAAATATATTATCGCTTCTCTCGCTGCAGCGGTCGCCCTTTTCGCAAGCTGCAACCCTGAGTTAGAGCCTGTGGCTAAAATGAAAGGCCTGGAAGTCTCCAACGACTACATCACCATTCCTACCGAGGGTACTGCAGTCACCGTCACCATCAAGGGAGATGAGGACTGGACCGCTTCCATTCCTGACACTAAAGTCGATTGGCTTACCATCGCTCCTGCTGCCGGCGCCGCCGGAGAGGAAGTGACCGTCAGCTTCTCCGCTACCGAATCCACCGCTGCCCGCAAGACCGAGGTCAACATCGTGATGGGCAAGAAGACCAAGATAATCAACGTCAACCAGGCCGCTCCTGCCGGTGTCGAGGTTCCTGCATCTACCATCAAGGACGTCTTCGACGGCCCCGACAAGACCTACAAGGTCACCGGTAAGGTCACCAAGATCACCGGCACCAACTATGGCAACTGGTACATCAACGATGGCACCTCCGCCACCGATCTCTACATCTACGGTACTTGCGACAAGAAGGGTGCTACCTTCGACAAGACCAAACCCGAGATGGAGGTTCTCAACTGCCCTGCCAACCCCAACGCCTGGGATCTCGCAGTAGGTGACGTGGTTACCATCGAAGGCCCCAAGACCGTTTACAACGGCACCGTGGAGCTCGTGGACGTTACCATCATCAACATCATCCCTTCGCTGATCACCGTCGACAATCTCGAGTTCTCCCTTCCTAAGGAAGAGACCACCGTTACCGCCAAGGTGCAGTACAGCGGAGATAATCTCGACTTCTCTTCCAACGCAGGCTGGCTCAGCGTAAGCAGCATCTCCCGCGTTGCCGATACCACCTTCGTGAACATTCACGCTAGCGCCAACACCGAGGATACCCGCAAGGGCGTCATCACCCTCAAGTCCACCAAGGGCGAGGCTGTTACCGAGGTCAACATCGACGTGACCCAGGCTTCCGGTCTCTCCGCATATCCTCTGCCTTACAACGATCCTCTTACCGACGGATTCGGTGCCTGGGAGGTCGAGGTAGTGACTCCTTTCGAAGGTGTCGAGAACATCTGGACCAACAGCAGTTCCTACGGAATGGTCGGCAAGGTGACCGGCAAGGGAGTTTCCGAAGCCAGCGTCATCAGCCCCAACATCGACCTTACCGGTGCCAAGAACCCTGTCCTTACTTTCCAGCACGCCCAGAGGTTTGCAGGCAATGTAGATAACGAGTACACCGTATATGTCACCACCGACAACGGCGCCAGCTGGACCCAGGTCCTCGTTCCCGTCTATTCCGAGGGTAAGAACTGGAGCTATGTCGCTTCCGGGCAGATCAGCCTCGCAAGGTTCACCGGCGGCCTCGTTAAGATCAAATTCACCTACAAGAGCACCGCAGATGCATATGGCACCTGGGAGTTCAAGGACGTGAAGGTCGAGGATGTAGCCGATGCTAGCTACAAGAACATCGCCGAGCTCGACAACGCAGCCGCTGCAACCGAGGCCAGCTTCAAGGCCGAGCTTACCGACGCAGTCGTCAGCTATGTCAATGGCAACAATGCATTCATCCAGGATGCTACCGGCGGCGTACAGCTCTACAAGAGCGGCCACGGCCTCAAGGAAGGTGACGTCATCAGCGGAACCGTTACCGGTAAGATCAAGCTCTACAACGGCTTCGCAGAGCTTACCGACATCAACGTCAGCGCTGCTACCGTTACCGCAGGCGAGGCTCCCGCAGCCACCGTGCTCACCATCGACAAGCTCCTTGCCAGCTATCTGCGCCAGCAGAACCGCAAGGTCAAACTCGAAGGCATAACCATCGATCCCGCTCTTACCACCTCGAACCGCAACACTACCGTCAAGCAGGGCGAGAGCAGCATCGCAGGTTATTCCCAGGTCAAGAACAAGATCGAAATCGCCGCAAATACCAAAGGCGACCTCGTCTGCTGGCCTACCCGCTACAATGCAAATCTGCAGGTGGGTATCTGGGATGCCGCACACTTCACCGCGAACTAATACGGATATATACTTCTGATCGAATCGGCCGGGCGTCTGACGCTCCGGCCGATTCCTTTTTTTGCTTTATTCGGAGGGAATAATTATATTCGCAGTCCGCAAGAAATTGTTTTACAACAAATTAATAGAACTAAAACACTTAATCATGAGAATCAGATCCCTTCTGGTCTTTGCAGCAGCGGCTGCTCTCATCCTCTCCGGATGCGAAAAGACCAATGAAAAACCCAGCCCCGCAGAAATCACCCTCAAGAGCGAGGCTACAATCGGCATCCCCTCTGCCGAAACCACCAAGACCATTACATTCGTCGCCAACCGTGACTGGACAGCTACCGTTTCGGAAGAGGCCCAGAGCTGGCTCAGCGTAGCCCCTGCCAGCGGAAAAGCCTCCGACAAGGAGCAGAGCGTAACGGTAAGCGCCGCCGCCAATACCGAGGCTGAGCGCTCCGGCAGCGTGACCATCTCCATCATGGATGGTGGCAAGGTGGCCGGAACCAAGTCCGTCACCGTAACCCAGCAAAACGGAATACCTCCCTTCGTCGACGCGACAGTCGAGGAAGTGCTGGCCGGAACTGCCACCGGCGGTGTCATCGTGGAGGGTTTCGTGATGGCGGCCGGCAATAATGCCTTCGTCATCAACGACGGCGGAGAGAAGAGCCTCTATGTGTTCGGAAAGAACGTCGCGGCTCCCGCTGCTCGCACCAAGGTGAAAGTGCAGGGCAAGGTTGCAACTTACGGCGCTACCAACCTCATCCAGCTTACCGAAATCGAAGTCTCCGAATCTACCAAGGACTTCAATATCACCACTCCTACTCCCAAGAAACTCGACGCCGCCGCAGTGGACGCTTATGCGGAGAACTGGTCCGAGCTCGTCGCCATCCAGGGCGTACTAAAGAAATCGGGCAACTACCTTAACATCGAGATCGGCGGCGAAAGGATGGGATCCATCGTCGCCAGCCCCGGCAACGATGCCCTGGTAGATGGCAAGACCTATGGCATCATAGGATTCTTCGGCGGGGTGAGCGGAAGCTCTACCAAGTACTTCAACGTCCTTCCTGCCGTCATCTCCGAGATCGATACCAGGGAACCCTGCGTGAGGATCTTCGAGGATGCAGGATACAAGATGGAAGACTATACCCGCGTCGAAATCGAGTGGGTACATAATGGATACTGGAACTCCACCGACGGCACCAACCACTCCAAGATCATCACCGGCCAGAGCAACTCCAGCCAGTTCGCCGCCACCCAGCAGTTCCACAGGAGCAAGCTTCCCGTAGGCTCCGTCCTCGTAATCCAGGGCGGCACCGCGGAGGTGGCCAACGGATGGATGTACCGTCCCGATGCCTGGCAGGAGAAGGGAAAGAAAAACTCCGGCAAGCGCCCCGACAACGTTACCGGTGACAGCAATCCTGTAGTCGTGGTGGACGATGCCTGGTGGGGAACTTCCTTCAATTACAGGGCCTTCAACGTGGCCAGAAGAGGCAATCCCAGCCTTGACGAAACCCAGCAGGAAGAGCTCGAGCACGTGTTCGGCATCTTCATCCCCAAGCCTGTGGCATCTACCGACGAGCTGCTCCGCAAGGGCGGCTTTGACCCGGCCAATTATACCAAACTCGAGTTTACCTACACCCCCGGAGCCTTCTACAACTCCACTACCGACAGCAACTCGAACCTGGCCTCGACTACCAGTACTCAGTATGTGGCCACCAATATTGTGGAGAAGTCCAAGATACCCAACGGATCCGTAATAGTCGTCAACTATGGCTGCCAGTACCGTCCTGAGGGATGGCAGGCTCTCGGGCAGAAGAATACCGCAGCCCGTCCGGCCAATGTAGCCAACACCTTCGTCGTGGTGGACGATGCCTGGTGGGGCGACTTCAACTACAGGGCGTTCAACCTCGCGAAGTTCGGTGCTCCCACGCTGACGGCCGACGAAATGGCCGCAGCCGCCGCTGCCTTCGCTGTTTATGTTCCCAAGAACTAAGTTCTGAAGCACTTTTATGGGCGCAGCCTCCGGGCTGCGCTTTTTTTTTGATTTATTCCGTAGGAATAACTATATTTGAAGGCTATATGAACTCATTTATTAACAGATTATAATACAAACTAAAACTATCAATTATGAAGATCAAATCCATATTCGCTATTGTGGCTGCCGCTGCGACCGTATTGTTCGCAGGGTGCGACCCCAAAGAGCCGGATCTCGGCGCTGCTGCGATCACCCTCAAAAGTGATGCTACCATCAATCTTGCATCTGCCGAGTCTTCCCAGACCGTAAAGTTCGTTGCTACCCGCAACTGGACCGCCAGCGTCTCCGAGAACGCAGCCGATTGGATTGCCGTTACTCCTGCCAGCGGAAAAGCTTCCGCCAAAGAGCAGTCCGTTTCCATCGACGTCCTTGCCAATGCAGGTAAAGACCGTATGGGAACCGTTACCATCTCCATCCTCCAGGGTTCTACCGTGCTTGGTTCCAAGACCATCACCATCAACCAGGAAGGTGAGCAGGGCTCTTCCTACATCACCATCGCCGCTCTCCGCGAGCAGGCTCCTATCGGCGAAGAGGTTGTCAACATCGCCGAGGGAACGATGGTCAAGGGTGTCGTCCTTTCCAACGTCGACCTCAATAACCTCACTTCCAAGAAGATCGTCTATCTGCAGGATGAAACTGCAGGCGTGCAGATTTTCTTCGACGCCAACTCCACCTTCAAGCGCGGGGAAGAAATCTCCGTCGACCTTACCGGTGCTTCCCTGAAGCTTTACAGCGGACAGCTCGAGGTCGAAGGCGCGAAACTCCAGAACGCCAGCAAGACCGGTGATGCCACCCTCGCAGCCAAGACCGTTACCATGGCAGATTTCCTCGCCAACAAGTACGAGGCCCAGTATGTAGCCCTCGAAGGCGTGCAGGTTGCCAAGGCCGATATCGGCAAGACCTGGGTCCAGGGCGGAAAGGCCACCAGCGTCAACTTCGAGGATGCCGAAGGCAACACCTTCGTGGTGCGTTCCAGCCAGTACTCCAGCTATAAAGACGAGACCGTTCCTTCCGGAAGCGGTACCATCAAGGGTATCTCCTCCTTCTACAACGGAACCCTCCAGCTCCTCTTTACCGAGACTGCCGACTATGCCGGCCTTACCGGTGAGCGCATCGAGCCCGCCTTCACCGAGACCACCATCGCCGCAGTCCTCGCTGGCAGCGTGACCGGCGGTGCTATCGTGGACGGAGCAGTCGTTGCCGCTGGCAAGACCTCCTACGTCATCAACGATGGCGGCGAGAAGAACCTCTACGTCTATGTCACCGACAAGGAAGCTGCCCTGCCCGCAGTGGGCAAGGTGGTTACCGTAACCGGTACCGTTGCCAAGTATGGCGCCACCGAACTTATCCAGCTTACCGACGCTACCTTCGCCGAGAGCACCAAGACCATCACCCCTGCCGCTCAGACCCCCAAGGCCCTCGATGCAGCAGCAGTTGATGCCTACAACGGAAACTGGAGCGAACTCGTTACCGTTACCGGCAAGCTCAAGAAGTCCGGCAACTACTTCAATATCGAAATCGGCGGCTCCCGCGTTGGATCCGTGGTGGCTACCACTCTTACCGATGCCCTTACCGACGGTGCCATCTATGATTTCACCGGCTACTTCGGCGGCGTCAGCGGAACCAATACCTACTACTTCAACATTCTCCCTACCGAGATCAAGGAAAGTGCTGCCCCCAACTTCGAGGTTGCTCCTACTGCCATAACAGTTATCGCATCAACCACCTCCGCCAAGTTCAATGTCAAGGGCAACTGCGCCTGGACCGCTTCCAGCGACAACGCTGACTTCGTGCTCAGCGCCACCTCCGGTACCGGCGAGGCGGAAGTTACCGTTACCTTCCCCGAGAATACCAGCACCGAGAGTACCAAGGTCGCCAACATAAAGGTTTCCACTACTGCCGAGGTCTCCGTGAAGGAGTACACCGTGGTAATCACCCAGGGCAAGAAGTCCTCTACCGGTGAAGAAACCGCATTCGTAAAGGTGACCGCCGCTCCCAGCGACTGGGCCGGAACCTATCTCATCGTCAATGAAGACGAAAAGGTCGCTTTCGACGGCAAGGGAACTGCAGACGCAGCAGCTCTGAATATCGCGGTTACCATCAGTGACAACAAGATTGCTGCGGATGCCAGCACGCTTGCTGCTACCGTCACCTTCGAGAAGATGACCGGCGGTTATGCAGTCAAGACCGCCAGCGGAAAGTACCTTTCCGGAACATCCGGCAAGAACGCACTCAACTTCGGCGACAGCCAGGTACTGAACGAGATCAGCCTCAATTCCGACGGCACTGCCGAGATCGTGGATAAAGCAGCCGATACCCACTTCAGGTACAATGCTGATAACGGTCAGAAGAGGTTCCGCTACTATAAGAAGAGCTCTACCTCCGTTAAGAACGTATATCTCTACAAGCTTACCGACTAATTCAATCCGAAATAATGAGGCCGTTTTCAAACCTCATATCCTTAGTGGCAGTGGCAGCGCTCATAGCGTTGTCACTGACACTATTTTCCTGTACCCGGGAAGAGAAGACGGTCGATAAGGTTACTCCTGAAATCTCCCTTC
>JAEEGJ010010101.1_pt1 | contig 24800 bp, 18 predicted proteins | sample 8958761 | NCBI WGS metagenome assembly JAEEGJ01 (sample SAMN16246546, study PRJNA631951) | gut metagenome | biome: gut microbiome; feature: rumen; material: RS-attached | host: Bos | place: Iran: Karaj | collected 2018-10 | reverse complement strand
AGTTCCTGAAGAACCGGATTGTGGCCTACTCGTCGCGGTTGATCAGCAACTCGCTGAAAGTGGGCGACAGAAAGTACAACTTTCCGCCCGTCATTTCCGTGCTTTTGGCCGATTTCAGCATCCCCGAACTGGTGAACCGCGAGGAGTTCATGCAGCGTGTGACGCTCAAAGATGAGATGAACAATATTTTTTCTGACAGGATGTCGTTTGTTTTGATAGATTTGAGTAAATTTGCCGCGCAAATGCAGTTCGACCAGCTGTTGGATGATAGGGAGCGCTGGTGCTACTCCATCCACAACATGAACAAGATGGCGGAGGGTGAGATACCAAAGCGTTATGGCATTTTCCACAAGCTGTACGAGGACTGCCGATTAACAAAACTGAGCACTATGGAAAAGCAAGAGTATGAGAAGAGCGTACTGGAGTACGAGGATGTGAAGGACGCGATGGACTACCATCACCGTTTGGGCATTGAAGAAGGCTTCCAGAAGGGTCTGGAAGAAGGGATGGAAAAAGGCAGAGAAGAGGGGAAAGAGGAAGGAAGAGCAGAAGGTAGGGAGGCTCTCCTCGTAGCAGCACGTAATTTTTTAGAATTGGGAGTTTCTGTTTCTGACATCGTCAAAGCTACCGGCTTGAGCGAAGAGCAGGTTCGAGAGTTGAAAGTGTAGTATTTTGTGCTATAATACTGGGGAATTTAGTCTTCGTCGCCCTCACTCGGTCCCGCCTCGTGGATCACCTTCGGCTCGGGACGATGGCCCGGACGGAAGACGTTGAGGTTGCGGTACAGTAGAATGGCCGCCAACACCGCTCCCATTACATCAGAAATGGTACAGGACATCCAGATGCCGGTAAGTCCTGGAATTTCTTGTTGTTCAAATAGATAAGGGATGATGTATACCAACGGAAGCAGGAAGATGACCTGCCGCGACAGACTGGTGACGATCGCAATCCACGGCTTGTCAATCGACTGGAAGAAGTTGGAGTTGGTAATGGTGAAACCAATCAGCGGGAACATGACCATGATGTAGCGGATGGCCGGAATGCAGATGCTGATGAGGGTGTCATCGGTGGTGAAGATGCGCGACAGCGCACGTGGGAACAGACAAGAGCCCACGCTGCCCACCAGTCCGGTGATTACGCACACTTTCAGGGTGAGCACATACACCTGCTTCAGTCTGTCGTTGTGCCCAGCGCCATAGTTGTAGCCGGCAATAGGCTGCATGCCCTGACACACGCCCAGGATGAGCATCACCATCAGCATGGCGAAGGTGTTCACGATACCGTAGGCGCCCACGGCAAGGTCGCCACCGTAACGCAACAGCTGACGGTTCAACAGCGCTACCACACCCGATGCCGCCACATTCATCAAAAACGGACTCAGACCTATCAGCGTGATATTGCGGAAAATATAGCCTTTCGGCTTCCATGCGTGCCTCTGGAAACGGATGAAAGAACGCTTTTGTACAAAGTGCAAAATGGATATGATGGCAGTGGTGGTCATGGAAATGGTGGTGGCCCACGCTGCCCCCGCAATGCCCCAATGGAACACGAAGATGAAAATGGGGTCCAAGATAAGGTTCAGAATGGCACCGCCCGCCAGGATAAACATGGCCTTAAAGGGATAACCAGAAGCTCGAATCAACCCCGTGAGGTTGAAGGTGACCGTGGTGAGGAACATGCCGGGCAAAACAATGATCATTTACTCCCGCGCATAGCTCACCGTCTCGGCGGTGGCTCCGAACATCATCAGAATTTTATCCAAAAAAAGATAGCATGAAAACATGACAAGGCTGCCCAGCACGAGCGTGAAAACCATACTGTTGCCTAGGATTTTCTCCGCCCAGTGGTTATCTTTGCGCCCCAGCACAATCGACATGCGTGCCGATGAGCCCACCCCAATCAGCGAGCCGAAAGCATGAATGATGTTCATCAACGGCATGGTGATGGCCAGCCCGGCGATGGCCAACGGCCCTACGCCATGACCAATGAAGGCACGGTCAGCAATATTATATACCGAAGCGATGATCTGGCTGATGACGGCGGGCAGGGCATAGACGAATAGAAGCCATCCTATCTTCTTGGTTTCCAGTTCTTTGGTTTTGTCGATGTCCGCCATTATCTTTTTCAAAATTAAGGATGCAAAATTACGATTATTTTTTCAGAATTTTCGTTATTTTTGCATCTTCAAAATCTTATCAAAATGAAACACAGAATCAATCTTTTATTCATCTCTTTGATGATGTTTTTCCTGTGCGCCCGTGCCGATGAAGGCATGTGGCTGCCGTATTCTATCAACGGACAGAACTTGGCCGACATGCAGCGCTTGGGCTGCAAACTCACCGCCGAGCAGATCTTCAGTTTCAACCAGCCCAGCCTCAAGGATGCCATCGTGCAGTTCGGCGGCGGCTGCACCGGCGAGCTGATCTCTCCGGAAGGTCTTCTGCTCACCAACCACCACTGCGGACTCTCCTACGTGCAGAGCCACGCCTCCGTGGAGCACGACTACCTGCAAGACGGCTTCTGGGCCAGAAGTAAAGGCGAAGAACTTCCCAACGAGGGCCTTTCAGTATCGTTTCTGAATTATATTGAGGATGTTACAACGGCTGTGCTGGATGGTGTTACCGACAATATGTCGGAGCAGGACCGCGCCACGGCCATCAAGAAGAACTGCAGCAAGCTGGTGAAAGAGTACAAAGAAGGGAAGAGCGGCGTTGAAGTCGAGATTGTTCCTTTCTACCACGGCAACCAATACATATTGTTTGTATATGATGTTTATAAAGATGTGCGCCTCGTGGCCTGCCCGCCGTGGGGTATCGGCAAGTTCGGTGCCGACACCGACAACTGGACCTGGCCGCGCCACAAGGGCGACTTCTGCATCTTCCGCGTCTATACCGCTCCCGACGGTTCGCCCGCCGAGTACAGCAAGGACAACGTGCCGATGAAGTCGAAGCACTTCCTGCCTATCTCCCTCAAAGGTGTGCAACCCAACGACTACACCATGATTCTCGGCTACCCGGGTTCCACCGACCGCTACTCGGCTTCGGGTTCCGTGAAGAATGTCATCGAACTGGAAGGTCCCGCCATCGTGGATTGTCGCACCACCAAGCTGGAGCAGTACCGCAAGCACATGGATGCCGATCCCGCCGTGTTCATCCAATACGCCTCCAAGCAGGCCAGCGTCAGCAACTACTGGAAATATTATATCGGACAGGTGAAACAGCTGCAGCGCAACAAGGTTTTGGACAAACGTCTGGAGCAGGAAAAGGCTTTCCGCGAGTGGGCCGCTCAGGACAAAGAACGCAAAGCCAAGTACAACGGCATTTTCGATGAGATGGACAACTACTGGAACCATCAGGCGAAATACACCAAAGCGCTGACCTATCTGCGAGAGGCTGGCTGGCGCGGCGGTGAGGCTGTGGCCTTTGCCGTTAAGTTCCGCCGTATCAATTCTTTTATTGATGGCGGTGCCCAGCAAAAAGACATTAACGCTTTGGCCAAATCGTTGAAGGCATCTGTTCCTGATTTCTTCAAAGATTATAATAAAGCTTTGGATCGTGATGTCACGATCGCTCTGTTGAATCTTTTTTATAAAGATGTGAATCCCGACCAGCAGCCGGCCACCATCAAGAAGGTAGGGGATAAGAATGGTGGCAATTTCACCGCTTTTGTCAATAATGCTTTCGCTAAGTCTATCTTTGTGGATGCCAATAAGTTGAATGCTTGGCTCGATAATCCGAAATCGTTAGACAAAGATCCCATCTTTGCCCTGATGCAGGAAATTGTAGATATGTATATCGAACTGGGTGAAGCGGCAGAAGCGGTAAACTGCAATCGCGCCAACCGTCTCTATATGGAAGGTCTGATGGAGATGCAGCAGGACCGCAATTTCTATCCAGACGCTAACTTCACGATGCGCCTCACTTACGGCAGCGTGCAGGATTGCAAACCCTCCGATGGTGTTACCTACAACTATTACACCACTCTTGATGGTGTGATGGAGAAATATGTGCCAGGCAACTGGGAGTTCGACGTGCCGAAAGACCTCATCAAATTGTGGGAGAACCACGATTACGGCCGCTATGCCAACGAGGCAGGCGAGCTGGTAGTGAACTTCATCACGACCAACGACATCACCGGCGGCAACTCCGGCAGTCCGGTGATTGACGCCAACGGCAACCTCATCGGTCTGGCCTTCGACGGCAACTGGGAGGCCATGAGCGGCGACATCTCCTTCGAGAACAAAGTACAACGCACCATCTGCATGGATATGCGCTACCTGCTGTTCATCATCGACAAGATGGCCAACGCCCAAAACCTGATGGAAGAGCTTCAAATAGTGGAGTAGAGGCGTCATAATATGGTGTCTCCATGGGAGAACGTAATAGATAATCCCCGCGGTAGGATTGCCGTGGGGATTTTTTTTCCATTTTCCCGTTTTATTTTTCATTTTTTTTGTATCTTTGCCGCGTTGTTCGTTCCGAAGCCAGACGGGTGGAAGGCGGGCGACAGACATATATAAAAGGCGTTGAGTCAACGCTTTATCTGCGGCAAATCGAATCTCGCAAATTCTATCCCCGCTGCACGGTAAAGCAATGTTTCAATGTCCATGGTTCGCGTATATTTTATTACAAATATACACATAGCGTGGGCTTCGGCATTGCTTATCTTCAGCGGGAAGGCAATGCGAGAGCCTGATTTGCGGGATGAGCAGTGGTTCAGATTCCCGCGCTTTTTTATATGTTTAAAATGGTAAAACAGGAAAATTGCCTTTGGGGATCGGGCTGAATCTTTTAAACGTATAAAAATGAAATTAAAGTTATTGATGGGCCTGTTTCTAACTGCCTTGATGGCTTTTGGGAGTTTCCATGCCAATGCGCAGTCAACACTCGCCGTGGGCGTACTTGTTGTTGATGATATCGACGATAGCGACCCCGACCTGCTGACCGAAAGCGCAGTGGTGAGCGACGACGTGTATTACGACGGGAAAATCCTAATTGCCGCCGGAACGCCGGTCATCATGGACATCCAGTACCAGCACCGCCGCGGACTGGGTGTTCCCGCTTCGGTCACTGCAAGACCGGTGAGCACCACTGACATCTATGGACAATTATGGCCTTTGAATGCTGATTCGCGCACGGCTACGGGCAAAAACCGCCGTGGTGCCGCCATCGGCTGCGGCGTGTTCTTTGGCATTGTGGCTTGCCCTGTGGGCTTGCTGTTCTTGTGTATCAAAGGTGGTAATGCCGAAATTGAGGAAGGCACCCAAATGGTGGCGACTATCAATGTACAGAAAATCAAATAATTGTAACAATATTTTTAAAATGAAAAGAATCAGTATTTTAGTGATGATTTTGTGGGGCATTCAAGGAATGTTTGCACAAAACGACAATGCCAATGTGCAGCCTCCGCAGGGTGCGGTGTTGGTGCCAGGTACCGCCGACCTGTACACCACCCCGTACGATGAGGTGAGCAAGATGCAGCGCAATGCCGCCGTGAGTGCCTGCGGCTGCAAAGGAGACGGATGGCGACTGCCCACCCTCGGCGAACTGCAAATCATTTACAGTCACCGTTTTGAGATGGATTTCGGAGAAGGATGGTACTGGACCGGAGAGAAAGTGCGCGGCGAATTCCGTTTCTATGACCTCAACTTCAAGAACGGAAAGGTGCGCGAAGCTCCGTACAACAAGGAGGATTTCGTACGTTGCGTGTGGAGCCGCAATCCCGCCCCTGCTCCCGCCAGCAACCTCCAGCCCATGCCGCAGCAGAGCAACCCTCCAGTACAACCTGCAGGGAATTAGTCAAGATTATTATAAACCAATTATTAATCAAATACTAATATCATGAAAAAAACACTTTTATTCATCGGCCTACTGGCCGTCATTTTGACCTCCTGCCATAAAGAGGCCGTTGTCAACTTTTCGTATACCACTACCACCAAGTATGACTACGACAATGATGTTTATTATGTGGAGCTCTCCACTATAAACTTGTCGCTGTATGCAGTTTCCTATATGTGGGAATTGGAAGGCCCCAACGGAGATTTATTGACCTCGTATTCCGAATCACCAGTTTTCAAATGCTATCAAACAGGCGACTATGAATTGAGGCTGTATGCCTACAGCAAGAATGGCGACTATAAGATAGAAGGCAAACACATCTATATCAGTCCGTCAGGTGGTGGCGGCGGCACCGATCCGATTGACCCGCCTTATACTCCTACCAATTTCACCATCACATGGCTGCGTTTGGAGAACATCCCGATGTTGGATGGTAACAACGGCTCATGGGACACCGGACTCTTTGGCGGTGGCGACCCCGACATCTATTTCAAGATTTATAATGCCGACAACCAAGTGGTTTATACCAGCAACAGCGTGGAAGACTTAGGCTCATCCGATCTGCCGCACACTTGGACGGGAGTCAATACTACGCTCAGCTACAGTGCCAATCAACATTATATCAAATTCTACGACAAAGACGGCGATTTGGATTCCGATGACCTGATGGTCAATTGCATTCTGGAACCCAGCCATTTGACATACGGCAACAGCACTTTCACATGGGTAGCTAGTGATAACAGTGTGCGATTTGTGATCGGCCTTTCGTGGTAATACTAAAAGCGGCAGGCCTGTGATTTTCACCGCACAAATCCTGCGATAAAATCATGCACCAGTAGGGACGCCATAATATGACAGTCCTACAAGGAACATTATAAAGAGCCCCGCGGTCGCATAGTTTCCGTGGGGCTCTTCATTTTATTATTTTTCAGTTCTCAGTTCTCAGTTCTCAACTTTCAACTCTCAGTTCTCAATTCTCAACTTTCAACTCTCAACTTTCAACTTTCAACTTTCAACTCCCCTCAGTCTTCCGGGTGCTCGTAGCCGATAGGCTCCACGTGGATGGTGGCCGAGATTTTGTACTCCTGCTCGATCATCTGCTCGATGCGGGTGGCGATGGCATGACCTTCTGACAAGGGCAGGTCGCCGGGCAGCCGTATGTGGCAGGTTAACTCCTGATGGGTGACGTAGTTGTGCAGATGGAAATGGTGCATCTGAAGGTCGGCAGGACTGCATTCAGCGGCTTTTTTCATGATGCCATCCACCAGCTCCTGCGGCGGTTTCTCGCCCAAAATCTGGGTGATGGTCTCCCGCATGATTTCGTAGGTAGCGTAAAACAGCATTAGCGCAATGACGATGCCCAGCACGCCGTCAATCCACCAGAAGTGCTTGGCAAACAGGATGCCCACCAGCACTACCACCGAGGAGAGCGCGTCGGTGCGATGGTGCCACGCATCGGCCTTGATGCTGAGGTTCCCGCTTTTCTTTCCCAACCAGAAGGCATACTGTGCCATGCCCTCTTTGGCCACGATGGAAATTACCGTCACTACGATGGCCAAAGTGCCGAATGTGGTGGCACTGTGCTCTTTAAGTCTCACTACCGAGTCGGAAAGAAAGGTGTAGGCGATGATGCCCAACATCATGGCGATGACGAGGGCAGCAATCTGCTCCCAGCGCCCGTGACCGAAGGGATGCGTCTTGTCGGGCTTGCGGCGCGACAACATGGCCGCAATGATGACCACGATGGAGCTGAGCGAATCGGACAGCGTATGCCAGGCGTCCGCCATCAGCGCGATGGAGCCGCTGACAATACCAGCCCACATCTTCAGGGCAAACAACAATACATTGCCCAATACCGACACCGTGCCCTCCTGATAGGCCGCCCAAGTTTTTAGATCTTGTTGCTTTTTCATATTCTTTTCTTGGCTTAATGATTTTTGAAGGGCTGTCGCCACGTGCAGCCGTTGCGCCATTCGGAACAGCCGTACGCCGCATTTCCCTTGATGATCACTCCATTTTTACATAACGGACAAGGCCCTCCAACAATGACATCTTGTGAAGTAGTCGTATTTTTATTATTATTTTGATTATCAGATTTTTTATCTGATTTACTCTTGCTTTGCTTTAAGTTATTTTTCTTCTTACTCTGCTTATTTTTGGCATGATCTTTCTCTTCTTTGGGGGTGATGGCGATGCGCCGGTTGCTGGTGTCGGCCATCACCACCTGCACGATTTGTGTCACCATCTGCTTGAGTTCGCTGATGAAGGTGGAGGCATTGTACTTTTTAAGTTCTATTTCGCGCAGTTTTTTCTCCCAAATACCAGTCAGTTCAGCACTTTTCAGCAGCTCCTCGTGTATCAGTCCGATGAGTTCCAGTCCGGTCGGGGTGGGTTCAAGGCTTTTGCGCACTTTCCGGATGTAGTTGCGTTTGAAGAGCGTTTCGATGATGGCGGCGCGGGTGGAAGGACGGCCTATTCCATTCACTTTCAGCGCTTCACGCAAGGCCTCGTCTTTCACCAATTTGCCGGCGGTTTCCATAGCGCGCAGGAGGGTGGCTTCTGTATAGGGTTTGGGCGGTGTGGTCCACTTCTCGGCCAGCTTTGGCTCGTGCGGTCCCTGCTCGCCCTTCACAAAATCGGGCAGGGTCTTATCCTTGTCATCGTCGTCATCTTTGTCGTCGTTCTGCTTGGCGGGCATCACCACCACGCGCCAGCCGGGGTTGAGGATCTGCCGCCCAGTGGCTTTGAATTCCACTGCCTCCACCTTGCCCATCACAGTGGTATTCGCTACTTCGCAGTCGGGGTAGAACACCGCGATGAAGTGGCGGCACACCTCGTCATACACCAGTCCTTCCTGCTGAGTAAGGTACTGTGGCACCACACCTGTCGGGATGATGGCGTGGTGGTCGGTGACCTTCGAGCTGTCGAAAACCTTCTTGCTTTTGGGCAGTTTTTTGCCCATCAGCGGGGCGGTGAGGGGCGCGTAGGCGACCAGCCCTTGCAGAATCTGCGGACATTTCGGGTAGATGTCGTCGCTGAGGTAGGTGGTATCCACGCGCGGATAGGTGGTGAGTTTCTTTTCGTAAAGGCTCTGAATGAGTTGCAGTGTCTGGTCGGCGGAAAAGCTGTACTTTTTGTTGCATTCCACCTGTAGCGAGGTGAGGTCGAAGAGTCGGGGAGGGGCTTCCTTGCCCTTTTTGGTGGTGATGTCGGTGACGGTAAACGGCTTTCCTATAATATTTTGCAGGTCTTCCTGTCCCTTTTCTTCCGATTCGTATTTGCCTTGTGTGGCAGTGAAGGTCACACCGCGGTAGAGGGTGGACAGCACCCAATACTGTTGGGGTTTGAAATTGGTGATTTCCCAGTAGCGGTTGACGATGAGGGCGAGGGTAGGGGTTTGCACGCGGCCGATGGATAGCACCTGCCGGTCTTGTCCGTACTTGAGTGTGTAGAGGCGCGTGGCATTCATGCCGAGCAGCCAGTCGCCGATGGCACGCGAAAGTCCCGCCTCGTAAAGTGACTGGTATTCAGCAGCATCCTTGAGGTTGGCGAAGCCTTCGCGAATGGCCTCTTCGGTAAGTGAGGAGACCCACAGACGCTGCACGGGACAGCGTGCGCCGGTGCTCTGTATCACCCAGCGCTGGATCAGTTCGCCCTCTTGGCCGGCATCGCCGCAGTTGATGATACGGTCGGCATGCAGCATCAGCTGTTCCACAATCTTGAACTGTTTCTGGACGGAGGGTGCCGGCATCACCTTGATGCCGAAGCGGGGCGGAATCATCGGCAGGGCGCCGAGCGTCCAAGGTTTCCAGTTGGGCGTGTAGTCGTGGGGTTCTTTCAGACAACAGAGGTGCCCGTAGGTCCAAGTGACCTGGTAGCCATTGCCTTCCATGTAGCCTTGGCACGATTGGTGGGCTCCGAGCACATGGGCGATTTCGCGGGCAACACTTGGTTTTTCAGCAATGCAAACAATCATTTTTCTAACAAATTGAGAATCAGTAGTTTTTTATTTTAGAATCCACTTTGCAAAGGTATAAATTTTCGTTCATAAAAAGAGAATATTTTTTGATGAGGGATGCAAAAAAATAATTACATTTGCACGCTATTTTATAGCAGAGAATGTGATAGGGGAGGGCGTTTTTAATTTTTTTATAAATTATTGAAAAACAAAATTATAAAATCGAATATTCAATTTATCTATTATTTAAATCATATTCATTATGTATCAAAAATTCCAAGCTTTCCTGCAAAATGAGTTAAACGACATCAAAGAGGCAGGTTTGTACAAGAACGAACGCATCATCGTCTCTCCCCAGAGCGGTGAGATTACCCTCAAGAATGGTCAGAAGGCACTCAACTTCTGCGCCAACAATTACCTTGGTCTGGCCAACAACCCGCAGCTGATTGCCGCCGCTAAGGAGGCCCTCGACACCCACGGCTACGGCATGGCCTCCGTGCGTTTCATCTGCGGCTGCTCCGACCTTCACAAAGAACTGGAAAAGAAGATTGCCGAATTCTTTGGCACTGAAGATACGATCCTTTACGCTGCCTGCTTCGACGCTAACGGCGGTGTTTTCGAACCCCTCTTGAGCGATCAGGACGCCATCATCTCCGACGCCCTCAACCACGCCTCCATCATCGATGGTGTGCGTCTCTGCAAGGCAGTGCGTTATCGTTACGCTAACGCCGACATGGCCGACTTGGAAGAACAGCTCAAGAAAGCCCAGGCACAGCGTTTCCGCCTCATCGTCACCGACGGTGTCTTCTCGATGGACGGCAATGTGGCTCCGCTCGACAAGATCGTGGAGCTCGCCAACAAATACGACGCAATGGTCATGGTTGACGAATCGCACTCAGCGGGTGTGGTCGGTAAGACTGGCCGTGGCGTGACCGAGCACTACAACCTCCGTGGCAAGGTGGAAATCCTCACCGGCACCCTCGGCAAGGCCTTCGGCGGCGCTATCGGTGGCTTCACCACGGGCAAGAAAGAAATCATCGACATGCTGCGTCAGCGCTCCCGTCCGTACCTGTTCTCCAACTCCATCCCGCCGATGGTGGCCGCTGCTGGCTGCAAGATGGTCGAGATGATGTCTTCCACCAACGAGCTTCAAGACAGACTGCACGAGAATACCGCTTATTTCGTGGAGAAGATGAAAGCTGCCGGCTTCGACATCAAGCCCACCCAGTCCGCTATCTGCGCCGTCATGCTCTACGACGCTAAGCTGTCACAGGATATGGCCGCCAAGCTGCAGGAAGAGGGTATCTTTGTCACCGGCTTCTACTATCCGGTAGTGCCGAAGGGCCAGGCTCGTATCCGCGTTCAGGTTTCCGCAGCCCACACCCGCGAGAACCTCGACAAATGCATCGCAGCCTTCACCAAGGTTGGTAAGGAACTGGGCGTGTTGAAATAATAGAATTTGCGAATTTGAAAATTTATAAATTATTTTAGAATGGCAGATAACATTATTAGAAAAGAAGACATTGTCGTCCGCTTTGCAGGAGACTCCGGCGACGGTATGCAGCTCTCGGGAACCTTGTTCTCCGACGCTTCCGCACTGACCGGCAACGACATCGCCACCTTCCCCGACTATCCCGCTGAGATTCGCGCCCCGCACAACACCATTGCTGGCGTGAGCGGCTATCAGGTACACGTGGGAAATCACATTTACAGCTCCGGCGACAAGTGCGACATCCTCGTCGCCATGAACCCCGCCTCCTTCAAGTCCAACCTCAAGTGGGCGAAGAAGGGCGCCGTGGTCATCGTTGACATCGACACCTTCACCGATGAGGCCATGAGCAAGGCCGGCTACACTTCCGATCCTTTCACCGACGAACTCGAGCGCGAGTACGCCATCGTCAAGGCTCCCGTCACCTCCTTCACCGAGAGAATCGGCAAGGAGCAGGGCGCTGACAAGAAAGTGTATGAGAAGTGCCGCAACATGTTCGCCCTCGGTATTATCTTTTACATGACCCACAAGACCTTGGACCAGACCTTCGCCTATCTGGAACGCAAGTTCGCCAAGAAACCCGATGTGGTGAAGCTCAACAAGGCTGTTTTGACCGAAGGTTATGAGTATGCCGATAAGGTGGAACTCATTCATTCCCATATCATTGAGGCAGCTCATGCTGAGATGCCGAAAGGTCGTTACCGCAACATTACCGGTAACGTGGCCACCGCATGGGGACTTCTGGCCGCTGCCGAGCGTTCTGGCCGCCGTCTGTTCCTCGGTTCGTATCCTATCACCCCCGCTACCGATGTGATGGTCGAGCTGGCCAAACACAAAGCACTGGGTGCCAGAGTGTTCCAGGCTGAAGATGAGATCGCTGGTGTTTGCTCCGCTATTGGTGCTTCCTACGCTGGCGCACTGGCCTGCACCTCTACTTCCGGTCCTGGTCTCTCCCTCAAGAGCGAGGCTCTCGGTCTGGCTGTGATGGTGGAACTTCCTTTGGTTGTGGTGGATGTGCAGCGTGGTGGTCCCTCCACCGGTCTTCCTACCAAGACTGAGCAGAGCGACCTCAACCAGGCACTCTACGGCCGTAACGGTGAGGCCCCGCTGGTAGTGGTAGCCGCTTCTTCCAGCGCCAACTGCTTCTACTGGGCTTACAACGCCGCCAAGATCGCCCTCGAGCACATGACCCCCGTCATCCTGCTTACCGATGGTTATCTGGGCAACGGTTCGCAGCTCTTCCGCATCCCGAAAGTAGCTGACCTTCCGAGCATCACCCCGAGATTGGCGAAACCCAACGATCCGAATTACAGACCGTTCCGCCGCGATCCCGAGACCTTCGCACGCGAATGGGCACTCCCGGGAATGGAAGGTTTGAGTCACCGCGTGGGCGGTTTGGAGAAATGCCCCGACGGTCCTCTCAGCACCGATCCGGAAAACCACGCCCTCATGACCTACAACCGTCAGGAGAAAGTGAACCGTGTGGCCAACGACATCCCCGATCAGGAGGTGACGGGCAACCCCGACGCTGACCTCCTCGTAGTAGGTTGGGGCGGCACCGCTGGCGCACTTACCCTCGCTGTGGAAGAACTCAACAACGAAGGCAAGAAAGTGGCCTACACCCATTTCAACTACATCTGTCCTCTGCCGAAGAATACGGGCGACATCCTGCGCAAGTACAAGAAAATCGTGGTCTGCGAGCTGAACAACGGTCAGTTTGCTGGCTATCTGCGCACCCAGTTCCCCGAATGTCCTATGAAACAGTACAATAAGGTCATGGGACTTCCTTTCGAAGTGGGCGAGTTAAAAGATTGTTTCACTAAAATTTTAGGAGAATAAGCTATGGCAGAAAGACATTTTGTTCCCAAAGCGGAATGCGAATATACAAAGGCTGATTTTCAGAGCGACCAGATGGTGAAATGGTGCCCCGGCTGCGGTGACCACGCCATCCTTGCTGCTTTGCTCAACACATTCCCCAAAACTGGTCACAAGAAAGAGAATATCCTGATGGTGTCGGGTATCGGCTGCTCATCACGTATTCCTTATTATGTTGACACTTACGGTTTCCACAGCATCCACGGACGCGCCTGCGCCATCGCTACGGGTGCCAAGCTGGCCAATCCGGCTCTCAGCGTGTGGGTGAACATGGGCGACGGCGACTCCATGGCCATCGGCGGCAACCACCTTATCCATGCCGTCCGCCGTAACCAGGACCTCAACATCACCATCTTCAACAACGAGATTTACGGTCTGACCAAAGGCCAGTACAGCCCGACCACCAAGTTCGGCCAGGTCACCAAGACCTCTCCGTTCGGCACGATTGACTATCCGTTCAATCCTGGCGAGCTGGTGATGGGCGCACAGGGCACCTTCTTCGCCCGCGCTCTCGACTGCGTGCCGGGGCTGACCACCGACATTATGACCCGCGCCGCCCAGCACGACGGCACCAGTGTGGTGGAAGTTCTTCAGAACTGCATGATCTTTAACGACAAGACCCATGCCGCTATCACCGACCGCGCTGTCCGCGACGACCGTACCATCATCCTTGAACACGGCAAACCGATGATTTTCGGCAAGGAGAAGAACAAGGGTCTCCGCTTCAACGGCCGCTGCCTCGAAGCCGTCACCATCGGCGAGAACGGCATCACCCTCGACGACATCATGATTCATGATGAAACCACCGAGGATGCTGGTATCCACATGATGCTGGCCCGTATGAGCGGCGATCTTCCGGTTGCTCTTGGTGTTATCCGTAACGTTAAGAAGGTGTCTTACACACAGTTGTACGAAGACCAGATGGATGAATGTATGGCCAACGGCAAATACAAATGCGTGGACGACCTGCTCAACAGCGGCGACACTTGGGAAGTGTAGGAAGCTGAAAATTGAAAAATGAGAATTGAAAACGGAGACACCTGATGGTGCCTCCGTTTTTTTTAGTATCCAAATATTTGCTGGGCCTTTTTCATCCGCTCGCGGACGGGGACGTCGAAGGGACAGCGGTCCTCGCAAACGCCACATTCGATACAGTCGCTGGCGTGATGCTCCAGCTTTTTATAGCGTGCGGCTAGGTCGGGCGAGACTTTGCCGGCCAACTCGGCTTCGGCCAGAAGTTCGTTCACCTTGGCAATGTCGATGCCTTTCGGACAGGGGGCGCAGTGTTTGCAGTAGGTGCAGCCTCCTTGTCCTGCGCTCGTGCCTGCCTGCGCAGTGGTGGCATTCAGTACCGCATTATAGTCCTTCTCTTCATCGGTGGCTTTCAGATAATGCAGGTATTCAGCAAGTTGGTTGGCATTGCTGGCGCTACACAAACTTACGGCTACACAGGGTTTCGACAGGACGTAGGCCACGCACTGGTCGCGGGTGAGGGCCACCTTCAGCGGTGATTTCTCCGCATCCAACAGGCGGTCGCCGCCGCCGTATGCCTTCATCACCGTGATGGCGATATTGTGCTGCGCGCAGTAGTCGTACAGCTCCATGCGTACTGGGTCGATGCCGGGCAGCAGGTTATCGTAGGTCTTGGGATCCCACGGGTTGGCATCGGGCTGTGTGCGGTCGAAGGCGGGGTTGAGGCTGAACATGATGACTTCCACGAGGCCGCTCTTGGCAATGGCCAGCGCCACCTTCGCGTTGTGGCTGCTCACCCCGATATGTTTGATTTTGCCCTGCGCCTTCAAGTCCTTGACATACTGGAGGTAATCACTTCCCTGCACGGCTTCCCATTCCTCCATTTTGTCAAAAATGTGCATCATGCCAATGTCTATATAGTCGGTGTGGAGGCGGGTGAGCAGGTCTTCGAAACCGATTTTGCACTTCTCCACATCGCGGGTGCGCTCGTAACTGTCGCCGTTCCACCAGCAGCCGATGTGGCCTTGGATGATCATTTCGCTGCGGCGGTCGCCGAGACCGTAGCCGATGTTGCTGCGTACCTTGGGGTTGGCATCGTAGAGGTCCATATAGTTCATGCCACTGTCGAGGGCGGCGTACACCAGCTGGCGGGAGGCGGCGGAGTCAATGTCGTCGAAGCCGCCGCAGCCGAGACCAATTACGCCTACGCGCAGTCCCGTGCTACCCAGTGTGCGGTACTCCATGTTGGGGTTCTCCACGGCTACAGAAGCGGAAGACTCTTTTTTGCTGTTGCAGCAAGTCAGCAGCAGAACCGCACACACGGCGGCAATGCTCTGCATAAGGATGTGTTTGAATTTCATATTGGGATAAATTGATGGTTACTGTTCTACTGAAATAGGCTTGCAAAGATACAAAAAAATCTTCACTTCTTCAGTCAGCCAGTTTAATGAGAGGCTCTCCCAATGCGGCAGAGATCTGTGCTAACGTGCGGAGGGTAAAATTTGGGAAACCAGTAACCCATCTAGATATAGTTGCCTCATCTTTCCCCATTTTATGAGCCAAATCACGCTGGGACATATTTTTCTTTTTGAGTATCATGTCAATGCGTGCAATGATATCTGCTGACATTCGAATCTCATCCATGATTTCAGGTGAAATTTTTTCTACTTTGTTGGTAAACCACTCTTGTTTATTATTCATATTTCAAATGTGATATTTTCAATCCCAGTGAGCTCTTTCTTATTGACACTAATATAACCCTTATTAATACTTTCCTTTAATATCTTTTCAAATCGTTGTAAATCTAAAACATAACCATATAACTTAGGGTGTTGTCTTCTTTTTCATTAGGCTGCAAAATTACAAAATAAATTGACATATATATCAATTTTATAAAATTATTTCATTAATTAATATCACGGCGGCTTCGTGGTGGAAGAACGTCATCCAAATTTTCCGCTCCCAACGCCGCCTTAATAACGTTTACCTCTTGCTCCGAAAGCCAATACCGGCGTGTCATAGGATCATAGCGCGATTCGGGATGGGTGAAAGGCGGATATTGCGGTGCCTGAACGCTCCTAACCGCTTTCTCTGTCCGCATCCGGCAGATCATTCCCGTAGTCTCGCCCGCTAACAAGAAGCCCATCAACTCATTACATTTATCAATCAATGCCTCACGGTCATCGGGAGAGAGTTCCTCCATAGTGGTCAAAGCACGTACAGCTTCCTGTAGTTGTTTTACTTTCGTGTAAGTTTCGCAAATTTCGTGAATTCCAACGGTCTTCACCAACATTTCATTTTCTTCCTTTTTCATATTTATAATATTTGTGTTAAAATTGTCGAACAAAGTTAACACGAACATTTTTTTCCATCACAAAATTTCCAAAAAAATTTTCTTTCAAAAAAATGCAAAAAGGGGATGAAAAAATGCAAATTTTCATGGTGAATACACAAAACACTCATTTTTTGCCATTTTTACTCTGCTAAAAAATGGCATAATCTGAAAGCGTTTCGGAGTTTTTTGTCCGGATTGGCGAAATTTGAAAAATAGGGGAGAGAGATAAGCCTATTCTCTCACAATAACAGCTCCCAGTGCGTTGAGACGCTGCACAATGTCCTGATAGCCACGGTCAATTTGCTCGCAGTTGTTGATGCGGCTATAGCCATCAGCCGAAAGAGCGGCCAACAGCAACGAAACACCGGCACGGATATCGGGAGAGTCCATAGTGGTGCCACGCAGTCGGTACTTGCGGTTCAGTCCAATGACGGTAGCGCGGTGCGGGTCGCAGAGGATGATTTGTGCGCCCATCTCCTTGAGTTTGTCCACAAAGAAGAGACGGCTCTCGAACATTTTCTGATGTATCAGCACGCTGCCTTTGGCTTGAATAGCGGTAACTAACACAATACTAATAAGGTCGGGGGTGAAACCGGGCCACGGTGCGTCGCTCACCGTCAGGATGGAACCATCCATGTTGGTTTCTACCTCGTACTCCTCCTGATGTGGGATATGGATGTCGTCGCCTTGAATGTCGAGCTGGATGCCTAACTTGCGGAATACCGACGGGATGATGCCCAAATGCGGAACGCCGCAGTTCTTGATGGTGAGTTCGGAACGGGTGAGAGCGGCCATCCCGATAAAACTGCCGATCTCAATCATGTCGGGCAGTATGGTGTGCTCGCACCCGCCAAGGTATTCCACGCCTTCGATCGTGAGCAGGTTGGAGCCGATGCCACTGATCTTGGCACCCATCTTGTTGAGCATGGTACAGAGCTGATACAGATAGGGTTCGCAAGCGGCATTGAAGATGGTCGTGGTGCCGTGAGCCATCACAGCGGCCATCACCACGTTGGCGGTACCCGTCACAGAGGCCTCACTCAACAATATATATTTTCCTTCTAATTGGTTGGCTGAAAGTTCGTACAATGTAGTTTTAGAATTGTAAGAAAATTCTGCTCCCAACGCTTGAAACCCTTCAAAATGGGCATTCAGCGGACGGCGGCCAATCTTGTCGCCACCGGGTCTGGCCGCATACGCCTTGCCAAATCGCCCTAACAGCGGCCCCAGAATCATGATGGAGGCGCGGATGGCTCCTGAGATCTTCACAAACTCAGGCGATTGCAGATAGTCAAAGTTGATATTCTTTGCCTGAAATTCGTAAGTATTTCTATCTATGGGGGTCACATCTACGCCTAAGGCCATCAATATCTCTATCAAACGCTTCACATCGCGAATGTCTGGCAGATTGTTGATGCGCACCTTTTCTGGGGTGAGCAGAACGGCACAGAGAACCTGTAATGCCTCATTTTTAGCACCTTGCGGAACGATGTCGCCAGAAAGGGAGGCGTTGCCCTGAATGATGAACGAACTCATATCATGTAATTTAATTTCGCAAAATTACACAATATCATGATACAAATCTATTGATTATCTATTATTTATAAACAGTAGATAGTTAGTGAGAGATGACTGTAATGTCAATGGATGCGCACGCGCCGAAGGTCCAGCATGTTGGTCGGTCCCGGCTCCATCCCCTCCACATTACTGTGTACAAATCGAATCACCTTGTCGTAGTATAGCAGCATAAACGGAGCATCCTCCACCAGCAATGAGTCCAGACGGGTATAATAATCATTGCGGAGCGAGTCGTCCAAGATGGTCTGCGATTTCTCGAACAGTCGGTCAAATTCAGGATTTACGTAGTGCGTGTAGTTGGAACCATTGGGCTGTAAGTTCTTGGAATAGAAGAGGGAAAGATAGTTTTCCGCATCGGGATAGTCGCCAATCCACGAACCACGGAAAGCGGGCAGCCGATAACTGCGCATCATCTGCCGCTGTTGAGCGGGTTGTTGCACGTCAAGGTTGACCGTCACTCCGATCTGCGCCAGTTCGTGCTGAATGTACTGACAAAGGTCTAAGTAAGAGGCTGATACTGAGATGGTGACAGGTGGCATTCCCTTGCCGTTCGGGTAGCCCGCTGCCGCCAGCAGCTGTGCGGCCTTGGTCGGATTGTACTCATAGCCCTTCACCCGTTCAGGGTCAAACGACTGCATCCCCATCGGCACAAAACCGGACGTGCCGGCATAACCGATGTTGTTTCTCAAATACTGCATCATCTTCCGTCGATCAAACCCATAATTCAATGCTTGGCGCACCTGCTTGTTCAACAACGGGTTGTTAGGGTCATCGCCTTTCAACAGGAAACCGATGTATTCAGTATTCATATAAGGAGAAGTAAGTAGTTGAATATCACCTTTGTACTTCTTCTGCAACTCACCCTGCTTAGTCAGCAATGCATCCTTGTAACAGGCCTCAATACCCGACATGAAGTCTAACGAACCCTTCATAAACTCCATGAAAACCGACTGCTTATCCACGATGAAAGTGATGGATACTCCGTCCAAATAGGGGAGTTGCTGACCTTTTTCATCATACTCGAAATAGAAGGGGTTGCGGCGCAGTACCAGCTTTACACCTTCTTCCCACATTTTCATCTGAAAAGGACCCGTGCCGACAGGATGGCGGGCAAAGTCTTTTCCAAATTTCTCCACGGCCTCGTGCGGCACTACCGAGCAGTATTTCATGGCCAACACCCCCAAAAAAGGCGGCTGAATTTCGCTAAGTACAATCTGTAAAGTACTGTCATTGAGAGCGATAAATTGAGCTTTATCCTCTTTGTCGCGTTTTACCTTCTGAAAAATCCAGCTCCCAGGTGAGGCCACGTTGGGATCCACAATCCGGTTGAAACTATACACAAAATCCTGTGCGGTCACGTGCCGGCTCTTCGGAAACGCGATGTCATCGGTATTCTGAAAACGGATGTCGGTGCGCAGATGAAACGTGTAAATGAGGCCGTCATCGCTGATGTCCCAACTTTTTGCAATGGAGGGAACGATGCGGAGAGAGTCATCCAAATCCACCAATCCATTGTAAATCAAGTTACAAGGCCATATTGCTGCCTGTCCAGATGCAAAGGCCGGGTCCAACGAAGTGATGCCACTGGATTCGTTGTAGTGGAAGATCATCTTGTCGGAATGGTCGTGACGGTTGCCACAGGCCGACAGCAAAACCAAGCAGATGACGACAACGGGAAGGAGGATTTTTTTATACATATTATCTATTGTAAAAAAAAAGAGATGAAAAGAATTTCATCTCTTTTTTATTGGTAACCATACGATTAGTCAACGTCAATGATGTCGCACCAACCGAATTTGTCTTCCACTTCGCCGTACTGGATGCCGGTGAGGCGGTTATAGAGTTTCACGCACCACGGGCCGGGTTCGCCGTTTTTGGCAATCTGGTAAACGTGACCACTCTCGCGATCCTGGATGCTGTCAACGGGGGAGATGACGGCGGCGGTACCGCAAGCACCAGCTTCCTCGAAGGTAGCGATCTCTTCGATCGGAATGTGACGACGTTCGACGGTCAGACCCATATCGGCAGCAAGTTCGCGGAGGCTCTTGTTGGTGATGGAAGGCAGGATGGATCCGGAATCCGGGGTGATGTACTTACCGTCCTTGATACCGAAGAAGTTGGCAGGGCCAGCCTCGTCGATGTACTGTTTCGTCTTGGCATCTGCGAAGATGGAGGCGGCGAAACCTTCGTGGTGAGCTCTTTCACCTGCGCGCAAGCTGGCAGCGTAGTTGCCACCCACTTTCACGTGGCCGGTACCCATCGGGGCGGCACGGTCGAAGTCGCGTACAATCTGCATCGGAACAGGTTTGAAACCGGCCTTGAAGTACGGGCCCACGGGGGTGACAAAAATCATGAAAAGATACTCGTCGGCCGGGGAGACACCCACCTTGGCGCCGGTGCCGATGAGCAGCGGACGGAGGTACAGGCTTGCGCCAGTGCCGTACGGGGGGATGAATTCGGAGTTCAGCTGAACCACTTTCCAGCAAGCCTCTTTGAAAAGTTCATCCGGAACCTTGGCCATCAGGATGGTCTCAGCGGAGCTCTGCAGACGGTGGCTGTTCTCAATCCAACGGAAAATACGCACCTTACCGTCTTTGCCACGGTAGCATTTCAAGCCCTCGAAGGCTTCCTGGCCGTAGTGGAGGCAGGTAGCAGCCATGTGCATGGTGATGTCTTCGGAAGAGGAGATCTCCAGCTGGCCCCATTTGCCGTTTCTGTAGTAGCAACGTACGTTGTAGTTGGTTTTCACATAACCAAAGGATAATTTGCTCCAGTCAATGTTTTCCATAATCTGTTATTTTAATTATTTGATTAATAAAATGTTGTGTTCTAAACAAGATGCAATGAACGGATGTCATCAGCTGCGATTTTGTCGCGTCCTTTCAACGCTTGGATTTCCATGAGGAAATGGGTGGCGATGAAGGTGGGATTGAATTTCCTCACCAGTTCGATGGCTGCAGCTGCGGTGCCACCGGTGGCCAAGATGTCGTCAAAGATAAGCACACGCTGGTTCTCTTTCATCGCATCGGTATGCACCTCAATGGAAGCCTCTCCGTACTCAAGTTGGTAAGTGGCCTTGTAGGTAGAGTAGGGGAGTTTGCCTGCTTTGCGGATGGGCACGAACGGTACGTGCAACGCAAGTGCCAACGCGGGGGCGAAGAAATATCCACGCGCCTCCAAACCTACAATCACATCCGGCTTCACCTCCTTCGCCATATCCAATAACATGTTGAATACCTCCTGAAAGTAGTCGGCATTGTTCATGATGGTGGTGATGTCCAAAAATTGAATTCCTTTCTTCGGAAAGTCTGGAATTACACGGATTTTGCTGGTATCAAGCATGATGTTACGTTTTTCAAATCAAGTTGCAAATTTACACTTTTATTTTGATATTTGCCTATTCTTTTTTGATAAAAATAAATGATTTTACCCCCATTTTCCCTCGGAGCGCTAAAATATATTTTCCGGGTTTTAATTTTTTGTTATTCAATAAAATAGAATGCTCATTCAGAATGCCTTCCATCATCTTTTGGCCGGTAATGCTCACAATTTCGTAATGAGCGCCTCTAAATGCTTCGGGGTAGTCAATGTGGATTTGGTCGGAAGCGGGGTTGGGATAGATGCGGAAGCCTTCCATGTCGAACTGATGGATGGCGTTGGTGTCGGGCGGAGTGATGGTGTCGGTAGGGACTGTATCGGTAGGTAGGGTATCGTTCGGAATGGTGTCGATCGGAACCTCATTGAAAGTGGCGAGATAGGGGAGGAGATAGTCGCTGAAGTCCAGGCGCTGCAATTTCGCCGGACGGTCGATGGTAATGCCCAACTGCGTGGTGGTAAAGTGTTCATTCGTAATGTAGAAATCAGTCGCATTGCTGGTGGCGATGGCTTCCACCTGGTCTTTTACCAATGTGCCGAAGTTCAGACGACGTTTATTGCCCGAAAAGAATTCTTCTCCTTGAAAATCATAGAGTAAAACGATGAAGGGATGCAGCGATGAAAGATAGCTGCCGCCACCATAGTCGTAGCCGCAGAGTGCTAACAATCGGTATTGCGGCACGTAGGTCGCCCCAGTGACCAGCCCACCCACGTTGTAGGTGGCACGCCGCTGGGCGAGGTGCGTTCCAGGCGTTTTCGGAAGCGCATAGATGGTGGTCTGCTCCGAAGCCCACTGCTTGGTGAACAGGTAGATGCTGTCCTGTCCGACCACAAACGACTCACAGTCGAAATCGGTGGCCTGCGGCTGCGAAGTGAAATCGGTCTGGTCTTCGTAAGAAAACCATATCGTATCCACCACAAAGGTCTGATTCAGAAGCGACTCCTTGCTGATGCGTAAAATGTGCAGGTTCTGCCGCACACCGCTGTTGTTGCCGATGTCGCCGAAGTACAGATAGAGGCTGTCCTGCGACACCTCTTCTGTGTCGTAGTTGCTTATTCCGCTGATACACAGTGCTTCTGCAGTGGCTGCCGTGGTGCTGTCGAGCCGGTATAGACAGCAGTCGTTGTGGTCGTTGTAGGTCCAGTAGCCGCCATTCCAAAACAGCAGCGTAGAGGAGCCCTCCAACGTTTCATCCAGCTGACCGATTTCCACCGGACTGACGGTGGTGGAGGCGTAGGTACAGCTGCCATCGTTAACGGTAGCCGCCGCGTTGTAGTTGCTGGCCAACGGGTCGGTGCAGCCACAAATCTGAGCCATCACTTGCATCGTGGACATCAATAAAAATCCTAAAAAAACACTCAGAGCACGCATATCACTAATTTTCTATTCTCAATTTTCAATTCTCAATTCTCAATTTCCTACATTCCTCTCGATTTCTTAATCCTGTCGTAGGCATCGGTCATGCGGGCGAATTTCTCCTCCGCCTGCTTCCGCATCTCCTCGCCGAGATGGGCCACACGGTCGGGATGGTACTTCTTGGCCATCGCCCGATACGCCTTCTTCACCTCATCGTCTGTAGCATCCGGACTGATTTCCAATATCTTGTAGTCGTTGTCGAGGGTGTGACTGCGATAACCGCTGCCGCCACTGCTACTGCTCGAAGATGAGTAGCCACCATACGAGTAGTACCCGCCCATGTACATCGACTTGATGGATTCATAGTCGCCACGGCTGATACCCAACAAAATTGAAATCTTCTCTATTTCAGCTACTTCTGAAGAATGAAGTTCTCCGTCAGCTGCTGCCAAGCCAAACAACAACTGCACCACCAACAGGCGTTCGTGGATGTTGGAACTGGTACGCATCGTATTGCATACCGAAGTCAGATTGTAATTCTCCTGCATGATCTCTTGCAAGCGGATAATGGCCTGACGTGCCATCGTGGGTCCGAGGTTTTGTGTGAGATAATTGCGAAGATAATCCAACTCCGACCGCTTGAAATGTCCGTCAGACTTGATGACATCCGCTGCAAGAATCAGAAAGGTCTCCAAGAAATCGGACTTCTGATAACGGTGAACACGTACAGAAGGTCCGCTACCGCTCCTAAATATTGCCCGGATGATAAAAAAGATGGACAGGAAAATGAGAAAACTAATCATATAGGGGTGGTTTGTGTCGAAAGAATCATCAATATAAATACCTGCTCCAATAGAGAGTATGAAGAGCAGGAAAATGAGAAATAGGTATGCGCCACACGACATAGTGCTTTATGCTTTGGTTCCGTAGAGGTCAAAATGGTCGGCCTTATTGATGCGTACAGGATAGAAATGACCGATCTCCAGCTTCTCGTTGCCGTCGATGATGACCGAGTCGTCCACGTCGGGCGAGTCGAACTCAGTGCGCCCGATGTAATGGCCGTCTTCCTTGGTATCCACCATCACTTTCAGCACACTGCCCACCTTGGCTTGGTTCAATTCAAGAGCGATATCCTCTTGTGCAGCAATCAGTTCCTCCAAACGGCGATTTTTCTCCCGCTCCTTGATGGGATCGCCGAGTTCGTAAGCTGGAGTGCCCTCTTCCTGCGAATAGCTGAAGAATCCCAACCGGTCGAAGCGCATGTCTTTCACGAACTGTACCAACTCTTTGTGCTGTTCGCGCGTTTCGGTGGGATAGCCGGAGATGAGCGTAGTGCGCAGAGCAATGCCCGGCACCTTGTCGCGGATGCGCTCCACCAGCCGGTACATTTGGTCGCGGTTGCCGCCGCGCCCCATGCTCTTCAGAACCTCCTCGCTCACATGCTGTAACGGGATGTCCAGATACCGGCAAATGTTGGGGTAGTCGTTCATCACATCCAGAATCTCGTAGGGGAAGTTGATAGGGTAGGCGTAGTGCAACCTAATCCACTCAATGCCTTTTACTTGCGCAATTTTGCGGAGAAGACGCTCGAGGTCACGGCGCTGGTACAAGTCCATGCCGTAGTAGGTGAGGTCTTGCGCGATCAGCATCAGTTCCTTCACACCGCTTTCCGCCAGCTTGGTGGCTTCATCCACCAGCATCTCCACGGGCTTCGACACCTGTTTGCCACGTATCAGCGGGATGGCGCAGTACGAGCACTGACGGTCGCAGCCCTCCGATACCTTCAGGTAAGCGTAGTGTGAGGGGGTGGATAAGATGCGGTCGGTCTGCTGTAGCAGGTCGAACTTGTTTTCGCCCAACAGCTGACCCACCGTGGCAAACGGGAAAATCCCGTCAATCTCGGGCAGCGATTCACCAAGGTCTTCTGTGTACCTTTGTGCCAGGCAGCCAATGACATACACGCGTTTGATGTACCCACGCTTTTTGCGCTCCAGCTGCAGCAGAATCTCGTCCACGCTCTGCTC
>JAEEGJ010010100.1_pt1 | contig 24801 bp, 19 predicted proteins | sample 8958761 | NCBI WGS metagenome assembly JAEEGJ01 (sample SAMN16246546, study PRJNA631951) | gut metagenome | biome: gut microbiome; feature: rumen; material: RS-attached | host: Bos | place: Iran: Karaj | collected 2018-10 | reverse complement strand
TCATCGTAACGGTCTTCCCGTTCGTGGTCAGAGTACCAAGAATAATGCTCGTACCCGTAAGGGAAAGAAGAAGACTGTTGCCAACAAGAAGAAGGCTACGAAGTAATTCTAAGTTGAACGATTAAAGGATTTAAGAATTATGGCAAAGAAAACAGTCACTTCTAAGAAGAGAAACGTGAGAGTGAACGCTATTGGTCAGCTCCACGTACACAGTTCTTTCAATAATATTATTGTATCTTTGGCTAACGACGAGGGTCAGGTGATCTCTTGGTCGTCGGCTGGTAAGATGGGCTTCCGTGGCTCTAAGAAGAATACACCGTACGCTGCCCAGATGGCAGCTGAGGATTGTGCAAAGGTTGCTTACGACCTGGGTCTCCGCAAGGTGAAGGCCTATGTGAAGGGTCCCGGTAACGGTCGTGAGTCTGCTATTCGTGCTATCCACGGAGCAGGTATCGAGGTAATGGAGATCGTTGATGTTACTCCGCTGCCACACAACGGATGCCGTCCCCCGAAGCGTCGTAGAGTATAATCGGAATACTCGGATTACTCAGATTAATCAGAATTAATTTTTTTATTAGATTATGGCAAGATATTTAGGACCGAAATCAAAAGTTGCCCGCCGATTTGGAGAAGCCATCTTCGGCCCGGACAAAGTTTTGTCCCGTAGGAACTTCCCCCCGGGACAGCATGGCAACAACCGTCGTCGTAAGCAGTCGGAGTATGCAGTCATGCTGGCAGAGAAGCAGAAGGCCAAGTACACTTATGGAGTACTTGAGCGTCAGTTCCGTAATTTGTTTGAGAAGGCTGCTAAGGCCGACGGAATCACCGGTGAGGTGCTGCTCCAGTTGTTGGAGAGCAGACTCGACAATGTAGTGTTCCGTCTCGGTATTGCTCCTACTCGTGCAGCTGCTCGTCAGCTCGTGGGTCACAAGCACATTACTGTTGATGGCAAGGTAGTGAACATTCCTTCATTCCAGGTAAAGCCCGGTATGATTGTTGCTGTTCGCGAGAAGTCAAAGTCTCTCGAGGTTATCGAGGCCGCCCTTGCTGGTTTCAATCACAGCAAGTACCCTTGGATCGAGTGGGATGAGAACGTTAAAGGTGGTAAGTTCCTGCACATGCCGGAGCGTGCCGACATCCCCGAGAACATTAAGGAACAGTCAATCGTTGAGTTGTACTCTAAGAACTAAATCATTAAATTAATGGCGATATTAGCATTTCAAAAACCTGATAAAGTCGTAATGTTGGAGGCTTCTGACAAATTCGGCAAGTTCGAATTTCGTCCTTTGGAGCCAGGTTTCGGTGTAACCATTGGTAACGCCCTCCGCCGCATTCTTCTTTCATCGCTCGAGGGCTATGCCATCAATACTGTCAAGATTGCCGGTGTTGAGCATGAGTTCTCCTCTGTACCTGGTGTAAAGGAAGATGTGACCAACATTATCTTGAACCTGAAGCAAGTTCGGTTCAAGCAAGTAGTAGAAGAATTCGAGAACGAGAAAGTCAGTATCACGGTCGAGAATTCTACCGAATTCAAAGCCGGTGACATCGGCAAGTATCTGACTGGATTTGAGGTGCTGAATCCCGATTTGGTGATTTGTCATTTAGATTCCAAAGCCTCGATGCAGATTGACCTTACGATCAACAAAGGTCGCGGATATGTACCCGCTGATGAGAATCGCGAGTTCTGCACCGATGTGAACGTAATCGCAATCGACTCTATTTACACCCCCATCCGTAACGTGAAGTATGCTGTTGAGCCTTATCGTGTTGAGCAAAAGACCGACTATGATAAGCTCGTCATGGAAGTCACTACGGACGGTTCCATTCATCCAAAGGATGCCCTGAAGGAGGCTGCGAAAATTCTGATCTATCACTTCATGTTGTTCTCAGACGAGAAGATTACACTTGAGACTTCCGAGGCAGAGAGCAACCAGGAGTTTGATGAGGAGATTCTGCACATGCGTCAGTTGCTGAAGACACGTTTGGTCGACATGAACCTCTCTGTTCGTGCCTTGAACTGTCTGAAAGCTGCCGATGTAGAGACACTTGGTGATCTCGTGCAGTATAACAAGACCGACCTTCTGAAGTTCCGTAACTTTGGTAAGAAATCGCTCACTGAGCTTGATGATTTGCTCGAGAGTCTGAATCTGTCGTTTGGAACCGACATTTCAAAGTATAAACTGGACAGGGAGTAAGTCTGTGAGGACATGCCGAATGCCCAATAAAAGAAAAAAAGAAAAATGAGACATAATAAGAAATTCAACCACCTCGGTCGTACTGCTAGTCATCGTAGTGCTATGCTTGCTAACATGGCAATCTCGCTGATTGAGCACAAAAGAATCACTACGACCGTAGCCAAGGCAAAAGCCTTGAAGAAGTACGTCGAGCCCCTGATCACAAAGGCCAAGGACGACTCTACCAACTCACGTCGTGTTGTATTTAGCTACCTTCAGAATAAGGAAGCCATTAAGACTCTCTTTGGGGAGGTGGCTGAGAAGGTAGGTGATCGTCCCGGTGGATACACTCGTATCATTAAGCTCGGAACCCGTCAGGGCGACGCTGCTCAAGTTTGCTTTATCGAACTCGTTGACTTCGATCCTGAAATGGCTAAGGACGGTGGTAAGAAGAAGACCCGTCGTTCTCGTCGTTCTTCAGGCGCAAAGGCTGAGGCTCCCGCTGCTGAAGCTCCAGTTGCTGAAGAAGCTGCTCCCGCAGAGGCTCCTGCTGCAGAAGAGACTGCTCCTGCTGAGGAAAAGAAGGCTGAATAAATCGACTTACGCATCTCTAAATAAGGTAAGCCCGCATCATTTTTTTGGTGCGGGCTTGTTTTATTCCTTTTTTTTTCGTATCTTTGCGGCGTGTATAACTTAAAACAATGAAACATATGGTAGATAAGACTCCAACGCCTCATATCGGGGCAAAGTTAGGCGACATTGCCGAGACTGTGATTATGGCGGGAGATCCGTTACGTGTGAAGTTTATGGCGGAGACTTTCCTTGATGATCCCGTCTTGTTTAACAATGTTCGTGGTATGCTTGGCTATACGGGCACATACAAAGGGAAACGAGTGAGTGTCATGGGACACGGCATGGGTATGCCCTCTATTGGCATCTATACCTATGAGCTCTACAACTTCTATGGTGTAAAAACAATTATCAGAGTCGGTTCTGCCGGCTCTATCCAGCATGACCTGCATGTAGGGGATCTTGTGGTGGCCATGGGTGCTTGTACCAATTCCAATTATGCCCATCAGTATGAGTTGCCTGGTTCATTTGCCCCCATTGCGGATTTCTCGCTTGTGCGTGGAGCGGTGGAAACTTGTGAGCGGTTGGGCTATCGTTACAGGGTTGGTAACATCTTTTCGTCAGATGCCTTCTATTCAGAGAATCCCCATAATGATAAGTGGATCAACATGGGTGTTTTGGCTGTGGAGATGGAGATTGCTGCCCTCTATATGAACGCAGCCCGTTCTGGCAATAGAGCTCTAGGTATATGTACAATCTCAGACCATATTCTGACAGGTGAGGTGACGACAGCTGAGGAGCGACAGACCACTTTTACTCATATGATGGATGTGGCCTTCTCGTTGATCGATTAGGGTTTCCCCTATGTCTTTTTCGGGAAATCCCCTTGTGTGTCTCATTATAAATGCCTACTTTTGCACCGTGGTTTAAAAATTGAAGCATATGAAGAAGTTATTGGTTATTTCGGTTAGCTCAATGCTGATGTTAAGTAGTTGCGGGACTTACGCAGGCTCGGGTGCTGCTACTGGTGGCTATTTCGGCTCTATAGTAGGTTCTGCCATAGGAGGCATCACGGGTGGATGGCGTGGTAGTGACATCGGTTCCTTGGTAGGTCTGGCTGGTGGCGCTGTGGTGGGTGCTGCCATCGGTGCGGCAGCTGATAATGCTGAGCAGCAGAAGTATGAGGACTATAAGGCACAGCGTCAGGAACGTATTCAGAGTATGCAGCGTAGAAGCGCTTCACAGGAGCCTGAATATGGTTCTGATGATAGCGGCTTTGACAGTTCAAACAGTGGTGATGATCGTCTTTTCGGCTTCGATGAAAACTTCTCAGTTGCCGAGAACGTAAATGCCCCTACCACCTTAGAGTTCCGCTTTACCCCTGTAGCAATTCGCAATCCCCGTCTTATTGATGCCAGTCGTGATGGTGTTCTGGTGCGGGGGGAGGAGGCTAGGATGGTCTTCGAAGTATTTAATAATTCTGATAGACCTGCTTATCGCGTTTTGCCGATGGTCACTGAAGTGACGGGAAATAAGCATATCCATATCTCTGAGAATGTGATGGTGGAAAGCATCTTGCCAGGAAAGGGGATTCGTTATACGGCGACTATTAAAGCCGATAGCAGATTGCGCGATGGTGATGCCGTGATCCGAATAGGCGTCATGCAGGGCAATAAAGAAATTCCCTCCCAGACACGGGAGTTTACAATTAAAACAAGCAGGCGATGATCATCGCCTGCTTTTCTTTACTGATGTCTGTTCCCTTTTCTGATAAGCCTTCGATTGATGAGGCTTTTGGTTGATTTCATCGATTCCGCTTTTGATATTTTGAGGGTTTTGCGGGGCAGCACGCTTTATATCACGTGTCTTGGCATCGGGACTCTTGACTTCTACGGTTTCTTTCTTCTTCTCTGGTGGGGGTGGGAACTTGCGGGTAATGACAGGCAGAGTCTGCTGATTCTTGTTTTCCTGCTCCTGTTGTTCTTTCAGCTCTACCCAAATGGGCTTTGTATTTGGTCCTTCATTGGTGCTCAGTTCCAGTTCAGGTAACTCAATGATATTTTCCGGTTTGAAGGGGATAATCGGTGGATTGTAGCGCTCCACAATCACTGGTGCTATTCCTTGGGAAATAATTCCCAATTCTTTGGCCGCACGTACGGACAGGTCGATGATACGTCCTTTGACATAAGGACCGCGGTCGGTCACTCGAACAATAACCGTCTTATTATTGGCGGGGTTTGTTACTTTCAATTGGGTGCCGAAGGGATAGGTCCTGTGGGCACAGGTTAGCGAATCATGATGCAGACGCTCACCACTGGCGGTTTTCCGTCCTGAGAACTTCTTGGCATAAAATGAAGCCTTACCACTCTGAACCTGGGCCAGAGTGGTGAGGCTTGCTAATACCGCAAAAAGAATTATATATCGTTTAACGTTCATTCGGTGTGAACTACACGATGCCCTGCGCGAGCATGGCCTTAGCGACTTTCATGAAACCGGCAACGTTGGCACCCTTTACGTAGTTGATATAGCCACTGGGCTCCTTACCATACTTTACGCACTGCTCATGGATACCGGACATGATCTGGTGTAGACGTTGATCAACCTCCTCGGCTGTCCACGACATACGCATTGAGTTCTGTGTCATCTCCAGACCAGAGGTTGCCACACCACCGGCATTCACAGCTTTGCCAGGAGCGAAGAGTTGACCGGCGGCGATGAATTTGTTTACAGCCTCAGCTGTGCAGCCCATGTTCGACACTTCGGCGACGCAGAGGGGTTTGTTGGCTAGAATCATGTCGGCATCTTCGCCATTAAGCTCGTTTTGGGTAGCACAGGGCAGATAGATATCGGCCTTCTGTTCCCAAGGCTTTTTGCCTGCGAAGAATTTCGATCCAGGGAATTCCTCCTCGTAAGGCTGGCAGACATCGTTTCCGCTGGCGCGGAGCTCAAGCATGTACTCAATCTTCTCTGCATCGAGGCCCTTTGGATCGTAGATATAACCGTCAGGACCAGAGATGGTGATGACCTTCGCACCTAGTTCGGTAGCTTTCTTGGCAGCACCCCATGCCACGTTTCCAAAGCCAGATAAGGCAATCGTCTTTCCCTTGATATCGAGGTCGTGGGTTTCCATCATGTGGTGCACGAAATAGAGTGCGCCGAAACCGGTTGCTTCTGGACGGAGAATAGAACCGCCCCATTCCATGCCCTTACCTGTGAGGGTGGCACCGTGGAACTGGCTCGTCAACTTCTTGTAATAGCCGAACAGGTAGCCGATTTCACGGGCGCCTACGCCGATATCACCAGCAGGAACATCCATGTCGGGGCCTATCACCTTGTAGAGTTCGCACATAAAGGCCTGGCAGAACTTCATCACTTCGTTGTCACTCTTGCCGCGAATCGAGAAGTCCGATCCGCCCTTGCCGCCGCCCATGGGTAGGGTGGTGAGAGCATTTTTGAAGGTCTGCTCAAAACCGAGGAACTTGAGGATACTCAGGTTGACCGATGGGTGGAAACGCAGTCCGCCCTTGTAGGGGCCAATGGCGCTGTTAAACTGTACGCGGTAGCCGATGTTGACCTGTACCTCGCCCTTGTCGTCGACCCAGGGCACGCGGAAGGTCGTAATGCGTTCCGGTTCTACGATGCGCTCTATGATTTTTGCCTTTTCGAACTCAGGATGCTGGTTGTAGACGTCCTTGATTGACTCCAACACCTCTCTTACTGCCTGTAAGTACTCCAGTTCGCCAGGATGCTTGCGCTCCAAGGCCTGCATGATTTTCTCAACTTCCATAGTGTTTTTGGTTTTTAAATTACTTATTCTGTTTTAAGTTTGCAAATTGTTACTTTGATGGTGCAAATATAGTAAAAATATCGGTACCTTCCAAGGAAAGTACCGAATAATTTTCTTATAAAGTTACAGTTTGTTAAATCAGGGGCCTTTTTATATCTTTTCCAAAGCCTGTTTGATGTCGTCGAGGATATCTTCCACGTCTTCGATGCCGACGGAGAGACGAATTAGGTCGGGAGCCACACCTGCCTCACGTAACTGCTCGTCAGAGAGCTGGCGGTGGGTGTGAGAAGCGGGATGAAGCACGCACGTACGGGCATCGGCTACATGGGTAACGATGTTGATCATCTTCAGTGAGTCCATCCACTTGATGGCGGTCTCGCGGGTGCCTTTCAGACCGAATGCAATGACGCCGCAAGATCCGTTAGGCAGGTATTTCTGTCCGAGGGTATAGTAGGGATCGTCGGGCAGTCCGCAGTAGTGTACCCATGCTACTTTCTCATTGTCATGCAGGAATTGTGCGACCTTCTGGGCGTTCTTACAATGTTGTGCCACGCGTAGATGCAGTGTCTGTAGTCCGAGGTGCAGCAAGAACGAGTTCTGGGGAGCGGGAATCGATCCGAGGTCGCGCATCAGCTGTGCCACGAGCTTCGTGCAATAGCCTTTTTTACCAAAAGCCTTCACGTAGGTCAGGCCGTGATAACTCTCGTCGGGTGTGCAAAGGCCGGGGAACTTCTCTGCGTGAGCCAGCCAGTCGAAGTTGCCGCTATCCACTACGACGCCGCCTACCTGGGTAGCCAGACCGTCCATATACTTGGTGGTGGAGTGGGTGACGATGTCGGCACCCCACTCAAACGGGCGGCAGTTGATAGGTGTGGCGAAGGTGTTGTCGACGATGAGGGGGACGCCGTTTTTGTGGGCAATTCTGGCAAAGCGTTCGATGTCGAACACGGCGCAGCCTGGGTTGGAGATGGTCTCGCCGAATACCGCCTTGGTGTTAGGACGGAAAGCTGCCTGAATCTCTTCATCGGATGCTTCCTGCGAGATGAAGGTGCTCTCGATTCCGAGTTTCTTTAGGGTTACGCCGAAGAGATTGTAAGTTCCGCCGTAGATTTCGTTCGAGGTGATGAAGTGGTCGCCGGCTTCGCAGATGTTGAAGAGTGCATAGAAGTTGGCAGCCTGACCGCTCGATGTCAGCACAGCGCCTACGCCTCCTTCCAGGGCGGCAATCTTCTCGGCCACCGCATCGTTAGTGGGATTCTGCAGACGGGTGTAGAAATAGCCCTCTTTCTTGAGGTCAAACAACTGCGCCATCTCGTCCGAGTCGTCGTACTTAAACGTGGTCGACTGGATGATAGGCAACTCTATCGGTTCTCCGTTCTTGGCCTTGTAGCCTGCTTGTACGCAGAGCGAGCCTTGTCTCAGTTTCTTTTCCATAATCGGTTTGGTTTTAGCAATCTGCCTGCAAAATTACTATTTTTTCTGCGATTATTCGTCGAATCTCTGAATTTTTTGTATCTTTGGCCTCGCCGAAGGTACTCACGCTCGGAAATACTCAAATAAATTTGGTATTTTGCTCGCTTATTCGTACCTTTGTGGCCTAAACCTACAACTAAATGTATTCTGATATGAGGAAAATGATGCTTGCTGTGTTGCTGGCCGTCGTTTCGACGATGTCGGCGCAGGATTTTAAGTTGAATGACAGTGGCTACTTTACCGCTGGCAGTGTCGATGTGATGGCGTTCAGCGATTTCTATCCCGAGGGTCATCAGGGCGGTGTGAGTGTGTTGATGAAAGACCGCCGCGTGGCTTCGAATGGTGATATCCGTATGGAGGCGACGCCCGGTCAGTGGCAGCCTGTGCCCAAGCAGCTCAAGCGCGAGATTGAGGGCAACGCCATCGTCACAACGCTTTGCTATCCCGACTCCTCACGTCACATGACAGGCTTCAATCCGATGGTTTATCCCGACTATCAAGTGATATATAAGGTTCGCGTAGAGCCGCAGGGCGACGGCATCCTTGTTACCGTCGACCTGGATAAACCCGTACCCGACTTCCTGTTGGGCAAGGTGGGCTTCAACCTTGAGTTCTATCCCGGCGACCTTTTCGGCAAACCCTGGTTGATGGATGATCAGACGGGCATCTATCCCCGTCAGCCGAACGGTCCGCTGCTGAAGACGCAGCCCAACCAGCTCCATAACGGCAACTTCCATCAAGCCGGCAAGCCGCTGGCCGACCTGAAACAACTCAATGCAAAAGGCTATAGCCCGATGATTGCCGACGACATCATCGCCGAGCCATACGCCGTGGGCCGTAAGTTCACCTCGTGCCCCGCTGATGCGATGAACCGACTGACGGTTGAGAGTTTTACAGGCGACCTGAAACTCTACGATGGACGTATGAACCACAACAACGGCTGGTTCGTACTTCGCAGCGAAATCGCCAAGGGTGCCACCAAGGGTGCCGTGCGCTGGAAGATTACACCCACTGTTGACCCTGACTGGCTCAGCGATCCCGTCATCCAGACCTCTCAGGTGGGTTATCATCCCCGCCAGCCCAAATGCGTCATCATCGAAACCGACCGTCGCGACAATCTTTTCGAAGATCCAGGTGTGAGCGTGGCCGACGGTAGGCTGAATATCTCGGCCGGGAAGACCAGGCACTCTGTCGGCGAGATTCTCTCGAACCGGGTCTATCTCTGTCGCTTGGATGCCGAGCGGGAGACCGTCGTCCGCACGATTGAGCCGAAACTGTGGGGAAACTTCCTGCGCTATAAATATTTTACCGCTGATTTCAGCGATGTCACCGAGCCCGGCCTTTATTACGTGCGCATCGGGGTGAAGGCCTGCTCGCAAGTGTTCCGCATTGCCGACGATGTCTACGACCGCGGCGTCTGGCAGCCCGTGATAGAATACTTCCTGCCTGTGCAGATGTGTCACATGCGGGTGGCCGAGAAATACCGTGTCTGGCACGACTACTGCCACATGGACGATGCCCTGATGGCGAAGGCGGGCAATCATATCGACGGCTACGACCAGAAGCCTGGTCTCTCGAAGTATGCTGAGCTCCAGCCTGTGCCTGGCGTGAATGTCGGTGGCTGGCACGATGCCGGTGACTTTGACCTGCGCATCGAGTCGCAGGCAGGCGAGGCTTATATCCTCGCCTTGGCCTACGAGTCGTTCCGCCCGGAAATTGACGTGACGGCCATCGATCAGCAGAACCACCGTGTGGAGATCCACGAGCCCGACGGTCGCAACGATATCCTCCAGCAGATTGAGAACGGCGCACTCACAGTCGTGCGCTCCTATCAGGCGCTCGGCCGGCTCTATCGTGGCATCATCTGTAACAACGTGCGCCAGTATGTGCTCTTGGGCGACGCCTCGGCGATGACCGACGGCATCAGCGGCAACGACGACGACCGCTGGATCTTCACTGAAGACAATCCCCAGCGCGCGCTCTCGACGGTGGCGAATCTGGCCGGAGCCTCCAGGGCGCTGAAGGGATTCAACGACGCGCTCTCTGCCGAGTGCCTCCAGATAGCGAAGGATGTTTATGAGCAGACTCAGGTGAGCGGTTTTGCCGAGAGCGCCAAGCTGCAGGCAGCCGTCGAGCTCTGGCTCACCACCGGCGAACAGTCCTATCTCGACTTCGTGCTCGACCGTCAGGAGATGGTTATCCGTAGTGTCGGCCGCACGGGCTGGTACACCGCCCGACTGGTGCAGCGGCTCGCCGAAGGCACCACCGTGAAGGGCTCGCCCTATGCCAGACTGGCAAAGGACAAGCGCGTCCGTAAGTTCATTGCCGATTTCCGCACGGCCCTCGCCGGCTATAAGGCTCAGCTCGACGCCCAATCGGCCGAGACACCCTACGGCGTGCCCTATCGTCCGAGCATCTGGGGAGCCGGCTGGGACATCCAGCGCTTTGGATTCGAGTATTACTTCCTGACGTCGGCCTATCCCGACATCTTCCCGCCAGAGACGGTCTACAATGCGCTCAACTTCGTGCTCGGTTGTCATCCGGGCTCGAACAATGCCTCGTTTGCATCCGGCGTGGGCGCAAAGTCGGCCACCGTAGCCTACGGCCTGAACCGTGCCGATTGGTCGTATATCCCGGGAGGCGTGGTCAGCGGTACGGCCCTTATCCGTCCCGACTTCCCCGAGCTCCTGGAGTTCCCCTTCCTCTGGCAGCAGGTGGAGTATGTGCTCGGTGGCGGCTCGTCGCACTATATGTTCCTCGTGCTCGCTGCCCGTGAGCTACTGAGGAGAAATTAAATAATTGGCGATTTATTTGGTGGTTTTCCATAAAATATGTAACTTTGCGGTCACTATTACGCAAACTTCAAAACAACGAAACAAGCATTATGGACAACAATCACTTGAAACTGAATGCCAACCTGATCGTGTCGGCATTGCAGAAGCCGTCGGCTGAATTTACCAAGGCCGACATCATCGATTACATCGTGAAAAACGACATCCGCATGGTGAACTTCATGTATCCCGGCGGTGACGGTAAGTTGAAGACGCTGAACTTCGTGATCAACGACCTCGACTACCTTGAGACCATCCTCACCTGCGGCGAGCGCGTCGACGGCTCGAGCCTCTTCTCGTTCATCCAGGCCGGCTCGAGCGACCTCTACGTGCTGCCCCGGTTCCGCACGGCCTTCGTCGACCCCTTCGCCGAGATTCCGACGGTATCGATGCTCTGTTCCTACTTCGACAAGGACGGCCGCCCGCTGGAGTCGTCGCCCGAATACACGCTCCACAAGGCCGCTGAGGCCTTCCGCGAGGTGACGGGCATGGAGTATCAGGCGATGGGCGAGCTGGAGTATTATGTCATCAGCGACGATGAGGAGGTGTTCCCCGCTCAGGACCAGCGCGGCTACCACGAGTCGGCGCCTTACGCCAAGGCCAACGAGTTCCGCACCCAGTGCATGCAGTACATCGCCCAGGCTGGCGGACAGATCAAGTACGGCCATTCGGAGGTGGGCAACTTCACCATCGACGGCAAGAACTACGAGCAGAACGAGATCGAGTTTCTGCCCGTGCCTGTGGAGCAGGCTGCCGACCAGCTGATGCTCGCCAAGTGGATCATCCGCAACCTTGGCTACCAGATGGGTTACGACGTGACCTTCGCCCCGAAGATCACCACGGGCAAGGCCGGCTCGGGTCTGCACATCCACATGCGGATGATGAAGGACGGCCGCAACCAGATGCTCGCCGACGGTGTGCTCTCCGAGGCCGCCCGCAAGATGATTGCCGGCATGATGGACCTCGCGCCGTCGATCACCGCCTTCGGCAATAAGAATCCGACGTCATACTTCCGTCTCGTGCCCCATCAGGAGGCGCCGACGAACGTCTGTTGGGGCGACAGGAACCGCAGCGTTCTGGTGCGCGTACCCCTCGGTTGGGCTGCCGATGTTGACATGAGTCATAAGGCTAATCCTTTGGAGAAAGAAACGAAATATGACACGAGCATCAAGCAGACCGTCGAGATGCGCTCGCCCGATGGAAGCGCCGATTTATATCAGCTTCTGGCTGGTCTTTGCGTCGCCTGCCGACACGGCTTCGAGATGCCTGATGCCCTCGAAGTGGCCGAAAAGACCTACGTCAATGTGAACATCCACGCTGCCGAGAACGCTGGCCGTCTGGCTACGCTCGCCCAACTGCCCGACTCCTGCGTGGCTTCGGCCGACTGTCTGGAAAAGCAGCGCAAGGTGTTTGAGGAGCACAGCGTCTTCTCGCCTGCGATGATCGACGGCATCATCGCCCAGCTCCGCGCCTTCGACGACGGGAACCTCCGCCAGACCATTGAGGGCTATCCCGAGGAGGTTCAGAAACTTGTTACTAAATATTTCCATTGCGGATAAAAACAGAATCGAGCGAGCGCTCTTGTATAAAAGGTCGTTCGCTCGAGTATATAAGGGCGCTCGCCCGCATTGATGCGGCCGGACGCCCTTATGTTAATCAAGCATCATATAACCAGAATACGAAATACGTTCCCGCCGAAGGGAGCGCACACTAATGTTTGAATTACCGTTGTCGGACACCTCAATCACAAATAATAAGGTATCATCCTCTTCTTCCACACTTATTTCTATATGCCGTTTGCTTTTCTTCGTCAGTTCCTCTTGGTAACTACTGATCGGTTCATAGAGTATCAGTCCCCTCGTACCTACACCTGCTTCACCCAGGATATGATTATTTCCGTAATGTGGCAGAAATGAGATCAGCGAGTCATTTCCCACCTCTAGCCTATAGTTAGACTTTAATTGTGGACTTCTTTTTTCGTCTTTCTCGCTCAGGTCTGCCATTGAGTTCACTACTATCTTGTAATGCCTTTCCGCCAGTGCGGCCTTCACTTTCGCTGCCTGCTCAGTCTTCCTCGCAGCCTTCTCCTTTGATGTTGCACACCCGTTTAGTGCCATCGCTGCCAGGAGTGTGCACGCCATTGAAACCAGATACTTCTTCATAACTTAACGTTTTTAGTGACTCACGCCGCGAATATAGTTATATTTTCGATGCAATCATAGGGGAAATCCCTAAACAACGGTAGGGCTTTCCCTATTCTGTCCTTTTGGTCGATGATTATGCCCGTAACGCCAAGATTGTTTGGTGCTTACGAGTATTTTTTCGTATCTTTGCGACATTCATCAACTAATCAACAATCAGTATGAAGCGAACAGCCCTTTTCCTTGCCCTTGTCCTCGTCCTCGCCGTCTTTTCGGCTGTGGCTCAGGACAAACTCATGCGCATTAGCGCCGACCAACTCGAATCCCGTAAGGAAGTCCCCCATCTGGCCTTCCATTCCAAGGAGATTGCCCACCTGCTTATCCCCGGACATGCTGAGTTCGGCATGATTGTCGTCCCTTCAAATGGTCGTGAGCGGGCACTGTCCTACGATTCCCTTACCCAGCAGTTGGTCATAAAGTCGGCAGCGAAAAGTATCTGGCATGAGTTGTACAAACCTATCGAAGAGAACGACCTGAGCCGCTACAAGGCGCCCGACGTCAAGACTTGGGCCGTCAGGATCAGCGACATTCATGCCCGGAAGCTACGGGCTCTTTGGCGTCACGTGGTCAGCACCGCAGAGGACAAGCCTGACAATATGCTCGACGGTGTCACCTGGCAATTCTTCATCGGCGGCCAGCAAGCCAAAGCTCGGCGCGATTACAACCCGATGGTGCGCTTCACCCAAGAGATTGAGGAAGCCGTCGGCCAGGGTAGCGAATATAAGATAGAGTTCCTCATCGACTTCGCCCTCGACAAGACCATTGAGCGCATGGACCGTCTGCCAGCAGATCAGGATCCGCTGCTCTCAAAACAATGTCGCGTGGTGGATACGCTCGTCGTTGCCAACGGCGAGATCATGCCCAGCCATCTTTATCGGCAGGGCAGGACCCCGAGGGAATACTTCTATCAGCGTCAGCAGATCGTCTGCGATGAAAGGCATTATTATCGCAATGCGCTGATGCAGCGCGACTATGCTGAGGACTATGGCATCATCGCCCGCAATCACATCTACGACATCACGGCCCTGACCGATACGCTCTGCGACGCCTACGTGCAGCAGCATCCGGACATGAAGAAGAACCTGCGCCGCATAGAGGGCTTTGTCAAGGATGAAATCGGACAGCCGGTGATCAATGCGTGGGTTTTCATCAGCGGGAACGGATGGAATGGCGGCGCGCTCACCGATGCCAATGGACACTTCCTTCTCTGGACGCCCGGCAAGGAGAATAACCTTAGTATCTATTGCGACAGCTATAGCCCCTTGAAAACGAGTTTCGACACGCTTCCCGTCACCATCACCCTCAAAAGCAACAGAACCCCCTAGTCATAAAGTGGATTCATCACCAGCATAGTTTCGAAAAAATCCTCGAATGCGCAATGACTTTCGGGGATTTTTCGTATCTTTGCAGCCAGATATGGCAGAAAACTTATGGAAGAAGTAACCAAGATACCCAAGGAATGGAATAAATTCTATCTGAAGGATGTGTCGTTTGTCAATCTGATGACGCGACGCATCTTCAATGTTCTTATTGTGGCTAATCCCTACGATGCATTCATGCTCGAGGATGACGGCCGCATCGACGAGAAGATCTTCGACGAGTATATGGAACTCGGCATGCGCTATCCGCCCTCGTTCACGCAGGTGTCGACGACGGAGGAGGCTAGCGAAGTATTGAAGACCACCGACATCGACCTGGTGATCTGTATGCCCGGTAATGCCGACAACGACGCTTTCACCGTCGCCCGCGAGGTGAAGGCCGCTCATCCGAATATCCCCTGCGTGGTGCTCACCCCGTTCTCGCACGGTATCACCAAGCGCATCGAGAACGAGGATATGTCGGTGTTCGACTACGTTTTCTGCTGGCTCGGCAATACCAACCTCATCATGTCGATCATCAAACTGCTGGAGGACAAGATGAACATCGACCACGACATCAAGGAGGCCGGCGTGCAGATGATCCTTCTCGTCGAGGACAACATCCGTTTCTATTCCTCCGTACTACCTAATTTGTATAACTATATCCTCGCGCAGTCGAAGCGTTTCTCTACCGAGGCGCTCAATCCCCATGCCGCCGCCCAGCGAAAGCGTGGTCGTCCGAAGGTGGTGCTCGCCACCAACTACGAGGAGGCGATGCAGATCTACGAGAAGTATCACGAGAACACCCTCGGCGTCATCTCCGATACCCGCTTCCCGATGCATATCACCCCCGGAAGGCTCTCCCATGTGGAGGAGGGCGACCCCGAGGCCGGACTGAAACTGCTGCGCGAGATTCGTCGTCGTGATGAATATGTACCCCTGATTCTTGACTCGAGGGAAACGGCAAACCGTGAGAAAGCAAAGGCTGAGGGCTTCCACTTTATCGACAAGAACTCGACGAAGATGAACGTCGACCTGCATCATCTGATGGAGGAACACATGGGCTTCGGTGACTTTGTCTTTCGCGACCCAAAGACGAAGGAGGAGATAGCACGCGTTACTTCACTGAAGGAACTGCAGGATAACATCTTCAAGATTCCCGCTGATTCCTTGGCGCGTCATATCCGCCGTAACCACATGAGCCGTTGGCTCTGTGCCCGTGCCATCTTCCCCGTCTCGGCCTTCCTCAAGCAGGTCACCTGGCATAAGCTTCAGGATGTCGACGCCCATCGCCAGATTATCTTCGATGCCATCGTGCAGTATCGAAGGATGAAGAATATCGGTATCGTGGCCGTCTTCGATCGTCTGAAGTTCGACCGCTACGCCCACTTCGCCCGCATCGGCGAAGGCTCCCTCGGCGGTAAGGGGCGTGGCCTCGCCTTCCTCGATAATATCATCAAGCGCCACCCTGAACTCAACCAGTACGAGCAGGCACAGGTGATGATTCCGAAGACCGTCGTGCTCTGTACTGATTTCTTCGACGAGTTCATGGAGAACAATAATCTCTATCCCATCGCCCTGAGCGATGCCCCCGACGAAGAAATCCTGCAGCACTTCCTTCGTGCGCAGTTGCCTGATTCGCTGATTGCCGACTTCTTCACCTTCTTCGATGCTGTGAAATCGCCGATTGCCGTGCGCTCATCGTCGTTGTTGGAGGATTCCCACTATCAGCCCTTCGCAGGTATCTATAGCACCTATATGATACCTTATCTGACGGACAAATACGAGATGCTCCGTATGCTGGCCTGCGCCATCAAGGGCGTCTATGCCTCCGTCTACTACAAGGACTCGAAGGCCTATATGCTCGCCACGCAGAACGTGATCGACCAGGAGAAGATGGCGGTCATCCTGCAGGAGGTGGTGGGCAAACAGTATGGCGACCTCTATTATCCGAACTTCTCGGGTGTGCTGCGGTCGCTCAACTATTATCCCATCGGTGACGAGACGGCCGAGGAGGGCATTGCCTCATTGGCCCTCGGACTGGGCAAGTATATCGTCGATGGCGGACAGACCCTCCGTGTGTCGCCCTATCATCCCACGCAGGTGCTCCAGACCTCCGAGATGGAGACGGCCCTCAGCGAGACACAGACACGATTCTATGCTCTCGACATGAGTCATGTGGGCGATGACTTCAAGGTTGATGACGGCTTTAATATCAAGTCGCTCCGTGTCAAACAAGCCGATGCTGATGGCTCATTGACCTATATCGCCTCGACCTATGACCCTGTGGATCAGGTCATCCGCGATGGTATCTACGAGGGCGGTCGCAAGGTGATCTCCTTCTGCGGTGTGCTCCAGCAGGGCATCTTCCCTTTGCCGCATCTGCTCCAGATGGCGCAGAAGTATGGTTCCGAGGAGATGCGCCGGCCGGTGGAGATTGAGTTCGCCTGCAATCTGAATAACGATCGCTCGGGTGAACTCTACCTGCTCCAGATCCGGCCTATCGTCGACTCCAAACAGGTACTCGACGAGGATCTGCAGAAAATCCCCGATACCGACTGTCTGCTGCGCTCTCAGAACTCTTTGGGACATGGTATTTCTGAGGATGTGGTGGATGTGGTCTATGTCAAGGCCGACGAGAATTTCACGGCCTCCAACAATCCCACCATCGCCTCGCACATCGAGAAGATCAACCAGCAGTTCCTCAATGCGGACAAGAACTATGTGCTCATCGGTCCGGGACGCTGGGGGAGCAGCGACTACTGGCTGGGTATCCCCGTGAAGTGGCCCCACATCTCCGCTGCCCGGGTAATCGTGGAAACGGGACTGAAGAACTATCATGTAGATCCCTCGCAGGGTACGCATTTCTTCCAGAACCTCACCAGTTTCGGTGTCGGCTACTTCACCATCAACACCTATACGGGCGACGGCATCTTCCAGCAGGACGTTCTCGACCGTATGCCCGCTGTCGAAGAGACCGAATACGTGCGCCACGTCCGTTTCGAACATCCCTTGAAGATCATGATGGACGGTAAGAAGCAAACGGGTGTCGTCCTTCTCCCGCAGGCGTAATATTGAAGATTGAAAATTGAGAATTGAAGATTGAAAATTGAAATATGAATCTAAACCTAACATCTACTATCAAGATGCCTGAGCACACTTTGCGCAGGCAGGTGATCGACCTTTGTAACAAGGTAGGTAAGCCTCTGCTCAAACTCTCTACAAAAGATTACGTTGAGAATGGGCTCGGCCACCTTGTTGAACAGTTTGACGGACAGGCTGGTCTCGTCAATATCGAAGTATTCAACGAGTTGCAGCATACGATTACAGGCTGGCCCGGTGGCAAACCGGATGTTGACGACTCTACCCGTCCGGAGCGCGCTAAGCCTTATCCCAAACGTGTGGTCGTCTTCTCACCTCATCCTGATGATGATGTCATCTCCATGGGTGGCACCATTCGCCGCTTGAAACAACAGAAACATGATGTCCACATTGCCTACGAGACTTCCGGCAATATCGCTGTGGCAGATGAAGAGGTGCGCCTCTATATGCACTTCATCAACGGTTTCAACCAACTCTTTGCCAACGGTTCCGATGAGGTTATTAAGATTCGCTATCGTGAAATCATGAGTTACTTGAAGGAGAAAAAAGAGGGAGACTGGGACAATCGGGCTATCTTGACGGTAAAAGGTTTGATTCGTCGAGGCGAGGCCCGAAATGCCTGTGGCTATAACCATATTCCTAAGGATCATATCCATTTTCTTGATCTGCCTTTCTACGAGAGTGGCAAGATTGAGAAACTCCCGATGTCAGAGCGTGATGTAGAGCCTATCCAGCAATTGTTGGAGGAGATACAGCCCCATCAGATTTATGTCGCTGCCGACTTAGCCGATCCTCATGGAACGCATCGTAAATGTACCGATGCCGTACTGGCGGCTATTGATGAGGCCAAACAGGCAGATGCATCGTGGCTCAAAGACTGTCGTGTCTGGATGTATCGAGGTGCTTGGGCAGAGTGGGATGTGGCTGATATTGAGATGTGTGTGCCGATGTCGCCTGAGGAACTTCGTGAGAAGCGCAATGCCATCCTGCGTCACCAGAGTCAGATGGAGAGTGCTCCCTTCCTCGGCAATGACGAACGGCTCTTCTGGCAGCGTGCTGAAGACCGCAACCGCGAGACGGCCAAGCGCTATGATGAACTCGGCTTAGCCTGCTATGAGGCGATGGAAGCGTTTGTGGAGTATAGGTTTTAGGGGAGTTTATAGTTTATTGTTTACAGTTTACGGCTTACTGTTTACAGATGATTGCAAAAAGATATTCGAGGGTGATGGTTGTGATGCTGGTGGCAGTTCATGCCATCGTATTCGCAGCATCAGCGCAGACCGCTGACTATGGTGTCGTACCGATGCCGCAGCGCATCGAGATGCAGAGGGGCGATCCGTTTGTGCTGGATGCTGACGTGCAGATACTCGTTGGTGAGGGGTTACAGCAGGAGGCATCGTTCCTGCAGGTTTATCTGAAGGAACTGAATGGTCTGTCGCTACCCATCGCTCAGAAGCGTCAGAAGAAGGTGAATTACATCGAACTCACCTTGTCGCCGAAGGTCACCGAGCCCGAAGGCTATGTGCTGACAGTTAACAAGAAAGGCATAACCATCGCAGGCGAAAGTGCTGCCGGTGTTTTCTACGGCATCCAGACGCTTCGTAAATCTCTCTTTGCAGATTCTATAGTCTATAGTCAGATTCTCCCTGCAGTCAGAATCACCGACGCACCGCGTTTCCCCTGGCGCGGTATGCACCTCGACTGCTCGCGTCACTTCTGGTCAGTAGATTTTGTTAAGAAGTTCATCGACCTGTTGGCGCTTCATAACATGAACGTCTTTCACTGGCATCTGACCGACGATCAGGGCTGGCGCATCGAGATTAAGAAGTGGCCGCGTCTCACCACCGTCGGTTCACAGCGTAGTGGCACCATCATCGGCACGAACTCCGACCTCGACGATGGCATCCCCTACGGCGGCTACTACACGCAGGCTGAACTCCGCGAGGTTGTAGCCTACGCAGCGGCCCGCCATATCACCATCGTGCCCGAGATCGATATGCCCGGTCACATGCTCGCAGCCCTCGCCGCTTATCCCGAACTCGGTTGTACGGGCGGCCCCTATCAGGTGGGTCACTACTGGGGCGTGTATAAGGATGTGCTCTGCGTGGGCAATCCCCGCGTCTATGAGTTTGTGCAGGATGTGCTCACGGAGGTGATGGATATCTTCCCCTCCAAGGTCATTCATATCGGTGGTGACGAGACTCCTTCCGAAAAATGGCAGTATTGCAAGAAATGTAATGAAATCTATATCAAAAAGACCCTTGAAGGACGTGTAGCTGGCCAAGTTGAAGGGAACTCTGATGGTCCGCGGACGATGCCCGAGTATCCTTATGAGGAAATGGTGCGGTCAGTGTTGCAACCTTACTTTACTAACAAGGTCTTCAATATCTTGGCTTCCAAAGGCCGTCGCGCCTTGGGCTGGGACGAGATTCTCGACGGTGCGCCTCATGATGCGATGATCATGTCGTGGCGAGGTACTGCCCCCGGAGCGAAGGCTGCTGAAGCTGGCCACGATGTGGTGATGGCGCCTACCACGCATTGCTATTTCGACTACCAGCAAGTGGAGGACACCCAATTCGAGCCCAGCCGTTGTGGCGGCTTCATTCCTATCGAGCGGGTCTATAGTCTCGACCCCGCTCCAGATAGTCTCTCCGTCGAGGCCCGCAGTCATATCCTCGGCACGCAGGCCAACCTCTGGTCGGAGTACATGACCAACGAGCAGATGGTGGAGTATCAGGCCCTGCCTCGTATGTCGGCCCTCGCCGAGGTGCAATGGACGCAGCCCGAGCACAAGGATTACAAAGCCTTCCTCCTGCACCTCACCCGTTTCACCTCTCTCTTCGAGCGCTATCATTACACTTACGCTAAGCATCTCTGGCCCGACCGCCAGATTCCCAACCGCTGGCAGTTCTGAATGGAAAAATAATTGTATCTTTGCTTAGGAAAAACGAAGGCTCGATTGTATTAAGAGAAAAGACTGCAAAAAACAGATGATTGACAAGCGAGAATTCGAAACGGTTTTCAGACATCATTACGACGGGATGTTCCGTATGGCCAGGAGAATGCTTGGCGATGACCCAGATAGCAAAGACGTGGTGAGCGATGTGTTCGCCCATCTGCTGAACAAAATCCGCAGTGGCGAATTTGAAATCCGCAACGCAGACACACTCCAGGCTTTCCTGCTGACAAGCGTCCGCAACCGTTGCATCAATCTGCTCGTGCACAAGCAGAAAGAACAACAGATGCAGAAAGCCGTGATAGTGGAGATGATTACGCCAGAGCAGACCGCTGAAGAGGAACAACTGCAGATGCTTCACCACTACATCGACTCCCGGCTACCCAAACTCTCACAGCAGATACTCCGTCTGCGATACCAGCAAGGGCTGAAGTATCGTGAGATAGCCAATGTGCTTCAGGTTAGCGAGGTCACCGTTCATAACCATCTGTCGCAGTCGCTTAAACAAATTAAGGACCATTTTAAAGCATTAGGTTATGGAATCAAATGACAAGCTGGAACAACTTCTCAAGCAGATGTATGCCAAGGAAACACTCCATGATGAGACGATAGACACGAAGGACATCATCGACGAGGAATGGGTGAAGTTCGAGGCGGATCATTTTAAAGGGGGACAGGGAAAAGTGAAAAGCAAAAAGGTTTCGTTTCTCAAGATAGCCGCGATGTTTATTGGCGTGCTCATGCTCTCAGGTATCGCTTATGCTGCCGTTCACATCATCAGGAGTCAGGAGACAGGAGTCAGGAGCCCGGAGACAGGAGTGATCGTAAACACTCAACACACGACACACGACATCCGGCAAGCTGCAGAAGATAGCACGCTGACGAAACCAGTCGTCTATGAAGATGTGGATTTGGAGCATATCCTCAACGATGTTGCAACTTTCTATCACGTAGAACCCGTCTTTAAGAAGGTGGCCAGCAAACAATTACGCCTCTACTTCACATGGGACAAGAAACAATCCTTAGACGATATCATCGATACGTTCAACAAGTTCGAACGTATCCACATCACTCGCGAAGACAAGATACTCATTGTAGAATAATTCAAGCCATCACATTATGAAAGAATGTATATTCACAGCCTTGTTCTGTGCACTGACACTGTGCGCGCAAGGTCAGAAAATCAATAGGCAATACCATAACCAATCGTTGTCGAAGGTGCTTGAAGACCTAAATGCAGCCATCAACGATAAGACCATCTATTTCATCTACGACGAACTGGAAGACTTCACTGTGACCAGTCACTTCACCGACCTGTCTATCCAGGAGGCTATCCGCGAAGTCATCGGCTTCTATCCGATGAAGGTGACCTACGATGGCGACAAGATCTTCGTTGAGTGTACCCAAAAGGAAGACGCGAAGGTAATAGGTCGCATCGTGGATGAAAACGGCCACCCTATAGAATTCGCTAACATCTCATTGCATCATGCCACAGACGCGCCAGATAATGATAAAAAATCCACATACTTAAACGGTGGTGTGAGCAATGAGAACGGCGATTTCGTGATTCCCTGTCAGACCCGTCGCGTGATGCTGAGGGTGTCGTATATCGGCTATAAGACTGTGGAACGTACCATCAGTGTGGGCGAGATAGGCACCATTACCCTGCAACCTGAGACATATATGATGAACGGTGTGGAGATCAAGGGCGAGATTCCACAATACAAAGCGGCTCAGGGCGGACTGACGGTCGACGTGCAGCACTCCATCCTGCATGACATCGGCACTGCCGACGACCTGCTGTCGATGATGCCGCTGGTGAAGAATATCAATGGCAAATACGAGGTGCTGGCAAAGGGCGAACCGGAAATCTACATTAATAATAAAAAGGTGCGCAACCCGATTGAGTTGAAGCAATTGAAATCTGTCGACATCAAGAGCGTTGACATCATCACCGCCCCTGGTGCCAAATATAATGCCGAGGTGAATGCCGTCATCCGCATCAAGACCCTGAAGCCCCAAGGCGAGGGACTGAGTCTGATGGTGACCAGCGATACGTGGAAGAACAACAAGTGGAACAACTTCGACGACCTGACGCTGAAATACCGAACTGGCGGATTGGAGGCTTTTGCCAATGTGGCCCTCGACAATGGGCACTACAGTAATGATCAGGACCTCTGTCAGGAACTGCATATCAGAAAAGACTTTTTCAGTGCTCGTGCCAGCCTGCCCGTAAGGAGCCGTTGGACGCAACTCCAGTATAAGGCCGGCCTGAGTTACGATTTCAACACCGACCATTCTCTTGGACTGAGTTTCTCGTCGCAGAAGATATTTGATAATAAGTTCAAGTCAGACATGAAGCAGAACTATCTCAAGAATGACGCCTTCTATGGTGATGTCGTTCTGAAAACAGACATCGACGAACTCGACAAACCCGTGTGGGAACTGAACACATATTATGTAGGAAAGGTGGGGAAATTGGACATCGACCTAAACGCGACGATATTGCAGCGCAAAACGGAGAGCCATCTCAACCAGCAGGAGCTGAGTAAGGAACTTGGCGACCGTACCATCACTACCCTCAACAATGATGATCGCAGGATGGTGGCAGGAAAACTGGTGCTGACTTATCCCGTCTGGAAAGGCATGCTAAGTGGCGGATCGGAGGCTACCTCAACACAAAGCGAAGGCAGAAATGTCAATCAGGAAGGCATTATACCAGAGGCTGACAACGAGATGAAAGAAAAAAATATTGCTGGTTTTGCTGAATACGAGTTCCAGTTAGGCCAGTGGCGCCTGAATGCCGGTCTTCGCTTTGAACATGTAAAAGCGGATTACTACTCGTTTGGCGAATGGCAGCAGGAGCCCAGCCGAACCTATAACGACTGGTTCCCCAACCTGTCGGTAGCGTGGCAGAAGGACAAGTGGAGTGCACAGTTGAGCTATAGCAAGCGCATCACCCGTCCGCCATATCAGTGGCTGACTTCGATGATCGTGTACGACAGCCGAATACTTTACGAAGGCGGTAACCCGTTGTTGCGCCCCTCGGTACGTCAGAGCATTGACTTTAATCTGACTTATTCATGGCTGAATTTCTCGACAGGCTTTACACGCGAAAATGACTTCTTTACCCATGTGGGCAATGTTTACGATGAAGAGAAAGATATTGCCATCTTCCAGCCCGACAACTTTGACCATCAGGATCGTGTGTATGCTACCCTCGTGGCCTCGCCAAAATTCGGTTTCTGGCAACCACAAGCCACGCTGCATTATTATCAGCAAATGTTCGATGCAGAGAAGTATGGGGTTGCCAAGAAACTGAACAAGCCTGAATTCAGTTTCTATCTGAACAGTTGGTTTGTCATCAATCCTATGACCAAGGCACTGTTGCAAGTGAATTATACGGGCAGCAACCATTGGGGATTCATGTATCGTGGCAGCAACTTCAGTGTGAACGCCCGTCTGCAAAAGTCGTTCCTGAAGGGACAGTTGACAGCCACACTGTATGCCAACGATATCTTCCGTACCGCCAAGACCAAGGTGACCACCTATTATGCCATCGGCTCAACCGCCCAAGACGTCTATACCTATACACAATGTGTGGGACTGACCTTCAGTTACAACTTCAATGTTTCAACATCGAAGTATAAAGGTACTGGTGCCGGTAACGACGAGAAGAGCCGACTGTAAGAGTTAGTTTGCCTCGTCGTCGCCCTGACGGAACAGATGGGTAAAGTGTTTTGAGTAGAGTTCAGACAGCCCTTGGCGATTATCAATAGCCTCACCCACCACAAGCATTGTGGTTAGGGTGAGGTTGTTGTCATGAACAATCTTAGCAAGATCCTTTAACTGGCCTCGATAAATCCTCTGGTCTGGCCATGTGAGATGATAACAGGCTGCAACGGGGGTATCTTCAGGGTACTCTTGAAGCAGCTCGTGCTGCACATCATCCACAATTGAAGCAGACAGGAAGATGCACATGGTACTCTGACTCTTTGCCAACAGATGGAGTTGTTCTTTCTCTGGCATGGGGGTACGACCCTCACCACGCGTCAGGATGATAGTCTGTGTACGCTCAGGTATCGTAAACTGACTCTGCAACTCTGCAGCTGCAGCGAGGAATGAGGAGATACCTGGGGTAATATGATAGTCCATATCATGTTGATCGAAGAAGGCCATCTGCTCCTGAATAGCTCCAAAGATACAAGGATCGCCAGTATGCAGACGAACGATGAAGTGGCCCTTGTCGTAATGCTCTTTCATCAGGGCACATTGTTCCTCGAGGTTCATGTCAGCAGAACTTCGTACCACAGCTCCTGGTTTATGACATTCTGTAAGAGCCTTGGGCA
>JAEEGJ010010098.1_pt1 | contig 24803 bp, 27 predicted proteins | sample 8958761 | NCBI WGS metagenome assembly JAEEGJ01 (sample SAMN16246546, study PRJNA631951) | gut metagenome | biome: gut microbiome; feature: rumen; material: RS-attached | host: Bos | place: Iran: Karaj | collected 2018-10 | reverse complement strand
AAAGCCAATCAGGTTGAGAAGAAAGAATAGTTGGCTTTCCTATAAATAAAGGGGCATCTCCCTGCCCTTGATGAAAACCCGTCAGATCCCCTTGTAGTTTGGCGGGTTTTTTGTTTCCTAAAAGCCCTTTAAGATGATCATCAATGCGCCAGCAATGCCTGGCATCAAGACCATTGCTGCTTTAAGGAGTGGCCTCGGTGCATGGCGGGTGAATTTGGCGCCGATATAAGCGCCAATCATTAACCCCAAGAGTACCTGGATGAAAAGCACGATATCCAGAAAACCCGAAAGCAGATAACCCAGCCCACCTGAAACGGCAATCGGTAGGATAATGAGCATCGTGGTGCCGACTGACTGGAAAAGCGGCAATGCAAAGAGCATCAAGAGTGTAAGCTGGATGAATTGGGCTGCCCCAAAGCCAAAGGTACCCGATAAAAGGCCGTTGCCAATACCTGCCATGATGGCGAGTGGCCAGAATTTTGCGCCGGATAGGTCGGGTGCTTTCCCTCCCCGTGGATGGAAGATGGCCAAGTCTGGCCACGTCAAGCGCACATAAACGAGGATGGCTGAGGCAATCAGCATCGATGCAGTGCAAAGCCGCAGATTGCTGCCGGATAGGAATGTCGTCGCAATCTTGGAGCCAATGAAGGCACCGACAAAGCCTGCTGCGCCGACGGTCAAACCGACTTTGAAATTGATGTTCCCTTCCCTGAAATGGCTCAGTGCCCCAGAGATGGTGGTAAAGATCATGGCGGCTAGGGAGGTGCCGACTGCTGTATGGGTAGGAATCTCAAAGACCAAGGTTAAGACGGCAATCACAGCGCCTGCCCCGCCGGCGCCGACAAAACCAATCACAAGTCCCATGCCCAGCATGGTGAGAAACACAATCATTGGCTGTTTAGCCCTTTTACCTGATAAAACTTTAAATTATAAGCCAAGTCTAAGATGTCATTTCCCCTACTTTACGGAGCTTTTGCCGAGCTGTAAAAAGAGGAGTGTCGAAATGAAGGCAATGGCGCCTAGGCAGAGGTAGGTGGATGACAAGGCGGCAAGGACGGCCTGCCTGCTGGATGCATCTAAAAAGCAGTCCAGGATGGATGCGGCTACGGCAACGCCCATACCCATTGAGAGCTGCTGTACGGCAGCAAATAGGCTGTTTCCGCTGCTCGCCTGCCTTTGTGACAGGTCAACAAGCGTGACGGTATTCATCGCAGTGAACTGGGTGGAATTGACGAGCCCAAAGACCGTGAAGATGGCCAGCATCAGCCAATAATCCATTTCCGTGGTAATCAGACTGTAGATGGCAATCATCACACCCAAGATCATCGTGTTGATAACTAAAACGGGTTTAAAGCCAAACTGGTGGACAAGTTTCGTAACGACCCATTTAGCCACAATTGCACCGACTGTCATCGGGATCATCGACATCCCTGCCTGCATCGGGGAGTAACCTAAGCCCAGTTGTAACAGCAATGGGGTTAAGAACGGCATTGCCCCATTGCCGAGACGCGCGCAGATGTTCCCTAGGATACCGATCCTGAAGTTACGTACTGCAAACAGGCTGATGGCAAAGATCGGTGTTGTCTTGTGCCGTGCATAGCAGAAATACAGCACGATGCTGATGATGCCGGTTGCCAACAGGGTCAACGTGATTTCGAGAGGAAAATGGAATTCGCCGATGCCTTCCAAGCCGATGGTGGTTGAAAGCATGAACCCACCAAACAGCAGGAACCCCCAGAGGTCAAAAGCTGTTGCCTCATCAGACTTGGCAATCGTGGGCATAAATCGGGCGGTCGCCAGGATCCCGATGATGCCAACCGGCAGGTTGATGAAAAATATCCACTGCCAGGAAAGGTATTCGACCATCAAGCCACCCAAAGTTGGGCCAATCAGTGGCCCAACTAAACTTGGCATCGTGATGAAACTTAAGATGTCGACAAACTGCTCACGCGGGTACGTCTGCAAGGCAATCAGGCGCCCTGTGGGTACCATCAATGCTCCGCCAATGCCCTGCACCACCCGGAAAACAATCAAGAGTGGCAAAGAGGTTGCCATGCCGCATGCAAGGGAACTGACGGTAAAGAGGCACATCGCTGCCATAAAGACGCGTTTGGCCCCAAAATGTTCGGCAATCCAACCCGACGCCGGGATCATGAAAGCCAGTGTCAATGCATATGAGATGACCACTGACTGCATATGCACAGGTGTGGTGTCCAGGTCGGACGCCATAGACGGCAAGGCGGTATTCAGTGCCGTACCGTCCAACATCTGCATGAAAAAAGCCACCGCAATGATCCACGGGAGGATCTTGGCAGTCTTACTGTCTAAGGCAGGATTCCCTGTGTCCACTTGCGGCCTGTATAAAAAATAACAGGAAACCCTTTTTAAGGATTTCCTGCCGTTTGGCGTGTTACAACCTGCGCTTATTTAGCAGGGAATGCCTTGTTGTATTTTTCGATGCATTCGGTGATGATCTGTTCAGCGGCCTTACGGTCTTTGATGCCTTCGATCAGGGTCTTCTTACCTTCCAGGGCTTTGTAGACGGAGAAGAAATGCGCCATTTCCTTGACGATGTGTTCAGGGATGTCAGAGAGTTCCTTATAGCCGTTGTAGACAGGGTCGCCATAAGGCAGTGCGATGATCTTTTCATCCTTGTCGCCACCGTCTTCCATCATGATGACACCGATTGGGAAGCAACGGACCAGGGTATTTGGCATCAGGGTTTCAGAGCAGATCAGGAGGACGTCCAGAGGGTCGCCATCGTCTGCATAGGTCTTTGGAATGAAACCGTAGTTGGCTGGGTATTGGGTGGATGTGTGCAGGATACGGTCCATGACAATCATGCCGGTATCCTTGTCGAGTTCGTATTTGACTTTGGAACCTTTTGCAATTTCAATGACGGCGGTGAAGTCGTTTGGTTTTACGCGGTCAGCAGAAAGGTCATGCCAGATATTCATGTGTGGTTGCTCCTCGATTACTTTTGAATAGTTTTGGACAAAGTCCATTTGGGACAGACGGAAGTTTAACAGTAGCGCCCACCATTCTCAAATGGAAGTGCGCTCAGATGCTGTGCAACTGCCTTGTTCCAGCAGGGGTGTTGCGTATTGCCCCTATTACCTCCCCTGCTGTTTCAGTTTAATGCTTATGTCCCCCGTGGCCTTGGCATCGGTGGGAAAGACGTCTGATACCGGCGCATTTCAGCAATGATTTCATTGGTGATATCAGCACGTGGGCTGTATCCCAAGGAATTGTCCGCTGGGATGACGGCCTTGACGCGTTTGTGCCGCCCCAGCCAGACCTTGACCGCATGGCGGATGACTTTCTGGATTTCTTCATCCAGTTTGCGCTGGTAGATGACCGATTGCTGCTGCGCAAACGATTCCGCCTGGTTGATGGCCTTGATGGCTTCAGGTGACTCTGCGTTGTCTTCGTGCAGTTTCTTTACCTCCTCGATATTACGTTGGAGGATGTTTTTAGCGGTACGCAGGTATTGTGCTGCAGCACGGCCGGGCAGTGACTTGGAGACAACCGCATCGACATCCAGGATGGCAATGGTTGGCCTTCTCCAATTCCGGTATTTCCGATAGGCAAGGTAACCTGCAGCAGATAGGGCAACCGCTGCAGCTGCAAGGGTAAAACCTAAACTTTTATCGTTCATTCTGACAGATCCTTCCTTGAATGGTCCGTTGACGGACCTGCGTGCCAGACGGTTTATGTTTTGGCACTGACCTAAATACACTCGATTATTATAAATGCACCGGGACGGAAATTTGTCAGGTAGGAGCAGATTTCAGTGCATCCATGTGGCAAGTGTGCCATTTATGGCGCGGTGAGGTCAGAAACTTTTGCTTCACATGCGCGGATTAAGTCTTTTGGGGCAATTTCAATCTGCAATCCCCTGATCCCGGCACTCACATATACTTTGTCAAAAAGTTCCAACGTTTCATGGATGAAGGTCGGGAACTTTTTTTTCATGCCCAAAGGGGAACAGCCACCACGGATATAACCGGTCAATGGGAAAAGTTCCTTGACGGCAATCATCTCACAGCGTTTGTTACCCGAGACCCGTGCGGCTTTCTTAAGGTCGATTTCATGGTCGCCCGGGACGACACAGACTAGGTGTCCGGTTTTATCTCCCAAAAGGACAAGCGTCTTAAATACCTGGGCGATGTCTTCGCCCAAGCTTTCTGCGACATGGGTTGCTGAGAGGTCGTTCTCGTCGACTTCATATGGGATCAGTTGGTAGGCAACCTTGGCTTTGTCCAGCATCCTGGCTGCATTGGTCTTGTTGATTTTTGCTTTCATGGTTTTGCCCTATTTTTCGGTATTGCCTGACGCTTTGTGGACGGCCTCTAGTGCCTCCAATAAGAGGCGTGGGTCGTTCGGGGCGAGTTTCTTGGCGTCGGACAAAATCTGCCTGAAGCGCCTTGCGCCCGGCATGCCCAGCATCAATCCCAAAAGATGGCGGGTGATGCCTTGTAACTTGAGTCCCTTACTGCCATAAAGGGATAGCTGCTTGTCTATGTAGGGAATCATGGCTTCAAGGACTTCAGCGCGACTCAAAACAGGCGTCATATCACCATAAAACTTTTCATCGAAAGATGCCATCAGGTATGGGTTATGGTATGCAGCCCGGCCAATCATCACACCATCGACGTACTGCAGTTCTTCTGCAACCTGATCAACCGTTTCAATGCCACCATTAATTAAGATTTCACAGTCAGGGAAATCGGTTTTGAGCCGATGGACGATATCGTATTGTAAGGGGGGGATATCGCGGTTTTCTTTCGGAGAAAGCCCTTTTAAGATGGCGTTTCGGGCGTGGACAATAAATATACGGCAACCGACATTATAAATTTCGCCCATAAAGTCACGGACAAAATCGTATGAATGGATGTCATCAACGCCAATTCTGTGTTTGATGGAAACATCAATATCAACCGCATCCTGGATAGCCTTGATACAGTGGACAACCAGTGGTGTTTCTTTCATCAGGCAGGCGCCAAATGCGCCCTTTTGTACGCGTTCTGATGGACACCCGCAATTCAAGTTGATTTCGTTATAGCCCCATTGTTGGCCTAAGCGGGCACAATGTGCCAAGTCAGCGGGTTCACTGCCTCCCAATTGCAAGGCAATGGGATGCTCTTCGTCACTGAAGTCTAAATGCCTTGCCACATCACCATGGATTAAGGCACCGGTTGTTACCATTTCGGTATAAAGCCAGGTGTTACGCGAAATCAAGCGGTGAAAGTACCGGCAATGTCTGTCGGTCCAATCGAGCATGGGCGCAACGGCAGTTTTTCGTTTTTTGTAACTTGTTGATTTTAAATTATTAGTTTGCATCAAGTTAAAGTGATTTGTGAAGCGTTTTTACTACAAATTGCTACATATTTATTGATTTTATTTTTGTATCGCTACAGATTTGCTACAGATTTACTACAAGATTTAATTCTATTGTTGGATTATGGGAACCATAGCAAAAAGGGGCAATTCCTACACATGTCAAATCAGGCGAAAAGGTCGATAAATCCCTTTCCAGGACATTCCCGCGTAAATCCCTTGCTATCGAGTGGATGCGTAAGATCGAGGCAGCAATGGATGTTGGTGAATACAGTGACCTGAAAAAGCAATCTGATTATCGATTGTCTGACATTATATCCTTATACATTGATTGGATATGTGAAACGGCGTATGAAGGCAGGCGCAGGCGGTGTGATCGTTTCCATTGACCTGTCATACCTCTCTACCCTGCTGCGTTATGCCCGTACTCGGCTGAAAATCCCCTGCTCTATTGATTTGATACAGTCTGTCCGTGACAACCTGAAATATATGGGTGTCAATATGCGCTCGAATGTCCGCGAAAGGCGTCCGACAAAGAAGGAACAGGCCAAGCTATTTGGATACTGGGACAATAACTGGCTCATCAGTGGCATCAATTTGGAAGGCATCTGAACACTAATCACTGATAGAGGTCATCCAAGGTAAAGAACCGGCAATCGGTCCGCTCCTTCGCTTCGAAGCCGGAACGGGAAAAAAAGCCATACCTATGGCATTCAAAGCCTGTTGCATTGACCTGGGCGATTTCCGCAGAAACCATCACATCTGTGACAGGCGACTTGCGGAACTTGGCTTCATAGAACACATAACCGTTATCATCTTCGGTCACGATATCAAACTCACCGTTTGTTTTGGTTCTTGGGTCATCATAATAATACTTCCCGATTCTTGTAAACGGCTCTTCCAAAAGACCCAACCGGTTCTGACGGATAAGGAATTGCCGGCATATCCTTTCAAATGCCTTGGGTACCAATGACGTTTCAAAATCTTTTTCAACATAGCGGTCATAAAAAACATCATTATTCATGACAGCCCTTTGTGACGCGAACCTGAAAATGTACCTATAGAAAAAAAGGGAAAGCGGGTCACTGATGAAATAAGATTTCCGCCGACGGTTCCTTTCATCATTGATGGGGAAAACCCTCTCCACCACTTCCATTGAAATAAGCTTGCCAAGGACATCCACCAAGGCTGGACTGCTGGACACATGCGATTGTGAAAGTATGTCACTGAAACGGCTGTACCCCTTGGCAAGCGCCTCAAACACTTCATTCGCATTGACAATCCTGGCAATTTCCGAGCGCAGATACATGGAAATCTCATTCTCTAGCCGCGCATCCGGATCAGCAATCAACTGCTGGATGTTCTTACGGACAGAAAGCGCTGGGTCAATCAGGCTGTTGAAATAGGGAATCCCCCCAAAAACACTGAACAGGCGGACTTTATCTTCATTGGAAAACGATGGATAGAAAAAAGCAGACTCGTAATAGTCCATCGGTTTCAGGTTGATATCCAAGCTCACCCTGCCATAAAGGGGATTGCTCTCTTCACGCAGTCCCTTCATGGTCTCGACAAAAGAACCGCATAAAACCAGTTTCAACAAAGAACTGTCTTTATAATGGTCAACCAAAGACTGGATGATGCTGTCAAGACCGGGAACCACCCGCCGCAGATAGGGATATTCATCCAGCACAAGAATCAGCTTCTGTTTCTCTGCACGCCGGAAAAGGAATGCCAGCACCTGTTCCATACTTGGGAATACCGCTTCCGGCAGATTGAATCTTTCAGAAACAACCGCTGCCAGGCTGCTGGCATTGTTCAACTCGGAAGTCTGCTTGCATTCATAGTAAATACTAGGAACAGCGCTTTCCCTCACCGCCTGCTTAATCAGTTCGCTCTTGCCGACACGACGCCTGCCATACACCAACGCCATCGACATCCCTACGTCCTCAAAGAAACGGCGGAACCTCCTCAATTCTGATTCTCTTCCGACAAACATACTCGCCTCAATCCGACTCGGATAAAACCGAGTAAATTATACCCGTGAAACCATTTAAAGGGAAATGCTTGGGCACGCCTCCATCGGCTCCACCCAGATTTATCAAAATGCCCCGTAAAACCCTGTCCTTCAGGACGGGGATATAAGGGGCGGACAGCCTTGCTGTCCTAATCAGGCGTGTTCTGCTGTTCGATGTATTGCCGGATAATCGAAATAGGAGCGCCACCGCAACTGCCAGCGAAATAGGATGGCGACCATAATGAAGTACCCCAAAGTTTCCGCCTGATTGAAGGATAACTCCTGCTTCTGATTAAACGGCTGGAGCTACCTTTAAGTCGGTTGACCAAGTTGGATATGGCAATCTTCGGCGGGTAATGTACCAGTAGATGTACATGGTCTTCTTCACCGTCAAACTCAACCAGTTCAGCTTAACAATCTGAACAGGTCTTGCTGAAAATATTCCTCAAGTCATCAAGGATTGCTGAATCAAAGACTTTCCTGCGGTATTTGGTGACAAAAACCAGATGGACATGGAGATTGAATACGGCATGCCGTCCATGTTGAATATCAGTTGTACGTTCCATACTCCTAGTATAATGAATACAGTCTGGAAAATTCTGGTTCAGCAAACATGCAAGTCAAAAAAGCCTTCCGGTTCGAACTGATGCCAAAAGGCAGTCATATCCGCAGCATGAAGCAGTTCTGCGGCTGTGCCCGTTTCGTCTTCAACAAGGCATTGGCATACCAGAAAGAACAGTATGAAGCGGATAAGACATCAAAGTTCAGCTACACCAGACTGGCGAATCTCCTTCCTGCATGGAAAAAGGAATTCCCCTGGCTGAAAGACTGCCACAGCCAGGTACTCCAGCAGAGCCTGAAAGACCTTGAATCAGCCTACCGGAACTTCTTCGCCAAAAGAGCCGACTTTCCCCGGTTCAAGCGCAAGGGAGTCCGTGACAGCTTCCGCTATCCGCAGGGCATCAAGCTTGAGGAACAGAACAGTCGGATATACCTGCCGAAACTGGGCTGGATACGCTACCGGAAAAGCCAGGACATCTCTGGCACAATCAAGAACGTCGCAGTCAGCCAGCGGACTGGCAAATGGTATGTTTCCATCCAGACAGAACAGGAAATCGCCAATCCATTGCCGACAGCGCAGAGTGCAGTCGGTATTGACATGGGCATCGCCCGCTTTGCCACATTGAGTGACGGCAGCTACTATGAGCCATCCAACAGTTTCCGGCATCATCAGGAAGCATTGCGCAAGGTACAGCAGGCGATGAGCCGGAAACAGAAATTCAGCAGCAACTGGCAGAAAACCAAGACCAGAATCCAGAAAATCCACAGCCGCATCGCCGACATCCGAAAAGACCACCTGCACAAAACCAGCACAGCCATCAGCAAAAGCCACGCCATGGTCTGTATAGAAGACCTGCAGGTAAGGAACATGTCAAAGTCGGCATCAGGTACGAAGGAAACACCAGGCAGAAACGTCAAAGCCAAATCAGGGCTGAACAAATCCATCTTGGACCAAGGTTGGCATGAATTCAGGCGGCAGCTTGAATACAAGCTGGCATGGAACGGTGGGATACTCATAGCCGTTCCTCCGCAGAACACCAGCCGGACCTGTCCGGAATGCGGCTATGTATCAGCCGAAAACCGTCAGACACAGACGGAATTCCGGTGTATCGCATGTGGGTTTGAGGAAAACGCTGATGTGGTTGGTGCGATAAACATCTTAAGGGCGGGGCACGCCCGGTTAGCCTGTGAAGTGAACGGTGCAGTAATGCCGTCAGCAGCAGGAACCCACCGAGGAGACCAGGGCACAAGTGCCCTGGCTCGGTAGGAATCCCCTTGCTTTAGCGAGGGGAGGATGTCAAGAAAATCGATGGGCGTTTAGGCAAGCCCCAAACGTCCTTGATGGGATTCTGCCTAAAGCTGGGAGAGGATGCTCTTGGCGCGTTTGGCCGCGTTGGAAGACGGGTAATTCTTTGTCAGGTCTGTGAGCGTCTTCTTAGCTCCTGCCACATTGTTCATGCCAATCTGGCAGGTTGCCATATTGAGCATCGCATCCGGAGCCACAGGGTTTTTCGGGAAACGCTTGATGATAACCGCCTGGTTCTGATAAGCGTTCTTGTAATCCTTCTGCAGGTAGTACGCGTTCCCCAACTGGTAATAGGCATGCCCCAGGCGGTTTGAGTTCGGATACTTCTGGATGAACCGGCTGTATCCCGAAATAGCGCCCTTGTAGTTCCCTGCCCTGAAACGCTTTTCAGCGGCATCAAAATCAACCTCTTCCGCACTCTGGACAGGGACTGCTGGCTTATCCGCACTAGGCTGGGCTTTTGCTTCAGTCCCTTCCTTTGGCGTTTCAGTTGCCTGTGCTCCCTGTGCCTCAGGCTCACTTTCCGACTGGGCTCTGGCAGCCGGCGGCTTGCCTTCTAGCCGCCTTAACCGGTCATCGAGATCCACATAGAAGTCCTTCTGGCGCGATTCAATCTCACCGACCTTCTGGGTCAGTACCTCAATCTCACCCCTTAACTTGGCAACTTCCTGTTTCAAGGCTTCATGCTGGCTCTGCAGTTCGACCAAGCTTGTCTTGTCGGCTTTTTTCTCACGCAAATCGAGGATGTGCCGACGCGCTTCGTCATCTTCAAAGAATGCGTGCGCGTCATGTGCGGCAAACCAGGCGAAGCAGGCAAAAAGCGCTGCCGCTATCTTTGTCTTACGGTTTCTCATGGCTTACTGATAGACGATGTCAGCGCGACGGTTCTGTGCCCAAGCGGCTTCATTGTGCCCTTCTGCTTTTGGTTTTTCCTTACCGAAGGAAACCGCTTCCAACTGGTTTTCAGAAACACCGTGCATTGCCATCTGGCGGCGGACAGCCTCAGCGCGTTTCTGCCCTAAAGCGAGGTTGTATTCGCGGCCACCGCGTTCGTCAGTATTGCCTTGGATTACAACACGCCTTGCCTTATGGGTATTGAGGTAATTCGAATGGGCAGAGACCAGCGGACGGTAAGCTTCCTTGACCGTGTACTTGTCGAAGTCAAAGTAAACACTCTTTTCGTACAGCGGGCTGTTCGGATTGTTCAGTTCAGGATCTTCACCATAGGCAACACCGTTTTCATCGACACCATAAATCGATGCCCCATTGCCGGATGCATCTTCATCAAGCTTCACAGAAGAACTGCAGGCAGTCAGCATGAGCGCACTGGCAAGAATGACAACAAGCTTTTTCATATCTGTCATAGTTATTGCTCCTTTTTATTGGTTATTTTGAGAACGGACTCCAGGACGGTTCACGGACATCCGTTGCCTTCATAGAAATCTTCTGGCGGAACGACCCATCGATTGAGACAACCGACAACGTCCCACTGCGTCCAGAATCCGTTGAATACATAATGTACTGGCCATTCGGCGAGAAACTCGGCGACTCATCGCGGTATGTATTGGACATACGCATTTCCTGGCCATTCGTCAGGTCTTTCATGTAAAGCTGGAAACCACCACTCCTGTTCGAAATGAACGCCAGGTGTTTGCCATCTGGGGAAACGCGTGGGCTGATATTGTAGCTTCCAGCAAAAGTCACACGCTGTACGTTCCCACCGGCGGTACTGACTTTGTAGATCTGCGGACCGCCGCTTTGGTCACTCGTGAAATAGATCCACTGGCCATCAGGGGTTACCTGCGGCTCCGTGCAGATGCTCTGCGTATTGGTCAACTGCTTAAGGTCTCCCCCTTTGGCACTGACCGTATAGACCTGCGTATAGCCGTTTTTGGAAAGGGCCACCGCAATACGGGAACCATCCGGGAACCAGGAAGGGGCTGAATTGTTCCCTTTATAGTTGGCCACAACATGACGTTCACCACTCCTTAAATCCTGGATATAGACAACCGGCTTTTTGGCTTCAAAAGACACATAGGCGACTTTGCTGCCGTCAGGAGACCAGGCTGGCGAAATGATCGGTTCCTTAGAGCGCAGCGCAACCTGGCGGCCACCGCCATCGGCATCAGACACTTCCAGACGGTATTCTTTTCCGGCCTTAGCCACATACGCCAGGCGCGTACCGGCAATCCCCCGGATGCCGGTCAGTTTCTGGTAAATATCGTCAGCAATGCGGTGAGCGGTATAACGTACCTTTTCAACAGGGGACACCAACGACAGGAAAGAAACCTGTTGGGACTTGCGTAAGTCATAGAGCCGGTAGCGCACTTCAACCTGGCCATTACCCATGCTCTTGACCGAACCGACTGCAACAGCATAGGCTCCGGCTGACTGCTGCTTAGCTGCATCAAAAGAAGTGGCTTCAGCCATCGTCACACCCTGTCCCGTCAGGATGAAGGCACCGGTCCTTGCCAGGTCAGCACGGATCATCCCCGTCACATTGACGGCATCTTCCCCCGAAAACCCGGCAACCATCACCGGTGTCGCTGAAGAGCCGACCCCTGAAACCTCAATGTTGAGCGTCTCCTGCGCCTGGGCACAAGCCAGCGCAAAAAAAACAACGGCCACAATCAGGAAGCGGCGGAACTGTCTAATCGTTGTTGAAATCATGCCTTATCAGCCTTTCGGTCTATGGGTCAGGACAAATGATGATGGTACCCTACCGGAAGCATCCCTTGGGAAAGGCACCGAGCGGTAAACCGCCTGGCGGACGGCCTCATCAAAGCCTGCAACACCAGATGAACTGCGCTTGCGGATACTGCGGACACTGCCATCCGGGAACAGTTCAACATCATAAACCACAGCCGGATTACCGGATATGGTCGATACATTGTATATGGTATTCGATTTAATCTTTGCTGCAACACGCCGGACATACGCCCCATCTGCCCTGCCCGGTGCTGTCGCATAGGCGCTTGCGCCACCCCCACCGGTACCCGTCCTTCCGGTTGCCGTACCGCCACCTCCCGTACCCTTGGACGTACCGCCACCTAAGCCTGCACCACGGCTGCCACCAAAACCGGCCGCCACACGCCCAGCCTCAGCGGACAGCAGGGCTTTGAGACGGTTGACTTCCGCCTGTTTCTTGGCCGCCTGGCTCTTGGCGCCCGCCTGGCGTTTTGCTTCGGCCTGTGCCTGTGCAATCTGTTTGCGGAGTTCTTCCTGACGGCGGGCACTTTCAGCAACCAACTGTTCCTGGCGGCGGCGTTCACGTTCCTGCGCCAGGGCAATATCCGGCCGTTCCTGTGGCGCCGCTTCACGGGTAGGCGCAGGTCGAGGCTCCGGTTGTGGCTGGGCTGCCTTTGCCGGTTCAGGCTCTGGCTCAGCCTCCACCTTGGCCGCCGCATCCGGCGCACCCGCTTCAGCTGCCAAGTCCCCGGCTGCCAGCGGCGCTGCTTCACGCACCTGGACATCCCACACTTCTGCCGAGACGACCTGCTCTGGCTTAGGCTGCCAACTGACGCCAAACCAAAGCCCCGCCACCAACAGGCAATGCACCACCACCGCCATCACAATGGCGGCAGGGGATAGCTTAGGCGCTCTTGGGATCAGGGTACCATGCTGCATCGCGTCTTCCTTACTGCGTTGCCAACCCTACCCTTTTGATACCCATTTTCTTGGCATCAGAGATCACTTGGATGACTTCGTTATAAATGATGTTCTTATCCGCCGCAATCAAGACCGGCATATCGGGATGCTCGGCATGGAGCTGCTGCATCTGGCGCATCAATGCGTCATGATCCGGCACATTCTGGAAACCCGTATCCGGCTTGCCAGGCTGGTGTATCCCGATTTCTGCCGAGACATCCGGGCGCAACGATACCTGGATGAAGGTATCGGGTGGTGCGGATGTCTTCTCTGCAGTCGGCACATCCACGTTACCCAAGTTCGCAATCGGGGCACACACCATGAAAATCACAAGCAGCACCAACATGACATCGATATACGGCACCACGTTGATTTCAGAGCGTAGCCGCTTACGGCGGCCACCGCGCATCCCACTGAAAATCGATTCAGACATGCCCGCTCCTTATGACTGACGCTGCAGGATGTTGGAAAACTCTTCGATGAAGTTTTCGAAACGCACAGCCAATCGGTCTGTGTCATTGGAAAACCGGTTGTATGCCACCACAGCCGGGATGGCGGCAAAAAGGCCGATGGCCGTTGCAATCAATGCTTCGGCAATACCGGGCGCCACCGTTGCCAATGTCGCCTGCTGGACATTGGCGAGTCCCCTGAAGGCATTCATAATCCCCCAGACCGTACCAAAGAGCCCCACATAGGGAGAAACCGACCCGGCTGATGCCAAGAAAGACAGGTGTGATTCCAGCGCATCAACTTCACGCTGGTAAGCCGCACGCATCGCACGGCGTGAGCTGTCCAACAGGAACGCCACATTATGTGTCGCATCTGCACTCCTTGCCTTTAGGTATTCGCCCATACCGGCATGGAAAATCCGGGCAAGTGGGCCATCCAACGTACCATTGCCGACATCCTTATAGATGCCCTGCAAGGTACCACCCGACCAGAAGCGCTCTTCAAACGCAACCGTCTGCTGCCTGGCCCTGCGAAGCGTCATATATTTCTGGAAAATGTACGCCCAGCTCAAAAGCGAGATGATCAAAAGGCCAGCCATGATGAGCTGGACAATCAACGATGCATTGGAGATCAATGAAAAAAATGAAAGGTTCTGTGCTGTCTGCATAATCGTTGCCTACTCCTTCTTAACCCAGCCTGCTTTCTGAAGACGCCAACGCCGCCTTGAATTTCCCGACAATATCCTCTGGGAATGCCGTGGGCTTCATCTTATTGCCATCGATGCAGGCAATCGTCACCCGGCATGAGGACAGGAGGGTTCCATCGGTATTGCGGATGACTTTCTGGACAAACTCAACAGATGCCCCCTTGACACGGGCAACATCCAATGTCACCGTCAGTGCATCATCCAGAACCGCTGAACGGTGGTAATCCACCGTCACTTTCCTGACGACAAAGAGGATCTTGCGCTTTTCAGCCAAGTCCTGCTGGCTGATCCCCAAAGTACGCAGCCATTCACTACGGGTACGCTCATAATATTTCAGGTAGTTGGCGTAATAGACGACCCCACCGGAGTCCGTATCCTCAAAATAGACCCTCACAGGCCAGGTAAAAGTAGCATCCATCATAAAATAACGAAAACAATATCCGACCCCGTAACGTAACGCACTGCTGGGCAACAATCAAGCACTATTGCATCCTGTTACATTCCAGAGCCCCAAACAGGTCTCTGTATCCCCAACCCGATTAGCCCGAAACGGGCGAAATCTGTCCAAAAATTACTGACGAAAACACCCGTTTGCTTTATCATGCGAGAGTAGCCTCATCATAACTGGGGTTATACGATATTTTCGGGCAGGAATCGGCGAGAACTTGCTTCTTCCAGGTAAGGAACAAGAAGCCGTGCCTGCGCATTTCCTCCTCGATAGGAAAGTAGAATATGAGCTCAAAACCGTCCATTTTTAAGCGAATGCCCATATCCGGGTTCAAACCCATTGTCCTGTCCCTGTTCAGGGGCTATTCCACCGGTAACCTCACCAACGACATCTCAGCGGGTATCACCGTCGGGATTGTCGCACTGCCTTTGGCGATGGCCTTTGCAATTGCATCAGGCCTCTCCCCTGAGTCCGGTATCTACACCGCCATCATTGCCGGTTTCCTGATTGCCGTCTTTGGTGGTTCCAGGGTACAGATTGGTGGCCCGGCAGGTGCCTTCATCGTCATTGTCTATGGCATCATCGACCAATATGGGGTCTTCAACCTATTACTCGCTACATTCCTATCCGGGATTGTCCTCTTTTTGATGGGGCTGTTTAAGATAGGGAGTTTTATCCGGTTCATCCCCGTGTCAACGGTCATCGGCTTTACCAACGGTATTGCTGTGTTGATCGGCCTCTCCCAAGTCAAGGACTTCTTAGGCCTCCAGGTTGCCAAGATGCCTGCTGAATTCTTTGCACAGATCAGCACCATCTGCGGCGCAATTGACACCTTCAACCCATACTCCATCGGCCTTGGCATCGCCTCCCTGGTCTTAGTCTTTGGCTGGCCAAGGACCTGGACACCCAATTCCCCAGCATGGCGCCGTTGGCTCGCCCGTGTGCCAAGCACCATCGTTGTGTTGGTTGTGATGACGGTTATCGTAAGCTGCTTCAAACTCCCTGTCGAAACCATCGGCAGCCGTTTCGGTGGCATCCCACAGGCACTGCCAAGCTTCACAGTCCCAGAAGTTTCCCTCTCCGCCTTTGAACACCTGATCAGGCCTGCCCTGACCCTGGCAATCTTGGGTGCGATTGAATCCCTGCTCTGCGCACGTGTGGCTGACACCATGATCAACGACCGCCACGATCCAAACCAGGAACTGATGGGCCAGGGTATCGCAAACTGCGTCGTCCCATTCTTGAACGGTATGCCAGCAACCGGTACCATCGCCCGTACCGTCACCAACATCAAGAGTGGCGGCACCTCCCCACTGGCGGGGATCATCCACGCGATCACCCTCCTGGGTATCGTCCTGGCAGCTGCCCCGCTGGCAGCGAACATCCCACTGTGCGCCCTGTCCGCCATCCTGCTCTTCGTTGCATTCAACATGGGTAACTGGCGCGAATTCGTACGTCTCCGCCAGTTCACCCTGTCTTACAAGGCAACCCTCCTAGCAACGTTCTTCCTGACGGTCATCTTCGACCTGACGGTTGCCGTTGAAGTCGGCTTGGGTGTTGCAGCCCTCTTCTTCCTGTACCGCATCAATACCTTGACCAAGGTCATCAAGGAAGAAAACCGTGCGGACGTACCTAAGGGTATCGACATCTGGAACCTGGAAGGGGCACTCTTCTTTGGGTCTGTCTCAAAACTCGAAGACGCAACCAGCCCGAAATACATGGTCGCAGACGATGCGCCTGACGTGGTGATCTTCAACTTCACCAACCTGATGTCGATTGACAACAGCGCCGGTGACATCATTGAAGGGTTCCTGCAGAACGTGGTCTCCCGCGGGAAGGTCTTCATCATCGCAGGGGCAACCGACTTCCCATTACGCCAGCTCCAACGTTTGCGTATGGATCAGCGCCTTGGCAAATATATGGTGCCAAGCCTGGCTGAAGCCATTGAACTGGCTAAGGAAGCCCAGGCTGAAATCAAGGCCAAAGCAGCAGCTGCCGCTTAAGATTTCCAGCACCTGAATGCAAAAACCGGCAGAAATGCCGGTTTTTGTTTTGTTTGGACGGGGTCAGAAGCACCCCGGTTCCTGATGCATTACGCCTTAGGCAGTGTCACCCCTGACTGTCCCTGGTACTTACCGCCGCGGTCCTTATAGGAAACTTCGCAGTCTTCATCACTTTCAAAGAAAAGTACCTGCGCACAGCCTTCCCAAGCATAAATCTTGGCTGGCAAAGGTGTCGTATTGGAAAATTCCAGCGTCACATAGCCTTCCCATTCCGGTTCAAACGGCGTGACGTTGACGATGATGCCACAGCGCGCGTACGTCGACTTGCCCAGGCAGACCGTCAGGACGTTGCGGGGAATCTTGAAACGTTCGACTGTCCTTGCCAAGGCAAAGGAATTCGGCGGGATGATGCAGACATCGCCCTTGAAGTCGACAAAAGACTTTTCGTCAAAGTTCTTTGGATCGACGATGCTGTTGTTGATGTTGGTGAAAATCTTGAATTCATCGGCGCAACGGACATCGTAACCGTAAGAGGAAACGCCATAGGAAACAATCTTGCGGTCACCCACAAAACGGACCTGGCCAGGCTCAAACGGATCGATCATCCCATGCTCAGTGGCCATGCGCCGTATCCACTTGTCTGATTTGATGGTCATTGTCGGCCTTATACTGAAGTTGTCAAAATGCCCCCAAAAGGCGGGCTCCTGCTATTTTAGCTTTTTGCCTTATTTTGTGGAATCCCGATTTCGCTACACATACCAAACGCCTATCCTACTTGAAATACCCAAACACAGCCCTCATCTAAGACAAGATAAAAATGAAAGTGCCATAACTTCCCACTCTATGGGTTATCCCCAACGGGGGTAGTTGTTATTTGGTACAATGATTGGTAGCGGTATGGAGTACACGCTACTGACCGATTCCGACTTTTCTATGGCGGTGCCACCATGAACTTTACAGACCATTTCCTTATTGCCATGCCAGGCAGCTTAGATCCCATCTTCGGTGGGACGGTTGTCTATATGTGCGAGCACAACGAATTCGGTGCACTGGGCATCGTCATCAACCGTCCATTGGAAATCACACTCAACACCCTCTTGCAGCAACAGGGCATCACGGTTGACGATGCGGCTAAAGGCAAAGTTGAAGGCCCCATCCTCTTTGGAGGCCCTGTGCAGAGTGACCGGGGATTCATCCTGCACACGACAGATGCCACCTATTCGTCAACGATGAAGGTCTCAGATAAAATCCCCTTCACAGCATCACGAGATGTGCTTGAAGCCATCGCCAAGAACAATGGCCCACGCCACGCTTTGGTGGCAATCGGCTATGCCGGGTGGGATGCAGGGCAGCTCGAAGGCGAAATCAGCCGCAATGCCTGGTTAACCGTCCAGGCTGACCCCGACATGATTTTCCAACGCCCGTTCCCGGAACGTTATGATGCGGCCGTCCAGAAGTTGGGCTTTGACCCATCTGTACTGGTAACACCTGATACGAAACAGACCTTGCAATGAGCCAGGCACCCATGGACACAATTCCCAAAGTCATCATCGGTTTTGACTATGGGTTAAAACGCATTGGCGTTGCCATCGGAAACACCTTATCTGGCTCGGCAAGGCCACTGACCATCATCCATGAAGAAGCCAATGACAGGAAGTTTGCCGCCATCAAAGCAATCCTGGATGAGTGGCAGCCAGCATTGGCTGTTGTAGGCCTCCCCTCCTACCCGGATGGCACACCCCATGAAATGACAGCGCACTGCAGGCGTTTTGCGAACCGCCTGAAAGGCCGCTTTAATCTCAATACTGTCCATGTTGATGAACGGTATTCGTCGACTGCCTTAAACTTCAAGCGGGGCGAAGAAGATGACGCGCACGCGGCAGCCATCATCCTGCAACAATACTTCGACGAAGGTGCAACGCCTGCCGCCTGACAGTAGAAATACCGGTTTGGCGTCCCCGTTGCGTGTTGCTCTCTGCTAGAATTAAATGTTGAATTCCGTGAGGCAGGCAGCCTGCACATCCTGGTACCTGCCCACGACAAAAACCATGCTTTACAGGAGTAGAACGTTTCCATGAAACCACCTGTTTCCGAACTGAATGCTGAGGCACTCTACCAAGCACTCATCGCCCAAATCCGGCCTGCGATTGAAGGCATCGACCATCTCGCAGTTGCCGGCATCCGCTCTGGCGGAGCCTGGATTGCCGAGCGTATGGCATCCGACTTAGGCCTTGAAACCCCACCCGGGTTCATTGACGTTTCCTTTTACCGCGATGACTATGCCGAAAAAGGCCTACCCGCAGAAGTCAAGCCGACACACATCCCGTTTGATGTGAACGGTGCCACCATCCTGCTTGTGGACGACGTGCTCTATACAGGCCGGACAACCCGCGCAGCCATCAACGAACTGTTCGACTATGGACGGCCAGCCCGCATCATGCTGGCAGCACTCTTGGACCGGGGCGGCCGACAACTCCCTGTTGCGGCAGACTTTACAGCAGCAACGGTTGAAGCGGACAAAAAAGAAATGATTGTCCTGCAACAGGCCGATGACAAAACTTTCTCTCTGACGGTAGAAAATGCTTAATCCTCAATTAAACAGCAATGGCGAACTGCAGCACCTCCTGGCGCTCAGGGATCTGCCCAAAGACATCATCCTCCATATCCTTGATACGGCGACCTCCTTTGTCAGCCTGTCAGACCGTGAGGTCAAGAAGGTCCCCCTCTTAAGGGGCAAGAGTGTCTTCAACCTCTTCTTTGAAAACTCCACGCGTACACGTACGACCTTCGAGATTGCGGCAAAACGGCTTTCCGCCGATGTTATCAACCTGAACATTGCAGCATCTTCAACAAGCAAGGGCGAAACACTCTTGGATACGGTCGACAACCTGACCTCGATGAATGCTGATATGTTTGTGGTACGCCATTCCCAGTCTGGCGCGCCGTTTCTGATCGCCAAACACATCAACGACCACAAACGCCACCACCTGCATGTCGTCAATGCCGGTGACGGCCGCCATGCCCACCCGACCCAGGGGCTTTTGGACATGTATACGATCCGCCATTACAAGAAAGACTTCACGAACCTCAAAGTCGCGATTGTCGGTGACGTGGTCCACAGCCGTGTCGCCCGGTCCGATATCCATGCACTGAAAACATTGGGCGTTCCTGAAATCCGCACGATCGGTCCGGCAACGCTCCTGGCATCCGGCTTGTCTGAACTGGGTGTAAGGCAGTTCACCAATATGGAAGAAGGCCTGAAAGACGTTGATGTCATCATCATGCTGCGGGTCCAGAACGAACGCATCAACAGTGCCCTGCTGCCAACGACCCAGGAATTCTTCAAGAGTTATGGATTAACGGCAGAACGGTTGGCATTGGCAAAACCGGATGCGATTGTGATGCATCCAGGCCCAATCAACCGGGGTGTTGAGATTGATTCTGCCGTAGCCGATGGCTCTCAAGCCGTCATCCTCTCGCAGGTGACCTTTGGTATTGCGGTACGCATGGCTGTGATGAGCATCTTGGCTGGTAATTAATACGGTGCGTGTTGGAGAAGAATATGAAAATACTGATTGAAAACGGCCGCGTCATCGACCCGGCAAACAATATCGACCGCATCTGCAACCTGGCCATCGACCATGGGCAAATCGACGCCATCTTCACCGACAAGGCCGATTTAGACTTTACGCCAGACAGGGTCATTGATGCATCAGGCTTGGTTGTCACCCCAGGGTTTGTCGACTTGGGCGCCAGGCTCAGGGAGCCTGGGGACGAACACCGTTCCTTCTTAAAGTCCGAATTGAATGCCGCCTTGGCAGGTGGTGTGACCTCTTTGGTCTGTCCGCCAGACACAGAACCCGTCTTGGATGAACCGGGCCTTGTAGAAATGCTCAAGTACCGCGCCTCCGCCTTGAATAAAGCGCACATCTATCCATTGGGGGCACTGACCATCGGGCTTAAGGGGGAAAAACTCACTGAAATGTCGGAATTAACCGATGCGGGCTGTGTAGGCTTTTCCAACGCGAATGCGCCTTTACCCAATACCGAAATGCTCCTGCGCGTCATGCAGTATGCCAAATCGTTTGACTTCTGCATCTGGCTACAACCACAAGACCCCTCCTTAGGTAAAAACGGGATGGCACACTCCGGCGCCCTCTCAGCACGCTTGGGCCTTTCCGGTATCCCTGTCATTGCAGAGACCATCAGCCTGCATACGATTTTTGAACTGATGCGCATCACCGGTGCCCGTGTCCACCTGTGCCGGCTCTCCAGTGCCGCTGGCATTGAACTCGTCCGCCAAGCAAAAGCAGAAGGCTTACCGGTTACCGCTGACGCGGGCATCCACCACCTGCACTTAACCGATGCGGATATCGACTATTTCGACTCCAATGCCCGGCTGATACCCCCACTGCGTTCTGACAAAGACCGCCAGGCAATTACGGCGGCACTGAAAGACGGGACATTGGATGCCATCTGCTCAGACCATACCCCAACGGATGATGATGAAAAACTCCTGCCATTCGGTGAAGCCGCCCCAGGGGCAACAGGGCTTGAGCTCCTCCTTTCCCTGACACTCAAATGGGCCAACGAAAATGGTGGGGATGATGCCCTGTCCCCTGCCATAGCCAAGATCACGAGTGAACCGGCACGCATTTTAGGCCTGCCTTGCGGTACTTTGGACGTCGGGTCTGTAGCTGATGTCTGTCTCTTTGATCCGAAAGCATCCTGGACGGTTGAAGCCGGGAACCTGTTAAGCCAGGGACGCCACACGCCGTTCTTAGGCCGTGAAATCCCAGGACGCATCCGCATGACACTCGTCGACGGACAGATTGTCTTTGAACGCTAAACAGGCAGGATGAAGAGGCTCTACAGGACAGTACGCCTTGTCCTACACGCCATCGCCGCAGTTTTTTACTGCGGCGTGGTTTTTCCATTCATCAACCAAGAAGCCAAAGACCGCTATGTACGGAAATGGTCTGCCAAACTGATGGCCATTTCTGGGGTTACGATGCGCATTTACCATGCTGAGCGCATCGCTCCCCGATCACTAATTGTCTCCAACCATATCTCATGGCTGGACATCTTCCTAATCTACTCCCACTTCAACGGGCATTTCATCGCCAAATCCACGATGGCCAATTGGCCGGTGATGGGCTACCTCGGCAAAAAGGTGGGCACGTTATACCTAGACAGGAGCAGTGGCAGGAACTTAAAGCAGATCCTGGGCAGGCTCGTCGGCAACCTGAATGATGAAGAACGGTGCATCTTTTTCCCGGAAGGGACGACCGCCAAACAAGGCGAGATGCTTCCCTTTTTCCCGAACCTTTTTGAAGGCGCCATACAGGTCAACCTACCCATCCAACCGTTTGCCATCCGTTATATTATGCCGGATGGCTCGTACGCCGAAGCTGTCGATTTTTCGGGCGACGTAAGCATGCAGGAGAGCATGAAACGGATTTTCAGTGCCGATGGGATCACCGCAGAATTGACGGTCCTACCCCCCATTGACCCACAGGGCAAAACCCGCCGAGAGCTGGCCCAGGCATCCCAGGCCATAATCCAATCCACGATTGGAAACCAGACGGATTCAGAGCCCGGGAACCCGGTAGCCTGAAGACTGAACCTGGAATACGGCACGGTCTTCCAGACGCACCGCAGTCAAGGCTCCTCCCCAGAGACACCCTGTATCCAAGGCCAACAGATTCGGCCGATTCACCAGCCCCAAAGTGGACCAATGACCAAAGATGACCAGACTGCTTTCCGACAGGCGACGAGGAACATCAAACCACGGCATATAACCTTCAGGCGCCGTTTCTGGCCCCAGCTTCCCATCAAACTCCATCACCCCGTCAGCAGAACAAAAACGCAGACGGGTAAAACTGTTGATGATGCAACGCAACCGATCCATGCCTGTGAGCCCTTCATCCCATTTTTTGGGCTTGTTGCCATACATCTCAGCCATCAAAGACTGCCAGCTACCACTGCGGAGCACGGCTTCCACTTCTTTGCCCAAAGCAAACGCTTTTGCGCACGACCACTGCGGCAGAAGCCCCGCATGGACCAAAATACCATTTTCCCCAACTGGACAGGCCATCGGACGGGTACGGAACCAGTCTAAAAGTTCCGCACTGTCCGGCGCATCAAAAATCGGCTTTACCGTATCACCCGCTTTCATTTTACGGATACCTGCAGCAATCCCCAGCAGATGCAGGTCGTGGTTGCCCAACACCATCTGCGCCCTATCGCCCATCGCCATGATCAAGCGTAAAACACCCAATGATTCCGGTCCACGATTGATAATGTCACCCGTAAACAGTAATTGGGCATCAGGGGTTTCACGGTCAATGATGGTCAACAAATGTTCAAGCTGCTTCAAACAACCATGGACATCACCAATTACATAGGTCGTCATAAATCTGTGCGAGGGGAAAGTAACACAGCCATTCTATCAAAATGGCGCTAATGGGATAACACTCTGCAAACATCACCTCTGACATTGAAGCTGGAAGTATGCAACGCCAAGAAGTCCTTTGACAAGTTAACATGGCTAGGTCCCCTTGCAAAGATGGGAGGCTTCAACCTCGTTTTGCTAGAATAAGAGAAATGTTTCCCGAACACGAATGTATGCCATGCCCTCTGACCAAGAAAGAATCACCAACTATCTCGACATGCTTACCGGACAACGCAAGCTGTCAGACCACACAGTAGACAGCTACTGCCGCGATCTGGAACAGTTACTGGCATTGGCAGACGGGACACCACTGCTACAACTCAAGGAAGCAGACATACGCCGGTTTTCTGCAGCACTGCATAGCAAGGGACTCAATCCTCGCTCCATCAGCCGCAAGCTTTCCGCCTGGCGGGGGTTCTACCACTGGCTGCTGGAACAGTCCATCATCACGGTAAACCCTGGTTAAAACAGCCACGCACCCAAAAAAAACAAGCCACTCCCCAAAGCACTCTCAGTCGACAATGCCGTGCGGCTGGTTTCAGTCACATCGCAAAAGGAAGAAGTCACGAAAAAAAAACACCCAGAAACCATCCTTTGTGACCAGGCAATGTTTGAACTGCTCTATTCCTGTGGGCTACGCATTTCAGAGCTAACTGGCCTGGACATTCATGCGACAAGAATCCAAGATTACCATTCGGTTGGATGGCTAAATCTAGAGGAGCATGAAATCACCGTTACAGGTAAAGGCAACAAAACGCGGACAGTGCCCATTGGCGAAGCAGCCATTACCGCTCTTAGGAAATGGCTTACAGTCCGAGAAAAACTGCTGAAAGCGGACAGTCCGACTGACAGCCAATATGCCCTGTTCCTGAATTCCCAAGGCAGGCGGATATCACCCCGCGTTGTCCAACTCCGGTTAAAAGCACATGCCCAACAATTAGGGCTGCCGATGCATGTACATCCACATATGCTCCGCCATTCTTTCGCCTCACATATCCTCCAATCCTCAGGCGACCTCCGCGCCGTCCAGGAAATGCTCGGACATGCATCCATAGGCTCAACGCAGATTTATACCTCTCTGGACTTCCAGCATCTAGCACAGGTTTATGATGCGGCACACCCCCATGCGAAGAAAAAGTGAACAGTGTTGTCATCACATAAAAACCACATTAAAAACAAATATCAGGCCATCTATCTGATGGCTCACATCTGTTGAAATCAGTCCAAAAATCCACAGCATAGAATCCAAATAGCCATAAAGCGCCAATAGACAATCAACAAGCACGGCATCTGCTATCATTTCCTGAATCTCTCAGACTAGAAAACAAAACCAAACAGATAAAAAATCCCGGATACTCTCACAGGAATATCCGGGAATTGTCTATAAGGAAGATTCCTTTACTTCTTCAGGTCTTTCAGCATTTTCTTGATCTGGGCAATCTCATCTTTCAGGCTAGCGATTTCCTTGTCAGCTGATGCCAAACGTTGGGAAGTACTGTTCAGTTCTGCCGTCAGACTGTGGTTATCCTGGGACAGATCACTCACTCGGCGTTTAAGCTCATGGATGTTGTTCGGTGAAGTTTTGTCGCTTGACCCAGTGCCAAACCGGTAGGAGAAACCGGCATTGACCATCGAATCAGACTCATTCAACGAAACGCCCAGGCTGAACATCTTGTTCTCGTCCGGACGATAGAAGACGCCCGCTGCCAACGCATTCGAACCATGGTACGAACCGACACCGGCAGATGCAGTCAGCTTATGCTCTTCATCGAAGTCCAGTGGATGCAGTGCTGCCAACGCCGCCGCATGCGCACCGGTCCGGTGGATCTTGCGTTCCAGTTGGGCATCCTTGTGCATCAAACGCCTGAAGTTG
>JAEEGJ010010097.1_pt1 | contig 24804 bp, 24 predicted proteins | sample 8958761 | NCBI WGS metagenome assembly JAEEGJ01 (sample SAMN16246546, study PRJNA631951) | gut metagenome | biome: gut microbiome; feature: rumen; material: RS-attached | host: Bos | place: Iran: Karaj | collected 2018-10 | reverse complement strand
GACTCTCAGCATCCTTGGCACACTGGGCGATATCAGCCTCGCTCATGCCTGCCAGGTCTTCCTTCTTGTCGACCCAGACGACGGCATCGTTGGTGGCATCGGGGAGCACCTCGCCCCACTTGGTCTGCAACTCGGAGATGCGCAGGTTGATTTCTTTCATGCGGGCCATCTTGTCGTCGGGCAGAAGGGCGCCCTTGCGGACAAACTCCTTATAGGTCTCCTCGAGCAGTTTCTTGTCCTCGCCCTGAAGCGACTCGTACTGGGAATCGTAGACCTTCTTGATGCGCTCGAAGAGGGGCTTGTTGAAGGAGATCTCATTTTCGAGGTCGGTGAGCATGGGCTGCACCTTCTTCTCGATGTCTGCGAGGGCTGGTGTCTTGTCGGCCTCGACGAGGGCGAAGAACACGCGGCTCACACGATCCAACAATTTACCGCTCTCCTCATAGGCGAGGATGGTGTTCTCGAAGGTAGCAGAGTCGGGGTTGTCAACAATCTGCTTGATCTCGTCGCGCGTCTGTTGGATGGCTACCTCGAAGGCGGGCATGTAGTCGGTGCTGTCGATCTTGCTGAAGTCGGGGGCTCCGAAGGGTAACGTACTCTCCGCCAAGAGCGGATTCTCACGCTGGGCCTGCTGACAGGCTGACAACGATGTCAACACTGCAGAAGCAATTCCTAAACTCATAATCGTCTTTGATAACTTCATAATTCTCAAATTCTTTAATTCTTGATAAAATCACTCGTCGGGGAGGAACAGAGGATCCTCGGGCATGACCATGATGGGCTTGGTGTCGAAGGCCTTGAGGAGATTCTCAGGCACGTATTTCTTATTCACCACGAGACGGAACATATACTCACGGAACCAGTCGGCAGTCATGATGAGATAGCCCTGCTGGCCACTGTCCGTGCCCCAGGAGTTCTCGACCTTCCACTTGACGGGCTTGCCTTGGGCATCGAGATCGACGGCCGTCAGCGTCATAGCGTGCGTAGAGCCACTATCAAAGGTAGAGATGCGCTGCGCCTTGTCCATACCGAAGGTGGTGCCGAAGAGCGAGCCGTAGTCGAAGTTGTCGAGCGACGCATAGCCACGCGAACGATCCAAGAGCTTACCCACGTCGTAGGAGCTGTAGAGCTTACGACCATCCTTGAGCGAGGCGATGGCAAGCTTTTCGATTTCCTCCATCGGCAGATTGAGGTATTTCCAGTTGGTACCGTCGTAAGTGTGACGGTCATACTCCACCTCGTAGGTCTTGAAATACTCGCGGCGCGGATCGTTCATCACCATGATGAAAGTGCCGTTGATGGGGCCTCCTACCACTTCCTGATAGAACGACAGCGGGGTATATTCCTTCGGCTGACCAAGGGGTTTGCCGTTTTTATCCTTAAAGGCGTAGGTGAACTTCTGCGTGGGTGTACCAAGTGTCAGCTCCAACATACGGTAGATCTGCGAGAGCATCTCGGTCTTGGCCTTGGTGATGTCGGCAGGCTTCTGCTTCTTAGCCACCATATCGCGCAGCTGCAGGCCGAACTCACGCAGTTTCGATGCAATCAGACTGCGCGCCTTCGAAGTGTTCTCGCTGGTGTAGGTCTCAGGCTGCACATCGGCAGGCACCAGGCCATACTTGGGAGCGAGGTCGGCAATGCCACAGAAGGTGCCACCATCGTTGATGGGATAATGGAAGAAGAACTGCACGCGCTGATTGTCGATGGGCTCCTTCGCTGTGTCGATCACGCCCTGCAGCATGAGGTTGGCCTTCTCCAGCTGATCCCAAAAGAAGAGATAAGCCTGCGAGAACTCGATGCTGACGGAGTCGTGCTGCATCGTATAATCAGATCGCAGCACATTCAGTCCGCTGAACATCCAGCAGCGTCCCGACGACTTCTGGTTGGTGATCGACTGCCTGCGGGTTTCAACACTGAAGTTATTGTCGATGGGCATAGCTGCTGCCTGGTAGTTCTTGGCCAGCACATCGATACTCACACCGGAAAGTGCATTCGACAGCGCCTTACCGGCTGCACAATGTTTCTGCTCCTTCTGCAACTCCTGAAGCATCTCCTTCGAGATACCCCCACTCTTGGTCTGTGCAGAAACGTTAAGCAGTCCACCTGCAAGACACAATGTCAAGAAGAGATTCTTTTTCATTTTATAATACCTATTTATTTAATGATTTAATATGGGCACAAAGATACAAAGAAAAAAACAAATATTATTGATTTGAGTCAAAAATATATACTGTTTGCGCACACAGAGCGGTTTTTTATTTGTTTGTAACAAGAAACGGCGTACCTTTGCACCGGTTTTAAGGACCAAATACAAATTTGAACAGTATTTTACAAACAAAATTAAAAGGTAAAAAGATTATGAAAAAGATTTTAATGACTATGGTCGCTGTTTTTGCAGCAATGAACATGAACGCACAGGTTTACGTTGGTGGTAGCGTAGGTTTCGGTAGCGCCAAAGTTGGTGGTGGTGAGTCTGAGTCTACTTATAAGATTGTTCCTGAGATCGGTTACAACCTGAACGACCAGTGGGCTATCGGTGCTTCTCTGGGTTATCAGAAGGGAGCCTGCAATTTCGGTAACTTCGACTTCGCTCCTGGTGATACTGAGATTTTCACTGTAAACCCCTATGCCCGTTACACCTTCCTGAATTCAGACATGGTGAACGTGTTTGTTGACGGTGGTCTTGGTTTTGCAAGCATCAAGGATGGCGGTTCACTCTTCCAGGTAGGCCTGCGTCCTGGTATCGCCCTGAAGGCCAACGATAAGATCAGCTTCGTGGCTCACATTGGGTTCGTTGGTTTCGAGACTGCAAGCCCGAAGCACGGCGATAGCAGCAATGCTTTCGGTCTGGAACTCGACAACAACAACATCCTGTTCGGTGTGTATTACAACTTCTAATCAGAGGTTTTAGTTAATAATTTAGGCCACATCTCTTGCAGATGTGGCTTTTTTTGTGTACTTTTGTCGCCAGTATCAAGCAATATGGCAAAAGAACAGTCAAGCGTCAAGGAGAGACAGCGCGTGGACCTCGATGAACCGCGCCGCTACAAGGTGACCATCTACAACGATGACTTCACCACGATGGAATTTGTTGTGAAGGTGCTCAGGGTGGTGTTTTTCAAAAGTCAGGCCGATGCCGAGACACTCATGCTGCAAGTTCACCACTCTGACAAGGCGGTGGTGGGTATCTACAGCTACGACATCGCTGTTTCGAAAGTGAACAAGGCCACGCAGATGGCCCGCGACGAGGGTTTCCCCCTGCGACTGACCTACGAACCCGAAGAATAACGACAAGATATGGACATCTACTATACCCAAAAGGTGAACCAAGCCTTTCAAGATATGCACGCGGCGGCTGAGAAATACCGCCACGAGTTCACCACGCCCGAACACTTCATCTACGCCCTGCTGCAACAGTATGAGTTCAATAAGTCGCTCATCGACTGTGGCGTCGACCTGAACATCGTGAACCAGAGCCTGCGAGACTATTTCGAGAAGATGGAGCGCGTGCCTGAGGACGTGGGGCAATATACTATCGGCACCAGCGAACAATTGCGCGCTGCCCTACTCTCCGCCTTCCAGACGGTACAGAACTCCAGCGCACAGTATATCTACGTGCCACATATCGTAAAGGGCATCCTCAACCTCAAGGAGTCGTATGCTGCCTATCTGCTGAAGAACCTGTTAGGCGATTGGCAGAGCGATTTTATGAGCGAGCTGGTGGCACGTTATGAAGACGACCACGATCAGGTGAGCGATGGCAACGATATCGAGGAAGAGCAGGACAAAGAGCCCTGGCGCAAAATGGTGACCTGTCTGAACGAAACCTATCAGCTTCACAATCCCCTCATCGGCAGAAAAGAAGAGTTGCTGAGGACCATCCAAGTGCTCTGTCGCAAGGAGAAGAACAACCCCCTGCATATCGGCGAGCCAGGTGTGGGAAAGACGGCTATCGTCTATGGACTGGCAGCATGGATCGATACCAACAATTGGAATGTACCTAAACGCTTGAAGGGCAGCAAGATATACCAACTTGACTTAGGCACGCTGCTCGCAGGCACGCAGTTCCGAGGCGATTTCGAAAAACGCATCAAGGAAGTGATGGACGGCATCATCAGCGAGTCGGATAACAACATCGTCTACATCGACGAAATCCACAACCTTGTGGGCGCTGGTGGCAACAGCGAGGGCACAATGGATGCCTCGAACATGCTCAAACCCTACCTCGAATCAGGCAATATCCGCTTTATCGGATCGACGACCTACGAGGAATACAACCGTCATTTCTCGAAGTCGAAAGGCTTGGTGCGACGCTTCCAGCAGATTGACATCGCAGAGCCTTCTGTTGATGAAACGCTCGAGATTCTGAAACAGCTGAAGAAGAGCTACGAACAGTTTCATGGCGTCTACTATGCCGACAAGGCTCTAGAATTTGCGGTGAAAGCCAGCGCCAAGTATATCAACGAACGGTTCCTGCCCGACAAGGCCATCGACCTGATAGACGAGGCTGGCGCCTATCGCGAGATGAACCACCTATATGGCCAGAAGCGCCAGACGGTAGACAAAGCCCTTGTGGCAGACATCCTCGCGAAGACCTGTAAGGTGGATGCTCTAGCAATGAAAGAAGATGACAATGCAGCTCTCGAAACTCTCTATGAGCGCATCAGCAGCAAGATCTACGGACAAGACCAGGCCGTGCGCCAAGTGGTGGAGGCAGTACAGCTGTCGAAGGCTGGACTACTCGACGATGACAAGCCCCTTGCCTCGCTCTTGTTTGTGGGTCCTACGGGTGTGGGAAAAACAGAGGTAGCCCGCGTATTAGCAAAAGAATTAGGCATTTCGCTGGTACGTTTCGACATGAGCGAATATACGGAAAAACATACGGTAGCGAAACTCATCGGCTCGCCAGCAGGCTATGTGGGCTATGAGGACGGTGGTCTGCTGACAGATGCTATCCGTAAGACGCCCAACTGTGTTTTGCTGCTCGACGAGATAGAGAAAGCGCATCAGGACATATACAATATTCTTTTACAAGTGATGGACTATGCCAAGCTCACCGACAACAAAGGTCGCAAGGCCGATTTCCGCAACGTGATTGTCATCATGACCTCGAATGCAGGCGCCCAGTATGCGGCTCAGGCAAGTATCGGATTCTCTGGTAACGTGAGCCGCGGAGAGGCGATGCTGAAACAGGTGAAGAAGACCTTCAAGCCCGAATTTATCAACCGTCTTTCTGGCACCGTCGTCTTTAATGATATGGATCGCACGATGGCAACACTAATCCTGCGCAAGAAACTGGGTGAGCTGCAGGAAAAGCTCACTGCGAAGAAAGTGGAGATGACGCTCACCGACGAGGCATTCGACTATCTTCTGAAAGAGGGCTTCACTAAAGAATACGGTGCCCGCGAGATGGATCGTGTGATCACGGGCAAGCTGAAGCCGATGCTGATGAAGGAAATTCTCTTTGGCAACCTGAAGAAGGGTGGAAAGATCGAAATAACGTTGAAGGAATTAGGGCAAAAATAAAGTCTCACAGATTGATTTAGAAAGTGTCACACAGATCTCACAGATCTGTGTGACATGATTATTGAGATCTGCGTGACGATTATTTCTTAGTAGTCTTCTTGGTCGTCGTTGTCTTCTTGGTCGTAGTAGCCTTCTTGGCTGTCGACGTCGAAGACTTAGCCGTTGTTGTGGTGGTCTTCGGCTTATAATACTTCAAGGCCTCTGGCATCCATCCCTGGATATTCTGGATACGTGTGGCATCAGAGGGGTGATCGCTCAGGAACTCAGCCGTCTGGTTCGTCGACTGTGCAGCCATACGCTGCCAGAATTTCGTAGCAACCTGCGGATCATAGCCAGCCATTGCTGCGAAGATCAAACCCATATGGTCGGCCTCGTTCTCGTGGTTACGCGAATATTTCAGATTCTTGAAATTAAAACCTTGTGCCACAATGGCTTGCACAATCGACTGCGTGTTGGTCCCCATGCCTAAAGCACCTGCCACCATCGTGCCAATCTGAAGACCATATTGCTGCTTCATCTGCGTGCTCATCTGCTCTGCGGAGTGACGGGCAACGGCATGTGCAATCTCATGACCCAGTACGATAGCCAGCGAGGCCTCATCCTGTGTGACGGGCAATAAGCCTTCGTAGACGCAAATCAGTCCACCAGGCATACACCAGGCATTCACCTGCTTGTCCTGCACCAGATTGAAGGTCCACTTATAGTTCTGTACATCATTCGACAAACCATTGGCATTCAAGTAGTTAACAACTGCATTAGCCAGATTCTGCCCTACCCGCTTCACCATCGCCGTATTCGTCTGATTGGTGGAAAGCTTTGCGGTTTTCATAAACTCCTGATACTGCTGGGTGGAGAGACTCAGCACCTCACCATCGCTCACCATCAGTGTCTGCTGGCGCCCAGTGATGGGCACTGTGTTAGTAGTGCCACAGCTCACAAACACGGCTGCCACTACGGAAATCAAAATAACTTTCAGACTTTTCATTTTGCTTATTGTTTAGTAATAACGTTTCTGCCTGCAAAATAAGCAAAAAAAACTGAAATATGCAAGTTTTTAGCACAAAAAGAGAGGCATCCCCTTCGGAATGCCTCCTCCTGATTGATCAATTAGTTTCGAATTACTTGTTAAGACCACGATTGTTAATGGTGGTGTTCAACAGCATCAGATAAGTGCGACGCTGCTTTTCGTTCAGAACGTAGTTCATCCAAGCGATGTTCTTGTTGATAGCCTTCTTCACCATCTCATTACGCTGGTCGTTGCTGTAATACTGTGCAGCAAACATCATCTCAGCAGTAAAAGTCTGGTAGATGTTGTCAACAGCCTCTCTCTGGTCGCCAGTGAGTGACAGAGCCTCAGCAAGTTTGTTCATATTGCAGCTCATGTCATAAGCGGCTAAGTTGTTTACACTGTTTACGTTCTCACCTTCTGCAAATGCCATAGTCATGCTAAACATTGCAACCATTGTCAAAATCATCTTTTTCATCTTTTTTTTCCTTTCTTTTCTTTACTCGGGGCGTGTGTTGTGTTATCCTGAAGCCCCTACTTTAAACTTTACTTTTTCTAAATGTCTTTTGACGGTGCAAAGGTACGGCTGTTTTCGGACAATCACAAGTCTTTTTGTGAAATTGTGTGCGCAAACAGCCCTTTTGTTGACACATATCAAAGAATAACCCAAATATGAAAAAAAACATATTTTCAACCAAAAAAGACACGTTTATGGATTAAAATGATTACCTTTGCAAACTGAAACAAATATATATAAATAAGGTATGGATAAGACACCCAATAAGTTTATGTCAGTGATATACGAACTGTATACCGTGACTGATGGCGAGAAGAAACTCGAGGAACAGACAGGCACAGAGCGCCCATTCGAGTTTATTACTGGTTTTGGCATTGCCCTCGACGCCTTCGAGCAGGAGGTAACCAAGCATGTGAAGGGCGATACTTTCGACTTTATCCTCGCGCCTGAGCAGGCCTTTGGGGCCTACGAACCACAAGGCGTTCACAAGATCGACCGTCAGGTATTCTCTGTCAATGGTCATTTCGACCACGATAACATCTACCCCGATGCCGTCATCACCCTGACAGATGGCGAAGACCATCAATTCATGGCCAAGGTCGTGAAAATCGAAGAAGACGGCGTGACTGTCGACACCAACCACCCGTTGGCTGGCAAGACACTCAACTTCACAGGTACCATCGTCGAGAATCGCGATGCCACAGAGGAAGAGATCAGCAAGACTATCAAAATGCTGACAGGTGGCTGTCATGGTTGTGGTCATCATCATGGCGAAGGCGAAGGGTGTGAGGGCTGTGGCGATGGTTGTGGACACGACCACGAACATGGTGACGGCTGTGGCTGCGGACATTGTCACTAATCCCCCACCTATGAATACATTCGGGACTATATTCAGACTAACTACCTTTGGTGAGAGCCATGGTGAGGCCATAGGAGGCGTTGTCGACGGTATGCCAGCAGGCATCGCCATCGACATGGCCTTCATCCAGGCAGAGCTCAACCGCCGTCGTCCTGGACAGAGCAAGATCACAACTTCGCGTCAGGAGCCCGATCAGATAGAGCTGCTCAGCGGTGTCTTCGAGGGAAAGTCGACGGGCTGTCCCATCGGCTTCATCGTACGCAATACCAATCAGCACTCGCAGGATTACGAGAATATGCGCAGCGTGTTCCGTCCCTCGCATGCCGACTACACCTATTTCGAGAAATACGGCATCCGCGACCATCGTGGCGGAGGGCGCTCCTCAGCCCGCATTACTATCAGTCGCTGTGTGGGTGGTGCGTTGGCAAAACTGGTGCTTAAGCAACTGGGTATCAGCGTTCAGGCCTATACCTCGCAGGTGGGCGACATCTCGCTCGAGCGCGACTATCGTCTCTACGACCTTTCACTGACGGAAACCAATGCTGTGCGCTGTCCGGACGCAGCGAAAGCAGCCGAGATGGAAGCCCTCATCACCAAGGTCAAGGGCGAAGGCGACACCATTGGGGGTATCATCACCTGTGTCATCAAAGGTTGTCCTGCAGGCTTAGGCGAACCAGAATTCGGAAAACTACATGCAGCCCTGGGTGCTGCCATGTTGAGCATCAATGCCGTCAAGGGCTTTGAATACGGTGAGGGCTTCAGTGGCGTCACCATGCGAGGCTCTGAGCAAAACGACATCTTCGTCCCCAACTCTGAGTCCTCGGAATCCCCTTGCCTCTCTACGAAAACCAATCACAGTGGCGGTATCCAAGGTGGCATCAGCAATGGTCAGGATATCTATTTCCGTGTGGCCTTCAAACCCGTTGCCACATTACTGAAGGAACAGGACACTGTCGACCTCGAAGGCAACCCCACGACACTGACCGCGAAAGGGCGTCATGATCCGTGTGTTTTGCCAAGAGCCGTACCTGTCGTTGAGGCGATGGCTGCCATGACCATTTTAGACCACTTTATGCTCAATCAGAGCAAAAAGGTGTAAAAACGAATAGGATTCCAATAAAATTCGTTAAATTGCTTGCTACTTTGAAATAATAACATTATATTTGCAGAGCATTCGAGGGTTTGTGAAAATCCCGAAATGTTTAGTTAAGTCTAGTTTAGTTTTTGTGTTGGTTGAGGGCTGCGGATTCGCAGCCCTCAGTTTTTCCATCATAAAAACCAAAACCTTGCCTTAATCGCGCGAAATACGCTTCTTGATTTTCTCGATACCCTTCAACAAATCCTCAGTAGGTTCGATAATATTTTCCTTGCCCCAGAAATCCGGGTCATTGAAATACACGACTTTATCATAAAAGTTATCCTTGCGGTTAAAGGTATCACGGCTTTTGATAGGTTTGAGATCCTTACCCTCCTGACGATCCGTCACCACCATCTCCGACGTCACCGTAAAGTTTGATTTGAAGAGCTTGCGCTTCCAGTCGCAACGGAATCTGATCACATTACGGATATAGTTGATACGCGTCACACCGTTATCTGTCTTATAGTCAATATATATCGATAGCTCGTGTGGTGTAAAGCGCAGACCTAAAGGTTTCTTCTTCAGAATCATCTGCGATACCTTGTCAGGATCGCTCATGTCCAGACTCAGGTCGATGCGGGTGAAGGCCAACGTCTCCTGATCGATATACAACCGTCCGTGATACAGAGCGTAGGGCAGCACGTAGAGAGGTGCTATTTCAACGACATACTGATTACGGTCATCAGCCTTGCTCATCGTGACATAGCGGAAGGTATAGTTGCCAAGTTCCTCAGGATTCAGCAAGACATCCTTCTGCTTCACCACGTCGAGCATGATGGGCAGCACAGGACCACCTTGCAACTTCACTGACAGCGTGTCGCTGGGGCGCTGGCTCAACAGGCGTCGGCCTTTCAAGATGGCCACACCTTCACGCCAGTCATTGTTCTTATCGTAAGCCGTCTTGTAGACATCCACCACGCCTTCGGAAATGCTGGTAAAACGATTCCGCTTCTCCACCGTCTCGCGATAGAATCCACGCAACAGATTGGGCATGTTGGGATAATTGTCTTCAATCTTCTCCATCGCCTTCAGCACTAATTCCTTGGCATCGGCACCCTGCACCACAATCTCGTCGAGCATCACAGAACTGGGTTCCATCCTCACCTCTACCCTTACGCCTCCCCATGCAGCAGCAGAAAGCTTTTGTGTCTTATAGCCCAGACAGGAGAAGGTCACCGTTTGGGGTGCCTGCGAAAGTTTGAGTACAAACTCTCCAGCATCGTTCGTCACAGTTCCCACCTGACGGTCTGTCACACTCACATGCGCCATCGGCTTGCGCGTCTTGGCATCAATCACCTTTCCGCTCAGGGTCCAGACAGCATCGTCCTGTGCCATCGCAAAGAGGTTGCACAGGCATAATGCCATGATTGTCAGATACGTTCTCATCATCTCCATTTTCGCTCGATATTAATCTATCACACCAATAATCTCCTGAACCGACTTACAACCATGACGATCGAGCCAGTCGTTGATACCGTCGCGCACCTTGATGCTCACGGTAGGATCCAAGAAGTTGGCAGTGCCGATCTCAATAGCCGTTGCACCAGCCATCAGGAACTCGATGGCATCCTTCGCTGAGCAGATGCCACCCAAACCTACCACGGGAATCTTCACCGCCTTGGCCACCTGCCACACCATGCGCAGGGCCACAGGCTTCACAGCAGGACCGCTGAGTCCACCCGTATTGATGCTCAGCAGGGTCTTACGCTTCTCGATGTCGATGGCCATACCCATCAACGTATTGATGAGTGAGACACTATCAGCACCCTCTGCCTCCACAGCACGGGCGATTTCCGTGATATTCGTCACATTGGGGGAGAGTTTCACGATGAGCGTCTTGTGATAACGCTCACGCACGGCCTTCACCACACTCGAGGCACCCGCGCAGGTCACACCAAAGGCCATACCACCGTCCTTCACGTTTGGACACGAGATGTTCAGTTCGATGGCGGGAATCTTCTCCAGCGCGTCGATACGCGCAGCACACTCAGCATAATCCTCTGGCGACGAACCACTGACGTTCACAATCATGTTCGTATCAATGTCCTTGATCTGCGGATAGATATGCTTGCAGAAATAGTCCACACCCTTGTTTTGCAGACCCACGCAGTTGAGCATACCACTGGCCGTCTCTGCCATTCTGGGATAGTCGTTGCCCTCACGGGGATTCAGCGTCGTACCCTTCACGATGATACCGCCAATACCGTCGAGTGGCATCAGGTCGGCAAACTCCAGACCATAGCCGAAGGTACCCGAAGCCGTCATCACGGGATTCTTCAACGCCAGATTCTTTATCTTTACATCTAGTCTTGCCATAACAACTTCCGAATATTAAACACAGGTCCGTCCTTACATACACACAGATTGCCATCAGTGGTTTTCTCCACACAACAGAGACAGGCACCCAGACCGCAGGCCATCAGGTTCTCCAGCGAGGCCTCGCACTCAGTATTCGCCTGGCGGGCATAGCGCGCCACAGCCTTCATCATAGGCGTAGGACCACAGGTGGCAATCTTGTCAAACTGCTCCTTCTGCAACAGCGAGTGATTGGTCACAAACCCCTTCTCACCCTCAGAGCCGTCTTCCGTCGTCACACACACACGACCATATTTTCTGAACACATCCAACATCAGCAGATCCTTGGCCGTTCTGGCACCCAACAGGAACGTGGGTTCGCAGCCCATCTGCGCCATCTGCGCACCCATATAGAGCAAGGGCGCTACACCTACCCCACCGCCTACGAGCAAGATCTTTTCGTCCGACTTCTGGGGCATCGTAAAACCATTGCCCAAAGGCAGCAGACAGTTCAGCTTGTCACCAGCCTTCATTTCTGCCAATCTACGTGTGCCATCACCCACAGCCGCTACCAACAGCCAGAGCTCGTTGGCCTCCGTATCCACAAAATTAATCGAGATAGGGCGGCGCAGGAAGGTTGTCGGCGAACCGTCCACCCGGATTTCCACAAACTGTCCAGGCAGCATCTCAGGCAACGGTGTCTCGTCCGTCAGTTTCATGAGCACATACCGCTCATGAATCCTTTCCACCGAACGCACCGTGAGATCCAACAAATACTTCTTCATATCAACTCAAAATTACGCTGCAAATATACAAAATAACAGCCAAAAATCCAAATAATTAATGTTAATTCACTTGGCTGGTTTTGTAGCACGGACGAAGTAGGCAATCAACAGGATATATGCCACGAGCGACAATACCTCTGAGAGCGGATTAGCCAACCACGACTCACTCACGGGATTAAAGCCTCCGAAGCGCAACAGGGCACTCACCACACCCATCAGTGCACCACCTGCGATAAAGCCTGAGGCAATCAGCGTACCCTTCTCGCCACGAGCCTCGTTCTCGGCCTTGTTCTTCGAGCGGGTGGTAACAAACCAGTTCACGGCACCACCCACCAGCAGAGGCACATTCAACTCCAAGGGGATAAACATACCCAATGCGAAAGCCAGTGCAGGCACCTTGCAAAGTGTCAGCACAATGGCGATGGCCGCACCAATGGCATAGAGCACCCAAGGAGCCCCTACCCCGTTCATCAGCGGATCAATCACCGCTGCCATCGCATTAGCCTGAGGCGCTGCCAACTGTCCGCTGGCAAAGCCATAAGTCTCGTTGAGCAGCATCATCACACCACCCACCGTCGCAGCCGACACCAGCGTGCCGAGGAACTTCCACGACTCCTGTTTCCTAGGCGTCGTTCCCAGCCAGTAGCCAATCTTCAGGTCGGTGATAAATGCGCCAGCCATCGAAAGAGCCGTACACACCACGCCACCCATAATCAGCGCAGCCACCATACCGCTCGTACCTTGCAGTCCGACACCCACCATCACCACCGAGGCCAGGATGAGTGTCATCAGCGTCATACCGCTCACAGGGTTAGAACCCACGATGGCAATGGCATTCGCAGCCACCGTCGTAAAGAGGAAGGCGATTACCGCCACCAGCACGATAGCTACCAGCGCCTGCAGCATATTGCCGTCCATCACCCCAAACCAGAAGAACACAAACGTCAGCACAATGGTCACGAGCGAGGCGATGGCAATAAACTTAAACGGCAGGTCACGCTGCGTACGCTCCTGCGCCACAGCAGCCTCTCCACCGCCCTTCATCTCCTTCGCAGCCAGCGATACAGCACCCTTGATGATACCCCACGACTTGATGATACCAATGATACCCGCCATCGCGATGCCACCAATACCTATCGACTTGCCATAAGCCTTGAAAATCTGTTCTGGCGACATATCGCCCACAGCTGTCGTAATCGAGGGATCCCACTGGTTCAGCACTTCACTTCCGAACAGTAGCGACAAGCCTGGCACAATCAGCCACCATACCGACAGCGAACCCAACGTGATAATCAGCGCATATTTAAAACCGATGATATAGCCCAGACCCAAGACAGCAGCGCCCGTGTTGATCTTAAACACCAGCTTTGCCTGCTCCGCCAGCGACTGACCCCACTCCACTACACGTGAGGTGAAGTTCTCGTTCCACCAGCCAAACGTCGCCACGATGAAGTCATACAATCCGCCCACGATACCAGCCAGCAACAGGGGCTTTGCCTGATTACCACCCTTGGCACCGCTCACCAGCACCTGCGTCGTCGCCGTTGCCTCTGGGAACGGATACTTACCATGCATATCGCTCACAAAATACTTTCTGAAAGGTATCAGGAACAGGATGCCGATAATACCACCCAACAGCGAGGCGATGAAGATTTTCAGAAACGAGGCCGACATCTCCGGATACTTCGCCTGCAGGATATAGATGGCGGGCAGCGTGAAGATGGCACCTGCCACTACAGCACCCGAACAGGCACCTATCGACTGGATGATGACGTTCTCACCCAGCGCCTTGCTCCGTCGAGCTGCTGTCGATACGCCCACTGCAATGATGGCAATGGGGATGGCTGCCTCAAACACCTGACCTACCTTCAGTCCCAGATAGGCTGCTGCTGCAGAAAAGAGCATCGCCATCAGGATGCCCCACGTTACAGACCACCCGTTCACCTCCGGATAAATCCCCTTCGGCGACATCAGCGGCTCATACTTCTCACCTTCATTCAATTCACGAAATGCATTCTCAGGCAACTGCGTCTTAATCTCTTCCATACATTTGGTTTTATTTATGGTTATTAATTCTTCTGCAAAGATACAACTTTTTCTAAAATTATTCCTCCATCAGTTTACGATAGCGCGCACGTTTAGGCTCCTCAAGGCCCAAACGCTGCGCTTTATTGCTCTCGTATTCACTATAGTTCCCCTCGAAATAAAACACGTTACCCTCGCCCTCAAATGCCAGGATATGCGTACAGATACGGTCCAGGAACCAGCGGTCGTGGCTGATGATAACCGCACAGCCAGCGAAGGCCTCCAGGCCTTCCTCCAAGGCTCGCAGCGTGTTCACGTCGATATCGTTGGTAGGCTCGTCGAGCAACAGCACATTACCCTCCTGTTTCAAGGCGATGGCCAGATGCAGACGATTGCGCTCACCACCAGAGAGCACCGCACATTTCTTTTCCTGATCAGCACCGCTGAAGTTAAAACGACTCAGGTAGGCTCGCACGTTGACATCCTTGCCACCCATACGGATGGTCTCATTACCCTGCGACACCACCTCATAAACCGATTTCTGAGGATCGATATCCTTATGTTGCTGGTCGACATACGACAGTTTCACCGTCTCGCCCACTGCAAACGAGCCCGCATCAGCCTGCTCCAGACCCATAATCAGGCGGAACAGCGTGGTCTTTCCTGCACCGTTGGGACCAATCACGCCCACGATGCCATTAGGCGGCAGCACGAAGTTCAGATCCGTGAACAGCGTCTTCTCAGGATACGACTTCGCCACGTGCTCAGCCTCGATCACCTTATTACCCAGACGCGGACCATTGGGGATGAATATCTCCAGCTTCTCCTCCTTCTGCTTCTGCTCCTCGTTGAGCATCATCTCGTAGGAGTTCAGACGGGCCTTACCCTTGGCATGACGGGCCTTGGGTGCCATACGTACCCACTCCAGCTCGCGCTCCAGCGTCTTGCGGCGCTTCGAGGCCGTTTTCTCCTCCTGCGCCAGACGCTGACTCTTCTGCTCCAGCCACGACGAGTAATTACCCTTCCAGGGGATGCCCTCGCCACGATCCAGTTCGAGGATCCACTCTGCCACATCGTCGAGGAAATAACGGTCGTGGGTCACGGCAATCACCGTACCCTCGTATTGCTGCAGATGCTGCTCCAACCAGTCGATTGATTCCGCATCGAGATGGTTCGTCGGCTCGTCGAGCAACAGCACATCGGGCTTCTGAAGCAGCAGACGGCACAGGGCCACACGACGGCGCTCACCACCACTCAGTGTCTTCACACTCCAATCGCCTGGCGGACAATTCAGCGCAGCCATCGCGCGGTCAAGCTTCGAATCCATGTTCCAGGCATCCGTCGAGTCGATGATATCCTGCAGTTCCGCCTGACGCTGCATCAGCTTGTCCATCTTGTCAGCATCCTCGTAATACTCCGGCAGTCCGAACTTCACGTTGATCTCGTCGTATTCGGCCAGCGCATCGTACACGTGCTGCACGCCCTCCATCACATTCTCCTTCACCGTCTTCTCTTCGTTGAGAGGCGGATCCTGAGGCAGATAGCCTACCGTATAACCCGGACTCCACACCACGTTGCCCTGATACTGCTGATCCAGGCCCGCAATGATCTTCATGAGCGTTGACTTACCAGCACCATTCAAACCGATGATACCAATCTTCGCCCCATAGAAGAAGCTGAGATAGATATTCTTGAGCACTTGTTTCTGATTCTGCTGGATGGTCTTGCTCACACCAACCATCGAGAAGATGATCTTCTTGTCGTCAACGGTAGCCATATCTTTGACACTTTAACTTTACTATGTTATAAATAAGTTTTTTGATTGTGCAAAGATAATACTTTTTTCTGACTTATGCAAGTAAAATGCAAAAAAAGCAACAGATTCACTCATTGTTTGATTATCGGCAATCGAAGAGAATTTTGCGGCGATTATCCTTCGGTCGCACCGCGAAGTGAACCCAATACGTCGTGCCCCGTTTCTCCAAAATCAGTTCGTCAAATTCCTGTTTCGTACCATCGGCGATATCCAGCAAGGTCCCCGCCATCCTGATCATCTGCTCTGGGCCATAACATCTGATATCCACCGCGCAGCCCGTCAGGTGATTACTCCCCTTGGCGCCCCCACACAATCTGTTCACCTCTTCACTCCGATACCCGCTGGAAATAACGATCGGGATCTCCAGTGACACACAGGGACTGGCTCCATCCTGTGCGCAGCTTGCGGAGCACAGTGGTGCCTGTCCCTCGCGTGTCACCCCGCTATCACCGTAAAGCGCATTATAACTATAGCGGAGGTCCTCCAGCCATCCTTCGCAGATACGCTTCAGATTTTCTATCGCGACACGCGAAGGGATATTCTTATCCAGCGTGTCATAACTCGTCTTCGTCAACTCCCCCAACGTAAAATGTTGGGAGAGTTTCATGTCTTTATTCATTTCTACTTTCATACTTTTATATTCTTATACTTTTATTTCTAAAACAAAAATGTTAGGTTGTTAGGTTGTTAGGTCAAAGCATAATCATAGAAGTTTTCTTGTACTTCGCTTTGCCTTTCTTGGAATTTTCCAGTTTAATAATCAGATGATCCTTCATCAACCGCGACGCTTTAACCCATGCTGTTTCAGTACTAACACCGAAGCAGCGCATGATATCTTCTATAGTGAATTCCTCAGGAAGACGATTAAATGACTCGATGGTCTTTTGCCTGCGCTGAACGTTGGTAGCAGCATCGCGGTCCTTATTATCGAAATAGGTTTCTGCCAGAGCGCCAAAGTAGTGGCGCTGACAAGCATACTGGATGTTGGTGATGAGCTCAGCCAAACGCCAGTCCACATCGTCCGTCTCAAACGCACCGCACCAGAATTCACCATCTTTCTTCAACTCATCCCAATGGCGCATCACGATAAAGGGCGCGGAGAAGTTCAAGCCATGATAAGCGCAACGCTTCAACAGCATCTCATCCGCTTTCGAGTCGTTTTCCGCAGCATCCATCATCCTTCGGGCCGTCCAATCGTAGAGTTCATCCACAATCTTATCCAGACTCAGCAACCCCTTCGTGCGATCCAACTTGAATGCCCAAGCCTTCAAACGGCCATCACTTTCAAAGTCTACATGACTCTCACGCGCCAGCATCTCGAAGTTAGTGGCAGGCAGAGGGATGCAGGTGAGGCGCGTGGCCAGACCGCTTCCGAAATTCTGCTCGTTCACCTTCTTTTTCAGCGCGATGGGCGTACCCGTGTAGATGAAGTTCCAGGTCACGTAGAAGTCCTGCAGGATGGAGTCGTTGTTCGAATATGCCTGACCATCTTCCTCGTTGTGAAAAGCCTTCAGTTCGAGCGACTGCTTGTCGATCCAGCTTCCACCCTTTTGCACCGTCACCGTATTATCCAGCTCCGTGTCGAAGGTCAGCATGTGCAGTTGCATCGGCTGGCCATCCACCTCCTCCACACTGTTCACCATGTCCTGAATAAACTGCGCGTTCGAGGTTCGGGCAGGATGCACGCGGACAATCACCTTGGGCTTCTTAGGCTTCTCCTTGTTGGCACCCTTGGTGCGCATCTGCTCACGATAGGCATTGATGGCCTCTTTACCCACCTTGTCAGCGAATACGATGGGGGCTGCCAGGAGTTTGAACAATCGCGTGGCAAAGCTCTTACCACTGGCAGGATCGCCTATGATGAAGGTCGAATTATTCAGCCGTCGCAACTCCTCCGGGCGATGATAGAAGCGATAAGTGCAGCGCGTCATGAGTGTCATCAGCAGTCCACCACCCACGAACATGGCTGCAGGATACTGGTTCTTCTTCAACCCCTTGCAGATATCCTTCAGCAGTGGGAAATCCTCACTCAGAGCCTCAATCTGCTCGCCCCAATCCCACAAGAGAGGGTCGATGTTTGATGTTTGATGGCTGACATCTTCCATCTTACATCTTCCATCAGCCATCGTTATCTCCTGATACGTCTTGCCTATGGCCTTCTGGACGGCTTCGAGCATGGCCTTGCTGGGCAGCGAGCCTGCATATTTCTTCTCTTTCTGCGCCACGCACTCCGCTGCTGAAGCCACCGTCTGCGCCACGTTCTCATCGCGCTCTGCGATGATCTCCTGCACCCACGGCTGTGCCTCCACGATACGCTGCACTGCGGCCTTATCGCCATCGAGCATGAGCAGCAGGTCTGTGGCGAGCTTGAGACTCTCTTTGTGTCGGTTGCTGTCGTCAGCGCAAGGCAGCTTGTCGCCATAACGAGCATCAATAATCTTCTGTACGTCATAGCCTCGCCACGTCAAACAACCGGGGACGGTTCTTTCTGTTTGACGGGCGTCAAACATGGGAAGAACCGTCCCCGATTGTTTGACCTCCACGCCCTTTTCATCCCTAGAAGGAAACTCATGATACAGTGGTTGAGTCTTCTTCTCACGGTATAACTGTGTGTAACGTTTGTCAAATTCTTCATTGTAGTAATCAAATAATGTGTCGTCAATAAACAGTATATCCTCCTCTTTGGGAGCAAAAGAGTTTCGGGTGGCATCGATGCAGCTCTCATCAGGTTTCTGCCCCAAGGCCTGAGCAAACACAATCTGGTTATCCGCCAGATTACCGTCCTCGACATTGGCTGTGAAGATAATCCTGATACCATAGCCGCTACTGGTGATATGCACCAGTTTCACCCGAGCCATCAATGCCTGATTGTCCCGCAGCTGATACCATATCTGCATGGGATTCTCCACATGGTCTAAATCCAGCATCACCAGTCCGTTCAGGTGGCAGTCCGCGAGGCGACGATGTCGGAAAAGCTTGCCTTTCTCCGTCTGCGTCTCATCAAACTCACGACAGCAATAGATGAAAGCCACTGAATTATCCTTGATCTCCTGTGCGAATGCCAGCAGCTTCTCGGCATCCGTTTTGGCATTCCACGCGTCAATGGCAGCCTTCTTTTTCAGTTTCTGCTTTTTCAGCAGGAACTTCTGGTAATCCGAGTTATCGAGCCATGTCTGGATAGCCGCCACGCCCTGCGTCTTAAATGCCTCCACTGCTGCGATGATCGCTCTGCGGGCATCAATCCTCCATGCCGTATTCGGTTTCCTTACCTGTGCCCAGAACTCTTCCTTTGTGCAAGGAAGAGCCTGGGAGAAATGCGTATTCTCTTGAAATGATATCATCGGCTAGAGCGTTTGAATGTCCGTAATGTAAAACACATTCTCATGTCGGTCATTGTTGTCGCCCCATGTGCGAACCTTCCAGAATCCCTTCACGATGTAAGGCAAGCCCTGCTGATACTGCGTGTCGCGGTTCTTGCTGGCAGCCTCGCCCGTGAGTTCCCCGTAGAAGGAATCCCCACCACGTTTCATTACAAATCCACGGCTCTTGAAGTATTCAGACGTTCCGTCCTGCTTCTGATACTGGCGCTCAGAGTATGCGCCCACCTCTGTTACAGTTACTAATAATTCCATATTGTTCAATTTTCAATCTTCAATCTTTTTTGATTGAGTTAAACACCTTGATGATCTCCGAGTAGTTGGCGCCGATCACCTTCGCCATTTCAGCCTGAAGCTGCAGCAACTCTCTCTCCACGGTAGGACCGCAGTCCAAGTTCGTCTGGATAGTCACCTGCTTCTGTGTCTTGTTCAGGTAGACCTTCAGTTTCTGCGTCTCATAGAGCAACTTGCCCTTGACCTTCAGCTTCAGTTCACTCTTCAGTTCACCCTTCGTGAGCTCTGCGAATTGTTCCTGCATCGTTGCCACTGGATCCGGATCGTTCGCATCCACGTTGATGTGGATAGAATAAGAACTCTCCTTTTCCCCCTCTGATTTGTAGAAAGAGCTCTTGCCCTTCTGCTTGATCATCCGGCGATTGCTCTCCTTGCTACTCTCGGGGTTCACCACTACGACATCATTGCCGTACATCTTCACTCTGGCCCTGAAGGCTTTCACTGGCTTACCTTCCGGCTTTTCAATAAATTGTTCGTCCATATTGTGATTTATTTTATTTCTTGATACAAAGTTTCAAACAATGCCAGGCTCTGCGGCAACACCTGCGGGATATCCATGCGCCCCGGCTTCAGCACGGTGTTCAGCTGCTGATAGGCATCCCAGTAAGATACAGGCTCATCATGGCGCATCAGCGCAATCAGCTGCTCCGAGGTCTCATTGATCTGAGAGGAATTCAAGGGGTACGGCGTAGCCACATGTAGCACCTCATTCTGAGAGTCATGCAGGATGCGCTTCTCTACCAGTACACCTATCAGTCTCAGCATTCTGTCGCGATCCATCTGTGCTGATTTCATATCCGAAACACGCTCAGCGCGGATCTTCTGATACGGTTCATAATCCTCCGCCCACTGCTCCGCTCTGGTCATCACCATTTCAAGCGTCAGCTTGTCCTTTCGGCTCTGGCCACTATAGCAGGTATAGTTAGATACCACATCCTGCGCCCCGAGGATTGTCTGGTTATGGCATACCTTCACCATCGGGCCGATACCCAATTGGATGCCCTTCTGATGATAGGCCACAGCCAGACAGGTCACCACATCATCCGTCTCGTCTGAGCGGATCTCGATGTTGGCATACACCCTTCGCAGCAGATGCGCCTCTACAGCCTTCTCACCGAACTTCTCCTCCAGCTGTGGCAACAGCGTCACACCCGGACGTTTCGAGTCGCGGTTGGCAGCGGCAAATATCTCCTGCACCACTGGGTTCAAGCCCCGCTTCTCAAACAGCTCCAGCACCTGTTGGATCAGGGCGAAGTGATAAATACCTCCTACGGGGTCACCCGTCGGCAAGTTCTCATGATAGCTCCTTTCGAGCTCATCGAGCGTCAGCACCTGTACTGGTGCCTCAGCAAAATTCAATTGTCTTTCGTTCATATATATCTTTTTAAGTTATCGATTTCAATATCCTCGAGTGCGATATCCTCAAAAGGCGAATTGCAGTCCCTCATCACAGCCTTTCTGATAGAGCATTTGATAGAACTATTCACACCCCTTTTCGTAAGCGTACAACCCCTTTTCTGGTTTCTCTCAAAGGCTCCATAAGCCCCAAGTATGCCTTCGTTTATCAGGTCCAGCACCGACAGCCTTTTCGTCTTGTAGCTATTGCTGTAGGCCACGAAAATCGCATAAGGAATAAACCCCTCAACGAGCTTTTTCACAGCTCCGGGCATATTTCTGTTCTGAAGGAAATAATCCCTCTCCCGTTTCGACAGTCGCTTGATTTTCGCAGCGTCGTTCAGAAAGGCCAGCACATTGGGATCGCCCGACTCCTTCATCTCCTGAAGAATATATTTGTACTTCATTTGCGCGTTCCTTTCTTATGGTTATTCACGTGTTTATTCATGTAGTTCTTCATCCTGCTGCGCTCGCTCTTCTTCAGGATGTCATGATCCTCGGCTATCATCAGATAGCACACATCCAGAACAAAGTCAGCAGCATCAACACCCGTGGTCCATGCCCGGTGAGTCATAGCAAAGTTCACAAGGCATTCTGCCATCTCCAGTTGCATGGCCTCATCGAAGCCACGAATCGATCGCATGAGCATGCCATAGAGTATGGGAGAGACCTCCACCTCCAGTTCTGCCATCACTTTTTCCGCGATGGGATCCACCTGATGTTCCGACAAGAGATTCTGGTGAAAGACCTTCACGCCCTTTGCCTTCTTTCGTACCGTTGAAAAATTCATTCTTTTCATCTTTTTAATTGTTTAAATTGTTAATACTAAAATTTTTCTGGGCACAAAATTAATCACAAAAAAAACCTTCCCATTCGAGGTAAATGGGAAGGTAATGAAAGGTAAATGGAAAGTAAATGGAATCCTATTCTATCTGTTCACAAAGCGCTTCATCAAAGGCATCAGCCACAGCCTTACACTTTCTGAAAACACCTCGCTCAGTATCCCTGGGCTCGTAGGCGCTCCACTCTTTATAGTCCACGCTGGCAAACTTCAATGCTGTGAGAATCTTTATACTATTATAATCACATGACTTCTCAAACTCATCTTTCTTAGGCAGATCGTTGATCCGGGCGCAGCAAGCAGAAAACTTACCCGTCCATCCGTATTTGCTTATCAATACACAGATTACCCCAAGATATAATTGTTTCTCGTTTAATGGTTTTTTATCTCCACAGATAGACATAATGGCCTTGCTGATCTGTTCATCACTTGGTTTCATCTTTTCGTCCTTATTCTGGTTCTCAAAATAATTATTATCTCCTTGCACTTCAAGAATTAATTGTGCGATTTTCACGTTGCCCTTCGACAACTCCTTTATAATCTCCAATTTAGTTTCGTCTTTCATAGCCGTGTGTTGTTAATGTTACCCTTACATTCCAGAATCAGTTGTGATATATCCTCCTTGATACTCTCATTGACTATCAAACAGACAATACCACCCCTTTGATTGTTAATCTCCAGTTTTTTGTATTGGTGACAGTTCCTTCTGAAGAATTTCTTGATTCTTTTCATGATACTTGGGGCGATCTCTGTCATTGCGCCCCTTCGTCTACTGCCTGGCAGTTCGTCTTTTAGCTTTTTCATTTTAGTTTTGATTTTAATTATTCGTTTTTACCCTGTAATCAGGATTTATGGCACAAAGATAAACGTAGAATGTACCGTTAGGCGGTACATTCTCAGAATATCTTTCTTTCATTAACAAACTTTATATTATCTCTGCAGCCTTCCTGTGACTCTTTCTGATTTCATCTGCCAGCCACTTCGGTTCTTCCACCACAAGCCTGCCTTTTCTCGACATGATTTTGGCTATGAAATCATTCGTAGGCGAAAGGAACAACTCGAACAAGTGATAATCATCTTTCTTGCTTATCCATTTCTGGCTGTGATGCAGAGGTAGATCCTTCAGATAACCATGTTCCGTATCATAAGCCTTGATCACAATCCGTTCAGGTGGCACATTATTCGCCTTAAACATACCATAGCAGTCTTTCATATACGTCTTTGCATCAAATCCGGGCTCCATCCTGAAATGCTCATTGGTCAATTCCATGCTTACCACCCTGTCTAAGGCATATGAATATAGGCAATCAGTATCGTGTTTCCCATAGAAATACACCCGTCGTTCATACGTAATCACGAAATAGGGCGATGCCACATGATCCCTGGCCACATCGTCATCATATCTCTTGTATGTAAATGCCACCCTGAGATTCTTGTTCATAGCCTTCATCAGCATGTCCATTACGTCATTATTCGTCGAGATATTCTCCAGAAGGATCCTGTCGTGCAGAGCTTTATTCTCCAGCAATAACTTCTTCATTCGATATTGCTGATAAAGCCATCTCTTGACAGACGGCATCTTCACACTCTTTTCGTTCGAGATGTAATACTTAGCGGTTCTACGGTCACATTCGATGACAATGCCGAATTCGAGTAAGATGGCATCCCTCCAGCGGTTAAAGGTCGTTCTTGGCAAATCTTCGCCGTGACTGTCTTCATTTTCTTTCCAATGCTCGCTAATCTCAGATAATTTGAGCTCGCGATGTTTTTTGAATTGTTGTATGAGCCACACCAGCTTGGTCATTTCAATCTTTGTCATGATAGAAAAACAGTTTTTTAGTTAAACATAATAAGAAACGTGGTGCATCGATGACGAACCCCAAGGTTGCAAAGATAATACAAATCTCCGTAATTTCCAAATTTCTACAAAAAAAAATCCGCCATGATCATTTTGAAAAACAATAGTATTACTTCGGATTTTTGGATAATTTCAGGAGTTGTACTTCAGATTTTCTGCATTTTTCTTGTTTCATTGAGTACTTTTTATTACCTTTGCGGCATAAATACGTTTATATATGTTAGAGAGAATATTAAAATTGCGGGAAATTGAGGATGACAGTCTGTTTCTATGGGGGAGTCGTCAGACGGGAAAGAGTACCTTACTGAAGGCACTATTCCCCAAGGCTCGTCTATATGATCTTTTGAAGACGGATGTTCGTATGGCATTTCAACTTCGTCCTGCATTGCTTCGTGAAGAATGTGAGTTGTTGGATGAGGGTGAATTAGTCATCATTGACGAGGTTCAGAAGGTCCCTGCACTACTCGACGAGATACATTGGTTGATGGAGAATCGTGGCTTGCGGTTTATACTTAGTGGCTCCAGTGCCCGTAAGCTTCGCCGTAGCGGTGCCAATTTACTGGGTGGGAGAGCACTAAGATTTACGTTGTTTCCATTTGTTAGTGCTGAGATTCCAGACTTTGACCTTCATCGTGCATTAAACAATGGCATGTTGCCTCGTCATTATCTGGTGGCAGATCCGTCGAAGCGTATTCAGGCATACATAGGCGACTATCTGCAGCAGGAAATTGTTGAGGAGGCTATCGTGCGCCAGTTGGATGCCTTTACCCGTTTTCTGCAGGTGGCAGCATTGAGTAATACTGAGATTGTAAATTATACCAATATAGCACAGGATTGCGGTGTTTCTGCTAAGACGGTGAAAGAGTATTTTGCTATACTCGAAGAGACGATGCTAGGTTTCTATTTACCAGCATATACGAAGGTGATCAAGCGAAAACTGATTCAATCACCTAAATTTTATTATTTTGATGTGGCCATCCCCAATCATCTTCTGCATCGCAGGATACTACAGCCTGGTACTGATATATATGGTCATGCTTTAGAGCATTTTGTTGTACAGGAGTTAAGAGCT
>JAEEGJ010010094.1_pt1 | contig 24810 bp, 23 predicted proteins | sample 8958761 | NCBI WGS metagenome assembly JAEEGJ01 (sample SAMN16246546, study PRJNA631951) | gut metagenome | biome: gut microbiome; feature: rumen; material: RS-attached | host: Bos | place: Iran: Karaj | collected 2018-10 | reverse complement strand
CGCCCGCAAAAGTGTCCGTAATGTTATGAAGCGCGAGATTCGCAAGAAACAGGACGAACTGGACTCCCTGAGGGATGCCCATGCAATCACACAGGCCAAGTACGACTCCCTTGTGCGCGACTTTTGGGAGTATCGCCAATCCAGTGAGAAACTTGTCAACGAGATGGCAGAGCGCTATGTGAGCACCGACTATGACCAGTTGGACGACTTCAACCGTCAGGTGCAGGCGTATATCGAATCGGGTCAGCTTACCAAAGCAGACTCCATGATTCGAAGCAAAGGCTCTTTGCAAGAACGTTTCAATCGGGTGAAACAATACGAGTCCACCAACGCTCAGCGCGAAACAGAAATCCAGCAACAGCAGGAAGCTTTAGACAAGAGCCGCCAATACACCCAAAAAGAGAAAGACGACCTCTACAACGACCTTTATCGCCAATGCCTTATCTTTCTACAACAACCCTTGATGCAGGATTCGGCATTGTACTGCTTGAAGATGCGGGCAGACTTGGATACATCAAATTTGAATGCGGTTTGGGATTACTCATATCTATCACAAGAGCAGAAACACTTCACGGAAGCAGAAAAATACTATCTAATTCACCTACGAGGCTGTTACAAGCATGACAATCAGAATGAATTGGTAGAGACTCAGAACAATTTAGGTGCTCTGTACTGCGACCTGCAAGACTATGCCCAAAGCGAGAGTTTCTTTCTTCAGGTACTAGGGCACTATGAGAAACTCTATGCCGTCACCCCCGATGCCTACCGTGCAGACCTTGCCAGAACGCAAAACGGATTAGGTGTTCTGTATTTCAATCTTCACGACTATGTCCAAAGCGAGTATTTCTTTCGTCAGGCGTTGGGGCATAGGGAAAAACTCTATGCTACCAACCCCGATGCTTTCCGTGCAGACCTTGCCTCAATATATAACAACTTGGGTAACCTGTACTACGACCTTCATGACTATACCAGTAGCGAAAGTTATTACATGCTGGCCGAAACACTCTTTTCTTCTAATCTAGATGCGAACTTCCCCAACTTTGCCTCAATCTATAACAACTTGGGTAACTTATACTACGAGCTTCATGATTATGCCAGTAGTGCGCTATATTTCAGACTGGCCTTGGAAACCTCTGAAAAACTTTTTGCTGTAAACCCTGATGCATACCGAGACAATCTTGCTACCACTCAATGCAATATAGGAAACCTCTACAGAGACATGTGTGACTATGCTAACAGCGAGAAATATTTAAAAATGTCATTGGAAAACTTGGAAATACTATGTACTAACAACCCTAATGCTTACCGTGCTGACCTCGCTTCAACTCAAAATTGCCTTGGTATTTTATATAGAGACATTAATGATTATATTAAATGTGAGAGGTATTATAAACTTGCATTGAAAAATTATGAGATACTTTTTGTAGACAATCCCGACATATATAGAAAAGACATTGCCATAACACAAAACAACTTAGGTGGTTTGTATAGCAGGTTAAACGATTATTCTAATAGTGAACTATATTACAAACTAGCTATGGAAAACTTGGAAAAACTTTATTCAATCCATCCTGATGCGTATTGTGCTGATCTTGCCTCAATCTATAATAATATGGGTAATCTGTATAGCGATATTCGAGACTATACACAATGCGAAAAGTATTACAAACTCGCACTGGGAAACTTTGAAAAGCTTAGTGTTTCTAATCCAAATGCCTATCTTTTAAATCTTGCAAATACACAGAATGATTTAGGTCTTATGTACAAAGACATTCATGACTATGCTAGTAGCGAAAAATATCTGAAACAAGCTTTGCTCAACAAAGAAAAACTTTTCTCAAACAATCCCGATTTCTATCGAGCAGACCTCTCATGGACACAGAACAACTTAGGAATTTTATACAGAGATCTTCATGACTATATAAACGGTGAACAGTATCTCAAACAGGCATTGGCGAATAAAGAAATACTCTTTAAAGCGAATCCTGAAATTTATAGGGCAGACCTAGCTAGTACGCAATACAATTTAGGACTCCTATATAGCGATCTTCAAGATTATAAAAACAGCGAATTATATTACAAACTAGCATTAGCAAATAAGGAATTACTATATATAAATAATCCTGATTACTATAGAGAAAACTATGCTATGACATATTGGAGTTTGATGTTATTATATGCAGAAACTGGACAATATGAAAAATATGATACATGTTTAGCAAAAACACTTGAGTTATACAAAGTTTTATTTTTATCAGATAAATCCTCGTACAAACAGGATTTGATAGAACTGCAAAACAGAGCTATCTGGCGTATGTTAATTAAATGGAAAGTAGACGAGGCCTTGTCTCTTGCAAAAGAGAATTATGTATTGGACACTACAAATGATGTGTCGTTGCTTTATCTTGCTAAATGCTTGGACAAAAAGGCTATAAGGTGTGCTGATGCATCGGATTATACGACAGCAATTAGTATTATTAATGAGGCTATTTCTTTATTGCCTAACGAGGCTGATTTCTATGATACAAAGGGTGCGATTATGTTGTTGCAGGGAGATGAGAGAGATGCATTGAAGATATGGAAGAAGGTTTTGAAGTTGAATCCTAAGTTCCTTGATGATTATCCCAAGGGGACATACCTTTCCAACGGACTGAAAGCAAAAGGACTGATTAAATAGTATGGCTATGCAGAAGATAGAAGAGTATAAGTATTTCGCCTTTATCTCTTACAGTTCGAAGGATGCGCGATGGGGAAGGCGGCTACAACGGAAACTGGAAGGCTACCGTATGCCTGCTACGCTCTGTTCGGAACATGGGTGGAAGCGGAGGCCGATAGCCCCGGTGTTTTATGCCCCGACAGACATACAGCCAGGCGACCTGCGGCAGGAGCTGGAGGCGCGGCTGAGGGCTTCGCGTCACTTGATTGTTATCTGCTCACCTAACTCTGCCAAGGCCCAATGGGTGGGTTGGGAGATTGCCTATTTCCATTCGTTAGGGCGGACGGAGAACATCCACTTCTTTATCGTCGACGGTGAGTCTCACAGCCAAGACCCCGAACGCGAGTGCTTCAACCCCATCATTGAGGAGTTGGGCATCCCCGAACAGCTGGGGGCGAATATCCATGAGCGGGTGAGCCGCTGGCCGTGGGTCAACCGAGAACGGGCATATGTGCAACTCGTCACCAAACTGCTGGGTGTGGAGTTCGACAGCCTCTGGCAACGGCACAAACGTCTGCTGCGTCGTCGTTGCGTCCTTGGGGCAATAACTGTCGTGGCAGTTATCGCTGCCATCATCGGCGTTTGGCGGGCCAACCAACCTGTGGATGTGAGTGTACGGCTACAAGAGGCCTCGATACACAACGACCATTTGCCACCACTGCGAAATGCTGTAGTAAGCATCACCCTCGACAACGAGACCAAGCGTGACACGCTGGATGACATCAACAACATGGCTCACTTTGCCAATATCCCACATAGAGCTGTCGGGCAGCCTGTCCGTATCACCATAGTATGTGGCAACTGGCTGACTCTGGATACCACCATAACGTTAGCAGAGGAGCTGTCTCTGGACATCAGGCGCGACCCAAGACAATACGGCAATGTCACCTTTACCCTTTGGGATATCGACGCTGGTACAGGGAAGGCTGACATAAGAGTTTCCATTGCAGGGGTGGATGCTGTCTCTGATGCCGATGGAAGAGTCAGTCTGACAATCCCGTTAGAGAGGCAAGACACCGCTTATGTTGTCCATAGTGCAGTCTCCTTGCGGGACTCACTTTTACGGATGCCTGTCTCGGAAGGCACTGTGCTACTAGTAAAGTAGGCAGATACCCCGCTCAACAATGCCGAAGACGAAATAATAGAACCAATCTCAATAGCATAAATAATACTATCCATTAGACATTTGGGGCAAAAAAGTGTATAATGCATTACTAAAGACTTGAGGATAGAGTCTGCTGCAGCAATCAACCTCTAACCCCGAACCTTCTACTTCTTACTTTTCTTGTAGCGGATGCTGACCATAGTGAATATAACCACCACGGGCAGGAACACATAAATGTAGCCCTCAATGCATTCGATGGCGAGCATGGTGACGGCCTCAATGCCGATAAAGTAGCAGAATGCGATGGCCAGACACCTCCATACTTTATGGGTTCTAACTATGTCGATAACCGTTTTGGAGACAATCATGATTAACATCAACAGTTGATAAATAATCATAACCCAAACACCCGCGATTGGGGCAAACACGTCGAGGACACCGGCAACGGAGGCACCAAGAATCATCACGAAGTTGACATACTGCCACTCCTGCCATTGCTTCTCGGCCATACCCATCATATCGCTCATGCGGGCCACCAACTGCAGCAATGCCGTCATAAAAAAGAATACAACATAGGTAAGCAAGAACTCGCCCAGCAGCGACCACCCAAGACCGACTATAGCCCGCTGGCAGAACCAACCTACACTGACCTCCTTGCGATGCAGGTCAATATCCTCGAAAAGGGGCAAGTCGTCGGAGAAACAGTAATAGTAGGTTAACACAACGGATATACCTACCAGAATATACAGAAATGGGTAGAGTTTGCGCTCGTCTTTGTGGTTGATGCGATAGGTAGTCAAATGCATCGCAACTGCCAGAATCAAAAGCAAAATGGGAATAGCAATAGGATGCAAACCCAACGGGTTGCCATGATGAAGGCTCAACAACTCGGGCAGATTGGACATCGGCGCATTTGTGGCGATATACTCTGAAAGTCTCTGTAATATCATGGTAACAATAGATTTTCTAAAGATTTTCTAAATAATATTAGTAACGTAACCTATCAATAAATATTGCACCATTCGTCACAAAAAAGTAAAAGATGTTGATATTTCGAGTATTGGCAGCCTTTCATCCTTTCCTGTGACGTACTGATTGAACAATATAATAGCAGAAGAATGGTAGGCTTTTCTTGTAGAAAGGAAGTTGATGTAGCATCAATCATCTGACTATTTACAATTCACCGCATTCGCCTTTCACTGCCCAACCGTTTATTTGAGGTCGACTGTCCAGCTGCCAGCGGGAAGGGTTCGCTCTTGGGGCGTGGACGGGAAAAGGGTGGCAGAAGTGCCCGACGGGACCGTGAGGTGCAGCCGTCCATCTCTGATATCCACACTGATAGTGCCAAAGGGCGTGGGCTTAGTGGCTTTGACCCATGTAATGCCGTCGCAAGGCTGCGGGTCGACAAAGAAGTGTTCATATCCAGGGTGCTCGGGGTCGGGGCGAATGCCTGCCAAAGCCTGATAGAACCAGATGCCGATGCCGTTATAGCAATTGTGTACTCGGCTGCGGTCGCCGTCCCACGACTCCCAGGTTGTGGTTGCTCCCTGCTCTATCATGTATAGGTATCCGGGGTAGTCGGGCTGCCGCAAGATAGTGGCCATAAGGTTGGTCTGCCGCTCTTGGATGGCCCATTCGGTAAAGACAGTCACGCCCATCAGTCCTACGCCTATATGAGCATTATATTTGCCATAGCAGTCCGAAATCAGCCTCTTCTCGACGGCCTGGCGTGTCTGCCTGTCCGGCACCACATCGGCCAGCAAAGCGTAAGCGAGGTCGATTGGCGTCCCATTGGCGTAGGTATGGGTCTCGGGGTGAAAGAATGCCTTGTGAATGTCCGCCAACAGCCGTTTGCGACGGGATGCGAAAGCTCTTGCGTCTCTTCTGTGGCCTGTAAGCCGCGCCATCCGCTCCATGTCGGCAAGACACTCACTAATAAAGCAATTGCTGACGAACAGCGCCGACTCACCCTTCACGTCAATGCCCTTGGGGGCCAGCCAATCGCCGAGGAACCACATACGCCCCTCGTCGGGCCAAGGTTGCAGAAGCCCGTCGGGGCTATACCGCTCCACATACCCCAACCAGCGTTTCATCTGCTCATAGTGGCGGTCTATCAAAGTGCGGTCGCCATAGTTGAGATAGGTGCGCCAAGGAGCCTTGACGATAAATCCACTCCAATAGGGTCCTCCCCCTGTGGGAAACGCCGGAGCCACATAGGGCAGCGAGCCCGTGCTGTCCATCGCATCGCCCCAGGCGGAGAGCCAGTTGCGATAGGTGTCGCGAACGTCGTAGAGCGTCTGCAATGTCATTGTGGACGAATTGCCATCGCCCCCATACCCCATACGTTCCAAATGGGGGCAGTCCACCATATAGCCGCCAAAAGTAAGGCACGAGAGGGTGTATTTCACCATATCATGCACCACGTTCAACCTGGGGTCAGAGCATTCAAAAGTGGCGCCCTCCTTGGGGTCTACCGCACTAATCTGCAATGCCAATGCCCCAACCACACCCGCACCCTTGATGCGGACATATCGAAACGAATGCGTATGGAACTTGTTGACGAAATGGTCAATCCCACTTCCGGCGGAGATATAAGTGTCCGTCTCTGTGTGAGGAGGCACGGCTTCGAGATGGTCAAGATATTCCATCGTCACCACAGCACCCGAATCCAAACCAGTCAGCATGCCATCGTCCATACTAGAATTCATCGGGGCAAACACCACCTCAAACCAACCTGTCACCACCCGTCCAAAATCGAGCAACAGACTACCGTCAGCCTGCCGTTCGGCGGCCTGCAGCCTCACCGTGTCCACAATGCGGTTGCCCGCAAACTCCTGTGGCGTAACCCGCATTCCCTCCAACCGCACCACCGTGGCTGGCCGCCAAGTGGGCTTAACCCGCGCATCGTAGCGTTCTCCGCCAAACTGCAACGGTTGCCAACTGCCCGTATAGCTGTAGGCGCTAGGCGATGCCTGCCAAGTGCTATCAGTAACAAGGAGCGTGTCAATGCGATAACCGGCATCACGGTATACTACTGCCAGTGCCATAGCAGGCATTTTGTATATCCGTCCCCAACCCTGCCCCAACCAGAGGACGATTTCATTCTCTCCATCCCGAAGATATGGACCAATATTGTATGTAACCGACAGCGAGTGCTTGTCGAGTTGCGACACAGCAGGTTGCATCACCCTATCGCCCACAGGTTTACCATTTAAATAGAGCTGATGGTAACCAATAGAATTGACTATGGCATATACTCTCTCGGTCGGATGCGACAAGTTGAAATGCCCGCGCAGCATCGGTGTTTCGGCATAGCCGCTGTCTGTGGAGCACGCGAGGTATTGCGCCCTGACCGGAACAACGGCCAACAGACACATCAACAATAGCACATACCCCTTATATCGATTATTGTACATGTGTTTATAAATCTTATTGACAACAGATAGCCTTTGCCATCCGCCGTCCATTCCAGTTGCAAAAATACGAATTATCATTGAATTATTCAGAAAAAAGAAACCACAACCATTTTTCAGCCATTTCCGGTACACAGAAATACTAAACCTAGGCATTTTACGTTATAGTTTCATGATAAAAAAATATGCCATCTTCCTGTTGCTAACCTCTATCGGCATGGGGTGCTTTGCCCAGTTGCGCGATGTGAACGACTGCCTGCCCTTTATGCCCGAACGAAAGGACAACCTTGTGCGAACCATCAAGCAATACGAGCCCTCAACAGTGGTGATGGGTGCGCGGAAGCTTTTGAACACCACATACTACAACCGGCAAGGCTACGAAGTGGTCGATGGGACTGAAATGACTTTCGACACCTTGAACCGGCTGACCCGACGGCTCTCGCTTCGCAGGGGCTGGAAGGAAGAGAAACAAGCTTCCGTATGGGATACGGAATATGTCCAGCAGATAGAATATACGCCCGACGGAGTAGTGGGTTATTGCCGAACCGTAACATACGGACGCTGGTGTGCCTGCGACAGCTCGGTGAGCGAATACCGGTTGGTTCGAGCCATGCGGCAAACAGGTGTAGGGGTAACGCTGTGTCGGTATAATTACTCCAGTGAAGAGTACAAGGATGGTGAATTGTCAGAAGCCTCACATGATAGTTGCCTGTTTCAGCGGGACTTCAACGACAATGGGCAACTGCTGAGGGAGGTGTTCGCATGCGGCCAGCCCGATATGCTTGATTACGAAACAATCTATGCCTACGACTCCAAAGGTCGGAAACAATACGAAAAACACTACTACTATGGTGGCGGCGATTCGCTTGTCTATCGCTACAGTGCCACCGGCAGTGTGATAGAGAAATCGGGCAAAGCATGGGGCGAAGGATTTGAAGCCGACATCTTTAATACTTTCAGGCCGGACGGCACACCCTCTGAGCGTACTGAAATATGGTATCCTGCGGAATGGAACTATGGCGAAAACCCCGAAACTAGAACCCTCATCCGCACTTGGTACGACAACAAGGGAAGTGTGATACGGACAGAAGATGCCCAATCAACTCATCCCACTTTGGAATTCGACATAGAATACTGGGAGCCTTCCCTATAAAGTACAAACTATCGCACTACTTCCCATTTCACCGAAAAAGAGAAACGTTGTTGGCTATTAAGTTTTTTTATGAATAAAACATGTGAGAAGACTATTCCTTCTCCGTTGTATTTAAAACAAAGCCCAATTGTTTAACCCCTAAAAATAACAGAAAATGAATAAAAGTCAAACCTTTATCCTTACCATAGTGGCCCTATTTACCACCATGATGTCTGTTTCGTGCACCAAGGAGGCAATCAAACCCGTAATGCCAATCAAAACAGATATATACCAAAACCTAGTACGGATATGGGAAATGCGCACTTCGCCCCAATGGCACGATGCCGTCGAGCAATATGCGTCACAAAATGGCTACACCTTGCAAAGCGACTCCGTTCAGGATGGTTTCCAAACAAGAACCTATTTAAGCCACTCCGTCTCCGCCATATATGTGTTGCGCACCTTCGACTTGAACGACACACTTTGGTCTCTTCAATGCTCACTCTACTCGCCTCGCCAGCAATGGCTGCAAACACTGACCGCAACATACGAAGAAGCACTTTACAACCGTCACCCAGACGACTACACCGGTGGCTCATTCTATTGGTACATCGGATTGAATAGCGTGGATGGCGGCGATGTACGGACACACAGTCTCTTCAGCCAAAGGGTTGCCGAACACCCAAATGATGTGTGGGAATGGGTCGAAGCACGCACCCGATACGGTCTCACCCCACCCTATTTGGGCGAAGACCAGATTTATCTACACAGCGACGGCACAAGGTATTACCTCAGCCAGTTGGGCTTTGACACTATCCCACCCGGCATCACACACCACCTCGACATCATGTTTAACACCTACGACACTACCGGTTGGTTCAACCCCTGGTGGTTCTGAAACAACCTTTGATAGATATAAACGACACCCCAATAGATTCTATAGAAGCACCTCCTAGAGTAAATAAATAAAAGCTCCACTAAAAGTGAGCACGCTACCCCCTACCGTCGGGTTGGCGTGCTTTCTTCATATAACTCCTGAGGGCGGAATAACATACCCATTATCCGCCAATACTAAGGCTCCTCTCTCATTCTTCTCACAAAACATTGCTATCCATGCAATTACACTCAATTATGATACAAATTATGCCAATCGATGATGGTGAAAAAGAACTTTTTTTCTGTGGCATGTGATTTTTTCTCTTTTCCTGCGTTTAATAGGGGTATGATACAACATCCATTTTTGACACTTGTCGAGGAGCAATCTGCAGCTATCAACCGTGTGTGCCGGTCGTTCTGCCACACTACGGAGGACTGCGAGGACTTGCGCCAAGACATTATTATGAACCTCTGGCTGGGGTGGAGCCGCTACCGCCCCACTGCCAAGCCTGTGACATGGGTGTGGCATGTAGCTGTGAACACGGGCATATCGTGGCGGCGGCACCGACAAAGACAGGTGGACACCTCTCCGTTGGACGGAATAGACCTGCCCGATGATGGAGTAGACTACGAAGAGCGCAAATGGCTATACGAACTCATCTGTCAGCTGCCCGACAAAGACCAAAAGCTCTTGCGCCTCTACCTCGACGGATGGAAACAGGACGAAATCGGGGAGATGCTGGGCATCAGCGAGACCAACGTGCAGACCCGCATTTCGAGGATAAAACAGAAACTACGGAATCTTTCCGCCTTGGACTAATACATTTACAAATTAACGAATTAACGTGTTCTTATGAAAGATACAGACCAACTGATAGAACAGATGCACCAAGCCGGCAGGCAACGGCTTGAGCAAGACAGCACCCCAGCTACAAAATCGTCGCACGAGCCACGCCATATCTGGCAATATGCCGCAGCGCTGGCTGCAGTGGCAATAATCGCCGCAGTATTATTGCTCCCCTCACGTCAGGAGCAACCTATGCCCGTTGTGGCGCACAACATTCTACCTCATCCCGTGAAACAGCAGTTGCAAGAAACTCTCAATCAATCCAGCTTTCAGACAACAAAGCATCAGGATTATGCCTATGCCGAGACCGCCGACGGAGTGCGCGTATATTGTGAGGACAATTGCAACCCCGACGAGGTGTTGGCCAGAATGAAACAAGTAATCAAAACATTACAATAATATGAAACACACTCGGATATATATACTATTGGCTGGCTTGTTGCTTGGAAGCTATGCATCAGCCCAAACCACCCTCTACAAGACCTACGTGGGCCGCATGGGAATCAAAGCCTCGTGCATCGAGAACTACCCTATCGGCAATGGTCTTAAGGTGACCGTCACCATGCTGGAGGCAAACGATTCCGCCTCGTTCCATCATCTAACAAAAAGCCTGAAGGCATTGCCCTATAGTGGGACTAAGTCGGAGAAGACAAACGATTCTATCAATTATTATCCCTTGAAAAAAAGCATAAATAAGCCATTACGCGATTATGTGCATGAACTCGACAGCACGCCTGAATTCAGCCATGTCTCCACGCTCGAAGGGTCGATAGCCGCTGCCTTCTTAGGCCAGATGAAGAATATGGATGTGAAGATAAACCTCGAAAAAGACAGTATAAAAGCCTCGTCAAAGCAGGCAAAGATACTGCACATCTACTGTCGCGCCTCCGACCCGTTGCCCGGCGACAAGGGTGTGTATCTGATTTATTTCTCCGACGACACGATGACCGCGCTGGTGTTTCACTGCCCCAACGACGAGGTATATGCCCAGTCGGTGAAGTATGTGCTGAAAACCACTGTAAAAAAAGCCGCAGACGATTAAGATAATTGCTAAAAGGCTGCGGTAGCCAATTTTCATTTTTCAATTTTCAATTTCTATGAAGAAACTCGTTTTCCTCATAGGGCTCATACTATGCCCTATCGCCAAGGGGATGGCGCAGATTCCCCCTGAACAGATGGACGCCATCAAGGCTGCTGTGGCCAAGCAGATCCCCAAGACTGACACCACTAAGATCGACAGCACCAAAACAATTACCACCGGCGGTTCGCTGCGGCAGGACAGCCTTTTGCTCCTCCAGCGGATGAAGACCCTCAAGGCCATCTCTGTCCGTGCGCCGCGACCCATCTACAGTATGGACGACGAGGTGGTGAACTACAACGTGGCGGACGACGAGACCGTCAAAGGTCTTACCGCCCTCGATGCCTTGCAGAACGCCCCCAGTGTGGAGGTGGACATCGAAGGCAACATCACCATGCGCGGCTCCACCAACATCGAGATATGGATTAACGGCTACCCCACCCACATGAACGGCAATGTCCTAAAAGTCTATCTCGAGTCGCTGCCCGCCGATGCCATCGACCGCATCGAGGTCATCAAGAACCCCTCGGCCAAATATATGGTGGAGGAGGGCTGCCACATCATCAACATCGTCACCAGCACCAAGATACGCAACAGCCATTTCCTCTCCTTCGGCCTCGGTGGCAGCAACCGCCCCTCGTATAGCCCGTGGGTGAGCTATGTGCTGAAGAACGAAAAGTTCTCTACCAACGTCTATCTGGGAGTGAGCAGCACGCCTACCCACAAGACGGAGCAGTCCAGCTCGATATTCCGTCAGGACGGAACGGAGGGCTTCGACACCACAGCCTCCAGCAGTACCGCCACCGAAAACAACACCAACCGCTACACTGGCACCTTGGCCCTTAACCTCAGTTATAAAATTGACTCGATGAACGACCTCTCCTTCTTAGGCTTAGCTGTGACTTACCCCGCCACAAAACATTCGCTCACCACCACCGACCAATGGTATTACTTCCCGCAGATGTTGCACTACACTTTTACGAACAGTCAAGAGAGCAGGGACTTCAACCTGATGGGCATGGCCAATCTGAGTTGGAAACACAAATTCGACAACGAAGGGCACAACCTGTCGGTCAGCCTCTACGACAACCTCAACTACAGCCACAATGAGCGTACCCTGCGGCGTGACTACACCCTGCTTGAGGGCATCCTGCCATCAGAGCTGAGCGATTTCGACAAAACCTACCTCGGAGGCATGACCAACAACAGCCTCACCCTCAGTGCCGACTATAACCGTCCGCTCACTCTCGACGACGAATTGACACTAGGCATTGCCTTCAATCCTTCGTATAACCGCAACCACTCCACGCCCAGTTTTATTGTCAGCCCAGACACTGGGCATGATAGCCTTGACCTCCTGCGCCGTTTCGTCAAAACTGACCGTGGTACCCAGACCTCAGCCTCTGCCAGCTGGCGGCATAAGTGGAAGTCCGTCACCATGACCTTGGGCCTGCGTGGCTATTGGAACCAATGCCGCTATTCTCTCGATGCCTACTTCCCCGACGATACCGCCTACTCTTATCTCTACCTCAAGCCCTCGCTGCGGCTTACCTACCGCACCAAGAGCATGCACTACTATCGCTTCGCCTACTCCCTCGCCACCTCCATGCCCTCTGCCGAGAACCTCTCCACCTCCCGCCGCTACGACGAGGACTCCTACAAGGTGGGCAATCCCGACCTCAAAGCAGGACACACCCACAGCATCGACCTCAGCTGGAACCGCTATTTCGCCTCCCACGGCTCGGTGGGCATCGAGAGCTACGCCCGTCTCTCCACCAACGACATAAACTACTGCCAAGAGGCTGCCAGCGACATAGACCCCTACCTCGGACGGCTTATCAGCTACAGCATGCCCTACAACGTGGGCAGCAGCTACAAGGCAGGTGTCGAAGGCAACGTCACCTACCGTCCCGCCGCTTGGCTCAACTTCCGCCTTTACGCCAACCTCTACCGCTCGGGCTACGAGGTGGACCACCCCAAAGCGGGACACTACTCCAGCGCGATGACCTCCTACAGTTTTCGTCTCAACTGCTGGGCAAACATCGCGGGTCGGCTACGCCTCAACCTATCAGGCAACTACGCTTCACCCACGCAGGCTCTGTTTGTTGAGCGGCAAGGCACCTACACTGTCGACATGGGCCTCAGTGCCGACTTTTGGGAGAAGCGCCTCTCGGTGGTGCTCAACGTCACCGACCTCTTCAACTGGAATCGCTCCCAGTCGTGGGAAACTAATCCTTATCTCCTCGGCTACAGCACTTCGCACACCGACAGCCGCTTCGTCAGTCTCTCCCTCACCCTCCGTTTCGGCAAGATGGAACTCCAGTCCCTTGCTAGAGAGGGCGACTAGGTTCCCGTAGTTCTTCGCTATTTGTTCGATTCTTCAACGATCGTTCTTCGGTCTAAAGAGCGAAGAACGGCTTTTGTTGGATTTTGGGGAAAATGATGGTTCGCGGGAGTTTGGCGGTAGAAAGTGGGGCGACACACGAGGGGTGCGAATACTCCAGAATGGAGGACACAATAAAAGTTGGCAAGTGGCGTTATATAATACGAAAAATCTATTGATATGAAGAAATTGGTTTTGTTTGGTGCGATGGTGTGTGTGGCTGCGCTGTCGGCAAAGGCTCAGTTGGGATTGCCTACCACTACGGTGAAGGACACGTTCGACATCGGTAGGGCGTATTACAACGGGGCGGAGCTGAACCGTGCCGACTGGCCTGACACGGTGATTGTGGAGGATGCGCTGAATGTGTATATTGCCAACTTTGTTTACGAGAAAGGAAAGTTGAAGGAGACGCATAGGATTGGGCGGCATTACGACGCGACATGTAACGGGAAGACGGTACGGCTTGTGGTGAAACAGAGTATAAGTGGATTGGGAGAGTTGAGCTATTCAATTGGTGACTATGTGTTTTGGGTGAGAGGGCGTAAACAGTATGGTACATCGAATAGTGAAGGCAAAAAAGGCGCGACGGCAGGATGAAAAGAATGCATCAAAGCACAATAAATGCGAGGATATTGCGTTGTAATAATAGGTTGTAATAAGTATCAGTACATAATCAATAAAAGCTATGAGAGAAGTTACATTGAGTGTTCCCAACACAGACTTCGCTTTCTTTCAACGGATGATGAAGGGGTTTGGTTGGAAATATAAAGAAGTCGTCCCACAAGATGAGGACACAAAGGAGGCTGTACTGGAAAGCCTTGACCGTGCTTTTGCAGAGTTTCACGAAATGCAGGCGACTGGTCGCAAAGGTCGTCGCGCGGAGGAATTGATTGATGAGTTGTGAGATATATACTACTGTAGAGTTTGAACGCACACTGAAGAAATTGAGTAAGCGTTATGCTTCGATGAAGGATGACTATATCCATTTCTTGTCGGAGCTGCGAGAAAACCCTATGATGGGTACCGAAATAAAATACGGATTGCGTAAGGTTAGACTTGCCATTGCTTCTAAACAGAAAGGTAAAAGTGGTGGTGCAAGGGTGATAACTCATGCGGTGGTGTTTAGTGCCTCAGACTCAGAAGTGACATTGTTGCAGATATACGATAAGTCTGACCGTGAAAATATTACAGACAATGAATTGAAATTACTGCTGAGAAAGAATGGATTAATATGATTGAAATACTATGAAGAGAATTGCTATTGTTTTTGCCGCAGTGCTGATGGGCTTTGCGGCGGTGGCGCAGACCACGACGAACGAGAAAAAGGATGAGGGTTACAAGTTTACCGTCATCAAAGAACTGCCTGTAACGCCTGTGAAGAATCAGGCGAAGGCTGGCACTTGCTGGGACTATGCTGGCACGGCCTTTATTGAGGCGGAATTGCTGCGTATGGGCAAGGGCGAGTATGACTTGAGTGAGATGTTTAACGCTTACAACGACTATTGTGACCGTGCAATGGCATCGATACGCACGCATGGCGACATCTCGTTTTCGCAGGGTGGTTGCTTTGGCGACTTGCTCCACGTGATGGAACGGTATGGCTTGGTACCTGAGGAGCAGATGCGGCCTGGCGTGATGTATCGCGACAGCCTGTCGAACCACAGTGAGCTGAGTGCGATGACCAACCCTATGGTGAAAGCAGCAGCGGGGAGTAGCAGCCTACAGAGTGACTCGAGTTATCAGCTCCTTTGCATGAAGGCTATCCGTGCGGTGCATCAGGTGTATCTGGGTGTGCCGCCCGAGAGGTTTACCTATAAGGGCAAGAGCTATACGCCACTGTCGTTCTACGAGTCGACGGGGCTGAAGGCGGACGATTATATTCAGGTAACCGCTTTCTTGCATGAGCCACTGTATAAGACCTTTGCCGTGGAGAGCCCCGACAACTGGAGGCACGACCTTTCGTATAACGTCACTTTGGACGAGCTGATGGACATTACTGACTATGCTATCGCCCAGGGTTATCCCGTGGGTTGGGATGCTGACGTGAGCGAGCAGGGTTTCCGTCTGGGCAATAAGAAAGGCTTCTGTGTGCTGCCTGCCACCAGTGTGGACAACAATGCCCTTGCTGGCAGTGATTTGGCACATTGGACGGGCATGACCGCCAAGGCGATACAGGACGAGGCTGCAGAACACCCCACTCCCCAGCGTTGGGTCACTCCCGAGGAACGCCAGCTAGGTTGGGACAACCACGAGACCAACGACGACCATCTGATGCTCATCTACGGCACTGCCAAAGACCAGATGGGCAACGAGTACTATCTGGTCAAGAACAGTTGGGGCAGCTACAACGGCGAGTACAAAGGCATGTTCTTCTGCAGCAAGGCCTTCTTCCGCTACAAAACCATCACCATCCTGATACACAAGGACGCTCTGTCGAAAGAGATGAAGAAGAAGCTGGGATTGTAAGATTGCCTGACGGTGTGAATGCATGATTGTTCTAATTCTTGACGTTTGCTAAATCACAAAGATATACGAAACGATGAAAAAGATAGTTGCTCTCATAGTGGCTGTGCTATTTTGCATGAATATAAAAGCGCAGGACACATTGTCGATTCCCATTTATGAGGTGTCTTCTGCTGGGTTGGGCGAGGTGCTGGATAGTTGCATCAGCATGAATTGCTTTCAAAGGGGTAGCGGCTCGACTGGGGTATATTCATTGTATGTCTTGGATACAGCAACATCGGTGTTCTCAATACACGAGTGCTATGTGTTGCAAGATGATATTCTTCGAATTCATAGCTCACTCTCGGTCTATTTTATTGTTCAATATCGGAATGCGATATTCATGGTTACAGGTAGGGCCTTGCTAAAGGATGGCGTTCGACCTACTGGGGAAAAGATGAAAGTGATGGTTAGAAATGACCAACTAGAACCTGCTCTTGATGACACGTTTTTCCCATGCTCTTTCATTGTGTATCATATTGATAACAAATACTATTTTCAGAAATATGAATAATACAAAGGGCATGGAGCCCGTGCGTCTTCGTCGGAAAGGGTTGACTCGGGAAGGGGTCAATTCTTTTCGGACAAAGATTGTTTTCTGCTTTCAAGAATTGTTACCCCCCAATCCGTAAGGCAATACTGTTGGTTGGGGCTTGTTGGTTTGTCGGGAATAGTCATGCGCACAAGATTCTCGATGATTACAGGGCTAATATATTTATCCTTGAGTTTTGTGGTGTTTTTCCATCCATACAAGTCCTTTAATTCGCTCATTGGACAAGGATGTTGCAGGCTCACAAATGATTTTTCAACTTCATCCCAGCTTAGTCCCGGCTTGGTCACAAGTTGCTTTTCCACGGGTCAGTAGGCATACGCCATTGCCGAATTTACGGCAACGTATGCTTTGTTTCGGACTTGCAACAGAACATCTTTCAGTTGCTGTTCGTCGCTATGGGTTGTGTCTAAAGGGGTTCGATTAATTCGACTTTGAGAGCGCGTGCCTTCGACACGCTGAGATGTATTTGCCTGATAGTCCATATACTACAAGTGTGGGATTATTGAGAGTTTGCCTCTCCGAGGCAATTTATAGAAGTCCTTTTTATTATATTATTCATTGCTTGATATGGTTATTCCTTTTGAAAAACGGAAGCATTGATATTATTATTGCCTTTCGAGTTACGTAGTTGCTGCGGGTAGTTCAAGAAAGCGATGACCTCTTTTTCTATGTCTAAATCAGGAGTCAGTTCTCGTTTGTATTCTATGCGATTGGTTTCCATATTAGCGTTACAACATTATTATTGTCTTTCAGATTGTGCGATTGCTGCATGGATTGCTTGTGGGGTATGAGGGGATTATGGCTGCAACATCCAATCAACCACATTCAGTTTTCTTATTCCGTCGTAGACGGGGTTAAAGTCGTTGTAGGTTGTCAATAGGTATTTGGGATTAGAGTCTTTGATGGCTTTGAGGGAGGCAGGTTTTTGTTTAATATACTCAGTAACATAACAATAGTGTATAAAAATCGCCAAAGTTTCTTATTTTGATAAGTTTGGCGATTTTATATGTATAAAATCGTAATATTCAGAAAACTGCAAAGGCATTAGATTAATCTCTACATAACGTCTCGTGAGCAATGTTGCCAACTCACCAGAGAGCATGTAGGCATTAGAGCCAGTCATGTAGACATCTACATTGGGCTTGATATACAGACTATCGACAAGCCGTTGGAACTCTTTGACATTCTGGGTCTCATCTAGAAATATATAGTTGGGCTTGTCTTCAACAAGTAGATTCTTAATATGAGTATGAATCTGGTATATGTCGCCAATAGCCAACGTGTCAAGATCTTCGAAGTTGTAGAATTGAATCTGTTCTTTTTGTACGCCATTACAAATCAATTCGTCAGCAAACATCATCAGTAAAGTCGACTTTCCTTAACGTCGCACCCCCGAAATCACCTTAATAATATTCTGGTCTTTCAGGCTGCTCAGTTGCTGCATGTATTGCTTGCGTTCTATGAGGGGCTGTTGCATCATGATTTAGGTTGTTTCAGATTTAGTGTCATCAATACCGATATAGATATAATCACATTCCTTGTAGTTAAGGAATGCAATAACCTCTTTTTCTATGTCAAGGTCTTCTGTCAGTTCTCGTTTGAACTCTATGCGGTTGGTCTCGATCATAATTGATAGTCTTTGCTGTTTCATATTGCCTATATCTGTTTTATTTGGACAGATTGGAGGTATATTGTGCTGATAGTATATCTGTTTTCTTTAGGCCTTACTGTAATCTCATTTTTATCTATAGGGTTTGCTTAGCATCTTATACTCTGGGGAAGAATAGTCAATGTACATATCGTATTCCCTTACGCCATGATTCTGCGCAATGGTATGCAACTTGTTCTTGTCTTCCTTTGCAATGCGTTGCCCATAGTAAATAGCAGTGGGTTTTATATGAATCACAGAAGGCTTGTTACTTGTAAAATCCCGTATGGTAGAATCAATCATACGCCACTCTTTCTCATATTCCCAGCCAATCTACCTGACAATCTCAATTGTCCACCCTAGATTCAATGATTCGTTGATTTTGTCCAGCATTTTCTTTTTGTCCTTCGTGCTGCTGTGGGTGAGAACATAGAGGCCTGGGGCTGCTTCATGTTGGGCACGACCGTATTTTTTGTCCTTGGTGGTTGCTACAATATTTACGCGGCAAAATTTCAAGCCAAGCTCTCTTACCTTTACCAATCCCGCCTCGACAATAGCTGACGTAAATGTTGTTGCTGCATCGTGTTCTTGCAATATCGAGCCATCTTTTCTATAGATGCAGAGACCTGTCTTGGGTGCGATATTTGTGGTGCGGTTTTTACGTGGTCCAAATTCTTTGTGTTCCACTTCGGGGTCTGCTTCCAAACGCTTGGCATCAATAAGTTCCGAGATATTGGTCTTGCGGGAGAGAGCTACGCTGATGGGTTCTCCTGGGTGATAATCCACCACCAGCACCAATTCCCGTTGCACCTGTTTCAATGCAGGCGCTATGGTCTCCTTTACGACAGGCAAGATTTCCTTCTTGATTATATTCTCCTCCAGTTCGCTTACCTGCTTTTCGAGATCTTCATTTAATGAGAGACCTTCTTTCCGCAATGTTTCCATTGCCTTGTATAAATCGCTTAATCTTGACATAATCTTCCTCTATTGATTATATATGTCTCTTATTTTCTGTTTCGCATAATTATGTGTACTCCCAGTAAGTTCTACGTGAGCTCCACTATAAAAATCAGTGATGTCAAAGTATATGTCTTTTTTCTTATCGCCTTTATGTATAGGTAATATGTCAAAAGTTAATGTTTTTCCATCGTCAGTAGTTATTTGGTCTAACAACTGCATGTTATTCTCATATCCAGGATAAAAATTGTTTAACCACTCTCTTTCTGCACGTACTCCCAAAGTATGGGTTGTGGCATGTATTTTCACCACATCAAAGTCTTGGCTTCTTAATTTTACATCAAAAGTGATTTTTTCATCGGCATATTCACTAACAAATTCTTTTTTACGTTTAAACAATGAACAAAGCATTTTTATTCCATCCCTAACTTGAGGTATTGCAATAAGAATGACCGAAATAAGAACCAAAACAGCAATGACCCAATTATCCAACAAAAGGTTTATCAATTTATCGTACGTTGTCTCCATATTCAAAACTTGTTTATGTAAAACTTAAAATGGTAAATCATAATAATCATTTTTTCTGGCAGGACGAGAAATAGTAGATAGAGGCATTAATCCATATTTTTGGAAAATGGGATTTATAGAATCAATGACTTCTTCTGTGTTCAATATGCTATTAGCAATAAGATTGTCGTGCAAACTCTCTACAAATTGTTTACCAAGGTCTTCACATTGCTTGATTATTTCAATATACTTTAGGGCTTCGGACTTAATAGTTGAATTTAGAATAAGTGAGACCAATTTATTAAAATATAAGGTCATAGTCTTTTCATTTGTGTAAAGAGCTCTCCAAACATCGGTGGCCAATTCATTAGCTGTCTTGTTTCGGCTTTTTAGCGCTTGATATTTCCCAAAGAATCCATAGGGATTATTACCCTTGTTTATTGAGATGACAAGTTTCTTTTGTCCCAATGCGATACCGACTTCCTGGTCGCACCATAGACTTTTTATGAAATCTGGAACAACAATAGCGCACAAGGCATCCATCGTGAATAGGGCCTTTTCTATTTCAATTTCCCACTCTTTAGATGGAGTAATATCTTCGTGGGCAACAAAACAATCTATCCCAAAATCAGTCAAACAGCGTTTCAAGTTTGAGGCAGACTCCTTGTTAGCACTGAGGTGACTAATAAACAAACGAAAAAGACCTGGTTTCCACATTGAGTCATCTATATTATCTCCAAATGTGGATATTTCATCAGCTGTTGGCTTTAGTATAACTTCACGCAGTTGGATAGATTCCCCATCTCCTCTCATTGCATCAATATAAAAATCACTTATTTTATTTTCTATTTCTTCGATTACACCTCTTCGACGTAGATTCTCAAAATAATCTACAGGTACACGAATTTTAATATTATAGATGTCTATACCGCCATTCCAATTATCATGATCTATCCACGATTCTTCTATATTTTGCTCGTTAAAAAAGTGGTATAATTCTTTATCATACCCATTAATCATTTTGCGAACGACATTTGTATATGATGATAATACTTTAGCCATAATATTATCTTATTTTGGGGATTCCTTTATGCTTTTTCGTATTCTTCGCGTGTAATTGACGTTCCCGGATCCACCACCAACACCTCGTCGTAACTCAGCCCGTACAGCTTGTAAACGAGAAAGTCTATCTCCGCCTCCCACGCGCCCGTGTCCGCCTGCGGGTCCGCCTTCTTCGCGGCAAGGATCTTCTCAACCAATGCGATGATGGGCTGCTGATTGGAAAGGGAGACTATTCGAATAGGAATTTTCCTTATTTGTTCAGGCTTAATATTTACATCAACAAAATAATTTGAAAACCAATAGTTTATAAGGGGTGAGTTGATTAATCCTAAAATGAATTTTAACGAAATGGAGTTTGCGAATTTATCATACAAGATAATGTTTGATAAACCAGTTCCGTTAATATACTGATCGTTGTCCAATGCGCAAACCAATCTGTCTTTAAGTTTAGGATTTCGGATTCGCTGAACAAGAATTTTTTCCTTATCGAAAATATATGAAGGTCTGGGACGATGAAGCCATTCACCATAGTTTAAATATTCACCACTCCAACAAATGGAATATTTGGATATATCTTTGCCGTAAAGTAATTTTCTGTGTGTGTTTGTCTCTTTAATGTTGGATGTCCATATCCGCGGTTGATTTTTCCCCGCATAAGCGATAAGGCCTTGCCATATTTCTGCGTATAAAGATAGTTGTGAAGCGTTCTCTTCAATTTTTATTAGAATAGGATTTTTTTCATCAAGACAAAGAATGAAATCATCGTTAATGTTATAATCTAGTTGTTTCCTTGAAATTAAATCAGAAGATACAAGTTGATAAGTATATGTTGTTGCCGGGTTAAACTTCAAAGCAGTCACGGTGGTGTCTACAGTCGCACAGCTAAAAATATCATAAAGAGACACTGTTAGAGAAACAATGGTACATTTCTCAAATAACATTTTTCTCATTTTTTTAAAATATCCAAGAGTTTTCCACGTGTCAGGTGTGATATAAACGATCATTCCATTCTGTGAAGTGAGCGTCGTAGCTCGTTCGAAAAAGTATTTATATATTTCAAATTTACCTTCTGTGCAGTAATACTTCTTTGAAAAATACTCTTTTTTCTCTTTGATTGTAGCCCCATACGGTGGGTTCCCAATCACCACATCAAATCCATCACCCACTCCGAACATCCATTCGGGATCAAAGAAGGGAGAAGAGGTGTGCTGGTCGAACATGTCCCATGAGGCTAACTGTTGGGCTTCTTGGTTGCCGATGGAGCCGGATTCTTTCAACATCTCTGCAATTTCCGTGCGCAATGTGGCCACACGCTCTTTGTATTTGCGCTTGGTCTTCACCGTTTTGGCACCGAAAATGCGATGCTTCGCCTCCTTCAGCTCCTTCTCTTTCTGCTTGATGGCCTCGGAGTCAAAAAGATTGGCATCTTTCGTCTCCAAACCTATCAAGGTGTTGGCCGCCACAAACTTGGCTTCGAGGTTGGGCAACGGACGGATACCGAAATTATCTACGGGATTGTTATTGGTCTTTTGGTCCACCACCAACGAGATGAAAAAACGCAATTTGCTGATCTGTATGGCGATGGGCTGGATGTCAACGCCGTAAATGCAGTTCTCAATCAGATAGAGCTTACGGGCGTAGTCGGGACGGTTGATGCTTTCGTTGAAACTGCGCTCAATGTCGGCCACCATCTCGGCACGCTCCTCGACGGTGGCGTTGCGGTAGGCTTCGGAGGTTTTGCTGATGGCATTCTCCACCATAATCTCTTTCCACAGGGCATTGTTGGGGTCAATGCGGTTCAGAACATGCACCATCTGTTGCAACATGCCCATCGGGAAGGCTCCGGAACCACAAGCAGGGTCGAGCACCTTGCAGTTGTAGAGAGACTGCATGATGGTCTTCTTCTGGTTAGCGGTCAATTCGGGTTCAATATCGTTGTATTGCACCAATTGTCTCAATACCGGTTCCATTTCGTCTCCGACAGAACGTTTGAGATGCGCCACAAGACTTTCGTCCACCATATATTGCACAATTTCACGCGGAGTGTAGAACGAACCAGTCTGTTTGCGTGCAGTGGTCTGGGTCTCTGGATTGTAAGATGCCAAAAGGTTTTCAAACACTTTTCCGAGAAGTTCTGGGTCAAGCGACACCTCTTGGTCGAAAGGTGTGTTCTCCTCGACGGTGAAGTTGTAACGTTTCAGAATGTCGATGATGCCGCGGGCACTCACCTTTTTCTTTTTGGCATCGCCGTACCATTCCGAAAGGTCGATATTACGGCCTACATCTTCGCCAAAGAAAAGGTAATCGGGAACAATAAGTTGTTTGGAAATTACTTCACGGTCAGTGAAAGCATCCACATACATGCCGTTGTCCTTGTCGTCGAGGCAGTCGAAAAGTCCTCCGTTGAGGAAAGGCACATACTTGTTGGCCAATTCCACAAACAGGTCGGGATTTTTGAACAAATCCTCGTGGCGCATCAGCTTGTTGTTGTCGTAGTCGGTGCCGTCCTTGCGGAAACGTCGCTCGCTCACGGTATCCTTGCCTTCGGGCGTAATGGGACTGTTGAGCATGGCGAAGAAGAGGTTCTGAAGGATGCCCTTATAGTAATAGCTGTTGTCGGCTTTACCGAAGAGGGTAACTTTTGCATTGGGGGTAAAACTCTTCAACAGGTAATCGCTAATGTATTTCTCATCGAAGAACTCGTCGGGGACAAGCTTTCGCTGCTTGATGAACCAGACAAAGATAAGACGGGTTATGAGGCGAATCATTGCCTCGGAATTGTACTTTTCATTGTCGGCTTCTGTCTTAAGTTCGTTGGGGAAACGTACAATTTTCACAGCCCAAGCATACCAGTCGGAAAGTTCTTGATAGAAAGCCTTTGTCAACACCTCGACAGAGAAGCGGCTGCGCAGGTCTTCGATGCTGACCACCCGGCCGGCCTCGTTGAGATACTTATTGGGAGTATGATAGGAGATGCCTTCGCCGAGATAATAGGAGTAGCGATGAGGATTGGAGAAGGTGCGTTGCACTTTTGCGGTGCCTTCCTTTTGTTCGAGAGTAATCTCGATAAGGGAGAAACGATAGTTGCTGTTGTCATCCTGCGGGACAAAGAAGACCAACGCCCGCTCACAGAACTCGTCGGCAAGCATACGGAATGCCTCTTTGGTCAATCCTACACGGGCATCGCTCACAGAAGAATGCAGCACCTCGAAAACTACAAGCTCCAACGAATTGCATTCGCCCAATCGCGTCACCTGCTGCGTGTATTGGAATTGCTTTGGATTGGCAAGAGGTGTTTCCTCCTGAATAAAATCTTCAGGAAGGAAATTCGTTCGGAGGAACTTTACCAGTTCGTTGCGGTTGTATGCTTTATTGAATTCCATAACTTCTATTTGTTTTTGACGGCAGTATATTTCTGGTTAGGATGTTTTATCATCTCTGGTATGGTAAAGAAAAGTCTTCTGTCTTCGATTAACGAACTTACATATAAGTACCTAATAGAATGAGGTTTCCTATGCAAAATATTCGCAATCTCATTGATGCTTAACGGCTCGTATGTACATAATTCCACAATCAAATCTTTCATTTTCTTTGAGGACTCCCATTTTTTTAGGTTCCTGCACCTTTCCAATAACTCATCGGGTAGGGCTATACCATTTTCTCCGGCAGCATTACCATTTTCTCCGATAGCATTACCATTTTCTTTGGCAGCATTACCATTTTCTCCGTCACCTCCACACATTTCTATACCGCCACCTCTACACATTTCTCCATCAGCTCTACACATTTCTCCGATAGCATTACCATTTTCTCCATCACCTTTACTATTTTCTCCGTCAGCTCTACACATTTCTCCGATAGCATTACCATTTTCTCCGTCACCTCTACTATTTTCTTCGTCAAGTCTACTACTAATGAAGTTTTCCCCTGCAATATAGTAGGTGCTTCTACTTTGCCCCTTTTGTTCTAATAATCCTTTTGTACACATATAGTGCAAGTCATAGGATGCTCTTTGATTATTAATGTCACTA
>JAEEGJ010010093.1_pt1 | contig 24811 bp, 26 predicted proteins | sample 8958761 | NCBI WGS metagenome assembly JAEEGJ01 (sample SAMN16246546, study PRJNA631951) | gut metagenome | biome: gut microbiome; feature: rumen; material: RS-attached | host: Bos | place: Iran: Karaj | collected 2018-10 | reverse complement strand
TTCGGCCCTTTGACTGATTTTGCTCCGACGGAAAGACTGTTTTAAGGGCAAAATTCAGTCTAATTTGCCTCTCTCAGCTGACTGATTTCACCGTCCTAACTGACTGAATATGCTCCGACGTGCGCAGAAGACGAGGAAATAACAACTTCGTTCTTTGGAAAAGCTCAAATAAAAGGTGAATACCAGCGAAGTGAGATTCCTATAGAAATAGACTCTAATGTGATAACAGACATGCAGTTTGATATGGCCGATACAATCGACAAATATAGAAATGCTTATGCCGCTGAGTTAAAACTGCAAGCAGATAACTCCGCGTTGATGATGCGTCAGCAAACAGAGGCATACTATAAGTATCGTATTAACAATATGGTGACAGCCGTTATGAACGCTGGAGTTAGTTTGGAAAACGCAAAGATTTTACAGGACGAAAAGGAAATCCGTAATGCAGAAGCAAATTTCAGACTTCAGACAAATAATCTTCGTAATTTGGAACGTCAAAGAGATGAAGAACTACAGCGTGTCTCCCAAGATCAACAAATCGAGGTTCGCACTCACCTTCTTTCAATTAACTACATAAACGTAAAGTAAAATGGCAAGAATAACAGTTGGACTAGATTTTGGTACACACCAATCAAAACTCTGCATTGAGGATAGAACAGATGTTAACAACCCTATCTATTCTTTTTTCCCTTTCGAGGATTTAGACGGAAAGAAGAACATCATCTTGCCTTCAATTATCCAGGTGAACAAAGATAATACTTTGAGCTATGGCTTTGTTGATAAGAAAAAAAGTAAGTATGGGAAAAAGTTCTTTGTTGGATGTACTCCTAAGTATCCTATGCGGATAAAAGTACCCGAAGAGCCATCTCTCCCAGAGCCTCCTATACCTGCTATACTTTCACAAACTCCACCTCACGATCCTGTAGAAGCCATTCGCTTCAATGTTAATTTGGAGCGAGCAAAAAAGTCATATGAGACCCAGATGATATTGTGGAAGCAACGTACCCAAGCTCAGAAGTTGAAATATGAAAGACAGGTAAAAGAGATGGAGAAAGCATATCAGAATGAGTTGAAGGAATGGTTCAAGTGGCAAAACTCATCCCAAACAAACCATCGTCTAATCTACAGATATTTCAAGCAGAGTACATTCTCTGATTATAAATGGAACTGTTATCAGTCTTCTACATATCTGACAGTTTGGTATTTGAGCTATATTTTATTTCATCTAGAGAAGAGATATGGCCAAGATTTTGCTATACAGATGGGCATACCAACTGGCTCAGACAATTTTGAACACAAGAAAGAAAAAGCTGTATCATTGTTGCTTACGGCATATCACTTGGTGGAGGAAGTTTTCCAAAGAGACCTACAGAAGTTCCTGTCAACACCAGTTCAAGAACTGGAAACTTTGACTAAATTTGTACCCTATTCAAAGGAAAAGAAGTTTGAATACTCTTTACTTGTATTTCCTGAGGCCTATGCAGGTTTGAAATCTCTTACTAGTCAAAAGAAAATCGAATCAGGTATGAGTCTAATGGTTGATATTGGTGGCGGTACAACTGATATCACTTTTTTTACGATTGAGGAAGGTAAACCAAAGATTTATGACTATTCGTCTATACCTTTTGGGCTTAACTATATAGTAGAAACAGCAAGCCCTAACCTTCAAGACAAATTTGACACAAGTCTCAATTTATATAATATTCCTAATAAGAATTTGAAAACCGCTGTAGATCTGTATTATAAAAACTTAAATCTGGCCTGCTCTGGAATGGTAAACAGGCTGCGGCGTGCTTTTGAGCGTACGAATTATCCTGTTTTCAAACTGACTGATGCACTTAGAAACCGGACCGTAATCTATTCGGGTGGTGGTTCTACGTATGAAGAGCTTAGGATGCCCGTAAACTGGTTTACGGATATTATCCATATCAGTCCAAAAGTTTGGGAAGGTATGACAATTGACGAAATTGACAAGTATATACCTTTTTGTCCAATTATATCAACTTCCCTCGGCTTATCTATTAGTGAAAAAAATGATATGGTAGAATTATCCACCATTGATGAAATATTCAAGCATTTGGAAGGAACATACGAAACTGAGGAAAGACCAAGGCCTCGTTGGGTATAGATTTTTGCATAATCTTTGAGCTCTTCAGGGAACAGTAGGATTTTTGTTGTTTGATAATACCCACGCAAAAATTTACTTATGCAATTGATTGTTCTTCAACTGTATGTGGTTGAGGAATTTGCGTTCTCGTATGAAGTCTTTCAATCCGAGGTTATCGAGGTATTCCTTTGAAATGAGCAGACTGTCGTAGAGTTCATTGATTTTGTCAATCAAGGGCGCATAATCTTGTTTGACCTGAAGCAGTTCTTCGTCTGTGAAGAGATGTGACGGGGCGGAGAGCCTTTGCAGTTTGTCGTGGAACATCTGAACCTCTTTGGCACATTCATTGGCCCTGGCTTTCAGTTGTTGGCTTTTCCGAAAGGCAAGGAGGGCTACAATGAGTACTAATACGAGTATGATGATGATTATGAATGTTATTGTCATTTTGATAAACCCTGTTCTGGTAAGTGTATGGCCATACGAATTTGGCGCAAAGGTAATCATTTTCTCTAAAATACGGCTCCCAATCCTTAGCTAATAGAGAAAGTGTACCTTTATTGTATTCAAAAACTCCCCTATCAATTCATAGTAATAAGCCATCGCAAACGCTCGCCTTTTAAATTCTTGACTTGCCAGTTTTGCCATCAGAGTAATTCATTGTCAATTTTTCTAATCTTTTTTCTAAAACGAAAAAAGACTTCATCTGGCCATCATAACTTTGCACCCAGATACAAGGTAGTATGGCTAAGAGGTCTAAAGCGGCACACTGCTAACGTGTTGAACCGTCCAGGTTCCGGAGGTTCGAATCCTCCTGCTTCCGCAAAACATGGCTCGTTAGCTCAGTTGGACAGAGCACGACGCTACGAACGTCGGTGTCGGGAGTTCGAATCTTCCACGAGTCACGAAACTGGAGACTTGGCAGAGTTGGCTTATTGCACCGGTCTTGAAAACCGACAGACGGAAACGTCTCAAAGGTTCGAATCCTTTAGTCTCCGCTACATTGCCCCATGGTGTAATGGCAGCACGGCAGATTCTGGATCTGCAAGTGGTGGTTCAAATCCGTCTAGGGCAACATGGCAAGGAGCTTTGGCAGACGTTAGGTGTATGCGCAAGACTGAAAATCTTGAGAACGTGGTTCAACTCCACGAGGCTCCACAATAAAACTCGGAAGTGCTCCAGCGGTTAACGAGGGCGGACTGTAAATCCGTTGTCTTTTGACTTCGTAGGTTCGAATCCTACCTTCCGAACTATTTCAATAAGCCAAATGAGCAGAGTGATGCTTGCATCAACTATGCCATAGCGAGAAAGAGTCGGGCAAAGCCCGACAAATAATGCCCCATGGTGTAATGGTCAGCACGGTAGATTTTGAATCTGCAAGAGGTGGTTCAAGCCCATCTGGAGCAACCATATGGAGTCTGTGGCCGAGTGGCTTAGGCGCAAGTTTGTGGCACTTGTTTACACAGGTTCGAATCCTGCCAGACTCCCTCAGATGGTCGGTTGACTACCGTCTTCCTTCCTCGCGACTCGGCATAGCTCGAACAAGTTCGGCTCTGCTCTCGCTGCTTGGTCGGTTCATCTAAATGGAACAGGATAGCAGATTCTCAATCTGCCCATACGAGTTCGAATCTCGTACCGACTGCGACATTTTTATGGTCGGTTGATCTAATTGGTTAGGATAGCAGATTTTCAATCTGCTTGCATGAGTTCGAACCTCATACCGACTACAGAATGCTTCAATAGCACAGTGGTAGTGCGGCTCACTTGTAATGAGCAGGTCGTAGGTTCGATCCCTACTTGAAGCTCTAGACCCGTCAGCCAAGCAGGATTAGGATATAACGTTCCGATTGTCACATCGGGTGTTCGATTCTCTCGGGTCACAAGTATAACTTCTGGATATGGTGTTTAATGGTAGCATTCGAACTTTGGGAGTTTGAGGAGTGAGTTCGAGTCTCGCTATCCAGACAAAAAGGCTTCCTTTCAGACAAATTGTCCGAAAAGAAGCCTTTACTTATACGAAGTTCAGGATGGATGTCAGCCTGGTCTTTACTTTCGCAAGGACTTTCATCGTCCTGACTGTGTCAAGGTTTTCCTTGTCTTCAAGCAAGGTGATGGCCTCCTTGATGAGCTTGCAGTCATCCATAGACAACGGCATCTCCGTGATGGAGTAGTCAGGGTCTGCGTATGTGTAGTAGATCTTGTCGTATACTACAATAGGTGCGTTGTAGCCCAGTTTGTCAGACCTCATGATCTGAATGTCCATTTGCACGGTCCTGGCGCACACGCCCTTTGTAATGCCCTCCATATCTAGTAGGGCGTCACAGCAGGCATCCACGAGGTCATCGATGGTCCATCTCCTGTATCTGTTTCTAAGGCATCTGTCAATTGTCTTGTACCTGATTAGGGCATTCTTATTCGCTGGCATGGTTTATTCTCCATTTGATAAGTTTGATGATAAAAAAAATAGTTGGAAATTCCCGGTAAGGATATTCCAACTATCGCTTTATCTCTTTCTCGTTCAATACATCCTATGATGCAAAGAAGAAATAACTATGCTCGGGCTGACGTGGTAATCCTATACCGGCTGTATATGTGGATGGGCAATATGTATGCACATAATAACTCCGTTCAAAGGGTCGATAGCTCTGAACGGACGGTTGTGATGTGTATATATAAAGTCTCATACCGTATAGGATTCTTAATTGATAATGACTATAAATCGGCTGCAAATTTACGAAATACCGACGAACTCTTTTTGCGTAGATGGGAAAAAATGAGAAAAATCTGCCTAAATTGACGCAAAATGCCGGTTTACCAGGGATAAATCACGAACATCGACCCACTGGCACCTTCTCCGTCGTAGTCGGCGGGAATGGTGAGCTGGCTCGTCAGCATTGCCTGTTCCTCGTCATCAAGATGACGTTCCAGCTCCAGTTCTATGCACTGCCGGGACGGGTTGTAATTCAGGTTCCAGATGCAGTCACCGAAAGTGGCATTGACACAAGTCCTCACTTCGTCCTGAAACCGCCAGATGGCATCAAAGTCGATCATTTTCCAAACTGCCTCTTAACTTGTTTCCTACCATAATCCTATCATATTACCTTTTCTATTCTTTCTTCTTGTCCTTTATGTCATGGACGAACGTGGCTGTGTGGGTCTCAGCATTGTAAAAGATATAGCCGTCCAGGGCGGTGCTGAGCACGGCAGTCTCCTTCATGTTCCCATGGTAGAGCAAGAAGTTGCAGATATCTGTCGGGGTGATATACGGATTGTCTTTCAGATGAGAATGGAATGCCGTCTCGCCTTCATTGGAGATGGGTATGAACGAACGATGATACCGCCGGAATGCTTTTACGTTGCATTCATTGTCAAAGTCAAAGCTGAAGTCATTACCGAAAGGGATGATGCCGGAACGCTCCACGCCTTGCAGCATGTACATACGGGTGGTATTGGCATCGATACGGACGAAGTCAAAGTTCGGGCGGCCGTAGTCAGGGTTGTAACGCAGGCTGTCGCCGTATTGCTCAATGGCATTTTTAAGCATGAGGTTTTTCTTTTCCAATATTCCTCTTTCATTCTCCGAGATGGGTCTCGAATCGTAGGAGACGGTCTGTTCCTTGCTGTTGAGGTCGTATCGGAATTCGAAAATGCAGTTTTTCTGCTCCTTGTCCATGAAAACGACTCTCCAGGTATCGTTTGTAGGTTGCCAAATAAAACTGCTTCCTATCTCATCAACACGGTAATGAGCCAGCAAGGAGTCGGATGACACCCAGTTGACATACTCAGCGACATACAGGTTGTATCCTTCGATACAGATGCTGTCAAGAGCTTCTGTTATCACCCCTGCTTTTTCAATCATCTCCTTTGTCGGACCCTGTCCGTACGCTGGGCATGATGCCATACTGAGCATGGTGAATATGGCAAGAACTATTCGTATGTTCCGTAAAAAAGACTTGCTCATCTTATTTGTTGTTTTTCCTTTTACTCTGCTTTGCCCCCACACACATTGTAGGACACGTTGTCGGGGTTCCACTTGTCCTTCGGCTGTGGCTGCTCGGCGGGATGACCGATGACGACGGTGCAAAGGGGAATGATGTTGTCGGTCAGACTCAGCACCTCGCTGACAGCATCCACACGCTCCATGTTGGGATAGAGCCCGGTCCATACGGCACCGAGTCCGAGGGCATGGGCAGCCAGCAGGATGTTTTCCGTGGCGGCGGAGCAGTCCTGTACCCAGAACGCACGTGCATCACCCTCGAGGGCCTTTGACATGTCGCCGCAGACAACGATGGCCAGCGGGGCCTTCTCCAGCATCTTGGCATAGGGATTGGTGGATGCCAGTTCCATCAGCTTCTCCTTTTTGTTCACGACGATGAAATGCCAGGGCTGCTTGTTGACGGCGGACGGTGCCGCCATGCCAGCCCGGAGCAGTGTCTCGACGGTGTCGGCACTGACGGCCTGGTCCGTATAGTCACGGATGCTGGTGCGTGTCATGATGTTCTCCACGATGGCCTTGCCGTCTGTCGCGGGGGCAGGCTCGTTGCTGCTGCAGGCTGCCAGTGACAGCAGTGCTGCTAATGCGAACAAAATCTTTTTCATATTATCCATTATTATATGTTGTCAGTCAATTTTTGGTATTCAGCCATTTCTTCCTTTATTCAAGGAGAAAACATTCTCTATTTTTTCATAAAAAACTGGAAGAGAAAGATTGCGTCTTTTCCCTTCTTCATAGACACATCTGCAGCCATACAGCATGTCCTGGACATCGTTGTGCAGAGTCATGATTCTTGATGCGAGCCTGTCTTTGGCAAACAATCTTTTCATCATCATACCGGCAATGAATGCGGGTGTTTTGTACGGCAGGATCTCGTTCCTGTAGTTTTTCATCACCACGCCTCTTTCTTCCACGACCTTCAATGTTTCCCGGATACATCTCACGGCCTGGGCGAGTGCTCTTGAGTCACCCATCAGCTCAATGGCAAGTCGCTTGGGATTGCCGATATCCCCTTTTCTTGCTGCCGTAGAAGTGACCCCGGCATTGACGGCCATGTGTATCCATATCCACTCCAGCATGTCATATGGGGATTCGGTCTTGACACCTGCCCTTCCCAGCATGGAGACCAATTCTGCGTAATTAGGGATATGGCTGTTTTCCATACGCTCAAGCATGACATGGTCGAACAGGACGCAGTTGAGTCCGTGGTTTTCCATGCATCCCCCCGCTGTAGGAAAGGCTAGGATATAGGGATAGTCTCCCGCCATTCTCTCGATTTCTTTCCTATCGTTCCATATATTGCAAAAAAAGACCAGCGTGCCCTTAACACGCTTCTGCTTGATAGTATGGACAGCCTGCTCCAAAGCTCCGCTGGCCACGCTGACGAAGATGAAATCATAGGTGGCATCCGTCTCTGCAAGTGAGATGTGATAGACATCATCGCGTTCCTCACCCTTGGGATTGTCCCTGCCATCAAGCAGATGAACAGGCAGTTCGCTTGGCAGAGTCAATACCTTATGGTCTCTCACAAGATGGAAGACCTCATAGCCCGCCTTTTGCAGTACATAGGCATATGTGGTTCCTATGACTCCAACACCCAGCACACAAACCCTCGTTCCCATATCAGTTTTTTCCAGATTGCATGAATAATCCTTTTCTTTGATGGATAGACGTCATTTCTCATTTGAGAAAAACTTCCAGAGCGGGGCGACCATCAGAGCCTGTACGAACTGGTTGGTCTTCAGCAGTTCCCAAACCTTTTCCCGGGAAAGCAGATACACCTCGAGTTCTTCCGTGTCATCAAGATGCGGTTCGGAGATTTTCTCCACGCCCGTGGCCAGGAAGCAGTGGGTCATATTGTTCATGGTGCTTGAGTTGGCCGATATGTCCATCAGATGCCGCCATTCCCCGCCACCATATCCTGTCTCCTCGAGCAGTTCCCGCTTGATGGCTTCCAAAGGTTCCTCACCATTCTCCATCACGCCGCAGGGCAGTTCAAAACTTGTCCTGCCCAATGCGTGGCGGTACTGCCGCTCCATCACAAAATGTCCGTCTTTTGTGATGGCGATGACATTCACCCAGTCGGGATACTCGAGCACATAATACTCTGGATTCTCACGTCCGTCGGGAAACCGCACATGGTCCCGGCGTGCCGTCAGCCAAGGACGCCGGATGAGATATTCAGACTTCAGGATGGTCCATTTCTTGTCTTCCATATATACTATTTTGTTGTTCCGGCAAACCTTTCGCCGCTCTTGTGTCAACAGTCCTCAAAGCTTGCCGTTCCAAGGAGCAAAGATAGTCATTTTTCAGAAATAAAAGTGTAGCTGTTTGGGATTTTCCTCAACAAAGTAAATCCCATCAAGAACGCAGCCGTTCCTTGAGCTTGGTGTTGCGTTTCAGCACTACCTGGTTGTGGATGGCATAAGCAAGCGCCTTGGTGGTGCCGATGATGATGCAGATTTTCTTCGCTCTGGTGATCCCGGTATAAATCAGGTTGCGCTGGAGCATCACGAAATGCGTCATCAGCAAGGGTATGACCACCACGGGGTATTCCGAACCCTGTGACTTGTGGATGGTCGTTGCGTAGGCCAAGGTCAGCTCGTCAAGGTCAGTGTCCTCGTACTCCACGGACCTGCCGTCAAAAAGGACGGTGAGGGAACGGTCCTCGGTGTTGACCTGCCGGATGATGCCTATGTCGCCGTTGTAGGTATCCTTGTCGTAATTGTTGCGTATCTGCATCACCCGGTCGCCCTTGCGGTATTTGAAACCGCCACGGCTCAGGCTCTCGCCCTCCGGGTTGACCGCCTCCTGAATGGCCACGTTCAGGCTGGTGGCCCCCACCACGCTCCTTTGCATGGGAGCAAGCACCTGAATGTCATTGATGCTGATATGATAGGCCTTGGGTATCCTGTTCTTGACGATGTTGACGATCTCGGCGGCCGCCAGGGTGGAGTCCTCCTGCCGGATGAAGAAGAAGTCCGTGTCCTTGCCGTTGCTGATGTCGGGGAAGACACCCTGGTTGATCTTGTGCGCATTGGTGATGATACGGGAGGTCATCGCCTGTCTGAAGATACGTGTCAGGCGGATGACAGGAACTTTTTCAGAATCGATGATGTCACGCAGCACGTTGCCCGCCCCCACGCTCGGGAGCTGGTCCACGTCCCCGACAAGAATCAGCCTCATGCTCAGGGGCACGGCCTTCAGGAGGGAGTTCATTAGGATGATGTCAATCATGGAGCACTCATCGACTATCAGCACCCCACCCTCCAGCGGGTTCTCGTCGTTACGGCCGTATCCCTCGGCGGGGTTGTACTCCAGAAGCCGGTGGATGGTCTTCGCCTCCTTGCCTGTCGCCTCGCTCATGCGTTTGGCGGCCCTTCCCGTGGGAGCGGCAAGAAGTATGCTCAGTCCCATGGATTCCAAGGCGGCGATGATGCCCAGTGTCGTTGTCGTCTTCCCCGTTCCCGGGCCTCCGGTCAGCACCATCACCTTGGACTGGGCAGCCTGGCGTATGGCGGCTACCTGGACCTCATCATAACGGATATGTGTTTTCCTGACTATTTTATCGATGTCGACATCTTCATTGAAAAGGCTGCCTGTCGTGGTTCCCATCAGCCTTTTGAGCTTGTTGGCGGCTCCATTTTCCGCATAGTAGAAAGGAGGAAGGTAGATAGCCTCCTCATCCATCACCAGGTCTTCTGACTGCAGCATCCCGTCAAGTGCCTCGTTGATGGGCTGCTCGTCAGCCGCCAGCAGTTCCCTGGCCGTCTTTACGAGCTGTTCCCGCTCGGCATACACATGCCCGTCATCAGAGAGCTTGCTCAAGGTATAGAGGATGCCGCTACGGCAACGCCTTGGGTCATTCTGCGTATATCCCATTTTCTGGGCGATGCCGTCAGCCGTTTTAAATCCTATGCCCCATATGTCATCAGCCAGGCAGTATGGGTTCTCACTTACCTTCGGAATGGAATCCTTGCCATACGCTTTATAAATCTTGGCGGCATAGGTTGAGCTGACACCATGTCCCTGGAGGAACACCATGATATCCTTCACATCCTTCTGTTTCTCCCAGCTTTCCCTGATCTTGGAGATACGGGAGGGTCCTATGCCAGGCACCTCATTCAGCCGCTCAATGTCATTCTCTATCACATTGAACGTCTCCATCCCGAAGCGGGAGACGATCAGCTTGGCGAATTTCGGGCCTATACCCTTGACCAGCCCGCTGCCCAGGTATTTCTCCATGCCGATGATGTTGGCCGGCATGGTCTCGGTCCAGGACTGGGCGGCAAACTGCCTGCCGTAGCGCTTGTCCACGCGCCATTCGCCCTCGACAACGAGGGTTGCACCAACGGTCACCTCGAAGAAGTTGCCGACGATGCATTGCAGATCCCTGTAGCCTTTAACACTGGCCTTGAGCACGGCATAGCCGTTGTCCGGGTTCTGGAAAGTGATATGGTCAATGACGCAGTTGATCCGTTCCATTCAGAGAATGATCCTGAGACTCTTAAATAGGCGGCAAAGATACGAAAAAAAACACAGAAAAAGTGTTTTCAATGGCTTAACTCTGAAGGGAACAAAAAAGACATCAAAAATTCAGTCCTAAAGGAGGCAAATCCCACGAAATTGTTGGTGTCCATCCAATCATTTTTTCATACAGGAGCAGGAGCAAGTTTTACTTTTTAGTTTTATGAGGGTGTGACAAAGGTCACACCCTCCGTAGTGTCAATACCATTCCGTGTAATAGCATTCACTGTCCACTTCATCGGCGTTGTGCAGTTCCCTGTCCATTTCAGTGAGGGTCGTGTTCTCCGCCTCAAGGACACAATCGATGCTGCAGTAGGTACGGCCTCCCCATGAGTATCCTGACCACATCACCTTGCCGCAACACTCACAGATTTGTGCGCCGTCGAACTGTCCGAACCATTCCTGGAGGGACTTGCGCAAGCTCATGTCATCGACACATTTTGTGAGGAGCTGGAACACCACATGCGCCTTGTTGTACCATTTGATGTGACCCAGTTTCTCCTTGTGCTCGTCCATGAAGTCCTGGATGACCCTGTTGTCCTCGTTCATCAGGGAGGAATGGATGGAGAGCCATCCCTTGATTTCTTCGTTGTTCATTTCCATGTCATTATTGGCTGTTAGTTACAGATAATGGGTTGGGGAGCCGCCATGGTGACGGCTCCCGATGTCTCAGAAATTGAAATTGATTTCACAGGTGTCGAAGTCCGTCCCATTGTCATCGTTATAGTACTTGATGCTGCAGGAGGGGATGTAGGTCTCTCCGTCTATCTCGAATTTTCCGGCCTGGAGGAGATTCCACAAGGTCTCGCTGGAATTATCCCCGTCTGCGAGGATTGTTTCTATCTCCTTCCTTGTTCCCTTGAGAGTGAGCCCCACCCGGAGCCACAGGCATTCCTTCTCCTCTCCGATGGTATCGATGATGTCCTCTATGCCCTCGTCGTAGATGTCGTTGACATCCAGGGAGTCGATGATGTTTCCTTCCGCATCCTCACCAATCAGGCAGAGCATATCGCCCTCGCACATGATAGCCCGGATGTTTATCTCCTCATCCTTGTCATAGGGTGCCGCTTTGACAAAGGGCTTGTCAATGACGGTATATCCCGCTGCCGTCGGGTCGCACTCCCCGAAGAAGACCTCGCCGCCCACGGACTTCACGCATTCCATCAGTCTTTTAATATTACTTTTCATAATCAATTTGTTTTTAGATTTCACCAAGTTCATTCATCGTAGCGGTCTTGGCCATTATCTTGACCTCACCGTATTGTGTCTGCAGGGTCTCAGCAAAATGGACGGTCTCGTCATAGACAAACTGCTCAAGGTCGTAGTCATCATCACACCAGTCCTCGCTGTTGAAGTTCCTTGCCGCACGCTCGCTGATAAGCTCACCTGCAGCCTCATTGAGTTTCATCTCATCCTCGAAGACGCCCATCAGGACGAGAGAGGAAGAGGAGAGCCATGCATCGCCCTCATAAAGAAGATATACTTTCATAAGCCGTGTTTTTATTTCCCTTTCGTTTTTGCTGCCTTGCAGCTTCTGCGTCCGGGCGTTGTTATTACGCCGCCCCCCGAAGATGGCAGAGAGTGCGAGACATTCGGAAGGTTTGCGGAAAGTTTTGTCTGCCTGCGGCAGCCGAAAGGGAAGGAAAAGTTGCCGTGAAAGCCGATGCCGGGAGCGGGATGCCGACTATCTTCGCGAAGTAATGACAGACGGTCGGACGTGGAATGACTGCCTGCTTTTCATAGGAATAGAAAAAGGGTGGGGATTTGAGAACTCGTCTCTCCCCCACCCCATGACTGTTAAAAAAGATATGTTAAGAAAAATATGGCCGTGATGTTGCCGTTCACTTCGGCATCCATGCGCTATTTGTTGAAGTACTTCTTGCCTCCACTGATGACGATGCCCTTCGAGTCCGCCTTGACCTGCTGTCCGTAGGGGTTGTAGAAGATGTCATCCTCCGCGTTGCGGGTGAACTCAGCTACAGACACCTTGTCGGTAGTCCCGTCGCTGTTGTTGAACACCATCGTTAGGTTGGCGAAGCCGTCACCGTTGTGCTCGATGGCGTCGGACACACTCTTGGGAAGCTGCAGGAACGACTTGTTGTAGGTCAGCCATCCCTCGCTTCTGTAGATCTTGAAGCGGTTCTGGTTCAAGCCATAGTTGACGATGGTGCCGCCCGTCTCCTCATCCTCCTCTGTCGTGGGGATGAAGCGGTCGTCATGCGCCCAGCCCGACATCAGGTTGTTGGTCTCGGTCGAGCCGGAAGCCGCCATGGCCTGTTCCATCAGCCACTGGCCGGAAGCCCCCTGCGTGTAGTCATTCTCACCGATGCGGTAGTGGTAGGTGTAGCCGGGAGTGCCCTTCAGCACCACGCCCACGTACTCGTCCACGTCCTCATAGCCTTCCACATTGGCTTTCAGACGTGAGGGGATGTACTTGATCTCATTGAGGAACACCATGCGCAGCTCGCCGTCCACATCGTCCACCAGATAGGCACGGAGCGGTTCCACACCCTCAGGCAGGTTGTCGTTGGTATACCGCAGGTCCACGTCGAAGTCACGGCACAGCGTCTTGTACATGATGCCCTCGCCCTGGGCGTTGGCCATCGTCACCGGCACCTCGTAAGACACATCGAACTCCACGGTGGATGTCTTGTCCACAATACCGTAAGGGTAAGTCCAGGTCTGGCTCCACTTTCCCGTAGGATAGTGAGCGTCAAACACCGACTTCTTCACATAGATGGTGATCGGCTCACCCTTGCCGTTGACAGACTCCTGGTAAATGGTCTTCTCATGCCAAAGCGGTATGGTGTCACCCATCACGAAGATGGAGCGCAGGTTGTTGTCGGTTGATTTCGGTTGTATCCTCCTCACGAAGCGGACATAGGCCGGAATGGTGAACTCCGTTATCTTCGGGTCTCTCTCGATGACACCATACTGGGGTGTGGCGAATTTGCATCTTGCCGTCTCAAAGATGGAGTCCAGGAATGACGGCAGCGTGACATGCGTCAGCTTATCACAGTAGCCAAACGCCCCTGCCTGGATCGTCTTCACGCTGTTTGGAATGTAGAGCGTGCGCAGACTCTTATTCGACTGCACCTGACCCTCAGTAATCTTGGAGATACCCGCCTCCCAACGCACGTCTTCGTACACGCCGCTGGAGAACTGTTGGCTCTCGTAGGGAATACCGTCCTTGGTGGGGTTGTTCTTCTCAAAAGTCGACCACTCCTCGATGAAATTGGGCACGAGCAAATGCCGGATGACCTTGTTCTGCGCAAAGGCGCTCTCACCAAGAATCCTCAACGTGGAAGGTATGGTGAAATCGAGGTTCGGCGACCTGCTGAAAGCACAGTAGCCCAAGCTCTCTATGCAGTCGCTCCAGACCATCGTGGTGAGGTTGGGACACATGGAAAAGCCACCCTCGTCGATGACGCTCACCTTACTATTGGAGAGGTCCACCCTCACAAGAGCAGAGTCGTTCTTGAAAGCATCCTCATACACCAATTCAAGAGATGCGGGAGCCACGTATTCCTCGTGGATGCCACCACACTGGTAGAGGATGGTCATATCCTTGTTGTAGACATGGTTTCCATCCACCACCTTGAAGAAAGGATTGTCCTCCGGATAGTCGAAGCACTTGATGCGCACGCCACGGGTACCACGCTTGCCGTAGTGCCACCTCTCATAGAGGTTGTAAGCGGGATTGAACTCCAAAGTATCGACACAAGAATAGACATCGAAAGCGTCACCGTAGCCGTTCGAGCCATTGAACGTCGTGTTACGGTTCTTGATGGTCAGCCTCTTGACATGTGCCGAATAGAACATCGCACCACTTAGGTTGCCCAATGACTCAGGCAAGGTGATATGCCCCAGGCTCGGACAAGTGTTGAAAGTGGACATCTGCATGACGGTCACCCCCTCGGGGATGTTTACGTCCACGAGTTTCGTGCAGGTACTGAAGATACGGTCAGTGTCCCAGTTTGTCAAAGTGCTGGGAACAGAGACGGAGGTAATTTCCTCACAGGTGCGGAAGGCTCTCGACTCGAAAGCCGTCACGGTATAGGAGAAGCCACCGTTGCTGACGGTCTCGGGTATCACCACCGCCCCGGATATGTCAGTGCCGGCCGCCCTGACGGACACCGTTCCAGTGGAAGTGTCCGGGTCCTCCGTCAGGACCGTATAAGTCAGTTTGCCGATGGTGAACGAGCTGCCCACCGAGGCATGCATTGCCATGCCGAACAAGAAGGCGATAGAGCCCATGATTAGTCGAAGATGTATCATGTTGTTTGAATTTTTGGTTTGGTCCGCTAACGAATTAAAGGGCTCATGGCCGAAGCCATCTTAAAGAAAAGTCATGCAACATCGAGATGTTGAACATGATGCTTGCGGGGCGGCGCCATCATCTTGCTCCTGTGCGGGGAAAGCGACAGGCATCGGCCCCAAGCGGATTGTATGCGCCCTGGTTGGTTTCCAGGGCGCTTGCCGACCAGTCAGGATGACCGGCGGCTTGAAAGGGGACAGGATATTGTGCTTCCTGCTTATTTCAGTACTTTCCTGCCTTTCCGGACAATCACGCCTTTTGATGTCGGCGCAGTCCTTCTGCCGGACAGGTCATAGAATTCATCGCCGTCGCAGTCGTTGATGAACGCCTCATAGCCGATGGTGTCGGTCGTCCCATCCACATCCGTGAAGGTCATGGAGAAATTGGTGCCGGCCATTTTCTCCGGCAGGGGAAGGTACGACCTGTTGTACCCCATCCATCCCGGTCCGGACAGTTTGCGGAAGGCGTTGTTGTTGAGACCATAGTTGGTCACGGCCACGCCAGTCTCAGAATCCACCTCCGCGGGCAGTATGTATGCGGAATCGGAAATCCCCCTCATCATATTCGAGCCGGTATGAGCTGTCATCGAAACCGCCTGTGCATCCGCGAGCAGCCATTGCCCCTCCGCTCCCTGGGAGTAGTCGTTCTCTCCTATCTCGTAATAGTAGGTGCTACCGGGCGTACCCCTTACCACAACACCGACGTACTGGTCCTCGCCGGCATATCCGTCGACGTTGGCCATGAGCCTTGACGGGATGTAGAGGATCTCGTCCATGAACACCATGCCCAGCTCACCGTCGGCATCATCCACCACATAGGCGGAAAGCCTTTTCGTACCGTCGGAAAGGTCGTCCCCGCTATGCCGCAGGTCCACGTCGAAGTCTCTGCAGAGGGTCTTGTACTTGACTGCATTTCCCTTGGCGTTGACCATCTTTATGGGGATGCGGTAGTCCACCCTGAAGCCGTTCCATTCACCAGAGGGATACTTCTCATTGTAAACGGAGCGTTTGACATAGATGGTGATGTCCTCACCCATGCGGTTCCTGCTTCCCATCTCCTGCAGGCCATCGGGAATGACATCCCCCATGACATAGATGCTGTTCAAACCAAAGGGAAAGGAATCTATCTTTCCTATCTTCCTGACAGACGCTGGGATGGTCAGCTCCGTCATGGCGTCACATCTCTCGAAAACGCCGCCCAGGTCACCCGTCCCGATGGTCTCCAGCCACGAAGGCAGCGTGACATGCGTCAATGCCTGGTCGTATCTGAACACACCGCTGCCGATGGCCGTCACGGAATTGGGCAGCGTGACGGACTTGAGCCTGGAGCAGTATGCGAAAGCCCCGTCAGGCAGGCCCGTGACATTCTGCGGGATGGTGACGGAGGCCAGTTCCTTGCAGCCGGCAAACGCGGACTCCCCTACCCCGGCCAGCGTCTCAGGCAAGGTGATGGAGGCCAAGGCCCCGCAACCGCTGAAAGCGTGGCTGTCGATGTATTGGACGCCTTCCGGAAGAGAGATGTCCTCCAGCTGTCCGCACATCTCGAACATCCCTTCCCCCACACCGGCCATGTTGTCAGGCAGGGAAACGGAGATGAGGGCAGAGCAGTTCAGAAAAGCATCCTCTCCGATGGTCTCTATCCCATCAGGAATGGCGACTTGAGTGATGCTGGCGCAACCGGCGAAAGCCTGCCTTCCGATATATGCCACATCCTGCGGAAGCGGGATGGACGTGAGGCTGGCGCAACCGGCAAAGGCGAAATCACCTATTGATGTCAGGGAGGAAGGAAGAGTCACTTCGGTCAGCAGGGAACAGTTTTGGAAAGCGGCCCTCTCTATGGCGGTCACGCCTTCCGGAAGAACCACTGTCCTCAACGCTGACCCTCTGAACGCCTCAGGGGAGACGGAAGTCACGTCGTATAGCACGCCGCCGTCAGACACCGCCGACGGTATCAGGGCATCCGTGAGAGAGGCGGACGGATCCAGGGAATGGACGGCGACCTCTCCCCCACCCTCCGATGTTGCCATCACCTGGTAGGTGACGCCACCGTTGCTGAATGTGTCGCCGGTCTTTGCGAAGCTGTTGAGTGCGGTGAGAAGCGCACAGAAAAACATATACTTTTTCATAATGGTTGTTTTTTGGTGAATGAAAGAATTGTCAGGGATCATCTGGCGCATGCCCGCCGTCTTTCTTCGGGTCATCTTCCTTTCGAAAACTGTTCCTGGTCTTTTGGAACTTGCCGATCTCGATGACCTCATAAAAGTCGACGATGACAATCAGGAGGATTCCTCCCACCGCGCTGACGGCCAGCCAGACGATGAAGAACTCGAACCAGCCGAGGGCGTTGTACGCGAGGCTGAGGGCCATGATGACGGCAGCCAGAAGAACCGCCAACGCCACGACCAGGCAGGACAGCGCATGTCTCTCCAGAAATTCCCTCATGGCTCATTAGCGATTTCGTCTTGGCTGATTCCCTGTGTAGTCATATTCATGAAGAGGGGCATGCCCAGCATAGGAGGATGCCGGGAGGGAAATCCCTGATTTCGCCGTCAGGCCCGGTCACCATTCCCCAGCCACAGTGACATGGGAGAGGATGACCGCACCGTCATGGCGCGAAGGAAGGATCTCCGGTTCAGTACGGGAATGTCATTCTTCCCAAAGGTTTCGCGTGCGGTAAAAGCTCTCCGTCTCTTCCTCCTGGAAGAAGGAGCCGTTGGCATCGGACTCCTCAGGCGAAGTGTTGCCCGAACCGATCTCGATCATGAAAGCACCGCACTCCAGATTGTGGACATCACACACGGGAACCATGTAGGATTTCTTCATTGATTTTCTCATTGTCTTGTCGTTGTTAATTGAATGATTATCTTGGGCAAGGCATCCCGAAAGACACCCCGCTCTTCACACAGAAGACCAAAGCAGATGGTTATTTCCTCACCACACGGTAGGCCTTGTTCGAACCGAACCACCTGCCGTCGCGCTCGGTGGCGCTGGGCTCGAACGAGACAGTCACCTCGTCACCAATCTTGATGCCGAACTCCTTGATCTTATCCTCACCGTAGACGGTGAACACCAGCCGGGAGGGGAAACGTCCCTCCGTGTTCTCTGCCACATAGTCCTGGGCAGTCCAATGACCCTTGGCGCCGTTTCCGCTTCTCACGGACGTGGCGGCAATGATCTTACCTGTGAAATTTAAGGCTTCCATATCCTAAGTTTTTTAAGTTAAAAAATAAACGATCACGGCAAGGCGCATTTCGTGCGTCTTGATTGTCAAGCTAAGAAGTGATGATAAAAAACCTAGGGAGGATTCCCAAGATATTCATGAAATTTCCAGTTTCAGAGAGTCATCACAACTTCGGGCCGCATGGCCCAAAAGACATTGCAAAATTACTGAATCATTTTATAATCAGCAAAGAAAAGAGTAAAAAAAACGTGAACGGCCTGATTTTTGTCTCTTCTTGTCATGCCGGCAACAGCACGATGCGTATTTCACCCAGTTTCCCGAACGGGTGTTCATAGCAGAAGGTTCTCTCCCCGACGAAGAATTTCTCCACGCCCTCGCCCGCATCCAGCAGCATGAAGTCATTGGTCTCTGCCGAGGGCAGCGGAATGTCCGGAGAGTATCCGAACGACAGCACCTGCCTGCTGTCCAGGAACACCCTCACCACGGGCTGTTCGTCAATCACCCCGAGGGTCCTGTTCAGGTGGAGCAGCTCTTTCCAGAAAGCATCCCCCTTGCCGTTCAGCTCATAGAGCACGGACATGATGGCCGTCTCCCTGACCACCAACTTCCATAGCTCCCCGCTCCGCTGCTCCGCCACGCAGTATCTGACCATCATGTCGGATGCCAGCATCTCCAGGCAAAGGTCATCCTCGCAAGAGCGCAGCGACACCTTGACATTGCCCTCAGGCATTTCCTCTTTCAGGAAGGGAGTCACTCCTTGGGTCCTGCCCTCCGCGTCCTGCATGATGTATTCCACATAGACATATTGGTCCAGGGCATCCGTCCATCCCCCCTCCCCTATCCAGTCGGGATCGTGTTGGGAGAAAAGGTCGCACAGCTCGGCGGTCAGTCTGGTGAAGCCTGCACCTGCTGGGACGTTTTCCTTCCTCCACTCCGACACCTCCCGGTAGAGGGGAGAGATGGGGATGGTTCGGTTGAAAGAGAAATTCTTCATATAGGATTTCCTGTGGTCATTCGTTGGTTGGGACGGGTCTGACTCAGTCCAGCGGCACGGTGGTGAAGCCGATGGAATGGACGTTTTTCTCACCTCCCCTGAACGTGCAGGTCATGGTGTTTGCCAGTTTCCCGTCGATGTAGCCCTCCAGCCTGACAGTGATCTCGCCGTTGTTGTTCTCCTCGAAGTCCGTGATGACCATGGCAGCCGCCAGCGCGGTTCCCTCCTTTGTGGTCTGACCCGTCAGGGAAGAGAAATTGTCCGTTTTCTCGCCCAAGGCATTCCCGTACTCGTCATAGACGATAGCCTGTTCCGCCCTGTTGTCATGCCAGGTAAGGCCGTTGAAGTTGGCGCTCCATTTGAAACTGCCGGGATCACCCGTCACGGAGATTTTTATTCTGTGCACGGCAGTTGTCCGGCTGTCGCCATTGTCCATGATTTCGTCTTTCTCGTCATCCCCGCAGGAGGAAAGTGTCACAGTGGCCATTGCCATCAATGTGAGGCAAAACAGATTGATTAACTTTTTCATTTTCTTGTCTTTTTTAGTGAAACATGTTATTGATTGATAGGTAAATTTTAAATGTTGAAGAGTATCCTCGCCATCAGTTCCCTTGGCCTGAGCCTGGTCACGGCGTGGACACTCTGGGTGGTCGTCACATAACGTCTCTCGTATTTATCCGAACCCATGACGTTGTTGAGCCAGATTCCCAGTTCCATCTTCCTGGTCCTGTATGAAAGCGCCATGTCGGCAAAATGGCTGAAGGACACCGAACGGTCGTTGCTGTGGTACAACTCGTTGTCGATTTCCAGCTGCCATTTGCCCAGCAGCACAAAGACCTTTATATGGTGTTCGAAATGATTCATCGACTGTTCCGGCCTGCCGCCTGCATGGCTTGTCCTCTGCCGGGAGTGGTAGAAGCGGGACTTCTCCTCGATGGAAAGAAAGGGAAAGGGTTTCAGGCTGAAGCCCACGCTGGCCATAAAGCCCCGCATGTTGCACGGCACAGGCTCCCCGTCCAGCAGGATATGGTAATCGTCGGTGTTCCATTCGCATCCAGCCTTGATAACCGTCTTCGCCCAGGAGAGGGATTTCGACACGTCGCAGGAAAGGCTCCACCCCACCGTATTGTCATGCATCCCGGAGGTATGCTGCCGGAAGAACAGTCCCTCCACCGAGCTCTCGTACATCCTCGCATGACGTACGCTGTGGTAGGAAGCGCCCACATTGGCGAACAGCCCGTGCATGATGTGGTGATAGCGTGCATAGGCGCTCGCGTTGTGCGTGCGCGACCTGTCGAGTCCCCCGCTTCCCAGTGTCATGGTGCGGTATGAAGTGAACACGGGGATGTCGCACGCCTCGTTCATGCCGTCCGCCATGCAGCTCATCAGACAGGCGGCGCCATAGTCCAGCGACGCGTTCTGCTTGTAGCTGACGGTCACGGAAGGCTCGAAGAGGAAATCCCCGGCACGGGCAGGCCCGTACCTTCTCCGCAGCAAGCTCATCCTTGGAGAAGCGCTCACGCGCAGTCTCCCATGGTCAAGGGACATGCTGGGGAAGACGTACAGCCGTTCCTCGTCATACCGGACACCCTTTTGTGAAGCTAGAGGATTCTCGATGTCCATCCGATTCAATGTCATGTCCATTCCGATGTTCCAGGCCACGCTCCACCGCCACAGCCTGTGCCGGAAATTGGCCCTGGCATTCCACCTCAGCGCTGTCATGTCAAGTTTTTCCGCCGTACTGTCGCAGAGCAGTATCCGTCCGGGGAGACGGTCATATGCGATGGCGGAGGACAGCGTGTAGCTGTTCCCGTTTCCCATCTTCCGTATCATCTCCACGGCATCGGAGACGAAGCACGACCGTGGCCTCACATCCTCATGCGTCAGCGAGCCGTTGAGGGACGAAAGACCCGACGAGCGGCCGAGACCGATGTTTGCCTCCAGCCGGTTGTTGAGATACATGGATTCACTGTTGACCTTGTACTGCATCTCCACGTCCCACTTGGACGTATGGCTACTCGTGGAAGCATCCTCCCTGAGCGACCATCCGCCCGTGATGTCGTTGTATGTGGTCTCGGAGAATCTCTCGCTCTCCGTCCTGTCGAGGAAGCAGCTCGCCTGCAGCCGCAGGTCATGGCCGCCCCTGGTCCTGAACAGCCAGTTGGTCGCCGCCAGCTGGCTGTCGTTGAACGCGTACCGCCGCCCGTCGATGTCGGCCGATGCCACTCCGATGCCGGACAGGCGGGTGGTCAGCGGAGAGAGCGCATTGCTGTCAAATATCAGGTCACTTACCTCTGTCTGGATGTCCTTTCCCGTGTTGTTGGTTTTCCATATCGACACGCTCTGGCATTTCTTGCCGAACACCATGCCCATGAGCCTGGTATCCCGCAGCCACCGGGTGCCGTCCTGCAGGGTCAGTCCTGAGGCCATGTCGCACAGCCCTTGCCACACGTTCCTCGCATCGTCCCTGAGCACGAGGTTGAGTGCCGCCTGCTCGGAGAACTGCACGTCACGCAGCACCTTCTTGGGCTGGTTGTTCTCCCTCACCTCCACGCTCTTCACTTTGTCGGCGGAAAGGTTCTCGCTGATCTGCGCATACCTTCCGTTGGTCAGGTCCATGCCTTCTATGGTGAACTCGTTGATGGCCTTGCCCTGGTAGGTGATTTTGCCGTCGCTCCGCACGTCCAATCCCGGCATCTTCCTGATGACGTCGGCAATGGAGCGGTCCTGCCGCTGCCTGAAGCCCGCCACGGAGAACACCAGCGTGTCATTGTCCTGCCTGATGCGCTGCGAGGTGACCTTCACCTCCCTGAGCCCGACCCCCTCCTCCGTCATCCTGACGGTCTGTCCGCTGGCGAACTCCCCTACAGGCATCCTGACTTCGGCGAACCCCATCCTCCGGAAGGAGATATGCTCCACGCTCCTGTCCCCGGGCAGCTTGATGGAGAAAGTGCCATCCTCTGCCGTCCGTGAGAAAGCCACGACCCTGCCCCCGCTCCCCTGTAGCGTGACAGACACCGACCCGACAGGCTTGTCAGAGGCGTCCGTCACCTTTCCGGTGAGCGGCTGCGCCATCATCCCAAGGGGAGAGAGCGCCAGCAAAAGCAGCAGCAGTAATCCGTTGTTCATTCTTACAGGAGCATGGAAGTTGTGGATGTTTGAAATGCAGGTATGAATCCTCAGAGATGTTGCTTTCACTCCGCCGTCTCCATGAAGACCAGCTCCGTTTTCTCCTGCCTGAAGATCTGTCCGTTCTGGTCGCGAATCTCACCGGGATCCAGGCCAAGCGTGTTCTGGATCATCCCACGGACGTCATTCACGCTCATGTCCTTCAGCTCCTGCATTTTCCTCAGGGAGGCTTTGGTCATCCCCTTGGTCTTCAGCGGGCTGAAAGACTTCCCGTCACCCTTGGAGATGCCTATGCAGGTGAAGCTGAAATAACCGTCGGCCTCACTCGCCTTGAGAATCAGTCCCGGCAGCCCGCACAGCTTCCACGGTCCGTCGCCGACAGGGATGTCCATCGAGAACCATGCCGTCCATGTTCGCCCACGGAAAGTGCCGACGGCCTTCTGGCAGGAATACTCCGCTATCACGGTGTCTCCTTCTTCCATCTTCCAGTCTATCGCCGGCATCGGCTCCTCGTAGTACATCTCTTCCATGAACTTGTCGGCATAGGTCAGCCTTCCGGCCGACGGGATGTTCTTGAACACGCGGTAGGACTGGCCGCTTTTTACACCCATTCTTTTCCGCTCCTGCATCATGGCCATCGGGTCAAGGCCGGCGCTGAGCAGGCTGTCCATCACGAAATCGTTTCTCTCCGACCACTGGCTGTAGAACCGTGACCGGCCGTCCTTGCCCACCTGAAGGACATGCATGTCCTCCTGCGGCTGCCCCGCCTCCTTCTTGAAGCTGTAGGTGCTGGAATAAGTGACTTCCAGCTCACAGGGAATCAGTTCCTGCGCATTGCTGACGATGGCCGTGGCCATCAGGGCAATGGTGACAATTGTCTTTCTCATCGCACTCATGTTTTTGTTGGTGTTAATACTATGCTATCGTATCATGTGGCAGAAAGGTAAACCGGCGTCTGCCCTTTTCAGTCACATTCTATCCATCTGCTGCATTTGAAATGCCTGCATATGGCATCACCCCTCTTCAGCCTGCGGAGGGAGCAGTACCCGTGGAAGACGCAATGGCTGCAGCCTATCTGGTATTTCTGGGTGCAGCCGGCCAGGAAGATGCAGACGCTGCATTGTCCGTACAGGGTGGTGTTGGCCCTGAGATTCGACTCCCTCACCTCCCTCCTGGCCATTACCAGTACCGTTTTTGCCAGTCTCGCCATGCCAGGCCCCCTGAGGTACCACACATAGCGGTTGCCGCCGTCCTTCCAGAACCTGCCTTTTTCAAGGTAGTCGCAGGCCGTCCGGTTCCTCAGGGCCAGGATCCTCCTGATATTGAAGCTGAGCACCCACATCATCAGCTGCAGGCACAGCCAGGCAGCCAGCAATACCGTCATGGTGTATGCCGCTACCAGCAGAATGGTATATGTCGCTGCTGCACTCATCTTGCGTCGGTATCATCACATGATTCAGAAGGAGGGATTTCAGTTTCCTGCCCCTCCCCCACTCTTGTCTCATCACTCGGACCTGCAGGGATTTCCACTGGTTCGGCTGTGCTGCCGTGACTCCTGTCCTTTTCCTCGTCCTCCTTCCTCATCTCGATATACCTCACCATGTAGTTGGCGACAACATACAGGGTGAGCAGCACGAGCAGGATCATGCCCATGCCGTCCCAGATATGGCACTTGATGTCGAGGAACAGCATCATCATCAGCGTCACCGTCCCGACAACCAGCTTCTTCGTGAAGAACCCCTTTCTATGGAACACATAGGCGGTCACTTCCCTTGTCTTCTTGAGCAATTGTCTCATGTTTCAAGCATCATCATTTTTGTTGTTCACGTTTGAATTGTTTGGATTTCTCTATCAGAGTCCGGGCGGAATCCAGCAACAGGCAGGTGTCTGTCATTGTCTCCGCCGGAATAGCATTCCGCTTGCTCAGCTCGAAGACCCTTGTGCTGAGAAGGCTCAGTGACCTCATCAGGTCACGCCTGTCCGCCGGATAGCGGCAAAGGTCCTCGTCATCCCTCCACGGGCATACGGAACTGTTGTCACAGCCCATGCCGAACGGACACTCTTGGACACGAAAGGGCATGCCTTCCGTGTCCGGGTCAAGAACACACCGTAAAGCCATAACAAAAAGTCACACGGCATCCTGGATACCGCCATTGCGGAATCCGCGGGATGTCACAGTGTCATTACAGGCGATGTGCTCCCCGAGAGGGATATGTTATAATTGTTTGGGAAATGGACGCCACACGTAGGGGATGGGACGCGTCTGCTTGAAAATGGGAGGAATGCATGGTTCCCCCGTGATTAAAAAAAGTTTTTTCCATGTTCGAGAGTCAGTTTAAAAAATGAAGAAAAGTTCCGCCCGTATTTCCAGTACGGGCAGAACGTATTGCCAGTGTCAACCGCCCATCAGTTCCTTCCGGATACGGTCGTTGATCTCATCCTTGTATTTGTCCATGAAGAGCCTGAGGGTGGCGTTGACCATGCTCTTGAGGTCGGCCGTCGGTCCGCAGACAAGCTTCATGCTCATAAAGAATTTTCTGATGTCCTCGTGTACGTAGACTGCCA
>JAEEGJ010010092.1_pt1 | contig 24811 bp, 24 predicted proteins | sample 8958761 | NCBI WGS metagenome assembly JAEEGJ01 (sample SAMN16246546, study PRJNA631951) | gut metagenome | biome: gut microbiome; feature: rumen; material: RS-attached | host: Bos | place: Iran: Karaj | collected 2018-10 | reverse complement strand
TTTCTCACTTTGCTGAGCTTCCAAAGAACGCTTATCTTTGAGTGCAAAGGTAATACTAATAATCCATATTACCAAATAAATCGACATTTTTCTTCATACAATCTCTCATTACGATACAAATGATATGAACTTGTTGCAAAAATGAAAAGAGGAATCATTACCTTCAGCATGTAGTCAGGTCGGAAGCAATATGTAGCCAAAGGAGGACGATTGGGACGAAAACCAGGTTCAGTAAAGACAGTCGAACAGAAACGAGAGGAATATAAGGATGTCATAGCCCTATTGAGGAAGGGCTACGTCATCCGCGATGTTGCAAAACTCACCAGAAAGAGTGTGAGTACGGTGCAAAGGGTGAAGAAGGAGTTTCTATGAATTAAATAATTATATGAAGTTATCGTTATTTGTTTTTATCCGAGTGAATATTTCAAGATTTGCCAAAAATCTCATGAAGAAATACATCAATATTATAAAACATATGAGCAAGTAACTTTATGTAGGGCAATCCTATGTTGTCACACTTGAAATTTATTTTTTTATATGCCCCTATTGGATACATAGCTAAAAACTCTTGTATAGTGTTTGGTAATGATAATGACATTTGTATCTTAATATTATCATTCATATTTCCTTCAAACAATTTAGTTTCAACATCTTCAATATTAATCGGGGCTATTCTTTGGATATTGACATTTGATTCTTCTGCAATCTTTACGATTAATTGATATAACTCGTCAAGCTCCATCATAGACACAATTGTTGCTAAATAGAAAAGAAGTAATGAAGAATCATCTACATAATCATTAGATTTTGCATATATGCTATGTGCTACTGCTTTCTCGTTTCCGTATGTTTCTGGAAGCATTTTGTTTCTGCGAAGTCGTATTATTATATTCTGAATAATTCTAGAAAAATAATTACCAAGGAAAATCATATCATCATCACAATAATCTCCTCCTGTGATGTATAATGTCAAATACAATAAAGAAATAGAGTTGGTATCTAACAATGTCATGTCAAAACCCGAATTAGCCTCAATTAATCTTTCAATATATTGAATATTACGCTTTCTTAAGTCTGTTCTGCTTTCTGGCTTACAATGAGTTTCCGTCAAAAACGAAAAATAGAGAAGAGTATCTAGATATTTAAAACATCTAATGGGATAACAGACAGGTTCCGTTTGTGACTCCCCATATGTAAATAGTCCTTTTTTTGCAGAGGCAAGTGGATAGGTTTTATTGATATATTCAAAATATATGCTTACCTGCAAGTCTATCAATTTACAGAATTTATTTGTAATATGCTTCTCTTTCTCCCAACCTTTCTTAACGATAAATTCCCATGTTTTAATCACAATTAAATCTACACAATACTTGGACGGCGTCAAATTGTTGTATTCATGAGCATATTGGTTAACTAACAGACATATCAGGGTTAAAGATGAAAATAGTTTCGCAACTATTCTACTTTTAATATCAGAAACATCTTTGCTTCTTTCAAATTGTATGTGAACTAATTGTTGTAATGAAGAAAAATTGGAAGAGTCCAATAAAACAAGGACCCTCTTCATTAGAAGGAAGGATTCTTCATCAGCAAACAAGCATTCGTTAAATAAATACTTTGAAAAGAGACGCGTTAACTTTTCAATATTCCATTCTTCAACAGTTTCTTCTTCAAAATATTTCTTTATTAAGTCCTCAAATTGTACTCTTGTATTATCTAGCATTGTTCCATTGTGAACTACGACAAACTTGGTTGGTAGTTTATTAAAACCTGGAATGGAATAAGATTCAAAGTCAACGTCTTTCGCTACTAATAAGGACTCTCGAATTCCGTCTGGAGAATTAAAATTGTAGGAGTTTATATCTTTTGCGGCATGGCCTTTTATAATAAAATACCATTTCCACATTCTGCCATTTTCATCCTTTCCAGTTGCAACAACATCTTTGCCATATTGAGTTTGACCTCTTGTGTTATGGGGAGTGCTCACAATCTGGAAGTCCATATTTTCAAGCAGTAAAGTGAAAATATAATCTAGCTCTTTGTCCTCTTTTAAAGACGAGATATAATCCTTTATTATAATATTTCGCATATATCAGTTATCTTATCCCAATTGTCATTAATCTTCATCATGTATTCTGTAGACTCTAACGCACTAAGAGCATTGACACTATTCGGGAAGTGGGCAAACCTCCTGACAGGTGTAAGCGTTTTTAACTTACCATCGTAATCTATATATATATGGCCTCTTGCTGGACGAACTTTCTTTATAGATAAATCTTTAGTTAATTGTTCTATTTCCTTTTCGATGCCGATAGATAACTCTCTCATTCTCGCAGTTGTTTGTCGGTATGTTTCTTCGTATAGAGCAGGTTGTGAAAATTTCGAACTAAGCTCCTTGCAATTAGCTCTTTGCTTCATAAAGGAAACGTAGGAATTATAAAAATTCACGAATTCTTCTGCTTGCTTTGATGAAAGAGTTACATATTTGTCGAAGTATTCCTTTACTATGGATAAATAGCTATCACAATATTTTACAAGTTCTACATACAAGATTTGTCTTATTATATCATCTTGTGAGTTAAATAGCGGCAATATTTTGGGCAATCTAAATTCCGGATTACACAAATCTTGCAACATTGATATAATAAATAAAGCTTGTTGTTGTTGAGAAAGGTTTAAAGCATCGAAATCACTTTCATACAAAGACAGCTCATCCCATGTTTTTCTACCGGCTTCTCGATTCTTCCCGTCTAAGTCAATGATAAGATTTACTGTGAAGTCAATTACATTTATTTTATTCTTAGTTAGCATGAAACGTAGTATGTCATAGAACTGCTCTATCACTTGTTCACTATAAATTGATATGGCCTTCTTAGCAACATCAATTAAAATAGGAACAGTTAAGAATGTGTAAGTCCTTATATTGAGAATCCTAGAGAAATCATTAATCTCAAATCCTTCTGAATCAATTAAATTAATAAATGCCACACTTATTTCATGCTCTTCCTTCTTTGGTGTTGAAAGAGTGTGGATTAACTGTTCTATTTTTCCATTGCTTATTGCCATTTATTCACTTTTTGCACATTCTTCTGCAAAGATACAAAAAAAAGCTCAATTGTTTTATAATTTGTGCACTAAATGAATAAAATTCATTAAAATCATCCTTTTTTGCGACTTTTTAATGACTTTTGTCTTTATTCTGCTAAGAAATATGTAATTTTGTGGCATTAATCTAAAATATCAATATGGCAAGCAATAAAGACCTAAACCGCCTGAAGGTGGTACTTGTGGAAAAAAAGAAGTCCAGTCTTTGGCTATCTAAACAACTGGGTTGTGCGCCTACAACGGTATCGAAATGGTGTACCAATTCGTCTCAGCCTCCATTGGAAATGCTGATGAAAACATCAAAGCTTCTGGAAGTAGATCTTAAAGAACTCGTTAGGTTTGAAGAATTGGATTAAAACTTAGGTGACATGAGTAGCATACAAGACATAAGGACTTTGGAACTTCAAATCACCGATATAGTCGATGATTATGTTGAGCATCGATACAACGATGATGATGTCCTCGCCATTGGTCGCCGCTGTGGCAAAATCACGGTGAAAGCCGATGCTAAAGAGATTATTAAGGTTGGTAAAAACACAGAACTTTATCCCTTGAAGGATTTAGTAAGAACTGGCGATAATGGCAAACCAGAGTCTGACTCCGATAAGATTTCTGAAATTGCCAATAGTTGGGTTTTCTTGGATTAGCAACACAGATATTGGTAATAATATCCCATTTAGAAACGAAAATATATGGACAGGCAAGGCTTTATTGATTTCAACACCAGACTTTCTCCGGAAAACTCGAGGAAAGCGGCCAGTTATGCCCAGGCAATAAGGATTCTGGACGAGGTGTTGCAGTATCAGAATGTGATAAATCTTCATGGCCAATCGCTCTATGATGTCCAAGATGCTAACATCATCGAAGATGTATTAAACTTGATAAATGGTGAGGTCAAGAAGATGAAAAATAATGAGCAAAACATCTTCGACCATGGTATGCCAAACCAGAGAAGTTATCCACTAAACAATTTCTGCTCTGCTGCCTTGAAAAGTTTGATTAATTATGCGCAATATGAGCAGGATGTAAAGATTGCGGATAGGATTGTTGCCCAAGAAACGGATCCACGAATCATTTCTACAAAGTTAATAGCCCATTTCGACCTGACGAAGGAAGGAGAAGATATTGCCTCAGAAACAAAGCGGAGAAAGGGGCAGGACTATTTCCGCCACATGATACTAGCCATTTATGGCGGTCGTTGTGCTCTGACTGGAATAAACATTCCTCAGTTGTTGCTTGCCAGCCACATTATACCTTGGTCAGACAAGTCTCACAAAAAAGACCGCCTTAATCCTTGTAATGGCATCTGTCTCTCTGCCCTCTACGATAATGCATTCGACAAAGGTCTCATCAGCATTTCGCCCGATGACTATACAGTCTGCCTCTCTTCTGCTCTACGCGATTATGAATCACAAGAGTACTATGATAAGAATTTTGGATGTATCAATGGGAAAAAGATAACGATGCCCTTTGAATATAAACCAAATCGTGACTTCTTGGCTTATCATAGAGACAATGTTTTCTTACATTAATTCAAAGTAAACAATATGGATACGAGAATGAAGGATTATATTCCAGAGGTGTTACCATACGATAAGACAAGCGCCAGAAGTATATTCGATTATAGTAAAGGTTTGCTTGGTAATACTCTTCGAGATTTTGTCTGGGATGAATATGAGGTTAGAAAGGGCAAAGGTAGTCTTGGGCAAATGGTGGAAAATATTTATTTCTATTTGGAAACCAACAGTAATCCTTCGTCAGACTTTTCTGAGGCAGGAATGGAATTAAAATGCACTCCACTAAAGAAAAGTAAGCAGGATGACTTCTTGATTAAAGAGCGACTCGTCTGTAATATGATTAACTACTGCGACGTGGTTAAAGATGACTTTGAACATTCTCATTTCTATTTAAAATGCCAGCTGATGCTTTTACTCTTTTATCTGCATCAGGCAAATTGCAACAATCTTGATTTGGAGTTTATTTTTTCTGTCTTATGGAAATTACCAGAAAAGGATTTGTTGATAATCCAGCATGACTATTACGTTATTATCGAAAAGATAAAACAAGGGAAAGCACATGAGTTGTCAGAAGGAGACACGATGTACCTTGGTGCTTGTAGAAAAGGCCAAAAAGGCGAAAGCCTAATGAAACAGCCATTTAATGCAGAAGTTGATGCTCCTCGCAGAGCGTTCAGCCTTAAAATGGCTTATATGCGTACTGTGTTGAGCTATGTCGTTGATTCTGGGAAAAACGCAGTCTCTAACGTCGCTGGTGCAAAATCTGAACTTGTTAGTACGAATCTACTAAGAAAGTATTCTTTTGATGATATTTTGCTCAAGCGTTTTAGGCCGTATTTGAAAATGCCTTTTGAGAAGATTGCAAAACGCAAGAAGGTGAATATATCAAATAATCCTAAGAACAAGTACGCACTTATTGCCAATGCGATTGCTGCTTCTGCCAAATGTGCAAACGTTAATCGCTCTGAAGAATTCCTAAAAGCAGGTCTGACAATGAAAACAATTCGTGTTCAGGCAAGCGGCATTATCAAAGAAGCTATGTCTTTTGAAAATATCGACTACATTGAAGTCGCAGAATGTGAGGAATGGATTGACTCAAGACTCTATGAATTGTATTCTAGTAGATTTATGTTCGTGGTTTTTAAGGAACAAAATGCAGGAAAAGAGGACTTCGTTCTGGATGATGTTTTCTTCTGGACAATGCCCCAGCAGGACTTGGAAATGGCAGAAGTCTATTGGAATCATATAAAGAATAATATTCTTGCAGATCACATCTCGGAAGAGTATTGGTGGAAAGGGGCTGATAAAAAGAAGTTTCATGTTCGCCCAAAAGCTCAGAAAGCAGATAATATGGCTCCTACGCCAAATGGTGGAAAAGCCAAGAAATACTGTTACTGGTTTAACAATGATTATGTTCGGGAAATTATTGATAATAGAAACAAAATAATAGCAAATGGCTAAGAAAAATATCAAGGTTGTAGAATTATTCGCTGGTGTGGGAGGTTTTCGCATTGGCTTGGAAGGAGCGTCTGATGTTTATGAGACAGTTTGGAATAATCAGTGGGAACCGTCAACACAGCATCAAGACGCATCATTAGTATATAAAGCAAGATTTGGTTCAAAGGGTCATTGTAATAAGGACATCAATACGGTACCAACAGATGAGATTCCTGATCATGATTTATTGGTAGGAGGTTTTCCATGCCAGGATTATTCTGTGGCAGCTACTCTCAGCCGCTCTGGAGGTATTGAAGGTAAGAAAGGTGTTCTGTGGTGGCAGATATATCGTATTCTCAACGAAAAAGGTGATAAGCGTCCAAAGTACATCTTCTTCGAAAACGTAGATCGCCTTCTCAATTCTCCTGCCACCCAACGCGGACGCGATTTTGCAATTATCCTAGCTTCTCTTTCAGATTTGGGATACGTTGTTGAGTGGCGTATCATTAATGCTGCAGATTATGGTATGCCACAGCGCAGAAGAAGAACATATATTGTAGGCTATCAGAAAGATTCAGTTATAGCCCAGAAGATAGAGAAGATGGAAGACTGGGTGGAGTTTGATGGCGTAATGGCAAAAGCCTTTGAATTCAGACCTAAAGAGAAGTCCGTTTCTGAATTTGATATTGAAGGTACAATCCAGAAAGTTTCTTCTGGGTTTAACAAAGGGAAGAAGGACAGTCCTTTTGGCAATGCTGGCATGATGATGAATCGGCATGTATATTCCGTCGATGCAGATCCTGTTTATGATGGTCCACGTCAAACATTGGGTGGAAATCTTATTGATGAAAAACTTGTTCCAGAGGACTTTTTTATCTCTGATGAGGATATGCCTAAATGGCAGTATGAGAAAGGTGCTAAGAAGATTGAGAGAGTCTCAAAAGAAGGGTACAAGTATATTTTCTCAGAAGGCGGCATGACGTTTCCTGATTATCTTGATCAGCCTTCACGTACCATCATCACTGGGGAAGGAGGTAATTCTCCATCACGCTTTAAGCATGTAGTACAAACCAAGTCTGGCCGCTATCGCCGTTTGTTACCTATAGAGTTGGAACGAATGAATATGTTCCCGGACAATCATACACTCCATCCACAGGTTACTGATGGTCGTCGCGCTTTCCTGATGGGTAACGCTCTTGTATGTGGTATTGTTGAGCAGATAGGCAAAAGCTTATATCAGTTCATTTATGGTGAAGCGCCTGTATCCTCAAAACCCATCTATACTGCCCGAGATTCAAAACCGATGCTAGATTTAGGTCTCTTTGCAGATGAAGATAAAGTAATTGTGGTAAATCGCCCTAAGAAGAATTACACCCTAGACAAGACAAAGCATTTGCTTATAGGCATAGTAAAGAAAGATAATGAAGAATATTTTCTGAAGGAGGAGCCAACCAAGATTTACTACACCGGACCTTCTGGCACGTTTCCTTCAACTATTGCACTCAACAAGCTCTATTACTTCATGCCATATATCAAAGGAAAGGGTGTTTCGGATCTCTATCTGATTCGAGTAGCCCGGGTCGGTAATAAAGCTGAGGTGCATCAGGAAACAAATGACCAAAGACCTCGTCTAGTTTTTGAGTTGGAATACTTGGAGTCACTACCAAAGAATCAATGGGTACGACTAGATAAAGATACGGATTTTGCTTTTAAAGATACGCTACTGGGTAGAATCTTCAAAGATAATCAAGAATGATAATATCATTATATGGCGTTAAGGTTACAAATGCAAACAAAATAGTAAAATTATGGGGAAAAGAGTTGTTAAGAATTATCCCTCTCCCAGATTGATGGAGACTATTGGCGCAACAAACCAATCGCCCCAAGAGGCGATTGGAGAGCTTGTCGCAAATTGTTTTGATGCCAGATGCAATAAGGAAAAGCTTCATATTTCTATTGACATGAGAGGCAATCGTGTTATTGTCATGGATGATGGAAAGGGGATGACTTCAGATATTCTGGAGAAGGCTGTTTGTATTGCCGAAGATATGTCAAAGTATCTCGAAAGGGGTGAAGAAACTAAGGGACATTTCGGTATGGGATTCAAGACTTCCTGTGCCACATTGGGGGACTATTATGAGATTTACACCAGACCTTTGGGGGAGGATGTAGAATATCATACAGCTTTCGATATAAAAGATTACAGTACACGCCCATCGGGGTCTGATGCTTGGAACATTATTATTGAGGATGGTAAGCCAGCTCCTTCTTCGCCACTAAAGAAGGCTCCTCATGGTACGGCCTTCGTGATAAACAGGCTAAAAATTAAAGATTTCCCTGTTAGCGCAGTGCTTGAATATATAGGTAATGCTTTCAAAGGGCATATCGAGGGCGGTGATTGTATTACTGTTATCGACGATTCTGATAGCTATCAAGCAAAGCCCAAATCTTACTCTTTCCTTAAAGGAACAAAGGTCATGATTGATGAGATATTCGGACCTGGGAACAAGTATCACATTACGGGATGGGTCGCAATAGATTCCCAGACACATAATGATGGTTTTTATGGATTTAACATTTATAGGAGAGGGCAGCTTGTTGTTACGCATGATAAAACTTGGTTTAGTGCGCACTTGATGACTAGCCGTATTATCGGTGAAGTCAATATGGATTTCCTTGATGCAACATTCTATAAACAAGGGGTTCAGCAGTCGGAAGATTGGGAATATGTAGCTATCCATATGAGAGAATACCTCAAGGGAGTCGTGGCCGCGTCAAGAAACCTGAGCAGGAACCATAATGTTGATAAACCTGCGGAGAAAAAAGCAATTATCGGGCAATTGGGTAAAGAATATACAATTGAAGATGATGGAGAGGATACTCAGACCAGTGATATTGAAATCAAAAATAGTGAAGAGCCCAAATCAAGCGTCAGCATTAATAACACTATAAAGAACATTGTGACTGAGAAATCGCTAATGCTGGAAGACGGCAGTGAAATCCTTATCACATTTGTTGAGATGGAGGAAGAAGGAAATAATGTGGGGCCTTATGATTATATTTTTAATGAAATGCAGGAACCACAGGAACTTCAAGTACTCGTATTTAAAAATCATCCCCTTTGGCGCAAGAAAATTGACAGTGAGGTTCGAAAGATAATTGCTACATCTGACGCAATATATCGTGCATTAGTGGACTATAATTATGTTGATTCCAGAAAGGCACTGATGATTAGAAATGAATGGGTTTCACAGAGAACAGAATCAATGAAATAAATATGGATAAGATTGATGCATTAGAATTAATAAAAGAGACTTGGGATAAGGGAGACCTTAGCCTTGAAGATAAAATTATCAAGATTTCTGATGCGTTTTATTCGGTTGGTCTTGATATTGCTACTACCTCGAATTATATTAAAGCAACTCCTGCAGAGTTTTATGCTTTCTTGTCATTAAGTAATCTTGATGACGATATGATTAGGATGATTTCAGAAGCTAATCCCCCAAAAACCACTTGGCCTTTATTGGCGAGTGGTAACGATGAGGAGATAAAAAAAGCACTGTCTGCATTATCATCTTCATCCAGCTTAAAGAACGAGACAGTCACAGAGTTTATCTTCCAACAGATGATAGAGGTCGCAGGGGAAACGCCCGAACAACAAATTTCTCAATTAACAGGAGGTGAATTGTTCTATTTGGCAAATAAGGCTAAGAACTTCTCTGTAAATGAAAAGGATATCAAATACTTAAATAGTTTTGCCGGACAAAAGAAACGCGGGAAGGTGCTAAGTGAAAAGCAGATAGCAGTTTTAATGAATATCCTAAACAGTTTGGCAGGTAGTAACGTCATACAACGTGACAGTATTGACGGAGACAAAGAATTGTGTGACAAGGTTTTGGATGCTTTAGGAAAGTAGTTATGGGACTTAGGGACATAGAGATTAATGCCAGTTATGCAGGCAAGGGCGTAGATATTTTGAAACGTTTTCTCTTGCCTTCGATAGACACATGTATTCGTTACGATAGGGTCACCAGCTTTTATACTATCGAATCACTATTGGCAATCTCCCAGGGTATAGACTCCCTCTACAGGAAACATGGAAAGATGAGATTGATTATTGGTATCCATAGTTTCCCCGAAGTATTTGTTGATGCTATTACAAGAAAAAAGTACCTAGAGAGTCAAATATTGGAAATTAGGAATAACCTAAGATTAGGAATTGAATCAATTAAGGATAGTCTAGAAAAAAAACGCCTAGCCACTGTCGCATGGATGATTGAAGATAAACTTCTTGAAATCAAGACTGCTGGTGTTGTTGGGGAAGGAATATTTCATCCTAAGACATTGTTGTTAGCAGACGAAATAGGGGATAAAATAGTGGCTGTTGGTAGTCCAAATGAAACAAGCTTAGGACTGGGTGGGAACTTTGAACAGGTCATGGTTGCAAAATCATGGGAACAATCTGATGCTGTTGCTGTTCAAGAAAACTTCATTGATGCATTGTGGAATAACAAACTAGAGGATGCGATTACCTTGGATATTACTAATGATACTGCTGAAATCATCAGACAGGGATTAGGGTCATATTATACCACATCAAAGTCAAATGTTTCCGAAAAGAATGACTTGATTAAGATGTCATCATCCATGTTGTCGAACTTCTTTGTTTCAGGAGACATTCCGGCATTATACGTACATCAAGAGCGTGCAGTCATTGATGCCCTGTCCAGATGGCCTATTAGAGTTCTTTTTTCTGACGAGGTAGGTTTAGGAAAAACGTTTGAGGTTGCAGCAACAATGTCATTTATGCTGAAATACTGCGGTGTGAAAAGGGTTCTAATCTTGACACCCAAATCGGTTCTTAAACAATGGCAGGATGAGTTAAAAGAGCATTTTAAGTTAAATGTATGGAGATTTGATTCTGGTTCCAAGTCTTATATTGATTCCAATGACAATGCAAAATATATTGGCTCTGCAAATCCTATTGGAAAAAACTCTCCCAATATCATCTTGATGTCTGCACAATATGCAAGAGGAGGAGGGAAAAATGGAGATATATTCTCAAAGGAAGGCTCTTGCCTCCCTGAACTGCTGATACTGGACGAAGCTCATTCTGCCAGGGTTAGTAAGGATATCAGCGGAAGTAGCAAAAAAACTCAAGTTTATTCGATGCTTGAGAATGTGTCAACGAAGATTCCTCATATAATCTTGGCAACGGCAACGCCAATGCAAAAGGAAGCAGGAGAATATCATTCTTTACTAAAACTTCTTGGCTTACCTAAGGCATGGCAACCTAATAGGGTTTATATGAGATCCTTGGATTTAATTGCATGCTCAGAGTTTCCTAGTCTTTCAGACTTGAATGGTGCAGCGACCATGATCTTTAAGACTATGGAAGAAATGAATCCGTCAACAGACAGATTAAGCGATGAGCAAAAGGAGATTTTATTCCAGCTGCTAGGTCTAAAAAACAAAGAGATTACTGTTCTGACCGATTTCGTTCGAGAACATTGGACTGTAATTAGACAGCTGTTAGTTCTTTTACATCCAGCCCATCTACTAACTGTTAGGAATACAAGGCGCTCTTTAAAAGAGAAAGGATACAAGTTCCCAGAACGAAAGCTAACCCCAATCTCCATTTCTGATCCAATGGAAGTTGAAATGTTTTATAATAATGTTAACGGCTATCTTTCTAAGAAGTGTTTCTCCATAGAGGACATACTATTCCCTGACCGAAAGGTTTCTATTGGTTTTGTACGCATAAGCTATCAACAAAGGTGTGCATCCTCCCTTTATTCGTGCAAGAAAAGTCTGGAGAGACGTTTGGAAAAGATAAACAGTTTGAAATCAAACTTGAAACGTTACCATGATGCAAGAAACTTTGCACTGGACAATCCTATAGGTTTAGATGACCAAGATTTTGATGATTTGTTAGATGAAGGATATGATGACACATTCGATGTAAATTTGTCTAAAGTTGATATTCCTGCATTAAATCAAGCCATCGCTATAGAATCTACATCGATCACACAGCTCTTAAAAAGAGCAAGTTCTTTGTTGGAAAGTGGCAAGGATCAGAAAATAAAAGAATCTATTGCACTAGCAAAGAAATGCCTAAGTGAAAATGATAAGGTCCTGGTCTTTTCCAGATATACAGATACGATAGACGCTCTTTTGCGTGAATTTAACCTCAATGAGCTAAATAAACAATATAAATACGGTGTGTACACTGGCAACAAGTCTTGTATAGTGTCTAATGGGAAAGAGCAACAATGCGATAAGAACGATTTGAAACGTGGACTGTTCTCAGGAGAAATTAGGATTGTATTCTGCTCTGATGCTGCATCAGAAGGTCTTAACCTCCAAGCAGCAAGAGTCTTAATCAATGTTGATGTGCCATGGACTCCTGCTAGGCTAGAACAGCGAGTAGGTCGTATTGCACGTTTGGGGCAAATCGCAAACGAAGTAGTTATTTACAATGTGTGGTACCCTAATAGTATTGAGGCTCGCATGTATCATAGAATCCAAAAGCGCCTTGAGAATAGTAACATTGCCATTGGAGAATTCCCTGATGTCGTAGCAAAAAAGATTAGAGCGGCAATTATGGATGGTTCAGATAATGACAATACGGGGTTGAATGAGTTACTTGAAATACGTAATTCAAAACAAGTTGCTGCACTGGAGGAACTATGGAGTCAATCAGGTAATGCTACTGAGAGCGAATTAATGAGGGAGCGTCTTCTGAAGATATGTACTAAGTACGGCAACCTGGTTGATACTGAGTTGGAAGGAATTATTAAAGTGTTTGAAACTTCTAATGGTATAAGGCATCGGCTTACATCTGAAAGTGGAATGTCAGAGAGTGTATCGCTGAAATCAAAAATATGGGATGACATAAAAACCTATGATGATTCTTTGAACATAGAAAATGATTCGAACAATCTTCCTGTATGCTTTTCATTAAACAAGGATGGAAAGACTCTGTTGTTAAAACATTCAAGTGTTCCAAAAGTAATATTAGGAGAAGAACTTGATGGAAATGATTATTTAGTGGGATATCCTCCTATGCTACCGAATACGAAGCTCTTGGATTTATCATATGCGGTTGAATGTAAGATAAAACCTACTCCAGCTTTCTGGCGTGACTAATTAGACGTTTATGAATACAAGACTATTTGCTAGCCCTTGGGTAAAAACTCAGAAAACTGTTGAAACAGAAGAGGCAATTGAGCTCCTGAAGGATGACGTGTGGAAGGATGCTTCTGTATTATTCGCTGCTGAACGTGAAGCGAAAATGAAATTCAACAAGAGCGCACCTAAAGGCATGCAACGATATTTGAATGACGTGATTATTAAGAATTTTACATCAAACGGATGGATTGGTGAGGCGGGTTATTTTTTTAAGGAGAAAACATGGGTAAGAGTTACTTTTCGTCATCAGATGAGTCTGGGATCGGATATTCTTGATGCTATCAAAGTGTGTAAAAAAGAGGGCATCCAACAAGCCTTGATATTGGCCGCTAACAGGAGAACTCTAGATTTGATTTCACCCAATGATGCAGCTGCATTAGTTTCTTTCGAAAAGCTTGAAAGGGAGATTTTGAACCTCAATGGTGCACTTGACATCCCATTGTTATATGGTGAGTTATCACCTGTTTCTAGCGCATCTAATGATATTAATGTAGAATTAAGAAAGGCAAGACCTAGGGATATTTCGATACCTCAAAAATAGTGAAAATGTGATATTTATATTATAAGCTCTATGGCAAAAAGAAATATTATCAATTTACTCGACAAAGGCAATATAGCCAAAGATTTGAAAGTAGCATATACCTTTATGCTTCTTTCAAGAGGATATACTGCAGATGAGATTAAGATACTTGATGATTATGTTTTCATGGTACGAAAGAAAGGCTTCGAGGAAGTTGCTATGATTAATGATGACGGTGCAACTCATAGAAGAAAGAAACAAAGAAGTTTGCCCAAGAGTCTTGTATGCCATACGTCAACAAGTGAAGTATATAACAGAAAAGATCATACAATATATTCTCTTAATGGTAATGATCCTATTACCAAAGGTAGATTAGTGTGGTCTATAATTAAATTGTACCAACAGGAAAACAATCCTACCTATGAAGAAGTAAGAGACTTGTTTAATTATAAACTTCATCTTCTCCGACAAACAGTTATAGACGAATCATCACTTGAATTATTAAGACCTGATAAACAGCGTAGGTTCTATTATCATGAATTTGATCTGTTGGAAAGTAAAGATGGAATTCGATATGCTGTTTCCACTCAATGGTCAATAAAAAAGATGGATGCTATTATTTCATTTGCCCATTCTAATGGCTGGAAAGTTGATATAATAAAAACATAATTGTGCACTCGTGGTGATTCACTACAGTGACGCTTTTAATATGTCGCAACCTCGCGGTTCGTGAGAATAGCGAGGCTTTAAAAAAGATATGAGTACAAAACATAAAATATATGTAGCAAGCAGTTGGCGCAACGAGAACTATTCCGATGTGGTGGTCAAGTTGAGGGAAGCAGGGCATGATGTCTATGACTTCCGCAATCCTCCATCGGGCGATCCTGGCTTTAAATGGAACTGCGTGAGTGAGGACTATATGGAGTGGACACCAGAGCAATATCGCGATATGCTCCATCATCCTAAGGCTGAACGCCAATTCCACAACGATATTGAGGCAATGGAAGCTTGCGATACGTGCGTAATGGTTCTGCCCTGCGGCAGAAGTGCACACACAGAAGCTGGTTGGTTTGCTGGCAAAGGTCGGACAACCATTGCCTATATTCCCGAAAAGCAAGAGCCAGAACTGATGTACAAGTTGTTTAGTAGCGTATGCTGCTCATTAGATGAACTAATTGAAGCATTGAAATAATATGGATAGACTCACCGCACAACAACGTCATAAGAATATGGCTGCTATCCGGTCGAAGGACACGAAGCCGGAGATGATTGTGCGGCGTGGACTGTGGAAACGTGGATTCAGGTATAGGCTTAACCACAAGAGGCTGCCTGGGCATCCCGACATGGTGCTGCGCAAGTACCGCACCTGCATCTTTGTAAACGGTTGCTTCTGGCATGGACACCTTGTGGAATCAAGCACTATGGAGAATTCTGCTTGTTGTAAGATACCAAGTACAAATCGCGACTTCTGGATAGATAAGATTCGCAGGAATAAAGAGCGTGACCGCGAAGAGCAGCGTCAATTAGCAAAGATGGGTTGGCATTGCATCACTGTTTGGGAGTGCGAACTGAAGCCTGCGAAAAGAGAAGAAACACTGAACTCTATCGCCTTTACTCTGAATCACATCTGGCTACAGGATCATGGGGCAAAACCCATCTCTTACCCGAAGTTAGATGAAGAGGATATGCAGATGCCCATGGCTGCAGAGAGTGAATAATACATGACAAAAAGGAGTCGTTATGGTACCAAGGAATTATCCATCAATTAAAATAAGCAAGTTCAGCGAAATCGATGTCATTGTGAAATACTTCCAATCACATCCGCGGGAATATGATAGTACTGTGGAAAGTTGGATGGAAGACATCCTGCAAAGAACTGATTATTTGGAGTATTATCAAAGGCGGATGAAGAGAACCATTGACTCATACATACCTATCAATAATCATTGCTATATGTTGGGTAAAGAGGCTAAAGTTAATGCTAAAATCGGAAAATTGAGAGCGCTTACAGTTCGACTTGAAGAAATACTCAACGTCCACTCGGAAAGAGATACAACCTCGACCAGGTATAAATATCATGTTTTAAAACTTCATCAGCCTGTCGCCTCATTGGTTGTTTCTGGACTAGTCAAGACAATAAGAACCGATGGCCTACCAAATATATCTGAAGGGGAGATAGTCTTTGTATTTGCTGAAACAGCAACAAGCAAATCTACGAGGGGATTATTGGCAAACGAGATGATATATGGGACATACCATAACGCTCGTTCTATGGGAACTATTGAAGAATACGCTGATATGCCCAAGGAATGCTACATTGGCTTTGTCAAGGTTGGGCAGAGAATGACGAATGGCTTATATGTTATAAGAGAGGCATTTGCGTTTGAAAAACAAGTTATGAATATCTCAAATGGTATAAATTCTTCAAAACACTCGAAACTCGACAAGCCTAAAATCAGTTATGAAAATGGTAAACTCAGAGTTCCTCTTTGTAAGAGTTTATGGGAACAAATGGAGAGTTCTGATGGTCATTTCTATCTTTACTGGAAAACGGAATTTGACAATTTCTATTCACCCAAATATGGACTGGGGAATGAAGAAGGATTATATGATATCATCTTTGTACGCGGGGCTGACGAAAAACGTTTTAAACAGAATGATATAGACGCAGTTACGAAACAAGAATTTATCAGTAGTTCTAACGAAATGAAATTTTGGGCATTGGTTGTCAATTTCGAGAAACTGTCACCCAAGAAAAAGTACGAAGATAGTTCTTTTTCAATTATGCGTAAGCAGGAATGGATTCTTGATTGGAAGTGCGTAAAGTTCAAGAATGGCTATTTTGTGGTTGTACCTCCTGTTGACGAAAGCGTAAAATTTAAACCAGAAGCCATCTCAAAACCAGGGGTTATTGAGTCGTACAACTACCTTAAAGAATACCTCAATGACAGGCTTGCGCCAGTGAGATGTTCTGTAGAAGAATTGAAATTGACGATATATGATACTATCAGGCTTGATGAAGCTATCGCAAAATTTGCCACGGTATCAAAACAACGAGCCATTAGGTCTTCTGGTACAAGTAACGCAAGAATATCCCCCCAGCAGATGTCATTCAAGCAAGCTTTGTCAAAAGCCCAAAAAATGACAGCAGAAGAATTCGAGAAATACAAATCAGAATATATCAATCACCTTGTAAAACTACAGAGCAAGAAATATAAGGTTATTCCCTGTGTGGAAAGGTTGTCTCATGCAAACAATGATGTGACTGAGTTCGCCTTCATGTTTTCGATTGAATGTCGGTCGGGTAGTATACTGATAGTACATGAGAATGTGAATCCAGACAGGTCAACATTGCTGTTTTGGGTGAAAGAAGCTGCTTACGATAAGGCTATAAGAGAAATATACGACTTCCTGCAAAGTGCCGAAATTAACAAGCGTAGCAGTTTGAGGGGCGGAAGCATAGATGTTGGTAATGTGGGTGTCATAAGATACAAATCCATAAACCATGACGATATATGGTCGTGGAAAAAATCCATGAAAGTATATACTGTTGGGTACTACATAAATATATAAGCGATGGCACGACAAAAAGATAGAAAAGAACGTGGCAGTAAATCTGTTTCGAGTAGAGGGCTGAAGGATCTCGTGAAAAACGGACGAGACTATTCAAAACCAACATTAAATGAACAGCTGGAAGAGGCACGAGGCGAAAAGAAACGTAGTCCATGGATGAAAATCGTTTCTATTCCGATGGGAGGGTTGAACAAAAAGAAATAAAAGAAATGGCAAGATACAGCTACAGTGATTTAAAAGATGTCTTGAAAGACTCCCGTGGTATGGTTTACTTAAAAAAAATGGAGAAAGCATCAAGTATTGATGATATCTTTAGATGTTATAACTCAGTTTTAAATAGTCAGCCGAGTTACGAAGTATTATATTGGAAAAATTCATATATACCGGTTCTTAATAAGATTATAAATACCAATATATTAAGGTTATTTAAAGAATCCACAAACCCAAGCATGGAGTATTTAATAAAGAGCCTCGTTAACCTCCGTGGTGATTATAACCAGATAGTAGAGAATCTGATAAAAGAAGCTAATAATAAGAACCTATCGAGTGATGATGTACGCATGCAAGAAGTTCTTAATATTAAGAGAAAATATGAAGATGCCTGGAAAAAAATGGAATCGCGTAATGCATACACCGAAGAAGCTATCAAACTTAGATATAAAATAGCCCCACTTCTTGAAAAAATGAACAGCTTTGGTTATATACATACCCAAAAAGAAAAAGAATCAATAAGTTATTATGAATTGAATAAAACAGAAAATATCCTTAGAATATTATTTGCTATTATCGGAGGTTGTCTTATCGGTGCACTTTTCATTTGGGCCGGTCCCTTATTGCTTTTATTCGGTCTGTTTATTGGTGCATTGTTGCTAAAATGTATGAGATAAATTTGATAAGTGAAAAAAGACAGTTTGTTATGAGAAAAGTGTTTGTTATCATTTTTATACTGTTCATTATTTGCATTATTCCTCACTGTTGCAATCATCTTTGCTCAATAGGTGAAACTCCGCAAGCTACTGACTGTCATGAGCGGAAATGGCATGGACGAGATGGCGAACTGGGGTATTCTTATACCTTCTACACTTATTATCTTTATGACACTACGCGTCAATGCCATCTTGGTAATGCAGAAACGTTTTATATCATGAAGAAAGAAGATAAAATTGTACCTGACGACAGATGTGAGTGCAAAAAACGGTCGATATCCACCCACCCAAAACGGGGATATCCGTTCACTTTTCTGACTCGTTCATCCTAATGGCGCTGCAAATTTAATCATTTTTCTGTAACATCGCTCTTTTTTGTCGATTTTTTCTTCCGCATACTCTCTCCTTTGAGGTCAAAACGTACAGCCGTGTGCACGATTCTGTCAAGGATGGCATCAGCAGCAGTGGTATTTTTCTTGAGCACGTCGTACCAGTTTGAAACTGGCAATTGAGACACGATGATAGTGGATTTTTGTCCGTGTCTGTCCTCGATAATCTCCATAAAGTCTAACAGTTGCTGCCCATCAAGCACTTTGATGCCAAAGTCATCGATAATAAGCAGATCTGTCTGTGCCAGTTTAGAGAAGAAACGATGCAGAGTGCCAGATACTCTAGCCAGTGCGATTTCCTCAAAGAGACGATAGAGATTGAAGTAAACCACTTTATAGCCGTTCATGCAAGCCTGATGTCCCAAGGCTGAAGCAAGCCAGCTCTTGCCCGTACCGGCAGCACCAGTCATGATGATGGGAGTGCCGTACTTAATGTAGTCGCAACTGGCGAGATTGAGCACTTTCTGCTTGTCTACACCACGCGAGGAATCAAAGATAACCTGGTCAATGGAAGCCTGATAGCGGAAGTGGGCTTTCTTCAGGAGCTTCGCATTACGGCTCATCGTACGGTTATCCAACTCGGCCTGTATCATCATTAGCAGACCGTCTTTCAGCGAGAGATCGTCATGTTGACGGGTCTCATGCAGGGATGTCCAAAAGTTAGCCATACCTGGCATCTTCAGACTTCTGAGATTGTTGGCGATTTCGTCCATAATCTGTTTGTTTAGGTGAGTGAATATAAATTAGATAAACTGTTTCTTTCCGCGTATGTTAGCATGGCTGGGAGGACACTGGCTCTCAGGGATCTGCACTCCTATGCACTTGCTGTCCACGAGCTGACAGACAAATTTGTAGTTGTATTTCCCATGCTCGATGGCTGTCTTGCAAGCAGTCCTAAAGATAATAGGATCTGTGCTTCTCTGCAGGCTCATCAGACCGTCACAGCTTCTGTAATGCATTTCTGGGGGCAACTTCGATGTCATAAACATCATCCTGACAAGCAGTCCGAGTTCTGGCAGCATGTTCTCACAGCGCTCGATATATCTCTCAGGTGTGCGGTTGCGATATTCCCGCGAGTTGCTGGCAAGATGCTCGTTCACGATGGTATACTTACCTGGGGCATAGTCACGTTTATGGGTTGCCACCAATTGGCCCTCTGAATAAACCTTCACTATTGTCCGTGTATACTCTACATGCACCTTTTTGCCGATATGCTGGAAAGGTACGCTGTAATAGTGCTTGTCACGCCCCAAATAGATGCAGCAGTTGGGAGCCACCTTCATGTCAGTATAACATCTGATTTCAAAGTCCTCTGCAGGCAACGGAAGCAGATTGGGCTTGTCCACAGCCAAGAAACGTTCCTCTCGTGTATATGGGTGCTGCAGCATGCGCTTCTGGTTGTGCGCCTTCATCTTCTCTGCTGCGGCCTTATTAAGCTCGTCAAGAGAGAAGAAAGTCATATTCCTAAGCTCTGCATAGACTCGCTGATATACCAGTTTTACATGGTCCTCCACGAGGCTTTTGTCTTTAGGATGCACAGGCCTTGTAGGCAGAATAAAGCATCCGTAGTGATTGGCCATATCCTCGAGTATCCTGTTGACAGATGGCTCATAGCGGTCGCTCTTCACGATGGCAGCCTTAAGGTTGTCCGGGACAAGTATCTTCGGTACGCCTCCTATGTGTTTAAAGTACTGTGAGATGGCATATACAAAGTCTTCAGTGCGCTGAGAAGGGACAAACAGTATATAGCCATAGTCGCTGGCTGGCAGCGAAGCCACAAAGGTCTGCGTCTTGATTATCTCACCAGTCTCTCTGTCGACATAGCCTAATGTGTCACCAGTATAGTCCAGAAAGACTTTTTCGCCTCCTACGTATAGGTCTGTGAGGATGGTAGATGCCTTTTTCTCCTTGGATGCCTCAGTGTTCTGATTGTAGTGATAGCGAAACTGGGTAAGACCATAGCCATCAGGATGTTCCCTACGATACTCTTCCCACAGCAGTTTCAGTGTCACATGGGTCTTACGGCTCTTGCCCATTTCCTCCTCAAGGTATGGCAAAAGAGCCTTGAATTCCTCGAAACGCTCGTCAGGATAGGCTGCATTGCCTCCCTTCAGACGATGTTCCAGCACAGGGTCATCCAGTTTCAGAAGCCCATCGATACCGAGAGGATCTGCCTTGACTTTCCTCACGTAGTTGTTCACAGTCTCCTTGTCCATGCCCACCTGAGTGGCTGCTTTGCGGTTGGAGACGTTCTGCTTTTTCAGTAGCAGCAATTGCTTGATCTGACTCATACTCTTCGTTTTACCTGCCATAACAATGCGTCTTTGAATTTGATTCTTTGACGCAAAGGTAGGAAAAACTTGGATTTGACTGTTTTTAGTGGGGGGACATGCTCCGTTTTATCTAAATAAATGATAAGTTCTAATACAAACAGATCGGAAATAGCTATTACAAAAGATGGTGAGGATTATATCCGTATCATTCCCAGACTGAAGGATGGTAATCAGTTAGAATTGGTCTTTATGTTTCTATGTCAGGATTTCATGATCAGGGATTATACTATAGAGAAACAGGAGGACTTTAGAATACAGACTGTTCATCATGACAGAAGGTTGACAGCAGGACAGATAACATATCACGGTAGGAATGAATCTGGACTGCCAGTCGTACACCAGAAAAAGAAGGAGGTTGGCGAAGGTGAAAAACGATATGAAACCATTACTCAGAATATCTTGAATCTGGACTTCTCACATTTTATCTGTCCTTTACCGGTATGCAGGATTACTATCAATAAAACTTCTGGTATCGTCTATAAAGCCAAAAGCAAGCATCTGGAGTTTGAAGAGATGTTGAAGGGTGAGAATAATTCTTTGGATATCTTTGTTGCTCCGCTAGACTATAATGCCAACAAACAGATGAGTTTATGGCCGCATGTAATGCGACAAGCTGTCATGTCTTCAATTGACGCTGCGATAGTGGGAAGCGTTAGATCGTTCCAGCATTTATATAGCAAGATGCAGCAAAGTGAAACCTCAGCAGTATTGGCTTCAAAAGGAGGCGTTATTAAAAATGTCTGTTTGGTCACAGGAAAGGCCTATCATATTGACAAGCAAGTAGCGCCTGAGATATATAAAGACTCGGTCTATGAACAGGAGAATTTAGTTGAATTCTTTGATACAAGAGATTTCTTGCAGTGCATAGCTGTCAATGTTTGTGCCAATGAAAAAGATGGCCCGCAAATGCTGATATATCGGTTGGACTTGCTGCATCAGTTGAGAGGGGGCTTATTTGACAGGGAGGAGTGGAATTATTGGCGGTCGTTTTTTGAGGAAGGATTGGAAAGATTCTTTCCAACGAATACATTCCCCCCAATTCCTGAAGACTATTATGATGAACTTATGTCTGGCATAGAGCCAGTCGAAGATAAAAATGCCAAGTTATACATGGCCAGGATGCTTGAAGAGGATGATGTGCCAGATTATGTTCTTGCTTCGAGATATTATAAAGAATTTGCTGATAAAGGAAATGGAATAGCCTGCTTCAGGTTGGCAAGACTGATGGTGAAAGGACTGGCATACGAAATAGAATGGAGCATAGGTATGGCTGTTGACTATCTGGAAAAAGCTGCTAAATCGGGAGTACTTGAAGCTGGTCTTTCTCTGTTGGCGCTTTATCGTGATGGAGTTTGTGATAGTGGTGTCATGAGATTCCGGGACTGGGCGAAATACCATTCTTTGTTGTTGAGTATATGTCATGCAGGCTATGTGCCTGCTATGCTGGAATTGTATCATTGTCTGAATCTTGGTATATACGGTTTCCCTAAGAGTGCAGATGCTGCCAATGAGGTTCTAAAGAAGATTAGGAGTACAAAGATAAATCTCGAACAACTGTTGAAGAATAATGACCTTTGTATTTTCCATGAGCAGTTTGATGTTTATGAGAAACGTACTGTGGCAAGGGAACTATGCAACGGATTTGATCGTAGGAGATTTCTTATAGAAAAATACCCAGAAATAGTAATCGGGATTGGAAAATATCCATGGTAAGAGAATGAAGGAAATGGTTAGCAATGCATTTAGGCTGCAAAAAATATTGCAACAAATGGCAGTAGGAGATAATGTGATCAGGAATAATGCCTGCGATGAAGCGATGAGCTTTATTGACAGTTTACCTGATAATCAGAAGGATATCGTATGGCCTCAGATTGTACCTCATCTAATCATGTTGGGACGATGGGCAGAAGCAGAAAAAATGATTGACAACATGATGACGTCTAAGGATGAGAGTTGTGTTGTCAATGCCTATATAGCAAGGATAGAATATTGGAAGAAATATCCAGTCCTTGATGATAGGAAGGTCATGGAGGCTATTGAATGTTATCTGGCATTTGCTAAACAGACGGGCAATGAACACGCACTGGTATCGGCTTTCTTGATACATGGAGAGTATTTGGTGTGTCATCAAGAATATAAGGATGCCATCAAAGACTATTCTGAAGTGGAATATCTTGCAGACCATCTGCACAGTAGGCATTATGCGGCATTGTCGAAATATCATATTGGTTACTGTCTATATAAACTGGGGAAATTGAGTCTGGCGAATGAGTATCTGCATAGGGCAACCGAGTTGGCATGGTATGAGAAAAATCCTCAGATAGCCAAGCAGTCGGAAACGATGAGGGCTATCGTGCTGATGGATCAAGGAAAGAATGATGAGGCCCTGATGGTAATGAAACAATGGGAAAAGCAATTTGCTACACAGCTATGATGGATTGGAGTAAATATAAGAATAAGCCTGATATGCGAACATTAGGAGGGTATCCGACAATCTTGGATATTATGGAGAGTCTGGCTGATTACGAGGCGGAGCATAATGGCATTAGGAAGTATCCCTTATCAGAGAATAGGCAATGGCTCTATCAGATAAAAGAGCCTGGCCATTATTTTGCGGTGCAAAGTCAGGAGAATCCGAACATGATGGTGCTCTTTCCGACAGGTCCTAGTGCTTTTTCTCTTTATCGGGGAGAAAGTAGGGATTATAAAGAGTGTAAGCCATCGATTCTGCGTACAGCGGATGAAGATACTCTGTTGCTTTCAAGGTTGCAAACGGAGGAGTTGGAGTGCATTCTTCGAAATCATCCAATTATCGGAGAACTGATTAATCGTCCGATAATGATAGAAAAGTTTGGCATTCAATTTTGGTTGAAGGTTCAGTTTGAGGGCCTGGCGCAGCATTATGGTATTGCCACACCTTTCCTGGATATGACTAACAATAAGTGGGTGGCAGCGTTCTTTGCCATAACGAATTATAAAGACGGGAAGTATAATTTGGTGAAGCCAAGTAAGGATCAGGCTTGGGGATGTTTTTATCGGTGGGAGCAGCCGAACTACCGGGAAAAGGGATTGGATGTTCCGCAGCCATTAGGAATGCAGTATTTTAACAGACCTGGCTGTCAATCGGCATTTGCTCTTGATATGACGAGGTTAGGGGATTTGAATAATTGTGAGGAGGTAGAGCGGATATATTTCCGACATGATAAGGAAGCAAACCAGTTGGTATATGATCTTTGTCAGCAAGGGAGAATGTTTTTCCCTGAAGACGGGATGGAGGCGTTGGTCGGGAGTCTGAAAGGCTTGAAATCGTTCTCTGAGGAAGCCGTTGAGAGATGTAGAGTTAAGCATTATGGAGATAAGACTTCTGAGGAGATGCGAGAGTTTATGAAGAGGATAGGATTGAAGATGGTCAAAAAACCTGAGATCGGTTTTGAGAAGGATAAGGTGGAAGTTGAGTTGGAAGTCTGGAACAGAGAAGGACGTCAGAGGTATCTGACGGAGCTTATTACAACGATAGTTAGGAATGAATAGCGGTTGTCAGAGAATGTATTCATTGCGATGATATCAAACACTCGGGGACGGTTCTTTTTTGTTTGAATCACTTTCAATTTCTTAATTAGCCAACGTTCCCAGAGTGGCCGAGGATGAAAGCCGATCAGAAACAAATCTGATCGGCTTTCATTGGTCTTAATGTGTAAATAGCGGAATCGATGTGCCGGCTGTAACGGAATGAAATGTGCCGGCCTTAGCGGTTTCAAATGTACCGCCTCGCTTGAGGTCGTAATTCCGGGTGCAAAGATACATTTTTATTTTGATTTTC
>JAEEGJ010010088.1_pt1 | contig 24815 bp, 20 predicted proteins | sample 8958761 | NCBI WGS metagenome assembly JAEEGJ01 (sample SAMN16246546, study PRJNA631951) | gut metagenome | biome: gut microbiome; feature: rumen; material: RS-attached | host: Bos | place: Iran: Karaj | collected 2018-10 | reverse complement strand
CAGTGCCTGTGGTGGTTCCCTGGGTGGTGCCGTTCACATAGACAGTGGCCATTGGCAGCGGATCGTGCGTCAGGCTGTCAACGACAATACCGGTTATGGCGTTCTGTCCCAATAAGGCGGCGGGATAGGACAGGACCATTGCCAGTGCTAAGGTTATCAGGCGTTTCATCGTAGCAATACCGATGACAAGTCAAAGCTGTAGAGCAGCTCGTTGAAACCGTCCATCCCATAGAGAATATTACGGCTTCCATCGTATGCAATATCCCACACGGGAACATCCAGTTTTACGGATTTAAGGAACCTGCCGTCCAAACCAAAGAAAAGCAGTTCTGCCAGCGGGCTTTCAGGGTCAGGCGAATTTATGCTGTAATCGCCGGCAAAATAGAGCACCATAAAGAATGAATCAGCATACGCGGCATGTCCAAAGTGCTGGATCATATTATCCTCTATATATTGCAGACCGTCTTCCGTCACCCCCTCAGTCAGCTCATAAGTGGGCAGCTTGTCATCAAAAGAGAGCGAGCCGGTCTGATGGACGGCAAAAGACTTGTCTTTATCTATATCGATGAACAGGATGTAATCCATAGCGGAAAACGGCTGGATTATCAGGTTACGATCAGGATGTTTCAATATCGATCCTTCATAATAGTCAACATCCTCCATATCAATGCTTGTAAGGAACTTGATTCTCTTTATCTCCATTGTATCCCGGCTGATACTGTAATAAGGTTCCTCATAATAATCGGGATGAACAGTAAGGGCGGCATTGTACTCAAATGCATTGTAGATGTCATTGTTCAGGAACTGGAACTCTCTGGGGGCCGCAAAACCCACCTCAGCACCATCCAAATTGACTTTAATGAATCTGTAAGCGTAATAATCATCCCTTTGCTGTACTAATACGGTACTCTGGCGTTTTACAGATTCCGTCAGGTCCAGCACCTTGATTCCACCGGACCTGCCGTCAACCAAAGGCACCAGAATACTGCCGTCAGGTTCCTTGAAGAACTGGCCTGATACCGTGCTTACTGAATATAGGAACTCATTCCTGGCCCGCCCTATATTGCAGAATGAACCAAGCGGTTGCCATTGAGTGGAATAGACGTGCAACCGGGCCTGGTTTCCGCTGGATGTGACTATTATGAATGTATCACATACGGCTATTCCTGATGCTCCCAGAGGCAACTGCGCCTCTACAGGAACGCCATGAATAGTAATCTCTGATTTGTTCATGAAATCCGTTTCAATCACATCAACGGCAACGCGATGCCTGCTACTGCAGGAACATATCAGTAAGGTTGTCAAAACTGACTTGGCTAACAAAGGAAAAGGTCTCATAATTCAAATTCTATTTGATTACGGTTTCACAAATATAATTCATTTTTTGTTAAAATGAGCGGAGGTTGTGACAATAAGTGAAAATGTTGCATATCTTTGCGGACGATATGAGAACTGTTAACGCATACTTCTATTACTTTTGGTTTACCAGACAATATGCCGGGTAATTTGTTGTATGCATTTTAAATAAGAAATGACAGAGAGCCCGGACAAATAATCCGGGCTTTTTTGTTACGAAACAGAAGACAAGAAACAGAAACTATGATAGCAGTACTTAAAGCTGGAGTCTCAGAGACCCAAAAGAAAAACCTTATCAACTGGATCAAAGGCCAGGGAGTTGACGTACACATATCCGAAGGCCAGTTCCAAACGGTCATTGGTCTTATAGGTGATACCAGCCGAATTGACCCCGACCTGCTTAGCGGACTGGACATTATTGAGAGCGTTACACGCATAAGCGAGCCGTTCAAGTGCGCCAACCGCCGTTTCCACCCCGCCGATACGATAGTAGAAATTGGTGAGGGTGAGAACAAAGTCCGTATTGGAGGCGGTAACTTTGCCATAATAGCCGGTCCCTGTTCAGTTGAATCTGAAGAACAGATAACCGGCATAGCCCAAGCCGTTAAGGCATCCGGAGCAACTCTGCTGCGCGGCGGCGCTTTCAAGCCCCGCACAAGCCCTTATGATTTCCAGGGAATGGGTGCCGACGGCCTTGAACTTTTACGCAAGGCTCGCAAGGCTACCGGTCTGCCCATCGTAACCGAGATCATGAGTGAAAAGCATCTGGATATGTTTGCCGATGTGGACATGATTCAGGTGGGAGCACGCAATATGCAGAACTTTGAGCTGCTCAAGACCCTGGGCCGCACCAAGAAGCCCATACTGCTTAAGCGCGGTCTGTCAAGTACCATAAAGGAGTGGCTCATGAGTGCCGAGTATATCATGGCCGGCGGCAATGAGAACATTGTGCTGTGCGAGCGAGGCATTCGCAGCTATGACAACTACACACGCAACGTGCTTGACCTTTCGGCCATTCCTGTTGTAAAGGAACTGTCACATCTGCCCATCATAGTTGATCCCAGCCACGCAACCGGAAAGTCACGCCTGGTTCCGTCAATGAGCCTGGCAGCTGTCGCAGCCGGTGCAGACGGCCTTATCATAGAGGTGCATAACGATCCGGAACACGCCCTCTGCGACGGAGCACAGTCACTCACCCCGGCACAGTTTGACGAGGTGGCACGTAAAGTTAAGGCACTTAAGGAAATCATCTGATGGATAACACTGTAGGAGTTGTAGGACTGGGTCTTATAGGCGGATCACTTGCCAAGACATACAAGGAAGCAGGATGGACTGTATATGGTTTTGACCTGAACGAGTCTGTAAGCCGTTTTGCCGAACTTGAAGGCACACTTGACGCTGTGCTTGACAACAGGAACATAAAGAAATGTGACCTTATCCATATAGCTGTCACCCCTGATGCCGCTTGCGGATGGTTTGAGAAGCATGCTCCGGAAATAGCCAAAAGCACTATGGTGATTGATGACTGCGGCACCAAACGCAAGGTGGTGGAGTGCGGTATGAAAGCGGCAGAAAAATATGGGTTCACCTACGCCGGCGGACATCCCATGGCAGGAACACACCTTTCAGGATACAAGAACTCCCGTGCCACCATGTTCCAGAACGCATCCATGATTATCATCCCGCCCACCCACGATGACATCCAACTTCTGGACCGAATCAAGCACCTGCTTGAGCCCATGCAGCTCAAACGTGTGGTATTCACTACACCTGAGCAGCATGACAGCATGATAGCATTCACCTCACAGCTGGCTCACGTGGTGTCAAACGCATACATCAAGAGCCCGTCGGCCCAACAGCACAAAGGCTACAGCGCAGGCAGTTTTCGAGACCTGACACGTGTGGCCTGGCTTAACGAGAACATGTGGACAGAGCTGTTCCTTGAAAACAAGGACAACCTGCTACGAGAGATACACACCTTGATAAACAACCTCACGCAGTACGCCGATGCCATGGAAGCCGATGATGCCAAGGCATTGTGCGCACTGCTGCGTGACGGACGCATAGCAAAGGAATTATCAGAAAAGAATTGAGTTATGGAAACCCCTACCCGAATCACCGTCAAAGCCTCCGGCAAATATGACATACTGCTCCGCAAGGGCGGTCTGAGCCATATTGGGGATGCTGTTGCGGAACGCTTCAAGCCCTGCAAGATAGCAATCCTGAGCGATGACAAGGTTTTTCCGCTCTACGGAAAGGTTGTTACGGAATCACTGGAGAGAGCTGGATTCAGCACCGTCAGCCACGTGATTGAGAACGGCGAACAGTCCAAGACCCTGGACAATGTGACAGCGTTCATAGGCACGATGGTCCAGGCGCAGGTAACCCGTACCGATATGGTGCTGGCTCTGGGAGGCGGCGTTGTGGGTGATATGGCCGGATTTGCTGCAGCCATATATCTGCGCGGCATACCTTACATACAGGTGCCCACCACCCTGCTGGCAGCTGTTGATTCATCGGTGGGAGGAAAGACCGCCGTGGATATCAGCGCCGGCAAGAATCTGATAGGAGCGTTTCACCAGCCCGCATTGGTATATCTTGATACCGATACACTTTCCAGTCTTAACCCCGATGTGATGCGTGACGGATTTGCCGAAGTGCTAAAATACGGTTTCATACTGGACAAGGAACTGGCACAGGTTACCGCACGCCCCGGCACCTTTGACCTGGAGCAGGTGATAGCCCGATGCATAAGCATCAAACGGGACGTGGTAGAACAGGATGAGTTTGACAAGGGCATGCGTGGCCTGCTCAACCTGGGCCACACATTCGGACACGCCATTGAGAAGCTGAGCGGATTTACCATAACCCACGGAAGTGCTGTTGCACGCGGAATGGTAATTGCCGCCAAGGTGGGTGCAGAGTACGGTCTGCCAAACCTGACCGCCCAGATTACGGAAATTATAAAAGCATACGGTTTTGACATTGATTGCCCCTACTCCGCCGATGAGCTGTATGACGTAATCCTATCCGACAAGAAACGCAGCGGAGCAGACATAACGCTTGTTCTGCCCGAATCCATTGGACATTGCGTATTAAGGAAGATGCCTGCCACGCAGGTTCTTGAACTGATGAAAAAGACTGGGCTATGACACTTGATGTAAGTGGAACTCTATCCGGAAACGTACAGGTGCCCCCGTCCAAATCGGTAGCGCACCGCATGCTCATATGCGCCGCACTGGCCGATGAGCCCTGCTCCATTGCATGCCGCAGCGTGAACCGCGATATGGAGGCCACAGCGGCCTGCCTTAACGCACTGGGTGCCTACATCACATACACGGACGGCCGTTTCAACGTTACTCCAATAAAGAACATAAACAAAGGCAAATTGCTGGACTGCGGAGAGAGCGGTTCCACACTGCGTTTCCTTTTACCGGTAGCGGCGGCACTAGGTGCAGATGCCATATTCACAGGACAGGGCCGTCTGCCGGAACGACCGCTCTCACCACTTTACGAGGAGATGACAGCCCACGGAATCCGAATGTCAAAAAATGGACGCATGCCACTGTCGTGCCAAGGGATCCTGCCAGCAGGAAACTATACGATTGACGGTGGCGTATCGTCACAATTCATATCGGGACTGCTTATGGCTCTGCCTCTTACAGGAGCAGACAGCACCATTACCGTTACAGGGAAACTTGAGAGCGCATCATACATAGAGCTTACCATTAACGCCCTGAAACAGTTTGGGATTGAGATTCAGAAGAACGCAAACGGATACAGCATACCGGGAGAACAGAGATACTCCATACCGTCTGCCATGATTGCCGTTGAGGGCGACTGGTCTGCCGCCGCATTCTGGCTTGTGGCTGGCGCAGCAGGCAGCAAAAGCATAACCTGCACAGGAATTGACTATGAGAGCTCTGCACAGGGTGACCGCCGTATAGTGGATGTACTGCGCAGTATGGGTGCCAACATCATTACAGGCAAAAATAACATCACGGCCATACCGTCCGGCCTGACCGCCGGCACCTTTGACTGTGCCGACATCCCTGACCTGGTTCCCATTATGACTGTGGCGGCAGCAAAAGCACAGGGAACCACAATATTCAACAACATAAAGCGTCTTCGCATAAAGGAGAGCGACCGCGTCCAGTCTATTCTGGAACTGCTGTCAGGGACAGGGATATGCTCCTATGCCACAGAGAACTCCCTGACCGTAACCGGAGGCCCGGCGCACGGTATGCAATACGATCCAAACGGAGACCACAGAATGGCTATGGCAGCCACTATTCTGGCATCGGTCAAGAATGTAATCATCACCATCAAAGATTCAGAATGCACGGCAAAGTCCTACCCTGCCTTTTTTGATGATTTCAATGCGCTTGGCGGACACGCCGGACAAAACGGACAATAATACCTTACAATATGGAACTATCAGACTACAGAAAACAGATTGACAACATTGACGATGAGATATGCCGTCTTTTTGCAGAGCGCATGAACGTTGTGAATGAGATAGGCGAATACAAACGTAGCCATGACTTGCCCGTAAACAGTGGTTCACGCGAGCGCGAGGTGTTGGCGCATATCTCAAAACAGCTCCCAGAGGACCTTGAAGACTTTGGACGAGTTCTATATCGCTCCATGTTTGATGTAAGCAAGGCATACGAGGCCATGTACAAGGAGAAAGACTCGCCACTCTACAAAGCCGTATCAAGCCTTATAAACGCAGACCCGGCCCCTTTCCCCAAGCGCGCTGTAGTGGCTTGCCAGGGACGCGAGGGCGCATACTCCCAGATTGCAGCCGAGAAGCTCTTTGAGGTACCTGAGATAATGTACAACAGCACATTCGAAGGTGTTATCCGTATGGTTACCGATGGACTTTGCGAGTATGGAATACTACCAATAGAAAATTCCACTGCAGGCTCAGTAAATGAAATATATGACCTGCTTATCAGGTACAACGTACACATAGTCCGAAGCACGCGTGTAAGAATTGACCACCAATTGCTGGCAGCCAAAGGCGCACAGCTTAAGGACATAAAGACCATCTACTCTCATCCGCAGGCCATTGACCAATGCTCACATTTCCTGAGCACGCTAAAGGGTGTCAATATCATTCCGTTTGACAACACCGCCATGGCCGCACAGAAGGTATCAAAAGACCCCAGCTGTTCGACAGCATCCATATCATCAAAAAGTTGTGCAGACCTTTATAACATGGAGGTTCTTGCACGCAACATCCAGAACTTTGACAGCAACCACACCCGCTTTATCTGCATAGCCAAGGATGCGCGCATATATCCGGGAGCCAACCGCACCAGCATAATGATGGTAGTAAGCCACAAGCCTGGAACGCTTTTCAGCGTGCTATCCAAGTTCAACGCCACCGGCGCCAATTTGGTCAAGTTGGAGAGCCGCCCCATCCCGGGCCGTGACTTTGAGTTCATGTTCTATTTTGACATTGAGCTCTCCATCTATGACAAGAAGTTCGCATCACTCATAAGCGAGCTGGACCACTGCGGCGAGCAGTTCAAATACTTTGGCACTTATCAGGAGATTATATAAATTCGCGGTATGAAAAAGATTCTGGTAATAAACGGGCCTAACCTGAATATGCTGGGACTGCGCGAACCCGCCATATACGGCAGCCGTGACTACAATGCGCTTCTGGTATTCATCAGGGAATCGGCGACAGCCTTGGGACTGGAAGCGGAATGTTTCCAATCCAATCATGAAGGGGCTATTATAGATTGCATACAACAGGCTTACGGAGTATTTGACGGCATAGTGATCAACCCCGCCGCATATACGCATACCAGCGTGGCCATACTCGATGCACTTAAGGCTGTGGCAATCCCTACGGTTGAGGTTCATTTGAGTGATGTTGATTCCCGTGAAGAATTCCGCCACAGGTCATTCGTGTCACTCTATGCCTGCAAGGTGATTAAAGGACACGGATTTGACGGCTACAGAGAGGCTCTGGAATACTTTTCAGAAAAAAAATGAAAAAAAACAAAGGTTCGGACCAACAAATCCGGACCTTTTTCGTCTATTAGGCAAAAGAATTACTGAAAATGGGAAAAAAATTTCTGATTGCGGCAATTGCAGCATTGGTTGCATTGCCCACATTGGCACAGTCCGAGAAACATTACGAGTATGACGAATACGGCAAGGTAGGCCGAAGCGAAGGTTGGGCACGCAGGTTCGCACACAACTTTGTGGATGGCCTGATGGGAGCCGAATACTATGAGGTGGTTGATGAGAACGGCAATAAGACCGAAAAAAAGTCCGACAACCCCAAGAACAAGAGCAATGTAAGCAAAAGTTACCGGTATTACGGTCCCGGACACACTCCTGACTTCTATTTTGGCGTAAACCTGCTCTGCACTGACCGTCCTCCCGTATTGACAGAGGGACTACCCCAGAAAACCGGTAAGGGATTCGAGTTCGGCATAGCACTCGGCCAGTGGGGCTATCACATGACCAAGAACGTTGGAATAAACACGGCATTCTATCTCACACGCTCACGATACTGGCTGGACAACGGCTATTACCTGAATTACAGTCCAAATGCCGACGGTACAAGGTCACTCAAACTGGACAATGCAATTATTGACGGAAAGGAAGTCAAGCAGGGTTATCTGCGCTACTGGAGCATACGTGTACCGCTTTGTCTGGAAATTAGTTCGGCATCCAGGCGCGGACCGTTCATTGCAATAGGTCCTGAACTGGAATACCGTTTCGGCGATGTGTCCAAGGTTGACTATTACGGTCAGAAGAAAGGTGAAAAAATAGTAAAGGGAACCAACCTGAACCCACTTGGCCTTAATGCCGTGGCACGTGTAGGAATCAGTGACTTCGGAATCATTGCACGCTATTCGTTCAACAGCCTCTTCAATAACGACGAGCCTTTCAAGACCTATCCTTTCATGATAGGATTAAGCACTTCGTTCTGATAAAATTGTAAGGATAATTTACATAGACATCCTGCCTTTTCGGGCAGGATGTCTTTTTTCGCGCGTTAATGCGCGTACATTATTTTTCCGTTTGCATTTTTTAGATTATTTTTGCATCCGCAACAAAACAAAAGGACAGTTAAATGAAAAGAACAAAATCCATAATTCTGACATTCATGGCCTTTGCACTGATGTCATCCTCAACTCTCACAGTACACTCACAGAACTCTGCAAGCAAGCAACCGGCCTGGATTACCAAGGCCCCCACGGTCAAGAACACATACGTAGGAATAGCCAGCGTATCCAAACGCTCCATGAACCCGGAGGGCGACCAGAATGAGAATACGGCCACAGCAGCACAACAGGCATCATCCATCATTGTGTCTCAGTTGTTCTTTAATGACAAATACAAGGATAGCGGCAAGAAAGAGGCTGAGAAAAAGATCCTGGCATCACTCCACCTGGCCGTTGACGCCAACTCCCTGTTGGGCGACCTTATCCTTAAAGGCGCTTACAACTCATCGTTCGATGACGTGTTCATTGACAGAGTCCTGGACTCACCGGCACTGAAACTGCAGGGCGAATGGGAGGATGACGAGGAATACTGGTGCTACTACAGCATAACTGAAAAAGACTACCAGGACAGGATTGAATCCGTTCAGGACAGTATATGCACCCAGGCACAGACCATGTGGGAGTTAGGCATGTCCTATCAGAAAGAGGGATTGCTGTTCAACGCCGCCAAGACCTATTCACAGGCTCTGGAGCTTATCCATCCGTTCATTTATACCCAGCATATGGTCAAACATGACTTTGAGAATGTTGACCTGTTTACAAGCATCTACAACAGTTACATTCATGTTTATGACAACATGAAACTGACATGCCCGGCAACAGAGATTCCGGCAGTTGCAGGAGAGAGAGTACCTGCCACGTTCCAGGTCACAGTTGACCAGAACGGCGTACCCGTAAAGAAAGTGGGAGTAGTGATTGACTATGAAGGTACAACTGACGGCTCTTTCATCACCGATGACAACGGCGCGGCCACATTCTCAATCGTCAAAGCCACCGAAGAGCCGGTGCAGACAATTTCCTTCTCCATAGACAAGGACGGACTGTATGACCTGCCCGAAACATACGTATTCAAACAGCTTGTATCAGGTGCAGACAAGATAGGTACCGCACAGACCAGCGTAAAACTGTTTGATCCCACCAATTACATCTTCATAAATGTGAATCCTTTTGATTCCGTGACCGACAAGTCCGTCCGTGAGCTCATTGGCGAGCGCAAGGACCTGGTCATAGTATCGGACAAATCCAAGGCGGACCTCATACTTGAGGCTGCAGTGGCAACCAAACTTGACCAGGAAGGGGTATCGGCCGAAAAATGGCCTATCAACAAATACCTCTCATCCCTGAATGTCACGGTCAATGAGGTGGCATCCGGAAACGAGCTGTTCAAATACGGCATAGACAAGTTCCAGTATCTGGCTCCCGCCAGCAGGAACAGGAATCAGGTGCTTCACGCATCGGCCAAGGAGATGTCCAGGCAGTTGATCCGTGAGTTCCCCGACAAGTTCAAGCCATTCGGCTATGACAAACGGTCCATAGTCTGGTCAACGCTCAAATAACACAATGTCATGAAAAGGCTCATTCTTGTATCGGCCCTGATAATGTTGCTTTCGGCAGGCAATGCTGACGCACAGATGACCCGTGGCCAGCTTCTGCGAAAGTACTACCAGATAACCCAGCTTCATGAAAGCGGAAAGGATGCAGAGGCCATAGCTCTTTGCGAAGAGATTACGGCCATGTACCCCAAACTGCCTGACACATACCTGCGAATGGCGCAGATTTATGATGACGGAGGCGAGAACGAACTTGCCCTGGTCATGTACCGCACCTACGCCAGCCTGGAGATGGATGACAAGAAACTGGCTGAAATAAAGCCCAGGATGAAGCAGCTTGAGGAAAAAGTGGGAGCCAAAAGCTTTGAGGAGCAGGAGAAGCAGAAATTTGACAAACTTATGGCAGAGACTGCAGCCAAGGAACAGACTAAAACCGTTTCAGCCCCCGTTCAACAGAATGCGACCTCTGCAATAACCACCACTGCCACATCACTGTTTGACCTTTCGGCGCTTGTAGCATCGGCCAACACCAAAGAGCCTGAACCCGAACCGGAGCAGGAACCTGAAGAAGCACCGCTCAATGAGCCCGACGCCGCCCCCGAACCGGTAAGCGGCCAGGAGGTCTCGCTGTTTGACATAACCGCTGTAGATTTCAGCACAAGTGCAGCTACTGCCCAGACTGTATCAACCGAACCGGAACCCGAACCGGAACCCGAACCGGAGCCCGAAATAACACAAGAGATTCAGCAGGAAGCTGAGAAACTGATGGAGAAAGCCTCGGCCAATCAGAACAGCCAGGACTGTAACGCTCCGTACCTGTTCAGCCCGCACCCGGACGTTATCAATGACCTTGGAATAAAACGTGATGCGCAGTATAAAGCACAGGTTTCACCCAAACGCACATTCTCATCCAGGAGTGACCTGACAGGCAAATGGGCGTCATCATTGTTCAATGCCGAGACAGGGCGTGACTTCATAATTCTGGAAATTGACCAGATGGGCAACAGTCTGAGCGTCATGCTAGATACTGAATCCGGGCTGTTCATTGACAAGAAGAACGGACTGTTCAAGACATCATGGAACGCAATTAAGAGCATCTGGTCCAGCGACGGCGCGGACTTTGACGCCAATGAGCTCAAGGGCAGTGCCGCAAGAGGGGATTTCTCGGAAGAAAGCTTTGACTTTACATTCTCCCTCAAGAAAAAGCAGAAGCCTAATGTAGCATCAATAGGACGTGACATCATGGACGGTCTGTCACTTGTAATCCCGTTCGGGAACATAGCCAGCCGCATAGGCAGTACACTGCTCAACTATGCCGGCCGCAAGACTTCGGGCGAAAAGTTCCAGACATCTATCAATTTCTCACTCAAAAGCGTGACTGACAACGTCTTGGCATGCAATTACATAGTAAGCGAAAGGCACAGTACGGCCGACGGCACACGTGACCTGATCATAGAAGAGAAGAGTTTCCACCTTTTCCGCGTCCCGGATGCCTACAAGCCATATACATATAACAGCAACATACAGGAGAACGCCCTTTACAGAGCCATGTACGCAAAACTGGAGGAAGAATCCGCAAATGACCAGTCAAAACTTTTCCCGCTGGCTTACATGAGCTACTATGGTGCCGGTATGGGAAAGAAAGCTGATGAGACTGACCGCCTGTCCAAGGCTGTCGTCCAGATGCAGAAACTGGCTGACTCGGGATGCCTGAGGGCAAGTGCCTGGCTCATTCCGGTATATTACAATCTGTCAATAGATGAAAAGCACTATCCCATGCGTATGCAGCGCAAGCGTTTCCGCGAACTGTCAGACAAGCAGGTCAGCGCATTGATGATGGCCTACAATCCGTATGTATATGGCCTGAACGGTGACATCCTGGCCAGTTCCGGTTCAGACCCTGAAGAGATTGCGGCACAATATGAACAGGGTGCATCCCAGGATGATGCATACTCCATGTACTGCCTGGGCATGGCCTACAAGGAAGGTGTCGTCAAGTCACGCAACCTGGTCCAGTCTTTGGAATATTTCAGGAAATCGGCTCAGAAAGGATATGCCGATGCTTATTGGCAGATTGCACTTGCTTATAAAAGCGGACTAGGTATCACAGCTGACTACGACCATTACATACACTCCCTGTTCCAGGCCATTGACGCCGGCTCGATTGAGGCCGTCAATGAACTGAGCACGGCATACTTCTGGGGAATCGGAGTAGAACGTGACATAGATATGGCACAGCAGGTAAGACGCAGCTACTTCTACCTTAAGAACAATATCTGGCGTGATGTACTTACCCTTTACGGTTTTCCAAACGTTTAAGTGATGGCAAGATTAAGATACATAACGGTTATTCTGGCACTTGTATGTTCTACAGGCCTTTGGGCTCAGGGCGGAGTGGAGATCAAGACACCTGAACGCATAAACAGGATGCTTGAGGCCATGCCCGTAAACAACATACCCAAAGCCGGCCGGTTCCAATGCACGGAGTTGAGCGGCACCATAATGTTCTACACTGAGGCTGAGTACGGCGTAACGGTACAACTGGGTGCATACCTGTTTTCGGATGCCGTCCGCAAGGCATACGATCCTGTCATCATCAGCTTTGTGGAAAGGCTGTGGGTTGAGTTACTGCTTCGCAAGACCACTGCGTCACAATCCGCACTGCTCAAGGAGTATGGCGTACGCATGGTCCTGAACGGTTATCCTTTAGGTACCGGAAGTTTCAGGCAGCTGGCCCAGGCTCTTGATGCGATAAATACGCTCAGTTCCCTTTCAATTACAACCGGAGGCAATGAGATAGACATGTTCATGCGTGACAAGGCCGGCTCCACACTTCACATCTACATTCCTGCCAGCCGTGACCTGCTGTTCCCATACGACAAGAAGGAGCATGAGGAGCGGCTCCTGAAGGAACTCACTGAGAGCACCGCACATTTCAGTCCGGTAATCCCTGACCTCAACGATCCGCAGAAGACTCCACAAGGACTCCTGGTCCAGGGAGGCGAGTGCTATATGATAGATTCGCTGAAGAATGATGTATTCTTTACTCCGGACCGCAAGCTTCTTTATGACAGCAGATGGCCCGAGCAAACCATGCAGAACATCCTTATGTGCGCCGTAAGTCAAGAGAACATGGGCGGCAAAAGAGTGAGCGTAAAGCCTCACACATACAGTAAGATTAACAGTAACATAAATGTCTCGCTGGATCTTCTGCTGGGATATTTCCAGAAGCAGGGATTGCGTTTCTACACCGGAACCATGGGACTTGAAGGAGACAAATGCCAATGCCTTTTGGCCATGTACCACCCTGTATATAACTACCTCCATATACTGTCGGTACGTTTTACCCCCGCCCAACTGGAATCCGGGCGACAGGTCACCTTCAATGCAGACCTGTCAACATTCATACCGCAGCATAACATAAAGAATCTGTTTCAAGAAAAATAACTGACTATTATGAGAATATCGAGAACCATTATCGCGGCAGTACTTTTACTCTGCACCGTTACAGCCAGTGCACAACTGGATGTTGTACGTTTTACCGTATCAGACGGCATATCCGATGCCGCACTCAAGGCAGGCATTGAGCACAGTGCTTCATTAATGCTATCCACACTGAACTCAACAGTGATAGCCGGCAAGTCCAAGATCAAGCTTGAGAAAGAAAACGAGCAGCTGTTCACCAAGGACGGACGCAAGTGCCTGGACGAATTGTGGGCATCGAGTGCCATGATGTGCCCTGTATCGCAGGTTACGGAGAAAGGTATCTCCATGCAGAACGGCACCGTTCAGGTACGTAACATCCCCATCACACTGCTTGCCGCCGATGACGACAATTGCGAGCAGGAACTTGTGGTATGTTTCAACGAACAGGGGCAGATTGACAATATCATGATTGCCCTTGAGGAGCACCGTTACCTGGATGTCATCAACGCACAGATAAGCGTCAAGGATTTCCACCGCCGTCAGGCAATAATAGACTTTGTGGAGAATTTCCGCACAGCCTATAACCGCAAGGACATAGACTACATCAACAACGTGTTCAGCGACAACGCCCTTATCATTACAGGTAAGGTGGTCAAGATTGACAAGAAAAAACAGGACCTGACCGCCCAATCACTCAACAACGAGCAGATACAGTATCAGAAATCCACCAAGGAGGAGTACATCAACAATCTCAAGAAGTGCTTCAAGAACAACAGCTACATAAACCTGATATTCGATGAGATAGAGGTCATGCGTCATCCCAAGCGTGATGACATATTCGGTGTCACGCTCAAGCAGCACTGGAACTCATCAAACTACTCGGATGTAGGTTACCTGTTCCTTATGATAAACTTTGAGGATGAGATGAACCCCTGCATACAGGTGCGCACCTGGCAGCCTGACAAATACAACGGCAAGCCGCTGCCGCGTGATGAGGTATTCTCACTTGATATGTTCAGCATCTGATTTTTTCCTTAACCAAGTTTTACATTTTCTTATTTGAATAAAATGAAAAAGAACAGAATCATTATGGCAGCAGCCATATTGGCTGTCTCAATGAACCTGACCGCCCAAAATGAAAGCAAACTCAAGAATCTGACAATAACAAACATAACACCCGAGCTTAGCGTATATCCGTGCGGTGACCGCCATGAGGCACAAGTCATCCTTAGGTGCCAGGAGCCGTTTGACCTGGTGTTTTCATCAAACGTAGATGCCAACCTGGACCTGACCGTAACCACCGAAGGCCCTGAGAAAGTCTATAGCATAGTATTCAAGACCAAGGAGGAGGGTACGTCATTCAAGGGACGCCAGCTCTCCATTGTGGCCGAAGGATTCAAGAAGCACTACATCGCGCTCAACCTCAATGACAAGGAGAAACTGGAGTATCTGGTATCGGACCCCTACTCCAAACTGCGCAGCCTTTTCTACACTGCTACAGAGGAAGGTGTGAGCCTGATGTCCGAAGGTATGTATGATGCCGCCATTGACAAGTTCCGTGTGGCAATGCAATGTCCTGAATATCCCGACACGCCCAACCACCTGGATGAATACATTCAACGCTGCGACACCCTTATGGCGTGGACAGAGAGAGCCGCAAAATATGCAGAGGATGAAGATTACTACAATGCCAGAACGATTTATATGAACATCCTGCGGGAAAACCCCAACTGTGATGTAGTCCGTCTGCTTTACAACGATGCCAATGAGAACTACACCAGAGTAAGCAGACATGACATGGAAGTGGCGCAGGCCTATTTTGACACCAAGCGCTATGAGGAGGCACGTGACCTGTATGAGCACGCCATAGCCCAGAACAATCCGCAATCGGCACAAGCCGGAATCAACCTGGCCGCCATCAACCTGAAAAGATACAAGAAAGACAACCATACCCGTTCTTTGTCTTACGTATTTGACAGTGACTGCCCCATAGGACTCATGTATGCCGGCCTCAAGCCCGATAAATCCGGCGGTTATTTTGCTTTCGGATTTGACAAGGGTTGCATAGACATCCTATCCGGTAACATTGATCCAATAACGGTAGATGGTTTTGTACCGGAGAAGCCCATGTACCAGGCAACAGTAAGCGCAGGATGGACACTAAGGTTATATACGCAAGGCAAAGAGTTTTATATCCCCAAGGTCTGGCTGATGATGACCCCGTTCGGCTATGCCACCGGCGGTTATTATACCAAGATACCACTGAACGGTAAAGACAATGAGTATAACCAGGAATATCATCTCATGCATGCCCTGGCACCCGAAATCGGTGTTGCAGTACGTATGTGGAGAGTGGTTCTGAGCTACCGTTACCAATACCGTTATATGCTTAATATAGACAAGCCTGTATCGGATGACTTGGGTAAGTCAAGAAATCTGCTGGGACTTGGTTTCTGCTGGTAAATTCACATAATGGTTCAAATAAAGGAGGTCCTTACAGACAAGGACAAGAAGAAGCTGTTCAGGTTCCCGATAGACCTGTACAGGGAGTGCGACATGTACGTACCGGTACTTATAGGTGATGAGATGGACACCTTCAACCCCGCCAAGAATGGGGCCTACAGCTATGCAGACAGCCGGCTTTGGCTGGCATACCGCGACGGCAGGATTGTGGGCCGTATAGGTGCCATTCTGAACCGTGCAGCAAATGAAAAAGATAATGTAAAACAACTGCGTTTTACCCGTTTTGACTTCATCGATGACTATGAGGTATCAAAGGCGCTCTTTGACACAGTTGTTAACTGGGCCCGCGAGCTGGGTATGACCGAGGTGGTTGGGCCACTGGGATTCTCCAATCTGGACAAGCAGGGTATGCTGGTGGATGGATTCGACCAGCTGGACATGTACATCACGCTCTACAACTACCCTTACTACATAGAGCACATGAAACGTCTGGGCCTGACCAAGAAATGGGACTGGACAGAGACCAAGGTGATTGTACCTGACCAGGTTCCGCCCAAGATGGACCAGATTGCCGATATTTCCGAGAAGCGTTACGGTTATTCAATCAAGAAGTTCCGTAACATGAAGGAGGTACGCCCGTATATCCGCAAGGCTATGGAGATAATCAACATAGCGTTTGCCAAGCTGCATGGAGTTGTTCCATTGTCTGACAAGCAGATTGAGAATATGGAGCACCTGATAGCGCTTGTAGGCCGTCCGGAATATTCGCTTATGGTGCAGAACCAGCAGGGTGATCTGGTGGGATTCGGATTCATTGCTCCTTCTATCAGCCGTGGAATCCGTGCCAGTCATGGTAAGTTGGGGCTTTTCTCAGCACTTAAGGTTCTGAGTGACCTTAATGACCACCGTCATATAGACTTCTACATGATTGGAGTGCGTCCCGAAGACCAGAAGAAAGGTGTGGAGTGCATCATTCTGCGCGAAGGCATAAAGGCCATACAGTCACACGGCGGCATAGACTGTCAGACCGGCCCCATGCTTGAGGACAACGCCAACGTCCAGAACATCTGGAAGCACTTTGAGCACTATACCCACCGGCGGCGCCGCTGCTGGAGCTTTACTGTTTCTTAATTACTCCGCCGGACTATAGGGTTTTAAAGCAGCACCTCCGGGCTACTCCGAACCCCTCCGGACCCTAAACGTCGAACTCGGCATTTTTAGTCCCCTACGGGGCCTAACATGCCTCAGACATGCGCCGTTCTTAACGGGATCCTCCAAGGTTCTCCGCTTTACGCCCTCCGCTAATGCCTTAAAACCCTATAGTCCGGCTACTGCAAATGGAAACAACAATCGTAATATTCAAATTGCGGTAATACGGAAAGAAAAACATGCAGTTTTTCCTGCCCCAAGTTTGTTTATATAATCCCGGCCGGAAATATCGCCGTTATAGCCCTGATAGTCGCAGCGTCCCATCCAGGGTTCTATGCAGACAAAGGGGGCGTTCTTGGCGGGCGGTGACCAGAGGCCCCATACCGGAGCATCCTGCGTTTCTACTGCAATATAGGGATTGCACTCCTTATCATATAATATTACCTGGTCTATCTGATGCTCCTCAAGTACCAAAGCATCGTTTGCAAATAGTCCGGGAGTGATGGGAAGCATTGCATCACCATCCAGTTCCATCATACCGGCGCTGTCACTACGATAACCATCGGGCGTGAGCTGGCCAATAATCAGCTGACTCACTGGTTCCTCACCTGATGTAAGGCGGAAATAACCATGTATTAAATCATCCTTCCGGAAATCACGGTAATTGAAAGCGGGATGCGCCCCAATCTGGAAATACATGGGTTCTGAACCGGGATTCTTTATGCGCCACTCCACTACAAGAGTTTTCTCCTCAAGGCGGTATGTAGCCTCAATGCGGAAAGGATACGGATAGACCTTGAGGGATTCCTTATCGGACTCAAGGCAGAGCACTATGCTCTCCTTATCATGACACAGTACCTTGAAATCGCGGTCACGGGCAAAACCGTGCTGCGAAAGGTTGTATGTTTTGTCCTCTACCCTGTACTCTCCGTTCCACACCTTTCCCACTATGGGGAAAAGCATCGGTGCATGACGTCCCCAGTATTCTTTATCGGCAGTCCATATCAGTTCCTCGTCACTGCCTTGCCTCTTAAGGCTGACAAGTTCGGCTCCGTGCAGGTCTATCACGGCGCTTATGCGTTCATTTTCTATTGTCATAGGTTAAGTAATTATTATGCGAAGATAACGTTTTTTCGCTGCTTATTATTACATTTGCAGAAACCGCTAACCAAAACTAACCTATATATGAAAAGGATTCTTTTACTTATTGCATTGTGCATCAGTGCCGTTTCATACGCCCAGCGTATGAATGTGCTGGATGAGGTCAAGGCCAATCCGCAGAAATCGTATGGAACCGATTACCCATACACTTTCGATGCGCCTGCCCTAACAAAGGCTCCCAAAGGCTACAAGCCATTCTATATCAGCCATTACGCACGTCACGGTTCACGCTACTATTGGAACAATTCACTTTATCTGGAACTGGACACCATTTTTACCGAGGCCCACGACAAGCACCTGCTCAACGCTGAAGGTGAGAAATTCTACCGCCAGTACAAAGCCCTGTATCCGGAATTCATGGCCGGTATGGGAGAACTTACCCGCGTGGGATGGGACCAGCATCAGGGCATAGCACGCAAGATGTACGAGAGTTTTCCCGAGGTATTCAAAAAGGGCGGCACAATCAGAGCCATATCATCCACTACAGGCCGATGCATCATCAGTATGGCCGCATTCTGCCAGGCAATGGTACAATGCAACCCCAAGATTGACATCTATGAACAGGCGTCAAAAGCCACCCTTCACGGTGTTAAACCCGATGCCGATGAGAACCCATACCGCCAGAGCGTTCCCCGTGCCAGACTGGAGATGGATATGAGCGGATTCACTCCCGAGACACAGCAAGTGGCATCGAACGATGAGATTGTGGCACGTCTGTTCACTAGCACAGAAGGGCTTTCCCGTAGTTCACGCCGTATCTACAGCAACCTGAAGAACCTTTACACATCACTTCCAAGCATCGGCCATGAGGAGCTTCTGGTAGGATTGTTCTCACCCGATGAACTGACTGCCAACTGGGAAAGTTCCAACCTGAGTTCATACCGCAACTGGTACAGGGACATAAACGTCATGAAACCAATCGTTCAGGACATACTGGACCAGGCAAAACTGGTTATAGAAGGTGATTGTGATGACATTGCATCCCTGCGTTTCGGACACGACACAAACCTTGGACCTCTCACCATCCTGATGGGCATCAACATGCCCAAAGGCGGTGTAGCCGATCCCAACCAGCTTAAGTACTATTTCCAGAGCTGGCAGATAGGCAAGGCTGCAAACCTGCAGTTCATATTCTACAAGAGCAAGAAGAACCCAGAGATTCTGGTCAAGTGCCTGCAGAATGGCTTCGAGGTACAGTTGCCGCTTGACACCGACAACTATCCCTACTACAAGTGGACTGATTTCTATAATTATTATTCTGCACTCATCGCAGAATGACCCAAAGGGGCACAAAGGGGACGGTTCTTTTTGTGCCCCTTTGATAATAATCCAAGGTGCACGGAACTTTTGGGGTATCGGTATCGGAAACCATCGACGCCCGTGTCGTTGTGAACGGGAGGGGCCCGCGCCGTAGGCGTGGGAGGGATAGCGCGAAGCGCGTAGTTTCAGATATTGATACCCTAAAAGTTCTCCTGGGAAAGGGCACAAAAAGAACCGTCCCCTTTGTGCCCCTCAGAGAATTGCAGGAATCTCAGAAAGAGAGTGGATTGTGTAATCGGGAACAACTGAGTCCGATGGCTCCACATTCCTTATGTTGAACCAGATAGTGTGGAGACCATAGGCTATGCCGCCGCTTATGTCTGCATTAAGGGAATCGCCTATGATTACGGTCTGGAAAGGACTCGTGCCATTAAGCATGCTGAAACAGTAGTCAAAGTATTCTTTTGAAGGTTTATTGAAGCCTATGTCTAGTGAGCCGAAAATGCCGTCCACGTACTGCATCAGCCCCGCCTTGCCCAGACGCGTGGACTGCTGCAGGTTCGATGCGTTGCTCACCACATAGACCTTGTACCGGTCGTGGAGATACTTCATCACCTGATGCGCTCCGGCCACCGGGACCGATGTATCGCGCAGTCCTGCAATAAAATCCAGCTCAAACGCGGGGCCGTCGGCCTCAATGCCCAGGTCATGGAATATGCCGGCCCAACGGGTGCGATGAAGTTCATCTACGGTAAGCAGTCCATCCTCTATGCGTTTCCAGAGAATGATGTTGCGGCTCAGAAAGAACTCAAACAGATGGTCGGAGTATGGGACACCGTTCTTGCGGCAGCAACCGCGCACATTCTCCCTGGCACACTCCTTGAAATCCAGGAGCGTGTCATCGACATCCATCAGGACGGTTGTTATATCTGCCTTACTGAACATCTTCAAGAAGGAACGCAATCTCGTCACCCTTGCTCAGACGGCCGTTTACCACGCTTACTATGGTAACCGTGGCCTGGATGCACAGTTTCATATCGGCCTTGCGGTATATGTCCTGCTCAAAAATGAAACGGGCGCCCTCGCGGTGCAGGTTGAGGCATGACAGGAACTCCTCCTGACCGTGCAGCGGGCTCTTGTATTTGATGTTGATCTCAGCCACCATTGCATCGATGCCCTTCTCATGCCACTGCTGGAAAGACTGGCCGCGGCTCTGGAGCCATTTATGGCGGGTATATTCCAGATAGTGCTGGTAATTGGCATTGTTGACTACGCCCTGCAGGTCACATTCGTAGTCACGGGTCTCAAGACTGGTTGTAAAAAGATACTCTTTCATAGCACCGCGAAGTTAATGCTTTTTACTATATTTGATGTCATAAACCGAAAGTTCAATAGTATGGTTACATCTATGATAAGGAAGGCTTTTATGGCCATATCTGCACTGGTTGCCGTATCCGCATCGGCACAAAACCCTGTTCAGTACCTGTGGGGCGACCAGGGCAACGGCACCTACATCAACCCTGTCCTGAACGCCGATTATTCCGACCCTGACGTAATCCGCGTAGGTAAGAAATATTACATGGTGGCGTCCGATTTCCATTTCCTGGGAATGCAGATCCTGGAGTCCGATGACCTGGTAAACTGGACAGTCCTGACACAGATCTACAGCCGTTTTGACCTGCCCGGTTGGGATGAAAACCGCCACTATTCGGGAGGCTCATGGGCTCCCTCCATCCGCTATCACGGAGGCCGGTTCTGGGTCTATTTCTGCACTCCCGATGAGGGTCTGTTCATGACCAGCGCCAAGAAGCCCGAAGGCCCCTGGGAGCCGCTCTGTCACGTAAAGGATGTTCCCAAGTGGGAGGATCCCTGTCCTGTCTGGGATGACAAGGGCAACGCCTATCTGGGCCGAAGCGCCCACGGAGCCGGGCCCATCATTCTGCACCGCATGAGTGCCGACGGAGAGCAACTGCTTGATGACGGCGACACCATCTATACCGGACCGGTGGCCGAGGGCACAAAGTTCCTGCGCAAGGACGGCTGGTACTATCTTATCATACCAGAAGGAGGTGTAGGCCAGGGCTGGCAGACAGTGCTCCGCTCCAAGGACCTGTACGGCCCGTATGAGCGCAAGGTGGTGCTGGAGCAAGGCCCCACTAATATCAACGGCCCGCACCAGGGCGCGCTGGTTGATACCCCGGATGGCGAATGGTGGTTCTACCATTTCCAGGAGACCAACCCCATGGGCCGCGTGGTGCATCTGCAGCCCGTGCGCTGGGAGGACGGCTGGCCGCTTATGGGAGTGGACCTTGACGGCAACGGCGTAGGCAATCCCGTAACCTCATGGACCGTACCCAAGGTAAAGAAATCCAAAGGTCCTCACCTGCCCCAGACATCGGATAACTTTGAAAGCAGCACCCTGAACCCGCAGTGGCAATTCTGCCATAACCCACACAATGAATACTGGAGCCTTACCGAGAATCCCGGACGCCTCACAATCAAGGCACAGCGCTCCACCAGCCTTATGATGGCGCACAACATCATCACCCAGAAGATTATGGGCTGGAAGAGCCTGATTTCTGTAACGGTCGATGTAAGCCAGCTGGCCGATGCCCGCGCAGGCCTGACATCGATGGGTCAGTCATTCTACGCCATCGGAGTGACAGAGCGTGACGGCAAGCTCTGCCTGTATCAGGACGGCGGCTACCGCACCACCTATATTGATGACTTTGAGGTGGGCAGCACCATCTGTCTGGCCCTTGAATACGATGCCCAGACCAACAAGTTCCGCTTCATGGCCGGAGCGGACCGCAGTTCACTGAAGCCGGTAGGCACGGAGTTCAGCCAGCGAAGCGGGTTCTGGAAAGGCACCCGCGTAGGCCTGTTCTGCTACAACACCCATGCCGATGGAGGTATGGCCATGTTTGATGACTTTGAATATCCCATACAGAACAGATGATACGCAGATGGCTGCCCTTGGTATTCTGCATGCTGTTGTTCATTTCATGCAACGGCAGGATTGACCGCGAAGCGCTGGTGCGCCGCAACTCAGTACACATTACTTCCATAGATACGCTTGGAGCGCTGACCATAGGTAACGGAGGTTTTGCGGTAACTGTCGATGCCACAGGCATGCAGACCTGGCCTGAAATCTACTCAAACGGCATACCGTTGGGCACCATGTCGCATTGGGGATGGCACAGTTTCCCCAACACCCATGACTATACGCTAGATGACTGCCTTGAGCCACACAACCTAGGTCGTGGCCGCGATGAGCTTTACGCCTGTCAGACCAACGCCGAGGCAGCCCATTACGTACGCTCCAACCCGCATCGTCTGCATCTGGGATGCATCGGATTCCAGGACCTGGACCCTGCCGATGTAACCGGAATAAACCAGACGCTTGACCTGTGGAACGGAGTGATAAGGTCATCATTCAAATACCGGGAAAGCGATGTAAAGGTCACAACCGCGGTAAGTCCCGATGCCGATATTGTGGGATTCTGCATAAGCACCAAGGCCCGCCTGCCCATAGCCATAAGGTTTCCATACCCCACCGGAGCCCATACCGATGACGCCTGCAACTGGCAGGAAAACAGCCAGCATACCACCCGTATCATATCACAGGATTATGAGTGGGAGCGTGGTTTAGGACATGCACTGATAAAAAGGACGGTTGACAGTACGGAGTATTACGTAGATCTGTTCTTTGGCGGAACAACAGAACCATGGGTAAGCGGAAACACCGTAGTGCTGCAGCCTAGAGAAGATTACTGTGTCCTGACTGCCTCATTCTCTCCTTCCGGGACTGTCAAGGCAGAGCATCCGGATAATATTGAGAAGGCTGCCGCAGCATGGTGGCATGACTATTGGAATAGCGGTGCCGCAGTTGATTTAAGCAGGTGTACCGATGCCCGCGCCGCAGAACTGGAACGCCGCATAGTGCTGTCACAATATCTCACTGCCGTACAGTGTGCAGCTCCAACTCCTCCGCAGGAGACAGGACTTACATATAATTCATGGTTCGGAAAGTTCCATATGGAGATGATATGGTGGCATGAGGCCCATTTTGCTCTGTGGGGACATCCCGAGATGCTTGAGCGCACCATGCCATGGTACCGTGAGGCTGCCCCGCAGGCACTGGGCATAGCCCGCAGACAGGGATTTGACGGCATCCGCTGGATGAAAATGACAGACCCCAGCGGCATGGACACCCCATCGGACATAGGCACATATCTTATATGGCAGCAGCCTCACATAATCTATCTGGCCGATCTTTTACGCCGTGCCGGGCGTGATGTGTCACAGTATGCCGGCCTGATAGACAGCACCGCCCTATTCATGACCGACTTTGCGGTCATGGACCGTACCGGCCGATACGTGCTGCGCGGCTGCATCCCGGCTCAGGAGACCTTAAAGCCCGATGTCACGGTAAATCCGCCGTTTGAACTTGCCTACTGGAAATACGGACTCAACATAGCAAGGCGCTGGCGTATCAGTTCCGGCCGTAAACCTGATGCCCGCACGGACGATGTTCTGGCCGGCCTGTCACCTCTGGCAAGCCTTGACGGAGTATATCTGGCAGCCGAGTCTGCCCCTGATACCTGGCAGAACGCAGACCTTACATCGGACCATCCCGCCATGCTGGGCGCATACGGAATGCTGCCTGCCACAGACCTTGTAAACCCGGAAGTGATGAACGCCACCCTGACCAAGGTTTTGGAAGAGTGGCACTGGGAGCGAACCTGGGGCTGGGATTTTCCGCTCACTGCAATGTGTGCCATACGCCTTGGGCGCCCCGATACTGCTATTGATGCCCTGCTTATGGATGTACCCACCAACACATACCTCGTTAACGGTCACAACTGGCAGAACAGCAGCCTGCGCTGTTACCTGCCGGGCAACGGAGGCCTGCTCACCGCAGTAGCCATGATGTGCGCCGGATATGACGGCTGCCGGCAAAAGAATCCCGGGTTCCCTAAGGACGGCCGCTGGCGCGTGCGTTGGGAGGGACTGCTCCCGCTCCCTTAACCGTAATCACTTTCCCGGAGCTATGCCCGGAACGTTTACCTGACGCTGCGATGATGTCATGCGGTCATACGTGACGTTCCTCACGTCAAGGTTACGCACTGCTGTTGCCTGGCTCTTGAACTGGCTTATCTCTTCTACATGTATGTTCTCAAGCGTGACATCCTCTATGGGCTGTCGCTCATCGCCGTTTATCTCATATATGGCATCGGCCTGACGGACGTTTATGTTGCGTACTGTTATGCCTTTGATGCGGGTTATGGCGGTTTCAAAGGTGGGTACTATGTCACGCCACTGGTAGAGCACATCGGTATCGATGGCAAAGACGCGCATCATGCTTGAGGCCGATACGTTATCGACCGTGATATCCTCTATGAATCCGCCG
>JAEEGJ010010080.1_pt1 | contig 24829 bp, 20 predicted proteins | sample 8958761 | NCBI WGS metagenome assembly JAEEGJ01 (sample SAMN16246546, study PRJNA631951) | gut metagenome | biome: gut microbiome; feature: rumen; material: RS-attached | host: Bos | place: Iran: Karaj | collected 2018-10 | reverse complement strand
AGCATTAATTTCGTCGTTGTTTTCATTGCTCTATTGGATTTATGTCCTATAAGTCCCACCTCGTTAGCACGATAGTACGTAAGCACGTATAACGCTTCCCCCTCTCAGAGGGGGCCAGGGGGAGTCGAGTCACTCCTTAATCCATTTTCCAGTTTCGGCTTCCATGCCATTAACCATCACCTTCCAAACATAAACCCCCTCAGCCCATCCTCCGGCCTCAATCCCCGTCACATTCTCCGTAATGGCCTGTCTATGCATAAGCCTCCCATTCATATCATACACCTCCACCCAAGCATCCCGCAACCCCGTGCGGATATTCAGCACATCTTTCCCTGGATTAGGATAGGCGATGGCTACTTTCAAACCATTCTCATGCGCCTCCTCGATACCCACAAAGGCCTCGGCAGGGAATTTGGTGACGGTGGTCCATCGTTGGTCAAGATTGTTGAGGTTTTGGGAATGGAAAACAAGCAGCAAACCTCCGTCGCGAGTCGCTTTGATAGCAGTGCCCACACTGTGAATGCGTGAGCCTTCAAGGTCATAAAACACGGTGGAAATCGTGTCAAAAGCCGGATCCAAATGCTCTATCATCAACCAAGAGTCAAGGTCTTCCCAAAAACCTCTGTTCAAAGTGTATGCAAAGTATAAAGTGTTATCATCCAACAAATCAATGCCGCAAGGCCAATCCAAATCATCAGAAGTGCGGGTGATATATTGCAACGATGGAATAAACGGCTCTGTGCCATTGATGTCATCGTCAAACTCATACAGTCTGACATCGTAATCTGTCGCTTTGTTGTTGTTTGATGCCAATTCCGCAGTAAAGTATGTTGTGTTGTGACGGCTTCTCTTAATCCTGATGCCTTGGGTTACATCATCAGTTTGTGAAATCGGGTCGGGTTTATGAAAAGGTCTGACATTCAAGATGTTCAAATCGTCATCAAAATAAACCACATGGTATCTGTTGCCGTCATCAATGAAACGGAACGGACAATATAACATATATCCAGTATCGGCTTTGTACAAAAGAATGACTTCCAAAAAGTGCCGCTGACTACCGCCTCCGTTGAATATCGGCAGAGGATAACCCTTCAAATCAACAAAGTTACCATCAAAGTCCATGCGAAACATGAATAACGAATCCTGTTCCAACGGCATATTTGACGGTTTGTGGCTGTGTGTTTTGACAAAGCCACCGACGATTTGGTTGTTGTCAACTATCGGCGATATAAGCGCCAGCGCCCCACAAAACTCAAGAGGTGAGACATTAAACTGAGCGTTATGCCATTCAAAGGTATCAATTTTGAAACGATGCTCATGGTTTTCCAAAACATTAAGCTGGTCATTGAGTTTGTACAACCCAAGAATGCAATCGTCTGGTGGATTGTCATAGTTTTGATAATAATTGAAATACGAATTGTCGTGATCGGGAGTGTAGGTGGTCATCATGAAAAGTTCACCATTATCGTTTTCCAACGTAAATGGACGGGTTCCGTAATATGCCTCTTTGAAAAACGATTGTTCCGCTACTTGTTCGCCGTCGGCCGTGAACATTGTCAAAAAAGGATGCGGAGCATAGAAATCGCCGTAACCGCATTTGAAGTATTGAAACGTTGAAACGGCGATATTCCCCGAAACGGTTTCGTAAACGTCATTATACCCGATGGATTCATCACCAGATTGAAAATATTCGTGAGAATGTTCCCATTCCTGAGCAATGGTCTTGCCCCCGAAAACCAGTGCAAGCGTAATCAGCATGTAAAGTTTCGCTTTTGTCATAGCACAGAAGTTTTAAACTTCCAAAACTATAATAAAAACCCATGAGAAAAACAACTTCTCGGGCCAATCCACGTTTTTCTCAAAGATTGCCTTTGAGAATCAATAGATTATAACAGCACCGTCCACTAAATAAACCGCTGCATCAAGTCCTTTACAGCCTCAATTTGGGTCTTTTTCTTAATGCTGGAGCGGTGTTTTGCCACAGTATTCTCACGCAATTCAAGGATGTCTGCAATCTCTTTCACACGGAATGCGAAATGAGAGAGGACACAGACATCAACCTCCGTGTCGGTCAAATCAGGATAAGATGTCTTCAGCTTAGCCACGGCATCAGGATGAGCCTCGCTGAATGCCTCAAAAATGCGTTTCGCCTTGTTGCTGAGTTTGTCCTGATAGATGGCCGTCACCTTCGTCAAAAGAGCATCCTGCTCCTTCGCCTTCAAGGCATCCTGTGCCGCCTCCAGTTGTTTGCTCGATTCTTCTTGCTGAATCTTCAGCTGCTTATCTGATTCCTCTTGTTGAAGCTTTAGCCGTTTGCCATAGCCTCGCCTTGCCACCACGATGGCAATGGCAACCAGCAATAGAAGTCCCGCAATCGCCATCCAAATCCAGCGGCTATGTCTTGCTGCTCGTTGGCGTTCCTTTTCCTTGGCTCGATCCTGTTCCCATTGCAGATGCTGCTGATACAGCTCGTTGACTATCGATACCTGTACTTTGTTTTCGCCTTCTGTACCCTCATTGTCTGCAATAAAGACGGCGTATTGGTCGGCCTTTATCGAGTCGCCCAAGTTTTGGTAAACGGTTCGTAAATAAGTTGACACGGCTCTTTGCCGCACTACGTCGTTGTTGTTTTCAAACACAGGGGTCAGGTAAAACAATGCAGAATCATCTTGTCCTTCAAGGGAATAAATGGTGCCCAAAGCAGTGTATCGCACCATTAGTTCATTCTTGTCAGCAGCTTGGGTTATCATGCGCTTCAAATTGTTGATGGGTACCTCAACATGATGTCGAACGTCATAATCGAACAAGGCTTTAAAGGAGACCAAATCCCTGTAAACCAAATTGTTGGTATCGTTCAACTGACGCAGAGCTTCATCGAAATAATACTCCGCTGTATCACATTGTCTCAGCTTATAGTATTGTTTTCCAATATAAAGCAACAAACAGGATCGGTTGTTCGGTGAACAAGGCTCGATGTTGTCGAAAGCAAGAGATTTCTTGAAACAGTCGATAGAAGGTTCCTGCAAATACTGCCTGGAGAGCAATTCCCCTATGCGGCTGTAGGTTAGGGCCATGAAACGAGGCAAATGGGGTATGGGTAGAGACGGCGTGCACACTGTTTCTGCTTTCGGGAAATGCGTTTCCATGATTTCCAATGCCTTCAGGTATTCCGTGCAGGCTTCCACCACGCTATCCTGCTCGTAATACCCCACACCGTTTATATAATGAGCCCTAGCGGACAGAAACACATTGTCGCTGTTGTCAAAGTAATCCACCGCCTTCAGCAAGTCCTGTCGATTGCTTTGTGCATAATTATTTTTATACAGCAGCTCCGAAATCAACAGCTGGCAATAATGGCCGTCAAACTCATCCATACTATCCACCCTGCCACTCTCGGTAAACTCCAACATCACCTTCAAGGCACTGTCGGGCTGCTGCCACATCAGGCTGTCGATATCCTCCAACTCCTGGCACGGCCTCTCCACAGGCTCCACACTCGTGTTGCAAGCTGCCAGCATCGCCAGTCCAACCCCAAGGCCCATAATGCACAAAATTCGTTTCATGCTGCAAAAATAGCAAAATCCATCAAATTCAATCAAAAATCTATCCTTGCCCTATACACGGCAACAAACCGCTGGCCGAAATCTACGACAGATTCACGACAATTCACGACAGATTTACGACAATTCACGACACCACAACCCATTTGCCCTTGTTGGTGCCTTCTCTTTTCAAATGCTCCATCAAATGCCGTATCTTCACAGAATCCTTGGTTTCACTAATAATCTATTAGTCTCATCTGTCCTTTCCCCCTCTCAGAGGGGGAAAGGGGGAGTTGTCCCCCTCCGTGAGGGGATGCAGCGCAGCAGCGGGGGAGTCCGTCGTAATCTCGATAGCACGAAATGCGAAGCATTCAACGAAGTTAAAGCACACATATCGAAAAAAAATCCAATCCCCCTTCACTTATCCAGCTCCACATCCGGGCACAACCTCTCAAACACCCGCATCCGTTCATAATAAGCCTCATCGAATTCCGAGGTGTCAACACTGGCAGGCATTTGCGGCAATTCCTTGTCTCTTCCTTCCCGGCATCCAGCCAAAATCAAAACCGCCATCAAGGCGAATATCTTTGTCGTTTTCATAAATCACAGCCTTTGTCTTTCTTCCTCTCCCGCCAAACTTCCGCGATACTTGCTGGTCTTGGCCTTCAGGCGGTAACGCAAAGTCAGGTAGACTTCGCGGGAATCGTAGGTGCCGCTTTTGTAAATCCGCAAAGTCGGATAATAAGTGTCATAATAATAACCCGACTGGTTGAACAGGTCATTGACACCCAAAGTAATCGTCATGGCATTGTCCAACAAGGATTTCTGCACATACATGTTGCAAATCCACATGTTCTTGGACCTGAAATAGTTGTCCATGTAGCCCTTGCCCGCACAGCCAAATTCAAGATTGGCCTTCCAACCTTTTGAGAAAACGAAAGTGTTGTCGATGACGCCAAACGGGGAAATCTTGTCCAACGGAATCGTTTCGGTTTGGCTGCTGACGGAAAACCATTGCTTGTTGAAACCAAGGGACAACTGTGGGTGCCAGACCCCAATTTCTGGAGCCGCAGACAGCATGAAATTCATCCTCGGTATCCTCTCGAAGTTTTGAGGCTTCAATACCGAAATGCTCGGGTCGGTGTCCAAAGGCTCTGCCCATTCTATAATGACATTGCGCTCATCCCGAAATCCAATGGAGCACTGAAGGAACTTCCATGACGCAGCCAACGAGTAGTCATGCGTCAGGCTCGGTTCAAGAAAGGGATTGCCCGTCTGCAACGTGAAGCGGTTGATGTATTCCACGGCGTTGCGCAAGTCACGGTACGACGGGCGGCTGGTCTTCGCGGAATAACTCGCCATGAGTTGCACCTTGTCAATTTGCATCGAAAGCGAGGCACTGGGGAAAACATGGTCGAACTTGCGGCTTTGGCCATCGATGATCTGGTCTTGCACAAAATAGTCGTAGGCAGCGTGCTCGTAGCGGCAGCCCACACTGAACATGCCCATCAATGTCTCGCTGAAAGGCACCATGCGGCTGTATTCCACAAAGGCGGCAAGATTTCTATCTTTAATCTGTGTGAACGAAGTTTCGGCATACTCCGAATGGCTGATGTAGTCGTCGCGCCGCGAGGTGAACGAAGCCTGACCGCCATACGAAATCTCGCCACCCCAAAGTGGTGTGCTGAGGGTCAGTTTGCCGGCCAAAAGTCTGTTCTTGACTGGGTTTTCCGATTTGATGACACGGTCGTCCCACTCGATGCTATGCTCAATGCCATTATTATAAACGGTGTGGCCGTTGTTGAGGTAATCGGCGTTGAAGTCAATGGAGGTGTTTCCCAATTTACCGAGATAGAAGGCATTGACACGATGCCCCATGTCGTAGTCGTACTTCATCTGTTGGCGGCTTTCCCATTGGTCGTAATAGGCTCCGTCCATCTTGACCGCGCTGTTGATATGAATGGAATCGCTCATCACCGCCCAGAAAGTAGGGCTGTAGCGCACGCCAACGATGTGGTCGGGATTGAAGGAATAGTTGGCCTCAAACACGCTGGAGATGCGGGCATCCCGCGTGTCTTCTTGTAAGGTGTTCTGCTGAAGCCAGTCGTTTTCCACCTTGTTTTCCTGGATGATGTTGGAGTGCTGCAAGGACTTCATGTTGCGGTAATCGATGGTGGCCAACAGTTGCCAGCCGTTCTTGCGATAGTTGAGGCTTACGATGTCGCGCAGGTCGGTGTTGGCCGCCGATTGATAAACCGATGAGCGCACATCCACGCCCAAGCCCTCATTGGGGTTTTTCTTGGTGACGATACGCACCACCGCCCCGACCGTGGCATCGTACCGCGCCCCTGGGTTGGTGACCAACTCCACGCGCTGTATGTCCTTGGCGTTGAGTTGCTCCAATTCGCTGAAGTCACGCACCTGTCGCCCGTTGATGTAAACCAGCGGCTCACCCTTGCCGAACACCGTCAGTTTGTCGTCGTCCTTGACGATGCCTGGAATCTTGCCCAAAACATCGTCAGCAGCACCCACATCGGCGAGGATGCTGTTCTCGACCGTGGTCACTTGCGCGTCACCTTTAATGTAAACATCGGGCAGCCCCGCGCTGACCGTCACTTCGCTAAGGCTGACGGCATCAAGTTCAAGCTGGATGGTGCCCAAATTGGTTTGCGTTCCCGAAAGCGGCAGCCACTTGTCCTTATAACCGATGAAGGACACCTTCAGCAAGGCCGCATTTTGCGCCTTTCCCATTTGGAAGGCTCCGTTTTCATCTGTGACACAGCCGTTTAAAAAAGCCGAGTCCTGGCTCATCTGCACTACATTGGCGTAGGGAATGGATTGGTTGGTTTCATCAACGACCTTTCCGCTGATGTTCTGCGCTTGTATGCCCAAAACAAGGGTCATGCAGCAGGTGAAAGTAATAAATCTTTTCATAATGCTATTGTGTTTAAATTCATTTTCTGTTATACGGACTTACGCTGAAAAAGTTACTGTTTGCTTTAACAATTTTTCGGCAAAACTACACCGAGCCCCCACGCATGGCAAGCAAAACCATGTACGGGTTTGTACGGGTTTTTCGCTATCGTACCGATAATCAATTAGATGTGGATTCCTCCGCGAAGCTTCGGAGGGTGGTCGAAAGAGGCTCTTCAGTGCCGAAAATGGCTTTCATTTTACGGCCTCGGTCGTTCACGGTGGTGTAAGCCCGCTGCATCAAGGCGGAGATGTCGGCATCCGAAAGGCCGAGCAGGTAGAGGCAGCAATAGTCGAGGTCGTTCTTGGTGAGGTTGGGATAGGCTTTGGCTAACCTGACGGTGAATAGATTGAAATGGCGGTCGGCGGCATCGCGCAACGCCGTCACCTGTTCCTTGCTTAAGGCGGCGTCCTTATAAAGTTTGCAGTCCATCTGCGCCTTGAACTGCCCTTCATGCACTCGCTCCAAGATGAGGCGGCAGATGGGTTCATCGGCGAACGATTCAGCCTGTTGGGGCTTCGCGTTCACCTCCTCTTGCCGTTTGATTTGGTCCTTCAATTCCCTCACTTCCTGGTTGCTCTTTTTCAATCGACCCGACATCGACGCTTTCTCCAAACGATGGGCTTCCCTTTCGGCTTCCAATTTTTGGCTCTCCAACCGGTGTGCTTCACGCTCAACCTCTATCTGCTGGTTGGCTTCTTCACGTTGCTCTTTCATCTTGCGCCTGTGGAGCAGCCAAGCCGTAAGAGCGGCCAACACCGCAAGGATGCCTGTTGCCACTATCATCCTGTTTCTTTGGACACGGACTTTCCCCTGCCTTTCAGCATCGGCCCGTTCCTGTTCCCATTGTAGATGCTGCTGAAACAACTCGTTAAGTTGCGAGACCTGTGCATTGCTTTCCCCTTCCGATACGGTGTTTCCCGCAATATACATCGAAAACTGGGCGGCTTTCAATGTGTCTCCCTGATTTTGGAATATCTCGTAAAGATATCGCGCCGCAATCCTTTGTCTGGCAGCATCCTCCATATTCTCAAACACAGGCGTTAAATAAACTAACGCTGAATCATATTGTACCTCCTCACTATAAATACTGCCAATAGTCAAATAGCGATTCAATTTCTCTGTTTCATCTGTGGTTTGAATTGCCATACGCCTCAGATCATTCACCGAAGGCTCAACCCCTTTACCCATTTGATAATACAGAAAAGCCCTGGCCGAAATCAAGTCCCTGAAAATCAAATTGTTCGTATCGGGCAATTGTTTCAGTGCCTCATCGTAATAATAGGCCGAACTGTCGTATTGGTTCAATTTGCTATACTGTTTCCCCATAAACATCAAAAATTTGGAATGGTTGAAAGGGGAAATTGGTTCTATATTATTGAAAACGAGGGCTTTTTTGCCACAGACGATGGCTGGCTCTTGCATAAACTGGCCAGAAAACAACTCCGCAAGGCGGTTGTATGTGCAAACCATGAAACACGCCTTCGTGCCCAACAGTTCGTTCTCGTGATAATGGCTCTCCATCGTCCGCAAGGCACAGAGGTATTCCCCACACGCCTCAATAAGGCTGTCGCGCTCATAATACCCCACACCATTAATATAATGCGCCCGTGCCGCCAAAAACCCGTCATCGATGGAATCAAAATACCCCACCGCCTTCAGCAGATCCTTTCGGTTACTCTGTCTATAATAATTCTTAAACAGCAGCTCCGAAATCAACATCTGGCAGTAATGCCCGTTAAACTCATCCAGGCTATCCGCTGCCGCACTTGAAGCAAACTCCTGAAGCATCGCAAAAGCACTATCCGGCTGGTGCCACATCAGGCTGTCGATCTCAACCAAAGCATCTTGCGAGAGTTTTTCCTCCTCCGAGAGGGAGTCGGTGGAAGTCACACAGCCAACCAATGCCATTGTCACTAGTCCCAAAAATAAACACCCTATGGAAAGACATTGTTTCATGCTGCAAAAATACTCATTATTTGAACAAATCATCCATCGTCACCTCTGACTGCACAATCCCGCTGTGAATGTTCCTTGCGACGCCATAGGTCGTGATAAAAGTATGAACGACAGCCTTCTTCGTTTTCGTCACATAACGGAATAGAGAAGCCCTGTTTCTGAGCTTCCCTTCGTATTCGGCTGTCAATGCATATTTGTCCGAGGCATATTTGATTTCACAGATATTGATGACTTCATCGGCCCGGTCGATGAGCAAGTCTATTTGGCCGCCTTTCCAAGAGGTTCCGTCCTTGTCGGTAAAAGGCTTGCACGACCATGAGTGCACATTGCTGAGAATACCGTTGATGCCAAGCGCTTGTTTGATTTGTGGAATGTGGTGAAGACATACCTGCTCGAAGGCATAGCCGCTCCATGAGGTTACTTGTCCCTTACCAACAAGTTTACTCCATAGGTGCTCGTCTTGGCCGTTATGATTCTCGACATACTTGATGTGATAGAGCGAAAACAAGTCTGTCAACTGATACATCGCGTCACGCTCTGTCTTGCCAATGGCGGTGTATTTGCGCACAAAGTCGCACTTAATCAAGTTATCAAGTACCTCGCTCAATGTGCCACCCTCTTGCAGCTTCAACTCATCGAGGATTTCCTGTCGTGTCAGTCCTTTCAGTTTTCCAGCCAATATAGTGATGACATTCTTATATATTTTCGATTCTTTGAAAAGCGATCGGAATAGAAAATCAAATTCATTCCGCAATGGTGCACCTTGTCTGAAGAACAAGTCATCAATGCATACATCTATAGGTGTGTCTTTGGTGAGCATGTCAAGATAATAGGGTATTCCTCCCAATACCATATAAGCCTTGACCAACTGATGCCTATTGATTTCTATTCCCTTGATCTCTTTCAGGAATTGTTCTGTTTCTGCCAGAGTGAATGGCGCAAGCCAAATGGGACGGCACACTCGTCCATAGACACCACCTTTGTCACCGATGAATTTCGACAGCATCCATGTGGTAGCCGAACCGCACACAAATAGCTTGAGATTCTTTTTCATTGATGCCCAGTCGTTCCAGAACTGGCTAAAGGCGGCAAGAAAATTGCTTTTCGGTGTGTCCATCCAAGGAATCTCATCCAAAAACACGATGATTTTGTCTTTATGTAGCGTATCTAAATAATCTCGAAGCGCATCAAAAGCTTCGAACCAGTCCTTCGGGCGTTTCACCTTTTGACCTGAATACATCTCTAGGTATTTTTTGAACTGTGACAGATGAACGGCCCTTGTCACCTCGAATAACCCAGTAAATGCAAAATCAAACTTATTGTCAAAGATACTTTTTACCAAATAAGTCTTTCCTACGCGTCTGCGGCCATATACGGCTATAAGTTCCGATTTGTTGCTGTCAAGATAGTCCTGAATGAGTTTTTGCTCGTACTCACGACCGACGATGTTATACTCTTTCATAAGAATAAGCTGTTTTCTGGCGCAAAAATACAACTTTTTCCGAAAAACTAGCGATAGTTTCTCCTTAACTATATTTTTTTAAGGCTTAGGGAAGTATTATCAATTATTCCTTCTCCTTAACTGTGCTTTTTAACCCACATAAGGAGTCAGGATGCATAAAAATTTCAAGGCCGCAAAAGTAAAAACAAAGGTGTAAAACAAAGTGTTTTGGGTGTGGAAAAGCAATTTTTTATGCTACAATCCACAAAAACCCCTATCTTTGTCCTCTCCTAAATTGCTAATACCATGAAAAAGATACTCTTACTGCTGCTTTTGTTCCCCTTCACTCTCCTCGCCCAAGTCACCGACGACTTCTCCGACGGCGACTTCACCCAAAACCCCACTTGGTCGGGAACGACGGAGCAATACATGGTGAACAACAGCAAACAACTCCAACTTAACGCGGAAGGCGAGGGCACAGCCTACCTTTCCTTGCCCATCACGGAGTACGAGACAATGGAATGGCAGTTTTGGATCCGGGAGGCCTTTGCACCATCTGGCAACAATTATTCCGATGTTTGGCTCAGTGCCGATAAAGCTGACTTGCAAAATGTTACCCAAGGTTATTTCCTCCGTTTCGGCGAAGGCGGTAGCAGCGATGCCATCACTTTGTTCCGCAAGGATGCCGATGGACAACAACAAATCTGTCGCGGCACTGAAGGTGCCATCGCGGCCTCGTTCGCAGTCTCAATAAAAGTGACTTGCGACCGCGAAGGCAATTGGATGATCCAGACATGCTACGACAATTCGGGTATTTATCTCATTGAGGCCCAAGGGACGGATGACACTTACGGTCGTGGCGGCTACTTCGGCTTCTGGTCCAAGTTCACTTCGAGCAATGCCACGAAGATCTATTTCGACAATGTCTATGTCGGTCCCCGCATTGCTGACCACGAGCCACCTCAACTCCTGACCTGCGAGGTACTCGACTTGACGCATCTCCAACTGGCCTTCAACGAGGCGCTGAATGAAACCACAGCACTCAATCCCGACAATTATTCCATCGACAATGGCTTGGGTCATCCGGCTTCCGTCAGTTTCGGCGACAATCCTGCCTTTGTTGTGCTCGAAATGGAGCGCGAAATCGGCAACGGCATTAATTACACGCTTACCGTCAGCGGCATCAAGGACTTGTGGAACAACATGATGGAGCCGACAACCATGGCTTTTTCCATCTACGAAGCCTCGGAATACGATATTGTCATAAACGAGATTATGGCGGATCCCAATCCCGTGGTGGGTTTGCCCGAATGGGAGTATGTGGAACTCTACAACACCACGGAGTTCGGCATCGACTTGAAAGACTGGCAGATACAAATTGGCTCAAACGATAACACCTTTGGCAACTTTGTCCTTGCCCCGCACGGCTATGTCATCCTTTGCCACAACGAGGCCGTTTCCGAGTTGCGCCAATATGGTGACTGTATCGGCTTCAGCAGCTTTTCGGTGGGCAATGCTACTTCGGCGATGTACCTCTATAGTAAGGCGGGCGTTTTGATTTCTCGTGTCAACTTCAGCAACACTTGGTACCACGATCCCGACAAGGCCAATGGCGGTTGGTCGGTGGAGCAAATCGACCCGATGAACCCTTGCGCTGGTGCCTCCAACTGGACCGCCTCCATGGATGCCTCGGGTGGTACGCCAGGCCGCATTAATTCGGTGAACGGTGAGAATAATGTGGCACCCAAAGTGGAGCGCGTGAGCATGTTCGGCAACCAAATCGTCCAACTGTGGTTCGACCAACAGATGAATCCTTCCAATTTGTTGGAAACGCAATACTTCCTTGTGGAAGAAACGAACGAACATCCCTCGCAGTCGGCCATTAATCCCATGGACGGCACCTACGTGGAGCTCCAATTCGACCGCGGATTTGAGCAAGGTTTGGTCTATACATTGGTTATTAATGGTGTGACGAATTGCGTGGGTACGACCATTGAAGCCGACACCCGCGTTCAGTTCGGCATCCCTAACGACATCGCCGAAGGTGAAATCCTGATAAATGAAATCCTCTTCGATCCCATCGCACCAGGCGTGGATTATGTGGAGCTTTACAACAATACGGACAAGACCTTCGACCTCAGTGCTCTGATGCTTGGTGCCATCAAGGAGAGCTTTCCCAATCCTGCCGATACGACTTTGAAGGAAATAACAGCAGACAGTCGTTTGTTCCTTCCCAAGACCTATGTTTTGCTCTCCACCAATAGCGAAATCGTTGGCCAACAATACGACTGCCCGACCGACAACTTCGTGCAGATGGCATCCTTCCCGAGCTATGCCAATGCAGGCGGTACGGCCATCCTGATGGGCAAGGACGGCACGGTGGTCGACCAGATGGCCTTCTCTGAAAAGATGCACTATCCTTTGCTCAAGGTCACGAAAGGCGTGGCTTTGGAGCGCGTCGCTTTCGACCAGCCTTCCATGGATGCCGACAACTGGCATTCCGCCGCTGAAAGTGTGCATTTCGGTACGCCAGGCTACGAAAACTCGATGATGCAGAGCGCCGAGCCTTCCAACGACGCAATCTCCATCAGCCCCGACATCTTCTCGCCCGATGGCGACGGCTTCGACGATGCCTGTTTCATCAACTACCATTTCGACGAGGCAGGCTACACGATGAATATCTACATATTCAATGAGGCCGGACAATTAATCCGTCACTTGGCCAAAGGCGAGCTGGTAGGGCAGGAGGGCAGCGTCCTCTGGAACGGCCTTGACAACAACGGCAACAAGGTCCCCGTTGGTGTCTATGTCGCCGTGACTGAGATCTTCAATTTTGAAGGTAAAGTGAAGCAGTTCAAAAATGCTGTGGTGGTAGGAACATGCTGATCAATAATCCATATTGCTTTGCGCCACAAGCTGTTTTGTATCAGGATTAAAGGCGGTGAGGTTGCCTAAGCTAGGTTTGTCAGTCACATAAACCCCATTGTCCAAGACGATGAAATCGTAGTTGTCGTTGTTTTCGATGACCAAGTTCATGAAACTGTAGTCGACAGGGATGTGTCCGTGAATGATCTTTTTGCCGTGCGATTTATTGAAGTCAACCTTGAACTTGCGGGTCCACATCATGCTTTTCGTGTCTTCAAACGGGTTGGCAATGTTAAAGTTCATGCCGGCATGGACGAGGATGTACTCTTCCAACTCAATGTAGGGCACGCAGGCGTTCATCCAGTCGATGTAAAGCTGCGGGATCTCGCGCGGATGTTTCACCCCAAAGCTTTCCAAGGTCGTTTTGGCACCCACGGCTTCCCAATTCTTCTGTTCTTCATGCTTGCCACCGAACAATTTCTTCTTTTGGTCGGCCATAAAAGCCTTCACGCACATGTCCTCGTGGTTTCCCTTTATGAAATACACCTCATACTCTTCCTTTTGCAGATGCATCAGGTAGTCAAGGACGCCTTTGCCGTCAGGACCACGGTCGATATAGTCGCCCAAGAAATACAACGGGTCGTGTTTCGTGACCTTAAGCACGTTTTCAAGTAGCACCTTTAAGGTCTGGGCGCAACCGTGAATGTCGGGAATGATCCAGCGTTGTGACATCAGAATAGAGTATTGAGGTTCAGTGATTCGTATTGCTTGCGTAGACGGGTCTTGAAGGTCCAGCGCACATCGGAAATCCAACGGCGACATAGCTCGCAGTAGTCCACGAAGACCCTATAGGAGAAGAAGAGTAGCACCATGCCGCCCAAAGCCCAGTACCAAGGCAAGTAGCAGAACAACAATATGGTGCCAATGATGAAGACAAGCGGGAAAAGCACAAACTCCACACCGAAGCTAACAGTATTACTGAAAGCTTTGTCTTTCAGTTTGCTTTTGATAATCGAAGTAGTGAGCCAAATGGGCAGGTTGACGATGGCTGAAGCGGCAAAATAGGGCAGGCCAACGAGTAAAACGGCTAGTCTCCAGAGGAAATTAATCAAAGGATATTTTCTCGCAGTCGACATGACGGAGATTTTCTGCCGTCTACGCTCCTTGTCGAAAGCAAGCACGCGTTCAAAGAGGTCTTTGGCTTCTTCGGGCTTTTCCTCTCTGAATTTCAGCACCTTTGCAACCGTTTCACGATTGCGGAGCATCTTCTTAAAGAGGCCACCGGCGCGTTTCTCGTTCTTCATCTTGACGATTTCCCAAATGGCGTCATAGTCCTCGTCATCAGGGATATAGGTGAAGAGCTTTGAGATTTCTTCGCCCAAAATATCCTTGAGTTGGTTGATGATGATGGCCTCGTTTTCCTCCGTGGTGTTTTGGATGAATTCGGTTACATTAATGGGTTGGCCAAAATGGATCATCGCCGTGCTACGGTAGCGGAAATAGTCGCCGTATTCGATGGCAGTGGGGATGATGTAGACAGGACTCTTTTCGCCGAATTGCTTGTTGGCGTCCAAGGCGATGTGAAACAGACCCTTACCCATGCGCATTAATGAATGCTTCGTGCGGTGGGTGCCTTCAGGGAAAAGATAGAGGTCGACATGGTCGTGGATGACATCGACGGCCTTGTTCAAGGAGTCATCGTTTTGGCGCACGGCAGCCACTCCGTTACGGATGCGGAAGATGGGCAGAATGCGTAGGAAATTCAGGATTTTGGCCACGGCCGGGTTCTTGAAGATGTCGCCACGTGCGATGAACACCTTTTTGATATTGTCAGCCGCAAGCAATACCAAGGCGTCCATCAGCGTGTTGCTGTGGTTGACGCCGAAAATCACGGCACTGTCTTTCGGGAGATGCTCTTTCCCGTGTACCTCAAACCTGCGGTAGGCTATGCGTGTGTGCCAGTTGACGTACGGTAGTAGGAAGGAATACCAGAAGTCGGGATCTTGAATTTTTTTGGCCATTTTCAATCATCAATGAGTTTGCGAAATTACAAAAATAACCCAAACGGAAAGTTTTTTTCGTCCAAAAGCAGAAATTTCTTACTTTTACCGCCCAAATGTGAATAACAATGGTAAAAAAAACATTCTATTCAATTGTTGCATTTTTCCTCTCTTGTTTGCTGTTGGTTGCTTGCCATAATGGTAGATCGAAAGATAAAAATGCAAAAGAAGATGTTGAAACACAAGACGATACATTAAACATCCAAGAGCCACTCCTGCCTGAAGACACGTTGACGGCTTTGGAGCATTTGATGGAAAAGGGCACTTTGGTGGCCGTGACCAATTGCGAGGATTTCAATTACAAAATGTTTAAGGGACACCCATCGGGCTTTCAATATGACTTGCTCAAGGATTTCTGCAAAATGTTTGATCTTCGCCTCGAAATGAAGGTCAATGATAACTTGGATTCGTGCTTCATGTTGCTCGATTCGGGCGAGGCAGATGTCGTGGCCACAGGTGTGGGGTTGACGAAAGAATTGAGAGAACAATATGGATTGACGGATCCGATTTTTACTTCCCAAAGCATTTTGGTGCAAAGGATGCCGAAAAACTGGAGTAAGATGTCGACCGACAATGAGGTTGAGAATCAGTTGCTTCGTTCTCCCTTTGATTTGGCTGGAAAAACCATCCATGTGTCTCGAGGCAACCATGCGGCCAAAGTGTTGGAAAACCTTTCAGAAGAAATCGGTAAGCGGATTTATGTGGTTGAATGTGACACACTTAATGATTTTGAGTTGATTAATGCAGTGTGTGATGGAAAGATTGATTATACCGTAGTGGACGATTATATTGCAACGGCAGGTTGTTATGGACTCAAGGGTTTGGACACCAAACTTGTCGTGGGTGTGGAGCACCCCATCGGTTATGTAGTCAAGAGCCATGACGCTGATTCATCGTTGCTTAAGGTCTTCAATGATTGGATTGACAAGGCGGAACAGAAGCAATTGAGGATTGTGATGACTAGATATGTCAAGAATCGTCGATTGTTTGCCCAAAGCCCTGAGGAAGCGAACGGGCATATTTCCCCGTTTGACAAAGCCATAAAGAAAACAGCGGCTAAGATTGGTTGGGATTGGCGTTTGCTGGCGGCCTTGATTTATCAGGAATCGCGCTTCAAGATTGATTTGGAGAGTGATAAAGGGGCTTTCGGATTAATGCAACTTATGCCTTCCGTGATGGAACGTTATAATGTGAGCTACGATTCCTCTCCCGAGGAGCAACTGGAAGCCGGTGGTAAATTGATTTCTTATCTTGACAAGACGTTGAAAAACAAGGTTGCTGATAGCCTTGAACGGGTGAAGTTCGTGTTGGCTGCCTACAATGCAGGCCTTGGCCATGTTTTGGATGCCCAACGCTTGGCCATGAAGTATGAAAAAGCTCCTGATATTTGGGAAAACAATGTGGATTACTTCATCCTCAACAAATCCAAGCCTTTGTATTATCGAGATACCTGCTGCCGTTGTGGTTTTTTGAGAGGGACGCAAACCTACCGTTTCGTGGAGGATATCATGGAGCGATACCATCATTATCAAAACTTAGTGAATTGAAAATCAATTGAATAATTATGAAGAAACTATTATTCTCTTTTTTGTTCTTTTTCTTTTTTTGGGGCGTGAAAGTGGCCTCAGCCCAATCGTTTAACTCTGGCCTTATTGCAGGAGCTACTTTCAGTCAAGTGGATGGTGATAATTATGCAGGCTACCATCAATTGGGCTTCACGGCAGGTGCTTATGTCAATTTGCCGTTGGACGACTACTTCTCAGCTCAAATGGAATTGAAATATTCGCTCCTTGGTGCGCATTCGTCTGACAAAGAAGTGAATGAGTATTATTATAATCCCTATAGCTTGCGTTTGCATTATGCCGAAATACCTTTGATGTTGCGCTACAATTTGGGTGTTTTCCGAGTCGGAGGCCGGCCTTTGGATTTCATTACCTTGGAAGCGGGTGCCAGCCTTGATTTCCGCCTGAAAGCCACTGAAGATGTCGATGCCGATATTCAAGTCACTACAAACCGTTGGAACTTCTTCTCTGCCACGGCCAATGCTGGTTTGCATTTTGCTTTCAATGAGCATTTCGGACTTGGAGCGCGCTTTATGTATTCTGTGGTGCCATGCCGCTTCACGGGCAACCCGGGTTGGTTCTATAACCAATACTATAATAAGGTGGTGCAGTTCACCTTGACCTATAATATCAACTCTCCTCTGAGATAGGATTTCGTTCATTGTCACAAACTGCGTCTCGCAGTTCGACACCGGAAATAAATTCAATATTCCGTTTTAAGCCTTCGTATCCCGCACGTTGTACGGCAGAGTGCTTGAATAGTGCCTTAAACTCAGTTTCAGTCAGGTTTTTCCAATCGTTTTCCTGCATGGCCAATAGTTCTTCTGATGGTTGGAACTCAGGCTCCATGTTAGGCAAAGAGAATCGGTTGTAGGGACACACGTCTTGACAAATGTCGCAGCCATACATCCAACCATGAAAAGCACTAGGCTCAAGGCTGGAGAGGCTGCCTTTGTATTCGATGGTCAAATAGGAGATGCACTTGCGGGCGTCAATGTGGAAGGGAGCTTCCAAAGCACCTGTGGGACAAGCATCCAAACATTTGGTGCAGCGCCCGCAACGGTTGGACAAAGGTTTTCCTGTTACTTCCAATTCCAGAGGCAAAAACAGATGTCCGATGAAGAAAAACGAGCCTTTTTTAGGATGAATCAAGGTGGTGTTTTTTCCAATGAAACCCAATCCACAACGCACCGCCCAGGCACGCTCAAGCACGGGCGCTGAATCCACAAAAATGCGTGTGCCCTCCAGTTTTCCCGTTTGTGCCTCAATGCGTTCCAAAAGCAACCGCATCTTGCGTTTCAATACATCGTGATAGTCGGTACCATAGGCATATTTGGCGATTTTAAAGTGCTCACCATCACCTAATGGTTGCTTGGGGAAATAGTTGTAAAGTACAGTGACAATGGATTTTGTGCCTTCCACCAAAAGACGGGGGTCGTAACGCTTTTCCTTGTTGCGGGTCAGGTAGCCCATTTCGCCTTCATGCCCGCCTTTGAGCCATTGCTCTACATGCGCTGATTCCTCTTCCAAAGCCGTCGCATTGGCAATGCCACAAGCATCGAAGCCCAATTGTTTAGCTTCTTCGATAATCCATTCGGAAACCATCAGAACGGTGCAAAGGTCACACCCACCGACAGCGGATGAAACACAGGTGCTTCATGACCCACGGCAAACACAGGGCTGAGTTGGTAGGCAGCAAAAGCACTCACCCACTTCCAGCCCACACGCAAGGTAGCAGAATAAGCCAAACGCTCAATATTATTGATATAGCAGAGTTTCTGATGAACGGTCGCACCGCTTTCATCAGAAATGGTTATGGTGTTTTCGTCATTAACGGCTAGGGTGCCGGTGTTGTCGGGACCGACATATTTGGTCTTCGTGGCAAGCATCACACCGACTTTGAAACCCACGCCAATCTTCACGGCATCCTTGATGCGGAAGCGCAGCTCCAAAGGAATCTCACCGTATGTGGGGTTGACTTTGTAACGCTTGAAACCTTCAACATCGCGGTAATCCTTGTATACGAGGTTGCCGTTGGTGTATGGATTCAAGATGCGCGTGTAGGAGAAATAGTTGTGCGACGACATGCCCAAACCAATGGAAACGGTGTGTTTGCTGCTTTCACCCAAAGGGAAATTGTAGGTGAGAGCACAGCTCACGCCTTGGTTAAAACCGCGTGGATTCCAGTTGTCACTAGGCGCGAGTTGGAAGTCACTGAACAAGTCGAAACCGAAAGTGACTCTTTTGTCGGTCTTATTGGCGATGAGTTGGGCAAAGGAAGTCGCCGAAATGATTAATGCGATGAGGGTAAATAATGCTTTCTTCATTTGTTGATTGTGATTTATTTCATTTCTAATTCTTTCATGATAGAAGTGCGCTCGTCCAAAAGGCGGTTGATGTCTTCGTCAGAGAGATCAGGCTGGCGCAATTGGTCGTCAATGGCGGCCAAATGGGCTTCCAGATTCTCGGTGGTGCCAGGGATATCGGTTAGTTGTTTTTCCTTGTTGACAGGAGGTTCCTGAGGCATAGTTGGGCTTGCCGTTTGTTGCGGGTCGCCAGTGAAATTCTTCAGTTGACCCATAACCATACCTACCATCTGTTTCGTGAAGGGGTCGAGTTTGTATATCTCTACCTTCATGTCGTCTTTCAGCTCATCGAAATCCTCCAGAAACATCTTCAGTTGTTCCTTTTGTTCCTCGTTGATGCCTGGAATGGCGTCAAGGTCTTGGCCTTCCATCATTTTCTTGAACATGTTCAAGAGGTCGTCGAGTCCGTTATTGAGGTTATTGTCTTCCATAATATGATGCAACTTATTGATGGATTACGACCCATCAAATTCCGTTCCGCTTGCAAAGAAACGAATTTTTTACGGAATGATTGTGACAGATTGACAATTTTTCACGAATATTGCATCTTTAAACTTCCGACTCTCAACCCTACACTTTCAACTGACTCTCAACTCTCAACTCTAAACTAAAGAATATGGATTTTAAAACAATAAAAGTACAATTAGGCGAGAGCATGGCATGGGTCAACCTCGACCGTCCCGAAGTGCGCAACGCGCTGAATGCCGAACTGATACGCGAACTGACCGAAGTCTTCGATTGGCTCAACAGCCGCGACGACATCCGTGTCATCATCCTGAAGGGCAATGGCAAGGCTTTCTGTGCGGGTGCTGATTTGGAATACATGAAGGCGATGGCGAAATACAGTTATCCTCAGAATATCGATGATGCCCAAAAGCTTTCTAAACTGTTTCAGACCATTTATTTCTGCGACAAAGCCGTCATAGTGGATGTGCACGGCGCTTGTATCGGCGGGGCCAATGGCATCATTGCTGCCGCCGACATCGTGATTGCCGAAAAAGAAACGAAATTTGCCTTTTCTGAGGTGCGGTTAGGCATCACTCCAGCCACCATTTCGCCTTTTGTGGTGAACAAAATCGGTCATACTGCCGCCAAGGAATTGATGTTGACGGGAAGACGCTTCACTGCCGACGAAGCCAAGGAATTCCGCTTGGTGAATGTGGTCGTCGACGAGGCGCAGATGATAGATGCCGAACGCCAATACATCGACTATTTCTTGCACGGCTCACCCGATGCCATTGCCGAGTGCAAGAAATTACTCCGTATGGTGAGTGGTTCCGACGACCGCTACAACCCTGTTTTCATGCAAACCTCGGTGGCCATCGCCAACCAACGCATCTCAAAGGCCGGCCAGGAAGGCATGACGGCGTTTTTCGAGAAGCGCAAGCCCGAGTGGGAGAAATAACAATCAAAAAACTATACCTATGAAAAAATTTGCAGTAATCTTAGCTGGCTGCGGTCGCAAGGACGGCAGCGAAATCAACGAAGCCATTACACTCTTGCTTTCTCTTGAGCAGCATCAATGTGAATATCAATGTTTTGCCCCTAATCGCCCGCAGACTGAGGTCATCGACCATCTGACAGAGAAGCAAGTCAAAGAGGAGCGCAATATCTTGACCGAGGCCGCCCGTTTAGCCCGCAGTCAGGTCAAGCCCATCGAGGAATACAAGGCCGAGGATTACGACGGTCTGCTCTTCAGCGGTGGCTATGGTGTGGCCAAAAACCTGTGCAATTATGCCTACAAAGGCGCCGACATGGAAGTACAGCCCGACGTGGCTCGTGCCATCGTTGAGACCCGCGAGGCTAACAAGCCCCTTGGGGGCATGTGCATCGCTCCAGTGATGTTTGCCAAACTGTTGCCTGGCGTTTGTGTCACTTTAGGGAATGAAGGTACGCCCGATGCCGATAACATTCGTGCTATGGGGGCTTTCCATGTGCAGACCGAGCATGGCGACGTGTGTGCCGACAACGAGTTGTTGGTCTTCACTACGCCTGCCTATATGCTTGACGCGACGTTAAAGGATGTCTATGATGGTGCCTATAATCTGGTGGAAACGATTGTCGACACCTTGGATGGGAAACACGAATAATTAGATTTTATCGCCGTAAGCCAAATCTCCCGCGTCACCAAGGCCTGGGACGATGTACTTGTGCTCGTTCAGGACGGGGTCGATAGCGGCGCACCATAGTGTGACGTTGTCCAACGGACGGAAGAGTTTCATTAGGTTATTAATGCCGTCTTGGGCGGCAATGACGCAGCAAAGGTGCAGATGCTTCGGTATGCCTTTGGTGCAAAGGGCTTGGTAGGCCAGTTCGAGGCTGCCACCTGTGGCAAGCATCGGGTCGGCGATGATGAGGGTTTTGTCCGTCAGGTCGGGAGCGGCCAAATATTCTACTTTAATGCCAACGTTTTCATGCTTTTCGTCCAAATAATATCGGTATGCCGAAACGAAGGCATTGCCTGCATGGTCAAACACATCCAAAAAGCCTTGATGGAAGGGCAAACCCGCGCGGAACACGGTGGCTAACACGATGTCGTCGTCGGGTGTGTTGGCTTTGGCTACGGCTAAAGGTGTCTGAAGGTTTTTCTCCGAATAGTGTAGCGTTTTGCTCACTTCGTAGGCCATCAGTTGGCCGATGCGTTGCAGATTGTGGCGGAAAGTGTTGCGGTCGCCTTGGATCTTGATGTCCCTCAATTCGGCCACATATTGGTTGATGATGCTGTTGCTTTCAGCGAAATTGATGATGTTCACGGCTCGAAAGATTTGGGCAAAGGTAGAAAAAAATTGAGGACGGCCTTCCGACCGTCCTCGTTTTTTATTGTTTTTTTGTTTTTATCTGCGTCCGTTGCTCGAGCCGCTGCGGCTGCTGTTAGAGCTGCTTGAACTTCTCGTCGAGCTGTTACCGCTTCTGCTGTTTGAGGAGCTGGTGCCACTGCTGCGGGTGCTGCTGCTTGAGCTGTTCACACGGCTGCTGCCGGTTGCTGAGCCTGTCGAAGTACCGTTGGTGCCGTTGCTGCGGCTGTTGCTGCTGGAGTTGTTCACTCTGCCGCTGGAGCTTCCGCTGGTGCCACTGGGACGGCTGTTGCTGTTGGAGCTGTTCACTCGACCGCTGTTGCTGTTACCCGTGCGACCGTTGCCGCTGTTGATGTTCGGGCGTGTGCTGGTGCCGTTGCCCGTGCGTCCGCTTGCGCTGCCGCTGGTGTTGCTGGTACGTCCGCTGTCACTGTTGACTCTCGGGCGGTCGTTGCTGTTGCCGTTGTTCGGGGCGACAGTGCTACCGTTGTTGTAGGTGCCCGAGCTCATGCTGCCTCCGTCGGCTTTGGGTCTGACTGTGGCGCTGGGTGCCGGTTCGTTGCCGTTAGGCTTGGGTTCAGGCGTATCGCTCCAGTTGTTGTGTGTGGCCGGGTAGCCTCCGTTGTTGTGGTGATAACCATAGGTGTGGTGCATCGGGTCCATCGGGGGCGGCATTCCAGGACCGTGTCCGGGAGGCGGCATCGGCGGACGGAAGCCGTCGTAGTAGTAGCGATAGGTGCCGGGACGGTGGTAGTAGCGCAGGCGCGGTCCGATGTGAATCACCACCCAAGGTTCGGTACGAGGACCATGCCAGCAGAAGCGGATGGGCTCGAAGTACTCGAAGGTGGTGAAGCTGTAGAGTTCGCGGCCTATCGTGTAGTAAGGCATGATCGTGTAGGTGAAGTGACGGTCGATGCGATAGGAAGGAATCTCGACGGCGATTCTCTTGATGCGGCCAGGACGTACCTTCACGTATTCCTCGGCATAGCTGTAGCCGTCGTCAGGATCGAGGAAGATGCAGATGTCCCCCCTATAGGTGTAGTCGCCGATATTCTCCACGTCGTAGTAGACCGTGATAGAGTTGTAGTTGTACACCATCACGGGCTGTGAGACCAAGGCGAGTTCGGGAGGAAATCCGTTTGCTTTTGCTGCGATGGCTCCTGTCACTAACAGGAGGGTCATCAGAATGTTCTTGGCTTTCATAGTTGTGATTTTTATGAGGGTTTGACTTCTGTTTTGTGTTCAATCAACTATGCTACCAAAACCGTGCCAAAATTCTTGTAGAGCTGTCACACCGTGGCAGCCGCTGTATCATTTTGCAACAGCGGCTGCAGTAATACGACAGCCCTACGAGGTGGAATTTTTTATTCTTCAACTTCAAACACCCTATGGGTATTCCCATAATCAATTTCGGGATGGCTGGCCAGATATTCCAGCATCAGTTCATTGGAACTTCGGAAGGTAGTGCGTCCCTCGTCTACGTGTTCATAATCAAACACGCTCGACATATAGCTGTTCATCCCAATATTGTATTTGGCGTCCAGATCCATAGGCTTGCCGTTTTCTAATGTTACCTCGATGTCTTTCATCTCGCCTTCGTCGCTCACCTTATATTTATATGAGCAGCCTGAACAGTAAATAGGGCCTCCGTCAGTAGTGAAGCACGATTTCATCAGGTTGATGATTTCCTGTCCACTGAGCGTGAAACTGATGATTTCGTTATCGAAGGGGTCGAGGGCGAAGATGTCTTTCAAGGTCACGGGGCGAGCTGAAAGGGTGTCAAAACGCACACCTCCAGGGTTTTGGAAACCCATATCGGCACCAGTGGTGTAACGGCAAGCATCCGTCATCAGGCAGCCCAAAGACTCAGTGTTTTCAATGGGTGTCATATTGGTGGTGACCACGGTGCGGAAATAGTCGTTGCTGTTGTATCGGTCGACTATGGCTTGTACTTTTGCATTGCGTTTAGGGAAGTCTTTGATGGAGAGAAGCTGCATATCCTTATCAACCAATACGCCATTTTGGAATGTGAAAGTGCTAAGGGTTATGAACTTGACTTTGGCCTCAGCTTGGGTAATCATCACATTGTTGACCAGTTGTTTCTCCGCAACGCGAGTATGGCTGTGTCCACCGAAAATGGCATCGAGTTCGGGAAACTGGGCGGCGATTTCTCGGTCTTCCTCATAACCGCAGTGGGAGAGGAGGAAGATGGCATTGCAGTCATGGAGTTCGTCAATGTTCTGTTGAAGCACTTCATTGAGGGGAACGAAATGTGAACCGTTGGCATTTTTTGGATGGAAGTCGGGCAGGCCGTTTTCGCCAAGTTGTATACCACCAATGACGCCGATTTTCAAGCCGTTGCGTTCGAAGACCTTAAAGGGATACACATTGGGCATCTTAAGTGTATCATCGAACGTGACATTGGCGCACACGAAAGGAAAATTGGCCCAGCCCAATACGTTGCGTAGGGCGAGAGGACCACCATCCCACTCATGGTTGCCGAAAGTCGACAAATCAAAACCGACGGTGTTCATCAGTTCATACATAGGCTTGGCTGGCTCTGTATAGCGGTCGTTGATGGGATTGCCTGAGCGGTTGTCACCAGCACCAAACACCAATAAACCTGGATGAGCAATGCGCAGGCTATCGATGAGTGCGGCCATTTGTGGGAAGTTGTCGATGTTAGCGTGCATATCGTTGGTGGAAACGATGTAGATTTTCTGTTCCTTAGGGCTGCAAGTGGAAAGGAAAAGGATGATAAGGCAGGACATCAACAATAGTTGGCCAATTTTTTTCATAATTATCAGAATTTGACGTAGATTTTTGAATTGGCACGTAGCGAGCCATCAAGTTCGATGACATTCCCATAAGCATCTCTCACATCAATGCCATTGAGGTTAAGAGGCAGGTCGTTTGCACGGCAGTAGGCCAGCACTACGGATTTTACCTTTGCGCCATAATATGTACGCACTTCAGTGTCGTTAACGAAAGCTTTCATAATATGAAGATTAGAATTTTATGATTAATCGAGCAAAATTACATTTTTTTTGAAAAACAGACCTATTTTTCAAATTTTCCGTTACTTTTGCAGCAATTATAACTTTAAATCTTAGAATCATGAAATTAGAAGGACGCAGAGAAAGTACCAATGTGGAAGACCGCAGAGGGAAGAAAACCGTGGCTGCGGCGGGGGGTATCGGAATCGGAGGTATCCTTATTTATTTATTAATTAGCTTCTTGGGCGGTGATCCGAGTCAAGTTATGG